>OFDC01000538.1_pt1 | contig 27734 bp, 24 predicted proteins | sample 1520941 | NCBI WGS metagenome assembly OFDC01 (sample SAMEA94258168, study PRJEB24077) | hot springs metagenome | biome: Aquatic biome; feature: Water | place: India | collected 2012-12-06 | depth 5 m | reverse complement strand
GGCGCCGCGGACGGGCCCGCCGGCGACCTGGACCGCCTGCTGGCGCCCGCCCTCGCCGGCGAGGACCTGGGGCTGATGTCGGAAGCCGGCCTGCCCGCGGTGGCGGATCCAGGCTCTGCGCTGGTGGCAGCGGCCCACCGTCACGGCGTGCCGGTGCTGCCGCTGACCGGACCCAGTTCCCTGATGCTGGCGCTGGCCGCCAGCGGCCTGAACGGCCAGAGCTTCGCCTTCGTCGGCTACCTGCCGGTGGATGCGGCGGAACGCGCGCTGCGCCTGAAGGAGCTCGAAGCGCACTCGCGCCGGTGGCAGCAGACGCAGCTGGTGATCGAGACGCCCTACCGCAACCCGGCCCTGCTGCAGGCCCTGGTGGCGGGGCTGTCGCCCGGGACGCGCCTGTCGGTCAGCTGCGGCCTGACCCTGCCCGGGGGCTGGACGCGCACCGCGACCGTGGCCGATTGGCGCCAGCAGCCGGCGGACGTGCCGGAACGCATCCCTGCGGTGTTCGCCTTCCTCGCCTGACCCGGTTTTCGTCGGGACGGCTACTTGCGGCCGCCGCCCAGCAGCGCCGCGACCTTGCGCCGCGGCTTGATGTTCGGCGTGAGCCCGCTGCCGCGCACGGGTGCGGGGTCGGCCGCCTTCTCCCAGTCGGCCGGCGCGTCGGAGCCCGAGGGTTCGTAGGGGCGGTCGAAGATGGGGTCGGACGGCACCGCCGGGCGGCGCGGCGCGGGACGGTAGCCGCTGTCCTCGCGGCGATCGGCAGGGCGCGACTCCCCCCGCCCTTCCCTGCGCGCCTCGTAGCGCGGCTCGTCGTCGCGGTCGCGCGAGGGCCGGCGCGGCCGGTCGTCCTCGAGCTCGATGGCCTCGAGGTCGATCTTCTTCTTGATGAGCTTTTCGATGTCGCCCACCAGCCGGTTGTCCTCGCGGGTGACCAGCGTGACGGCGATGCCGGAGGCGCCGGCCCGCCCGGTGCGGCCGATGCGGTGCACGTAGTCCTCGGCGTTGAAGGGCACGTCGAAGTTGAACACCGCCGGCAGGTCGGCGATGTCCAGCCCGCGCGCGGCGACGTCGGTGGCCACCAGCAGATCGACCTCACCGCGCTTGAAGGCGTCCAGCGACTTGAGTCGCTCGTCCTGCGACTTGTCGCCGTGCAGGGCGGCCGTCTTCAGACCGTCGCGCTCGAAGGAACGGGCCAGACGGGCCGCGCCGAGCTTGCTGTTGACGAAGACGATCGCCTGCGAGATCTCGCGCTGCTTGAGGATCTGCCGCACCACCCGGCGCTTGTCGTCGTCGACCACGCTGTAGAAGCGCTGCTCGACGGTGGAGGCGGTGGCGTTGGGACGCGCGACCTCCACCGTGACCGGGTCCTGCAGGTAGCTCTGCGCCAGCCGCTTGATCTCGGGCGAGAAGGTGGCCGAGAACAGCAGCGTCTGGCGCTGCTTGGGCAGGTAGCTGAGGATGCGCTGCAGGTCGGGCAGGAAGCCGATGTCCAGCATGCGGTCGGCCTCGTCGAGCACCACGTACTCGACCTGGTTGAGCACGCAGTTCTTGGCCTCGATGTGGTCCAGCAGTCGCCCAGGCGTGGCGATGAGCACTTCCACGCCGGCCTTGAGCTCGGCCGTCTGCGGCTTCATGTCGATGCCGCCGAACACCACCGCCGAGCGCAGGTGGGTGTGCTTGGCGTAGGCCTTGACGTTGGCCGCGACCTGGTCGGCCAGTTCGCGCGTGGGCGCCAGCACCAGGGCACGCACCGGGTGCCGCGCGGGCGAGGCGCTGGCGTTCTCGTGCCGCAGCATCTTCTGCAGCAGGGGGATGGAAAAGGCGGCCGTCTTGCCGGTGCCGGTCTGCGCGGCGCCCATCACGTCGCGCCCTTCGAGCACGATGGGGATGGCCTTGGCCTGGATCGGCGTCATCGTCGCGTAGCCCTGGTCGGCCACGGCGCGCAGCAGCTTGGGATCCAGCGGGAGGGTGTCGAAGCGGGGGGCGGCAACCGGTGCCGCGGGCGTCATGGATTCTTGATTCACCCGCGGATTATCCGCCGAGCGGCATAACGGCGCCGCGGACGCAGCCAGCGGGGGGAGCGGAAGCGCACGATGCGCCAGTACAGGTAGAGGTAACTGAAGCCGAACAGGGCGATGAACCCTGCGAGCCAGCCGGAGTGGTTCCAGAAGAGGACCGCAGGCACCACCGAGAGCATGCACAACAACCACAGGTACGGCGAGGTCATCGAGTTGCGGCGGGTGAGTTCGCGCGCCGTGCGCTCACCCGCGGCCCAGCGCAGGAAGCGGCGGTAGATCAGGCTGTGCAGGTGTGCGCCGTCGGGCATGCCGACCGGCCGGCCCCGCAGCACGCGCCGGCGGTAGATGCTGAAGAGGGTTTCGAAGACCGGGTAGATGCCCAGCAGCAGCGCGAACATCGGCGAGACGCTCGGGTTGCGGTGCACCAGCAGGATGGCCAGTTCGGCCACGTAGAAGCCGAGGAAATAGGCCCCGCCGTCGCCCAGGAACACCAGCCCGGCCGGGAAGTTCCACACGAAGAAGCCGAGCACCGCCCCCACGCCCGCCAGCGCCAGCAGCGCGATCTCGCGGTCGCCCACGGCGAAGGCCACGTACGCCACCGCCAGCAGCATGATCACCACGCACATCGAGGCCAGGCCGTTGAAGCCGTCGATGATGTTCACCGCGTTGGCGAAGCCGGACACGACGAACACCGCGAGCAGCCCTGCGGCGGCAGGGTGCGCGAGCAGCGTGTCGAGGCCAGGAATGTCGGTGCGCGCGATGACCCCTTCGAGGAACCATGCCGCGAGCGCTGCGGACACGGCCGCAGCAAAGAGCCTGCGGCGCGGGCTGACCCGCTTCGTGAAGTCCTCCTGGATGCCGACGAGGAACACCGGCATGGCGCAGGTGAGCAGCCAGGCGGCGAAGTCGGAATCGGGGCCCGACATCCCCAGCACGAAGATGCCCGCGACCACCCCCGCCACCACGCCCACCCCGCCGATCCTCGGCACGGCGCGGGCATGGAACTTCTGCGGACCGCTGGAATGGTCGTGTGAGAAGCGACCGTGCGCGCTGGCGGAACGCACGATCCAGAGCGTCACGACGAACGACGCGGCCAACGCGGCAAGCAGGGAAACCATCCGCGGATTCTACGAGGGGGCACCATGACAAGGCATCCCCAATGTCACCCTCCGGCTAGAATCTCGCGCCACTTCAGGGCCGCCCATTCCGCGCGGCCGAGGCCACCTGCCTGTCACCCGTGCTTCGTCACCTCCTGATTTCCCTTTCGCTGGGGACGTTTTCCTGCTTCGCGATCTCGCAAACGCTGCCTTCGTCGAACGACGTGCAGGGGCCGGTGCGTCTGCAGCAGCGCCAGGTCCCCGAGATCCGTGAGGACGCCCGCTCGCCGGAGGGCGCCAACGAGCGGCGTCGCACGTCAGACAGCGGGCGGCAGGTGTACGAGCCCGGCGAGTTCGAGCGCTTCGTGCAGCGCCTCGTGGAGCCGGCGCAGCCCGGTCCCGATGCCGCCTTAACCCAGGATCTGGAACGTGGCGAGGTGCGCTTCGACCCGCGCACCGGCGAACGCATCCTGGTGCAGCCGCCGCGCCAGCCCTGGCAGCAGATCCGACGCTTCGGTGCCGAGTTGCTGACCGCGGCCGACAACGAGTTCCCCAGCGAGCCGAGCTCGCTCGTTCCGCCCGACTACCTGCTCACGCCGGGCGACGAGATCGCGCTCACGCTGTGGGGCTCGGTCGATGCCGACCTGCGCCTTCGCATCGACCGCTCGGGCCGCGTCACCATCCCCCGTGTCGGGCCGGTCATGCTGGCGGGGGTGCGCTATTCCGATGCGCCGGACGTGATCCGACGCCGGGTGGCGCAGGTGTTCCGCAATTTCGACCTCAGCGTCTCGCTGGGCCAGCTGCGCGGCATCCGGGTGTACGTGACCGGCTTCGTGCCCAAGCCTGGCGTCTACAGCGTGACCAGCTTGTCCACCCTCCTGCAGGCCGTGGTCCAGGCCGGCGGCCCGTCGGCCGCCGGAAGCTTCCGCCAGATCGAGCTGCGCCGGCGCGGGCAGGCGCCCATCGTGTTCGATCTGTACGACTTCCTGCTGCGCGGCGACCGCAGCGCCGACCAGGTGCTGATGGCCGACGACGTGATCCATGTGGGCCCGGTGGGGACGCAAGTGGCGCTGATCGGCAGCGTGAACAAGCCGGCGATCTTCGAGCTGAAGGCCGGGGAGACCGTGGCCGACATGCTGCGCATGGCGGGGGGGTTCAGTGCGGTGGCGGATCGGTCGCGGCTGGCGCTCGAGCGGTTGAGCGAGCGCACGACGGTGAAGGTGGCCGAGGTGACCCTGCCGGCGGAGGCCGGCGCCACCCTTACCCACGGCGACGTGCTGCGTGCCTTCAGCGCGGTGGAAGTGGCGAGCCCGGTCCAGAGACAGGCAAAACGGGTGCGCATCGAGGGCGAGGTGCTGCGGCCCGGCGAGTACGTGCTGCCGGCGGACAGCAGCATGGCGGATGCGCTGCAGGCGGCGGGGGGGCTGACCCCGGCAGCGTACGTCTTCGGCACCGAATTCACGCGGGAAAGCGTCCGGCTGCGCCAGCAGGAGAACTACGACCGGGCGCTCCGGGATCTCGAGGTGGATCTCAGCAAGGCGGCGCTGACGCAGCGCACCGCCACGGCCGATGAGGCGGCCTCGCAGAACTCCCGGTTTAACAACACCACTCGACTGGTGCAGACGCTGCGCAAGTTCAAGCCGAACGGACGGATCGTGCTCCAGTTGCCGCCGACCGGTGGAGAACTCCCCGACCTCGCGCTGGAGGACGGGGACCGCATCCTGGTGCCGCCGCGTCCGACCACCGTGGCCGTCTTCGGCAGCGTCTTCAACGCCGGCGCCTACCTCTATGACCCCGACCGCAGTCTGGCCAGCTACCTTGCCCGGGCAGGAGGGCCCACCCGGGGTGCGGACCCCGGGAGCACCTTCGTCATCCGCGCCAACGGGGCGGTGGTGAGTTCGCGCCAGGCACGTGGCTGGTTCGGGACCGGTGGGGTTGACGACACGGTCGCTCTTCCCGGGGATACCGTCTTCGTGCCCGAGGAGATCGAGAAGACGACCTTCATCCAGAACGCCAAGGACTGGACGCAGATTCTGGGTCAGCTGGGGCTGGGCATCGCGGCGATCAAGAGCCTCGGGGAATGACGCATGTCGACTGAACGAATCGCCGCGCCGAGCCACGAGGACGTGCCGTTGCGAGACCTGCTTGCGCCGGTCTGGAGGGCGCGCGCATGGGTGCTGGGCGGCGGCCTGGTCGCCGGCCTGGTCGCGCTGGCCATCACCTTCGTGCTGCCGGTGACCTTTACCGCGCGCACCGTGATCCTGCCGCCTCAGCAGCAGCAAAGCGCCGCGGCGTCTGCCCTTGCCAACCTGGGCGCCCTCGCCGGCTTGGCCGGCGCAGGCATGAGCGTGAAGAGTCCGGCGGATCAGTACGTCGCGTTGATGCAAAGCGTCAACGTGAGAGACCGCATCGTCGACCGGTTCAAGCTCATGGAGGTCTACGGCAGCGAGTACCGCGAGGCAGCGCGCCGCACGCTCGGCGAGCATGTTCGCATCGCCCTCGGCAAGAAGGACGGACTCATCACGGTGGAGGTGGATGACCACGATCCGAAGCGGGCGGCGGACATCGCCAACCAGTACATCGACGAATTGCGCCGGCTCACCAACGAACTCGCGTTGACCGAGGCGCAGCAGCGGCGAATCTTCTTCGAAGACCAGCTCAAGCAAACCCGCGACCAGCTGGTTCGGGCGCAACAGGCGCTGCAGGCGAGCGGCTTCGACAGCGGAGCGCTGCGTGCGGAGCCCAAGGCTGCCGCGGAGGGTTACGCCCAGTTACAGGCGCAGCTCACTGCCGCGCAAGTGCGTCTGCAGGGCCTTCGACGCAGTCTGGTCGAGACCGCACCGGAGGTGCAGCAGCAGCTCGCCGTGCTGTCCGCGCTTCGAGGTCAGCTGGCGAAGCTGGAGGCGGACGACCCGCCGCAATCCAGTGCGGAATACGTCAGCCGGTATCGCGAGTTCAAGTACCAGGAGACACTGTTCGAGCTGTTCTCGCGCCAGTACGAGATGGCGCGACTCGACGAAAGCCGCGAAGGCACTTTGATCCAGGTGGTGGACCGCGCCACCCCTCCCGAGCGTAAGAGCAAGCCCAAGCGTGCGATGACCGCCATCGGTGTCACGGTGGCCGCGACGTTCCTGTTGGCCTTCATCACTCTCGTGCGCAGCCGCTGGACTTCACGTTCGAACCGATCCTGACGCTGCCGGCATAGCGCTTGACGCACAGCACCTTGCGTGCTTTTTCGTCACACATCTTCTTGTGAGCACCATCGGCCTCGTCTACAGTTGCGTTCAACTCATGAACGCACCTGTAGACGTCAACACGATCGTCCTCGACACCTCATCCGTCGAAGCACGGCGAGAGGCCCTTACCCTGGAAGCGCTGCGCGTGCTCGCGGAGCGCCCCGACCTGTCCCAGCGGGAGATCTCCAAAGCACTGGGGCTCAGTCTCGGCAAGACCCATTACGTCCTACACGCCCTGCTCGACAAGGGCCTGGTCAAGATCCGCAACTTCACCCGCAGCGACAACAAGAAGGCCTATTCCTACCTGCTCACTCCCAAGGGCCTCAAGGAGAAGGTCGAGCTGACCCGTTCCTTTCTCACTCGCAAGGAAGCCGAGTTCGCCCTCCTGCAGGAGACGATCGAGCGGCTGCGTCTGGAGGTCCAGCAACAAGCGGCCCACGAGCCCGAGACACGAACCTGATGGACAAGAATTCGAGTTTCCGTGGCCGGCCAAGAACTCGGCCAGGCCCTTCGCGTCGGCTTCAAGGGTCTCGACAACTCCTTCTGCAGCGGGAGGGCGAATGCCGCTGATCACATTGACCAGCGGTCGCACTTTCGACGCCAACGAGGGCGAAAGCCTGCTCGACGCCGCGCTTCGCGCCGGCGTGGTGCTGGAACACAGCTGCCGCACTGGCCGCTGCAGCAGCTGCAAGGGGCGGGTCTTGAATGGCGAGAGCTTCGCCCTGCATGACGAACCGGGGCTGGACTGCGCCGAGCGCGAGGCCGGCTTCATCCTGACCTGCGTGCGCAGCGCGCGGGTCGACGTGACCCTGCAGGCTGAGGACCTCGGCAACGTACGCCTGCACGCACCCCGCACCTGGCCCTGCCGCCTCCAGTCGCTGGAACGGCTCGCGCCGGACGTGCTGCGCGTCGTGCTGCGGCTGCCGCCGACCAGCGATTTCCGGTTTCATGCAGGCCAGTACGTCGACGTGATTGGCCCGGGCGGCGTGCGCCGCAGCTACTCCATCGCCAACGCGCCGCGCGCCGACAAGCTGATCGAGTTGCACGTGCGCGAGGTCGAGAACGGCAGCTTCAGCCAGTACTGGTTCGAGCAGGCCCAGGTGAACGACCTGCTTCGCCTGCGGGGGCCGTTGGGTACCTTCTTCCTGCGCGACGTGGCAGGGCTGGACCTGGTGTTCCTGGCCACCGGCACCGGCATGGCCCCGGTCAAGGCGATCCTCGAACATCTGCCCCACATGCCCGTTGGCGAACTGCCCCGCAGCGTGACCGTGTATTGGGGAGGACGCCGCCCCGAAGACCTCTACTGGGACGCTTCGTCGCTGTCGACGTCGCAGCGGCCCGTCACACCGCTGCGCTACGTCCCGGTCGTCTCGCGCGGCGATACGGCGTGGCCGGGACGGCGCGGCCATGTGCAGGACGCGCTGCTGGCCGACGCGCCCGACTGGCGCCGCACGGTGGTCTACGCCTGCGGCTCCGACGCAATGATCCATGAAGCGAGTGTGCGCCTGACGGATGCCGGCCTGCCCGAGGGGCGGTTCCATTCCGACGCCTTCGTGTGCTCGGCACCCACGTGACCCTGTTGATTGAAAGGAAGGCTCGATGAAAGCCGTGATCCTGGCCGGTGGCCTCGGTACGCGACTGAGCGAAGAGACCACCACCCGTCCGAAGCCCATGGTGGAGATCGGTGGCAAGCCCATCCTCTGGCACATCCTCAAGATGTACGCACACCACGGGGTGAACGACTTCGTCATCTGCTGCGGCTACAAGGGCTACGTCATCAAAGAGTACTTCGCCAATTACTTCCTGCACATGTCCGATGTGACCTTCGACATGCGCAGCAATCGCATGGAGGTGCATCACAAGCGGGCGGAGCCCTGGAACGTGACGCTCGTCGACACCGGCGATGACTCGATGACCGGCGGGCGGTTGCTTCGTGTGGCCCGCTACGTGCGCGACGAAGAGGCGTTCTGCTTCACCTACGGCGACGGCGTGGGCGACATCGACATCTCCGCGACGATCGACTTCCACCGTGCTCACGGCAAGGCCGCCACGCTGACCGCCACCTATCCGCCCGGCCGTTTCGGCGCGCTGGACATCCGGAACCGGCAGGTGCTCTCGTTCAAGGAGAAGCCCAAGGGCGACGGCGGCATGATCAATGGTGGCTTCTTCGTGCTCTCACCGAAGGTGCTGAGCCTGGTGAAGGACGACAGCACCATCTGGGAACAGGAACCCTTGATGCGGCTGGCCCAGGAAGGCGAGCTGATGGCCTACGAGCACCAGGGGTTCTGGCAGCCCATGGACACCCTGCGTGACAAGCACCTGCTGGAAGACCTGTGGTCCAGCGGGCGCGCGCCGTGGAAGGTGTGGGAGTGAGCATGTCCCGCGCTTCCGTCGCCCCGGCCTTCTGGCAAGGCCGGCGCGTGCTGCTCACCGGACACACCGGCTTCAAGGGCAGCTGGCTGAGCCTGTGGCTGCAGTCCATGGGTGCGCAGGTGCACGGCATCGCGCTGGCCCCGCAGACGCAGCCGGCGCTGTTCGAGGTTGCCAAGGTCGCCGAGGGCATGGAGCACCACGTGACCGACATCCGCGATTTCGAAGCGGTGCGCTCGCTCGTCCACGCGTTCCGGCCGGAGGTCGTCATCCACATGGCGGCACAGCCCTTGGTGCGGCTGTCGTACCAGCGGCCGATCGAGACCTACGCCACCAACGTGATGGGGACCGTCCACGTGCTGGAGGCGGCACGGCAGTCCGGCAGCGTGCGTGCGATCGTCAATGTCACCACCGACAAGTGCTACGAGAACCGCGAGTGGGTCTGGGGTTACCGGGAGGACGAGCCCATGGGCGGTCACGACCCCTACTCCAGCAGCAAGGGCTGCGCGGAACTCGTGAGCGCGGCCTACCGCAAGTCCTTCCTGAAGGAGGCCGGCATCGCTCTGGCCACGGCGCGGGCGGGCAACGTCATCGGCGGCGGCGACTGGGCGGCGGATCGCCTGGTGCCGGACATCCTGCGTGCCCTGCAGGACGACCAGCCGGTGCTGATCCGCAATCCGCACGCGATCCGGCCCTGGCAGCACGTGCTGGAGCCGCTGTCGGGCTACCTGCTGCTGGCCGAGCGGCTGCTGCAGCACGGCCAGTCCGAGGCCGAGGGCTGGAACTTCGGCCCCCGGGACGAGGACGCGCAACCGGTGCAATGGATCGTCGAGCGCCTGTGTGCCGCCTGGGGCGGTGACGCCCGCTGGACGCTGCAGGCGGGCGACCACCCGCACGAGGCCCACTTCCTCAAGCTCGACATCTCCAAGGCACGACAACGCCTGCAGTGGTCACCGCGCTGGTCGCTTGAAACCGCCCTGGAGCGCATCACCGAATGGCACCGCGCCTGGCTGTCCGGCCAGGACATGCGCGCCTTCTGCCTGCATCAAATCTCTCAATACCGATCCCAAGCATGAGTTCCACCCCCGTGTCCTTCCAGCCGCAACTGGACAAGCTCCGCAGCCAGATCAGCGAGCTGGTCCGGCAGTACGCCGAGATCGCGCACGCGCCCAAGCCCTTCGTGCCGGGCGAGAGCGCGGTGCCCGTGTCCGGCAAGGTCATCGGCACGAAGGAACTGCAGCTGATGGTCGAGGCGTCGCTCGACGGCTGGCTGACCACCGGCCGCTTCAATGCCCTGTTCGAGCAGCGCCTGGCACAGTTCCTCGGCGTCAAGTACCTGATCACCGTGAACTCGGGCTCGTCGGCGAATCTGGTGGCCTTCTCCACGCTGACCAGCGCCAAGCTGGGCGAACGCGCGATCAAGCCGGGCGACGAGGTCATCGGTGTGGCGGCCGGCTTTCCGACCACCGTCAACCCGATCCTGCAGTTCGGCGCGGTGCCGGTGTTCGTCGACGTCGACCTGGCGACGCACAACATCGACGCCAGCAAGATCGAGGCAGCGATCGGCCCCAAGACCAAGGCCATCATGCTGGCCCACAGCCTGGGCAATCCGTTCAACCTCGAGGTCGTCACCGCGCTGTGCAAGAAGTACGGGCTGTGGCTGGTGGAAGACTGTTGCGACGCGCTCGGCGCCACCTACAACGGCCAGCTCGTCGGCACCTTCGGCGACATCGGCACCTTGAGCTTCTACCCCGCGCACCACATCACCATGGGTGAAGGCGGCGCGGTGTTCACCAACAACGCCGAGCTGAAGCTGATCGCCGAGTCCTTCCGCGACTGGGGCCGAGACTGCTACTGCCCGCCGGGCAAGGACAACACCTGCAACAAGCGCTTCTGCTGGACGCGCAAGGAGCTGGGCGGCGACCTGCCCGACGGCTACGACCACAAATACACCTACAGCCACCTCGGCTACAACCTGAAGATCACCGACATGCAGGCGGCCTGCGCGCTGGCGCAGTTGGACCGGCTGGAGGAGTTCATCGCCAAGCGCCGCGCGAACTTCACCTATCTGAAGAACCGGCTTGCCAGCGTTGCAGACTTCCTGCACCTGCCCGAGGCCACGCCGAATTCCGAGCCCTCATGGTTCGGCTTCCCGCTGGTGCTCAAGGAGACCGCCGGCGTCAAGCGTGCCGACCTGATCAACTTCCTCGAGGAGAACAAGATCGGCACGCGGCTGCTGTTTGCCGGCAACCTGACCAAGCAGCCCTACATGGCGGGCCGCAACTACCGCGTGAGTGGCGAGCTGACGAACACCGACGTGGTGATGAACCAGACCTTCTGGCTCGGCACCTTCCCGGCCCTGGGCGAGGAACAGCTGAACTACATCGCCGAAAAGCTCGAGGAGTTCTTTGGAGTCAACTTCTGATGACACCGCACGTGGCGCTGGTCAGTGGCGGCACCGGGTTCGTGGGAAGTCGCATCGTCACGGCCCTGCTCAAAGCTGGCGCGGAGGTTCGTGTCCTGACATCAGCGCACTCCGACCGGTCCAGACTGCAAGCGTTCGCTGACCGGATTCATTGGTTCAGCATGGATGATGCCGACCTCGCTCGTGCGACGCGCGGAGTCAACTGCTTCTTCAACATGGCCGTGGTTTACGACCGTCCCACGGTCAGCGACGACCTGCTGCAGCGCATCAACGTGGACTTGCCTCTGCGGTTGATAAAAGAACTGCGCACACATTCTCAGGGGGTGACCTGCGTGCTTGGGGACAGTTTCTTCCGCAAGTTCCCGCCCCTCGCCACCCGCCAGCCCCGCTACACAGAATCGAAGTCGCGACTGGCGCAATGCATTGCGTCTGACCAATCGATGCTCGCGCAGGGCCTGAGGGTAGCCTTGCTTCAGATTGAACAGGTCTACGGACCTGGCGAAGCCTTCAGCAAGGCGTTCCCGCTCCTGACGCGTCGCATGCTTGAGAACGTGCCACGCTTGCCCACCACTCACGGACAGCAGCGTCGCGACTTCGTGCACGTTGACGATGTCGCGTCTGCCGCATTGCGCGTGGCGGAGGCGCAATGGCAGGGTTTGCAGCGGGTGGAGTGCGGCAGCGGCGTATCGACGTCTGTGCGCGCGGTCTTGGAACGTCTCAAAGCCCTCACACGGTCCACCACCGTACTCGGCTTCGGCGATCTGGCGCCGGACCAGTTCATCGACGAGTCGGTCGCCGACCTATCCTGGCTCGCACAGCAGGGATGGACGCCACGGAGACCATTGGAGGCGGGCCTTGCGGAACTCGTCGAGGATGTGACCGCGCGAATCGGTTCGGCGACCCCGTGAAGTCGTCCCTGGCCCGATGGTCGGCCGCGATAGGGGTGGATTTCCACATCGCGACCACCCTTCTCCTAAGAGGTTGGTCAATCGTGGCCGGCGTCGTGATGCTGTTCGCGATTCCAGCCACGCTCAACGAACAGCAGCAGGGCTACTACTTCACCTTCTCAAGCCTGCTCGGTCTGCAGATCTTCTTCGAACTGGGACTCAATCAGGTGATCACCCAGATCGTCAGTAAAGAGGTATCGCTGCTCAGCACCAGCGACCCGGAGGGGCTGCATCTGGATCGACTGCGATCGGTGATGGCAATTCTCCGCCGCTGGTACGCGGTAGCTGCGGCGCTCTTTTTCCTCATCGCCAGCCTGATCGGTGTCGCGATGTTCCAGCAAAGCGGCACACTGCCATGGCAAGCTTGGGCCGGCCCCTGGATCGCGCTCACGGCCGTCACCGCGGTCAATCTCTTCTTCTCGTCGTCGTTGGCGGTATCAGAGGGTTGCGGCTCGATCGGTCAGGTTGCCCGCTTGCGACTGATCCAGTCGTTGATCGGCTATGCGCTGGTATGGGCCGCTCTGTTTTCTGGTCTTGGACTGTGGGCGATACCCTTCAACGCCTTCGTAGCGAGCATTTGCACTTTCATCTGGCTTCGCCATGCTGACCACGGATTGGGCCGCTTCCGCCAAGGCATGCCGAGCGATACCTCGCGCAGGGTCGACTGGCGCCGAGAAGTGCTGCCCTTTCAATGGCGGATCGCGGCCAGTTGGATCAGCGGATACCTGATGTACCAGTTGTTCACGCCACTGGTGTTCGTGCATCTGGGGCCTGCCATGGCCGGCAGGCTCGGAATCACCCTTGCCATCTTCCTGGCGATCCAATCCGTTGGCGTAAGTTGGATCAGTGCGCGCCTGCCGAGCATGACGCGCCTGATCACGCTGCACGACGGACCGGCGCTGCGGCAACTGTTCCGTCGCACAATGTTCGGTGCCTTGGGCATTACGGCAGCGGGTTGCGTGCTCGTTGTTGCGCTGGTCGTCACGCTCGGGGCTCAGGAGTGGTCCGTCGTCCAACGACTTACCGACCTGCCGACGCTGATTGCCGTCGCAATCGCGACCTTTGGCAACACGCTGGCGTTTGGCCTTGCGTCGTTCATGCGCGCCCATGGCGAAGAGCCCATGTTGCCACCCTCGATAGCAGCCGGCGTGCTGACCCTCGCCGGAGCATATGTGGCGTCGACACAGGGGACTTTCTTGACCATCCTGGTGCAGGCATTGGTGACCTTCGTCGTGCTCCTGCCCTGGACATTCACCCTCTTCACGCGTTATTGGCAACGTGCGGCGTGAGGCTGCTTGGCAAAGATGATTGTCGATACTGCCCCGGACGGCTCGCGACCGTTGTTGACTATCGCGATTCCTACCTATAACCGAGCCAGGGACCTCGCACGTCTGCTGCGTGCTCTCGTCATCGAGTTGCAGGGTCTCCACCACCTCGTCAGCGTTGTCATCGCGGACAACGCATCGACAGACAACACGGCAGAAGTCATCGCACGGTTCCGGTCTGACCTCCCTCATGCACGGGTCATCCTTCAACCGACGAACCTGGGCATGGATGGAAACTTCTGCGCTTGCGCCCTCGCAGCCGTAGGCGACTACTTCTGGATGATGGGGGACGACGACCTCCCAACCCGGGGATCGATCGTGAGATTGCTTGAACTGCTCGAGCGCGAGCGACCGGATCTGGTTTGGTTGAATGCCCGATGGATGCCCGACGTGGAGGTCGAAGCTGATTCGACGATCAACGGTCCATTGGAATACGTGCGACTGTCCCGCGACGACTTCTGTCGACGTGTGCATGTATGGTCTACGTTCCTCACGGGGATGCTTGTGCGGCGATCGGCTCTGCTCGACGACGACGCTGCGGTGCGGAGGTTCTCAGGGACGCATCTCGCGCAGATGTCCTGGATCATGGATTGGCTGCGCAACGGGCGGAGCTTCTTGCACGTGCATACACCTTGTGTACTTGCAACGGCAGGTGCGAGCGGAGGCTACGCCGTAGTGACCGTCTTCGGTGAGCACTTTCCGCGCATCGTGAGGGAGAGCCTGAACCGGTCGCCACGCGATCGCGCGCTCTCACGGGCGATCATCTTGCGAACTGTGGTGTGCTACCTCCCGGGGCTGCTGTGGGACCTGCGTCATGCACGGTCGGGCGACTTCCGTCCGGAGAACATTGCGGCTGCACTACGGCCCCAGCTGGGGCGACACCCCGTCACATCTCTCGTCTTGCTTCCGGTCAGCCACCTGCCCAGGCCAGCAGCCCGCATCGTCTTGAAGTTGGCCGGCGCTCTGGCCCGCGCACTCGGGCTGATCGACCGGTTGCGTACCTGCCTGCCCAGGAGCACTTGACGAGTTCACCCCCATGATGCGCCTTCTCTTCAAGATCATCGATCGCATCGACCTCTACGTCGAACGCGCACTGAGCCTCTGGCATCGCCAGCGCCTCGCTCGGTGCGGAGCAGGTGCACTCATCCGAAAGCCACGGAAGATTCACGGTGGACAACACATTCATGTCGGCGTGGACTTCGACGCCTTCCCAGGGCTGCGAATCGAGGCCATCGACCGTCACTTGGACAAGCGATTCACTCCGCGCATTGAAATCGGAGATCGCGTCAGCATCAATTACGACTGCCATATCGGGTGTGTCAATAAAGTCATTATTGGCAATGACGTGCTTCTGGCCAGTCGCGTCTACATCTCCGATCACGCCCACGGTGCACCCGACTACCGCGACATTGGCACCCCGCCCTCCTTGAGAAAGGTGTACTCGAAGGGTCCCGTCGTCGTCGAGGACGGCGCATGGATCGGGGAAGGCGCCTGCATCCTGCCAGGCGTACGAGTGGGACGTCATGCAATCGTCGGCGCCAATTCGGTGGTGACGCGTGACGTCCCACCCTTCAGCATCGTCGGCGGCTGCCCTGCCCGCCTCATCAAAGCTCTGTCACCCGTCGCAGATTCCGGGGCATCTACCTCGCCATGATTCACATCTTCACCATCACCGCCAGGAACTATCTGAGCCTCGCACTGACGCTTGGGCAGTCCGTAGCGCGACATCACCCGGAGGCACGCTTCACCATCTGTGTCGCCGATGGTATCGATGGAGTGGCAATGAACTATGAGCATCCGGGGCATGGATTGCTGGATGCGCGTGCCGTCCTGCCCCACGACGTCTTCGAGGACACGGCTTTCAAATACAACATCACGGAGTTCTGCACTTCGTTCAAGCCCGCAGTCTTCAAGCACATCTTCGCGACCGAGGCCGACATCGACCTGGTCTATTACCTCGATCCCGACACCCACCTCTATGCCCGTTTGGACCCGATCACAGCGGGTTCACTGCACAAGACGCTGTACCTCGCGCCGCATCTGATCGACTGCCGTGTCGCAGACGATCACCCCTACCCCGAGTTCAAGCACCTGTGGGAGGGCATCTTCAATCTTGGCTTCTGTGCTCTGCGGCGGACGCCGGCCATGCCCACGGTCCTTGATTGGTGGGACGCCCGGCTGCGGGAGTACTGCTACGCCGACCAGATGGACGGCCTGCACACCGACCAGAAGTGGATGGACTACGCGCCGGTGTTCTTCCACGACGACCTCCAGGTGGTGCGCCATTTCGGAGTCAATGTCGCTCACTGGAACCTGAGCGAGCGGCCTCTGCATCTGCGCGACGGCATCTACCATGCGGGGGCAGATGAGCTCATCTTTTTCCATTTCTCGGGCTTCGAGTTCAAGGGGAACTCGCTGACCAAGCACGTTCCGCCAATGCACCAGGACAGCTTCGCGACGCCCCTCCTCCTCAGCTTCGCCCAGGCCTACCGTGAGGCGGTGCACGCCAACGGATACGAGGAATTTCTCGCGACCCCGTATGCCTTTGCGAGTTTCAGCGACGGGACGCCGGTGACAGCGTTTCACCGGCGGGTCTATCGCGAGCTCACCAAGAAGACGCACTTCCCTGCACCCTTCGATGCCCAGGGCCCTCTCTACAGGAATCTGGACCGCGCGGGCCTGCTCGATCGCAGCCCCGCTGCCAAGGCCAACTACTCGAAGGCCACGGTCGGTGACTTGAGCGGGAAGATTCGCGGTGTCGAACGCGTGATGCGTCTGCTGTTCAAGCTGGTCGGCGTGCGCCGCTACGCGCAGCTCATCAAGCTGGCCAGTTGGCTCGGACGCTTTGAACGCCACCATTTCCTCGTCAACCGCAACGCCTGACAGGAGCTCGGCTGTGTCCACCCCTCACCTCCTGGTGGACGCACGTCCGCTCAATGGCGCGCGAAACGGCATCACGCGCTTCGTCGAGCAGCTGTTTGCGGCGTGGCCCGAGTCCATGCACTTTCGCACGACGCTGGTGTCCAACCGGCCGATCCGCAGCAATGCCATGTTGCCGCCAGGGGTCCAGTGCCTGACCGACCAGCATGCTCTGGCCCGACTGCCCGGCACGCTCTGGATGACGCTGCGCGTGCCGGCGTTGGCTCGGCAGCTCGTCGCCACGCATTTCCTCGGCACTCAACATGTGCTGCCGCTGTGGCGGACCGGCCAGTTGTCGCACGGCGTGATCGTCCACGACATGGTGTTCAAGCTGTTTCCGCAGACCATGGCCCGCACGAACCGCCTACTGACGGGCTACTTTGCCCCGCGTTCGATCCAACGCGCCGACCACCGCTTCTGCGTCTCCCGGACCACGCGAGACGACACGGTCGCACAGCTGGGGGTGTCACTCGACCGCTCCCTCGTGTGCTACCCCGGACGCACGCCCGACCTGTCATCGCGCACGATCGGGCAAGAGCCCGCCGGCGGTTCCGACGCCTGCTCTCTGCTGCTCGTCGGCTCAATGGAGCCGCGCAAGAACGTGCCCCGATTCCTCAAGGCGTTCCTGATCGCCGCCGACCGTGACCCGGCACTCAGCCTGGACCTTGTCAGCGGCGACGCCTGGGGTGCCGTCCTGGGGGACGCGATGTGGAGCCAGATCCACCGCCATCCGCGGATCCGCATCCACCAGCGGATCTCCGACGCCGCGCTGCGTTCGCTTTACAGTCAGGCCGACTTCCTTGTGTTTCCCAGTCTGTATGAAGGCTTTGGCTTGCCGATCCTGGAGGCCGTTGGCCACTGCGCGGTGATCGCCAACGACATCCCCATCTTCCGTGAGATCGCCGGTCTGGTGGACGGCGTGTACCTGATGGATCTGCAAACGCCGCCAGAGCACTTGGCGATGCAACTGCTCGAACGCCTTGCCAAGCTGCCGCGGGGCGTGGTCGCGGACGACCATGGGAGATTCTCCTGGCAAGCGTCGGCTCGCTTCATCGTCGAGGCGATGGGCCTGCTGCCAGCCCCTGTCGCCGGCGCTGCAGAATCCGAGCCTCGTCAGCACGATCCTCACCGACGATCCCCATGATTGCGCCGCACAGCACCATGCCGCGCCCTGACGTACCTTCCGCAGGGCAGCGCCGACGGGCCTCGGTCACCCGGGACCCGGTGCGTCTCGCTCCGGGTCCGCTGCTGTTGGCGATGATCGGCTTCGAGACGGCACTGCTGCTGCAAGTGCTCACGCTCGCAGTGAATGTGCCTGGCCTCACCTCCTACGGGATCACGCTGCTGTGTCTGTGCAGCGCGCTGATGCTGGTGCGGGCCTTGTACGCCGATGGGAAGCGGTTCCTCTTCTCCACCGGTTTCTGGCTTGTCGTCACCGTGTTCTTCTACATGGTGCTCAAGAGCATCGACATCTGGTCGAATGACTGGCTGTCCGAGACCCTGATCGAGGTCCTGTGGTGGACCATCGGGTTCCTCGTGGCGTACTGTGTCGCCTTCGCGTTGAGCGGGCGATCGCGTCACGGAGATGGCGCAGGCCCCACTCATGCGGGGCCGATCATTCCACCCGGCAGCGAATGGCGACTGCTGCTCGTCTTCGCAGGTTTCAAACTCCTGGGCGTGCTGCTGATGGCGGGCATGGGCTTCGGCGGTGAACATCTCGAGGTGCTCGCGGCGACGCAGAACGCGGGAGCGGCGTACGTCTTCAAGATCCCTCAGGCCGGCAACGTCATCCTGCTGGGTCTGCTTTTCCATTCGTTCCGGAACCGTCGCGGCTGGACCGTGACCCTTCTGGCCATGACGCTCTACCTCGGCGAAGCCATACTCACCACGAGCCGGCTCGCCATCGTCATGCTGGTGCTGTGGACGGCCTTCCTCTACCACCGGTATCGACGCCCCATCCCGCTGCTCGGGCTCGCGCTGGTCAGTGCGCCATTGGTCGTTGTCGTCGTACTGTTCGGTTATGCGCGCAACATCGGCGTGGGATCGGTAGAAGCCTTTCGTGAAGCTCTGCAGCTGCTTCTCGCGGAGCCCACGCTGATCACAGACCTCTTCATGGCCCGCCTGGATCTGCTGCCTGAGATGGTGCTGGGCCTGGAGCTCTACAGGAACGGTACTCTGGAGAGCCTCAATGGAGGTTCGTACATCTATGCGTTCCTCCACGCCGTCCCTCGGAACCTCTGGGAAGCCAAGCCGCCGCTCACCGCAGCGCTTCTGACGGCGGAAACGCACCCACTAGCTTTCTCCGAAGGCGTCAACATCTTTCCTTCGCTGATCATCGAAGGCATCCTGAACTTCTCGTACCCCGGTGTCATCCTGACCGGCTTGCTGACCGGATACCTGGCACGCCAGTACGAGCGGATCATGGGCTCGGAACACTTGGCAGCCGTGGCGTGGACGCTGTCAGCGTTCACCTTCCCGATGGCGCTCTTCAATGAAGGGGTCCACAGCAACTTCACGGGCACGTTGCTTTACATGACGGCGCTCATGGCCCTCATCTACAAGGGACTGCTCGTCTCCGGCGTCCTCGTGCGCCCCCCCAGGACGGCATGATCTTTTTCAACGGCAAGTTCCTCGCCCAGTCGCTCACGGGCGTGCAGCGTTACGCCATCGAACTGCTCCAGGCGTTCGATGCTCTCCTGAGCGCGGGCGCCTTCTGTGCGCCCGAACCCGTGGTGCTGATCGTCCCCTCGCAGCGCATTCAGCCGCTGCCTGCGCTGCGCAGCATCCAGGTTCGCGAGGTCCCCTCCGGCAACCTGCATCTGTGGGAACAAGTGCAGCTGCTGCGCGCCGCTCGCGGTCACATGCTGATCAACCTGGCCGGCAGCACCCCATTGGTCAAGTTCGGACAGATCTGCACCTTCCACGACGCCGCCGTCTTCGACGTGCCCACCTCGTTCAGTGCCAACTTCGTGCGTTGGTACCGGTGGCTGTTCAAGGTCCAGGGACGGCTCAGCCGCCGCGTGCTGACGGTCTCGGCGTTCTCCAAGGAGCGGCTGGTCCGCCACCTGGGCATCGGCGCTGAGAAGGTCAGCATCGTGCATTGCGGGGCCGACCACATGCGCCGCCAGGACGCGGATGCGTCCGTGCTGGACAAGCTTGCGGTCGAGAAGCGTCGCTACTTCCTCGCCGTCGGCAGCGCCAATCCGAGCAAGAACTTCGCACGATTGATCGAAGCCTTTGCGGGGCTGGAAGCACCGCACGCACGCCTGGTCGTCGTCGGTGGCAGCAACGCCAGCGTCTTCGCCCACAGCTCGCAGGCCGCGCACGAGGATCCTCGCATCGTCCGCGCCGGTCGCCTGAGCGACGGGGAGATCAAGGCGCTGTACAGCCATGCGCTCGCGTATGTGTTCCCGTCGACCTACGAGGGTTTTGGCCTGCCGCCGGTCGAGGCCATGTTCTGCGACTGTCCGGTGCTCGCCGCGCGTGCGGCCTCGATCCCGGAGATTTGCGGTTCCGGGGCGGCCTACTTCGATCCGTACTCTGTCGACGACATGCGCGCCGCGCTGCAACGAGCATTGCACGATGAAGTCTGGCTCGAAGAGTTGCGCCGCGCCGGGAGCGAGCGCGCGCCGAGATTCTCGTGGCACACGGCAGCCCTCGGTCTCGCCGGCGTACTCTGCGAACTCGGCGTGCTGCACGCCCGATCGACGCCGGCCTGAGACTGTCCGCCCATCTTCGTCGCTCAGCCGTCGATCAGGGATTGCCAATGACCGCCTGCAAGAAGATCGTTCACGTACAGTGGTTGCCGCTGATGAGCGGCGCGATGAAGGTCTCGCTTGACGAACTGGACCGAGCGGCTGACTCGCGCCCCGGCGGCGATGCCTCAGCGGAGGCCTTGCAGTCCGCTCTGAGTCAGACTGATGGGGCCATCTTCCCGCACGACCGCACAAGCGATAGGCTCACGGTCGGTGGCGCCGTGCTCGACGCGTTGTCGGCGGACCGCAAGGTACGCAGCCTGGACGACCACTTAGAACAGGACCTGCGTCTGGAGGGCATGCCGGTCGAGATCGTCGGCCCGCTGTCCGACCTGGCCGCTCCTTCGATGGGGCCAATTCCTCCCACCCACGCCAACGGCTTCCACGCGTACCGGACTGGGCATGTCGCCCAGGCCCTCGTGAACGTGGCGCTCTACCAAGGCAGCGTGTCGCCACGCACGTTCCCCGAGAGTCCGATTTGAACGTACTTCAACTGTCCAAGTTCTATCCGCCGGTCGCCGGCGGGATCGAGACCGCGGCCTTCGAACTGACCGAGGGCCTGAACCAGCAGGCTGTCCGCACCGATGTGCTGTGCGCGCACACGCATTGGCGAACCTCCCATGAGCGCCGGGATGGCTACGACATCACCCGGGCCGGCTCGATGGGGCTCGTGCTGTCGACCTCGATGTCACCGCAGCTCATCGGGCACCTGTGGCGACTGCGCGCACGGTACGACGTCCTGCACGTGCACCTGCCCAACCCGATGGCGACCTTGGCGATGTGGATTGCCCATTGGCCTGGTGCCGTCGTACTGCATTGGCACAGCGACATCATCAACCAGGCCAAAGCCCTGCGGTACTACGAACCGCTGCAGACCTGGATGCTCCGACGCGCAAATGCGGTGATCGCCACCTCGCAGTCCTACGCAGAGTCCTCGCGATGGTTGCGCCCCTGGCTGTCCAAGGTGCACGTCGTGCCGCTGGGCATCCAGCCGGACCGTTATCAGTTCACGACGGACGACGTGCAGGCGGAGCGGGAGTCCCTGCGGCGCACGCTGGGCGGGCGGCCGCTCGTGTTTTCCATCGGCAGGATGACAAGCTACAAGGGCTTCGACCATCTGATACGCGCGGCATCGCTGCTGCGTGAGGATGCCGTGGTGGTCATCGGCGGCAGTGGCGAACTGCTGGACCGACACCGCGATCAGGTGCGCGACGCCGGACTCGAAGGGCGGGTCAGATTCCCGGGGCGGTTGACGGAGACACAAGTGGCGGCCCACCTCGCCGAAGCCCGGGCGTTCTGCCTGCCCTCCACAAGCAGGGCGGAAGCTTTCGGCATGGTGCTGCTGGAAGCGATGGGGGCCGGCTTGCCCATCGTCGCCAGCGACATCGAGGGCTCGGGCGTCCCGTGGGTCAATCGCGACGGTGCAACGGGATTCAATGTTCCGGTCGGCGACGCGGGGGCCCTGGCCGAAGCGCTCGACCTGCTCCTGCGTGACCCCGAAACTGCTGCACGCCTGGGTTCACAAGGCCGGGTGCGCCTGCACGAGTGCTTCCTGGCCGAGCACATGGTGCGACAGACCGCGCAGGTCTATCGATCCCTGGGCTGAATCCGCCGTGGGTCGGAAGCGACGTCCTGCCGCGACCGCAGTCTGGAGACGGGGACACGCTGCCGCTCGGGTCCGTCGTGGCTTGCGTGGACGAGGCTCATGCATCGTGGGAGTGATGCTGCGCTGCACGGCTTGTCGAGGGTGTCCTGATGCTCCACGGTTCTCGTGTGCGCAAGCAGGATGCACGAACGGCATCCGTCAACCGCCTGGCTCGACCGGCTGGCCGGGTTCGTGCCTGCCGCGCGTGTACTCGGGCACCAGCCGGTGCAGCACGTCGTGCACGGGAGCGAAAGCATGAGACGCTCCCGGGCACTGTTGGAGCCATTCCTCGAAGGGCATGTGGCTCACGCCCAGCTTCGCGATGCGCAAGCGCTCGTGCCGCGTAGCGATCGTTTGCTCTGCATCGGCCAAGAGCTCCTCGTAGAGCTTCTCCCCCGGCCGCAGCCCGGTGATGACGACGGGAATCTCGTCGAGGGCGTGGCCGGACAGGCGGATCATGTCGCGGGCGAGGTCTAGGATCCTGACCGGCTCGCCCATGTCCAGCACCAGCACCTGCCCGTTCTGCCCGATCGCCGCGGCCTGCAGCACCAGGCCGGCTGCTTCGGGAATGGTCATGAAGTAGCGCACGATGTCGGGGTGGGTGATCGTCACCGGCCCGCCCCGTGCGATCTGTTCCTTGAACTTGGGGATGACGCTGCCACTGGAGCCGAGGACGTTCCCGAAGCGCACCGCCATGAAACGTGTGCCGCTGCTGCGCTGTGCCAGCGTGCAGATGGCGATCTCGGCAGCACGCTTGGTGGCTCCCATCACGTTGGTGGGATTCACCGCCTTGTCGGTGCTGATGAGCACGAAGCGCTCCACGCCGGCCTCGCCGGCCGCGAGTGCGGCGTGGTACGTGCCCAGCGTGTTGGTACGCAGCGCCGCCCAGCCGTTGTCGACTTCCATCAATGGCACGTGCTTGTAGGCCGCGGCGTGGAACACCACCTGCGGGCGCCGCTGTGTGAACACATGGCGCAGGTGCGCCAGGTCGCGAACGTCGCCGATCAGCCGCAGCAGGGGCAGGTGCGGGAAGGTCTCGGACAGTTCCTGCTCCAGCTGGTATAGGGCAAATTCGCTCAGTTCGTACAGGATGAGCAGGCGCGGGCCGTAGCGCGCGACCTGCCTGCACAGTTCGGACCCGATGCTGCCGCCTGCGCCCGTGACCAGCACCACCTTGTCGTTGAGCACCTCTGCAATGCCGGTCTCATCCAGCCTCACAGGCTCGCGACCCAGCAGGTCCTCGGGCTGGACGTCGCGCACCCGCAGCGCCGCGCCCTGGCGCAGTTCGTCCACCCCCGGCACAGTGCTCACAGGCAGCCCCGTCTCGGCGGCCCGTTGAATCACCGCCCGTCGCACTTCCAAGGGCGCCGACGGCATCGCGACGATGACGTCCGTGATTCCTTGGGTGCGCGCCTGCTCCTGCAACGTCCTCAAGGGCCCCAGCACCGGCACACCCGCCACGCGCGCGCCGACCTTGTGCGGATCGTCATCCAGCAACCCCACCACCGTCCAGCCCTCGTGCTGGATCCCCGCCACCAGCCGCCGCGCCGCGTCGCCCGCGCCCAGCACCAGGGCACGCCGCGTCTCGGACGAGCGCCCCGACACCTGCTGCCGCATGTGCTCGTACACCGTGCGGTACAGCACCCGCACGCCCGCCACGGCGATCAGCGCGAAGAACGGATGCAACGCCAGCACAGCACGCGGCACCTTGGTGAGCTGCGCCATCAGCACCACCAGCGCGCACAGCCCGCCGGCGATGCCGCAGGCGATCATCAGGCGCTTGATCTCGCCGAAACCGGAGAAGCGCCACATGCCGCGCGGCACCTTCATGAGCCAGAACACGAGCAGGTAGCAGGCAACGACACCGGCCAGCACGGCCGCGTCGTAGGACGGCCGCGCGCTGATCCAGCGCTCGAAGCCCAGGCGGAACAGGTAGGTGAACTGCCAGGCCAGCGCCACCATCACGCCGTCGGCCAGCAGCGACAGCGGCTGGCGGTGCGGCCGGATGCGGGTGAGGAAGGTGTCGAGGGATTGCCAGATCATGAGGGATCGCGGCCGGCGTGCATCAGCCGGTGACCAGTACTTTCAACGTGCGCAGCAGCAGCCGCAAATCGGTCCACACGGTGGCCCGGCTCGCATAGTCCACCGCGTGCCGCAGCTTCATGGGCATGATCACCTCCACGTACTCGCGCTCGGGGTCGGGCGCGGCGGCCAGCAGCTTGGCCTCGTCGCGAAAGGCCAGCGCGGCCGGGTCGGTGATGCCGGGCCGCACGGCCAGCACCTGGGCGCGCAGCTCGGGCGGATACAGCGCGACGTAACGCGGCACCTCCGGCCGCGGGCCCACGATGCTCATGTCGCCCTTGAGCACGTCGATGAGCTGCGGCAGCTCGTCGAAGCGCCGCGCGCGCACCCAGCGGCCCACGCGGGTGATGCGCGCGTCGTCGCCCACCGTGAGCTGGCCCTGGCGTTCGGCGGCCACGTGCATGGTGCGGAACTTGTGGATGCGGAAGCTGCGTCCGCCGCGGCCCACGCGCTCCTGCCGGAAGAACACCGGGCCGGGGGAATCGAGCTTGATGGCCAGCGCCAGTGCCAGCATCAGCGGCGAGAACAGCACCAGCCCGGCGGTGGCCACCAGCAGGTCCATCAAACGCTTGCCCACGGTCGTTCGTGCCCGGGTTCGCAGCGGCGCGGCGGCACGGCTTCAGCCGCGCAGCGCCACGCGCACCGCTTCGCACACGCGGTCCACGTCGGAATCGTTCATGCGGGTGTACAGCGGCACGCTGACCATCCGCTCGTATGCGCGCTGGCTGTGCGGGAACTGCTCGGGCCCGAGCCCGTAGCGGTCGCGCCAGTACGGGTGCAGGTGCAGCGGGATGTAGTGCACGCTGCAACCGATGCCGGCCGCGTACAGGCGCTCGATGAAGCGGTCGCGCTCCACGCCCGCCTCGTCGGCCAGGCGCACGACGTACAGGTGCCAGCTGTGCAGATCGCCGGCGGCGGGCCGCGGCGGCCGCACCAGCGGCAGGCCGGCCAGGCCGGCGTCGAAGCGCTCGGCCAGGCGCACGCGCCGGGCCTGGAAATCGCGCGCCCGCTGCAGCTGGTGCAGCCCCAGCGCCGCGGCGATGTCGGTCAGGTTGTACTTGAAGCCCGGCGCCACGATCTCGTAGTACCAGCTGGGCACCTTGGCGGTGAAGCGGTCGAAGGCGTCGCGGCTCATGCCGTGCAGGCGCATCACCTTGGCACGTGCGGCCAGGTCCTTGTCGCGGGTGACGAGCATGCCGCCCTCGCCGGTGGTGATGGTCTTGTTGGCATAGAAGCTGAACACCGTGGCGTCGCTGTCCAGCGTGCCCACCAGCTGCCCGCCCACCGTGGTCGGCAGCGCATGCGCTGCATCCTCGATCACCTTCAGCCCGTGACGGCGCGCGATGGCCAGCAGCGCAGGCATGTCGGCGGCCAGGCCCGCGTAGTGCACCGGCATGATGGCCTTCGTGCGCGGGGTGATGGCGGCCTCCACCGCCGCCGGGTCGATGTTGAGCGTCGACGGGTCGATGTCCACCAGCTTCACGTCCGCGCCCAGGTAGCGCACCACCTCGGCGGTGGCGGTGAAGGTGTGGGTGGTGGTGATGACCTCGTCGCCCGGCCCGATCCCGATCGCCTCCAGCGCGAGGTGCAGCCCGGCGGTGGCGGAGTTCACCGCGATGGCCTCCAGCGACGGGTCACCCAGGAACTCGACGAAGGCCTGCTCGAAGCGCCGCGCCTTGGGGCCGGTGGTGATCCACCCGCTGCGCAGGGTGTCGACCACCTCGGCGATCTCCTCTTCGCCGATCTCGGGCAGGGCAAAGGGCAGGAAGGGCAGCGGTTCGCTCATTTCTGGATCCAGCAGACGAGGTGCGTGCGCAGCAGCGGCACGGCGTTCAGGACGGTGTACAGGCCGGGATGGAGGCCACAGGCCAGGCGTGCGAGCGGCGGGGCCAGCGTCACCCTGCGGGCCTGCACCCGCCCCTCGGGGAAGAGCGCCCGCACACGGCGCAGCGGCACGCCGCGCACGTCCGGATTGCGCGGATTGTCCACGGTGAAGTCGTACCAGAGCACGCCGCCGCCCGGCTTCACCCAGGACCACATCGTGTCGGCCAGCCTCTGCTGGAACGCGTCGTCCAGCAGGGACGAGAACACGGTGTGCTGCGCGACGACGTCCTGGCTGGCCGGTGCGAGGGGCGCCTGGGTCGCGTCGCCCAGGTGCAGCGTGACGGACTCCGGCAGCACGCCCCGCGCCATCGCGAACCGCTCGGGCAGCAGCTCCAGCCCGGTCAGATGCTCGGGCGAAAAGCCGGCGCGCAGGGCCTCCAGCAAGGCGCCGCCGGCGCCGCAGCCCACCTCGGCATAGCGGCGCTGCGACAGGTCGTGCCACCCCAGGCGCGCCCACAGCCGCCACTCCGCGCGCTGGCGCTCCTGCAGGCTCTGCCAGACGTCCGGCTGCAGCAGGCTGTACCGCTGGGCCCCGCCGCGGCGGGCATAGCGCCCGGCCATGGCGTGCGGGTCGTCGTGCTCAGGCACGGGCACCTCCGAAACCGCAGGCCCGGGCGAAGCGCTCGGCCAGCACCGGGTAGGTGTGGTGGGCCAGCACGAAGGCGCGGCCGCGCTCGCCCATCGCCCGGCGATCCTGCGCCGGCAGCGCGGCCAGCTGCCGAAGCCCCGAGGCGATGGCCTCGGCCGACTCCGGCGCCACCGTCAACCCGCAGCCCGCCTCGGCCACCGGATCGTTGCCCGCCTCGACCGAATGCAGCACCGTGCAGCCGGCCATCATGTAGTCCATCAGCTTGTTCGGCGCGATGCCGAAGCGGTAGATCGGCACGCGCTGCCAACCGATGTAGGCGATGTCGATGGCCGAGAGCATCGAGGGGATCTGCGCCTTCGGGATGGGCGGCAGCAGGCTCACGTTCGACAGGCCTTCGGCCTGCACCCGCCGTTGCAGCCGCGCCTTCTCGTGACCGTCGCCCACCACCACGATGTGCAGCGGCGCATCGCGCAGCAAGGCAGCGGCGTCGAGCAGGAAGTCCAGCGCGTTGGGCAGGCCGTGGGAGCCGGCATAGCCGACCACGGCGTGGCCCGCGGACCGCGCCCGGTCGATGGCCTGCGCCACGTCCTCGCGCAGCGGCGGCGGCGTGCCCTGCCACTCGTCCAGGGTGATCCCGTTGGGCACGATGACCAGCTTGCGCAGGTCCAGGCCGTGCGCGGCCATGTGGCCCTGCACCTGGGGCAGCATCGACACCACGACGTCGGCGTCGCGGTAGGCGTCGTCCTCGGCCTTCTGGCACAGCATCGCGAAAGGATGCCTCGGCGACATGCCGGACAGCTCGATGGGCGACAGCGGCCACAGGTCGTGGACCTCGTAGACCAGCGTCGCCTTGGCCTGCCGCGCGATGCGGCGAGCCACCCAGATGTCCATGGGATAGGTGCTGGAGGCGATGACGACGCCCGGCTGCAGCTCGCGCACCAGGCGCGGCGAGTCCCGCCAGACCTGGGACAGGAAGCTGGCGATGTTCCTCACCCGGCCGAGCCCGTTGCCGGCGTAGGCCGGGGTCGGGTACCAGCGGTAGCCGATGCCGTCGATCGTCTCGTCCCGCGGCACGCCGGCCACGGCAGGCTGCTGGGCGCGCACATGCGAATGGCCCGCCGCGAGGATCTGCACCCGATGACCCGTCCGCACCCATTCCCGGGACAGGTAGTACGGCCGGTACTCCATGCCCAGTCGCGGGCTGCCGGCGTAGTGGTTGAGGTAGAGGATGTTCATGCGCACGAGACCAGCACGGGCTGTGGGTGCTGCACCCCTTCGAGCCGGCGGCGCCGGTCGTCTTCGCGTCGGTCGACCTGCACCTGCCCGCCGAGGTGCTGTTCGCGGAAGTCGACGGTGGAGAGCCCGGCGCCCAGCACTGAGAAGGTCATCGGCGCACCCCGTCGAGCTCGGCCAGGCGCTGCACGAAACGCTCCACCAGCGGCGGG
>OFDC01000537.1_pt1 | contig 27830 bp, 24 predicted proteins | sample 1520941 | NCBI WGS metagenome assembly OFDC01 (sample SAMEA94258168, study PRJEB24077) | hot springs metagenome | biome: Aquatic biome; feature: Water | place: India | collected 2012-12-06 | depth 5 m | reverse complement strand
GGCGTAATCAAAAATCTTGAAATTACTTTTGAGCATTTTCAAGATTTATACGAAAATACCCCTGCCAGCTTCGAGGTGTACGACTCCAAGAAATTAGTCAGTTTATCAAATTTTGCTCGTAGTAATACGATTCAAATTATGGTAATCAATATTGATAGTTTCACCAAAGATGCAAACGTTATCAATCAGATAAGAGAAAGGGGAGTAAGACCGATTGAGCATTTACAGGCGACAAGTCCAATCGTAATCGTGGACGAACCGCAGAACATGGAAACCGATATAAGGAAAAGAGCTATTGCGAACTTGAACCCTTTGTTTACGTTGCGTTATTCAGCAACTCATACAAACCTGTATAACTTGATTTACAAGCTCGACCCTGTAAAAGCCTATGATTTAGGTTTAGTTAAGCAAATTGAGGTAGATTCTGTAATTGCACAAAATGACAACGGAGGGGCTTTTGTGAGTTTGGATAATTTCAAGCTTGCTAAAAGTTCAACGTCAGCCGTTTTAACTATACTCAAAAATGAAAGTAATGGAGTAGTTAAAAAGTCAGTAACGGCAAAAACTGGTGATAATTTGTATCAGCTATCCAACAGGGTAGAATCTTACAAAGAAGGCTATATTATCAATTACATTGACTCAGAAGAGGAATATATTGAGTTTTCGAGTGGTACAGCATTGTATAAAGGCAAACCGCAGGGGGGAATGAATACCGAGATTCAAAAGGAAATGATAAGGGCAACCATCGACAACCATTTGAAGAAGGAAAAAGAATTGAACGCTAAAGGTATCAAAGTACTTTCGGTTTTATTTCTTGATAAGGTTGCCAATTACCGTGTGTATTCGCCTGATGGTACAGCTCAGAAAGGACAGTTTGCAATATGGTTTGAGGAGCTTTTGACGGAAGCACTCAAAAGCCCAAGATATAAAGACTTGTACCAGTATGACGTTGCTCAGATGCACGATGGTTATTTCTCCCAAGATAAAGGTAAGTTTAAAGATAGCTCAGAAGGTCGCTCAACCAAAGCCGATGATGAAGCGTACAGCTTGATTATGAAGGACAAAGAAAGACTTTTGGACATGGCAACCCCATTGCGTTTTATTTTCAGTCACTCAGCCTTGAGAGAGGGATGGGATAATCCAAACGTTTTTCAGATTTGTACGCTAAACGAAACAAGGTCAGAGATTAAAAAACGCCAAGAAATCGGGCGTGGTTTACGTTTGTGTGTTAATCAGTCAGGAGAGAGAAACACCGACAGGGGAGTAAATAAACTTACTGTAATAGCCAATGAAAGCTATGAAGATTTTGCAAGAGCTTTACAGAAAGAAATTGAAAATGATTGTGGGGTTAAGTTTGAAGGCAGAATCAAAAACGCACGTAACCGCCAAAAGATAGAACTGAAAAAGAATTGGGAGTTAGACCAACACTTTTTGGATTTATGGAATCGTATAAAGCATAAAACCGATTATAAAGTTGATTATAAAACCCAAGACCTCGTTGATACGGCAAGCGAAGCTGTAAAACAAATGCCAACCGTGCCAAAACCTCAGATACAGCGTATTAAAACAGAAACTAAGTTTTTGAGAGATAAAGACGGTAATTTGCTTGAGGTTGGGGGTGATGTGAAAAGCTCAAAAGAGCGAGCAGTATCAGATATTAAATTTGAAATACCTGATTTTGTGGGTTATATCCAATCAAAAACGGAACTCACAAGAAACACAGTATCACAAATTATATTGAATTCTGGACGTATCAATGAGATTTTCAATAATCCGCAAGTATTCATGGATTTAGTGGTGAAGGCGATTAAATCAGAGTTCGATAAGCTAAAAGTAAACGGTATCAAATATGAAAGAATAGCAGGGCAGAGTTACGAAATGACATTGTTTGAAAGTGAAGAAATCGAATCATATATTGAAAATATGATTACGGTAAAGAATCAAGAAAAGACACTTTATAACTATATTCTGATTGATTCATTATCAACGCCTGAGAGAACTTTTGCCCAGGAATGCGAGACCAGGGATGATGTATTATTTTATATCAAATTGCCTTCATGGTTTTTGGTCAAAACACCTATTGGAAACTATAACCCTGATTGGGCATTGATAAAGCAAGAAGATGGAGAACAAAAGAAAGTGTACTTTGTAGCAGAAACAAAAGACCCGAAAGCAGCCAAAGATAAAACGTTGCTCAGGGAGAGCGAGAGAATGAAAATTAAGTGTGGAGAAAAACACTTTGCCGAGTTTTCAAATGAAGAAGTACAGTATAAAGTAGTAGGTAGTTTAGGGGATTTATAAAAATAAAATTGTACTAATGGCAAAGATTCACACTTTAAAAATTAAAAATTTTCGTGGTATTAAAGATTTTGAGCAAGTCTTTGGTATGACTGATTTTGTCTGCTTAATAGGTAGGGGAGACTCGGGAAAAACTACAATATTAAACGCAATATCAATGGTTCTTTCTCCAAGTTGGAATTTATCTTTTTATGATACAGATTTTTATAATTGTGAAATTGATAAGAATATTGAAATTGAAGCGACCTTATATGACTTACCTGATAACTTTTTGAGAGAAAATAAATATGGATTGTATATAAGAGGAATTGATAAGGATTCTCATAGAATTAGTGATGAGCTAAACAATAATCAAATTCCAATTCCTGCTTTAACTATTAAACTAACAGTAGATAGAGAATTAGAGCCACAATGGCATATTATAAATGGAAGAGAGCAAGAACCTATTGAGATAAAGGCAAGTGACAGGGCAGTTTTAAATACTTTTTTAATATCTGATTATGTAGATAGACACTTTTCTTGGAGCAAAGGAAATCCATTATATTCATTACTAAAATTAGAAGATACAGCAGATAACATAAAATCGAACCTTATTGTTGATGCTATGAGAGAAGCAAAAAGTAAAGTTGATAGTGGAGATTTTTCACATTTACAAGGGGTTATTAATAAAGTAGAATCTACTACTCGCACTTTAGGAGTACCAATACAAAGTATTACAACATCAATAGATTTTAAAGATTTTACCTCTAATGAAAATAAGGTTTATCTCCATGAAGAAAAAATACCTTTTAAGCAAAGAGGTAAAGGTTCTAAAAGGCTAATATCAACAGCAATTCAATTAGAATTAGTAAAAAAAGGGGGAATATTATTAATAGATGAAGTTGAACAGGGATTAGAGCCTGATAGGGTTCAACATCTTATCAGAACTCTTAAAAATACGAATAAAGGGCAAATTTTTATATCTACTCATTCGAGAGATGTTTTAGTTGAACTTGGAGCTACGAATGTTTACATATTAAGAAAAGGGAATAAAAGCTTGAACGAAATATCGCCATCAATAAATGGTTGTTTAAGAAGTAATCCCGAATCTTTTTTTGCAAAAAAAATAATTATTTGTGAAGGGGCAACCGAGGTAGGTATATGTAGAGCAATTAATGATTACAGAGTTGAAAAGGAACAACTTAGTTTAAGTTATCTTGGTATTTGTATTGCAGATGGAGAGGGTACTAATTTTGTAAATTATTGCTTAGGATACTTAGAGTTGGGATATGATGTGTGTATATTTTGTGATTCTGATGATAAGGTAATAAATAATGAGAAAGCTAATCTAAAGAGCAAAGGAGCTACTATCATAGATTGCGAAACAGACAAATCTATTGAACAACAAATATTTGATGATGTTCCTAAAGAAATTATACAAGCGTTAATTGAGTATATTATAGATGAAAAGGGAGAGGGAACTCTTAAAGATAATCTTATCAATATAATTAACCCATTGCCACAGGAATGGAAAACAGACGATTCATATAAGATGAGAGATGCTTTAGGGAAATCTTCAAAATCTAAAGGTTTTTATAAGAAAGTTTATCATGGCATCTTTTTAGGTTCTAAGTGTTTAGAAGGTTTACAGCATTTAGTTAATGATGAAAAACATCTTGGTAAACAATTTACCCAATTATCAAACTGGATAGATAATGGACTATAAAGAATTTGTTTCTAAGCCTAAGAGTATGCTTATTGCCCCAGCAGGTTATGGTAAAACTCATACTATTGTTGAATGTTTAAGATATACGGAAGGAAGACAATTGATACTTACACATACTCATGCAGGAGTAGCATCAATAAAAGAAAAGATAAAAAAAGCTAATATCCCAAGTACACAGTATAGTGTTGAAACTATTTCAAGTTTTGCCCAAAAATATGTCTTATCATTTTATCAAGGTCAGATACCCAAACAAGAAGACACAAAAATATACTATCCTTTTATAATTGAAAAATCAATAGAGTTAATAAAAATTAACTTAATACAATTGATTATTAAAAACACATACTCAGGTCTTTTTGTTGATGAGTATCAAGATTGTAATACTAAACATCATGAACTGATACTTTGCTTATCAGAGTTTTTGCCAACACATATTCTTGGAGATTATTTGCAAGGTATTTTCGATTTTAAAGGAGACAAGTTGGTTGATTTACAAAGTACATCGGATATGGGACATTTTTTATCCAATCAAAGAAAGTTAACAGAACCTTGGCGTTGGAAGAATGGGAATAATTCTAAATTAGGAGAAAATTTAAAATCTATAAGACAATTATTAGAGGAAAAGAAAAGTATTAATTTATTGAATTTTAAGGAAGGTATTGAAATTTTAAAGCTGAAAACTGATTATTATTTAGATAATACTTTCAGAGACGCATTAAAAACCATAGCAAAAGATGAAAGCATTTTAATTATATTTCCTCAGTCATATAAAGTTAATCCACGTACAAATTTCATTAAAATGTTTGGTGATTACTTTTACTTATTAGAATCTATTGATGCACCATCATTTTATGAAGATGCTATTTTCTTTGATAAAATTGATAAAAATAATGTTACGCTTGAGATAATTAGATTTTTGAAAACTAATTTATCTTGTAGTGAATATATTTCAAGTAAGCACGAATTACTCAAGAAAAAAACTCTCCCAGTAAAAGCAATCTTAGATAAATTGGCTTTACTTTCTAATAGCTTTAGCTTTATATTAGTTTCTGAGATTTTAAATGATTTTAAGAAACTTTCTGGTGTTAGATGTTATAGAAGAGATTTATTTAGTAGTTTATGTAAGGCTTTAGAAGATGCTCATTTTGATAAAATATCTGTTTACGATGCTATGGTAAAAAGAAGAAATGTAGTTCGTAGAGTAGGGAGAAAGGTTTTTGGTAGATGTTTAGGTACAACATTATTAACCAAGGGATTAGAATTTGATACGGTAATGGTTTTAAACGCTGATAAATTTGATTGCCCAAAAAATTTCTATGTAGCATTAACAAGAGCTTCAAAAAGATTAATAGTTGTTACGGAAAATGATGTTTTAAATCCATATAAAAAATTAAAGTCGCCAAAGTCTTGACTTAAATAAAATCTCACTTGCAATCTTTTATAAAATCCTTATCAGGATTTTGCCCAATTTTTTGTTGGTATGTGGTTCAAGTTTGAACTGATAGAGGACAGCCGTTTTGGTTGTCCTTTTGAATTTATTTAAAATTGGTTAGGTCTTGACATTACTTTGTAAATTTTTATGATGCTTTTTCACAAAAATAAAAATTCACGTTATGGCAGAATGGAAAAGAAAACCACAAGAAAATCAAGGCAATTACCAATTTGGAGGGCGGTTTATTGTTACGGCAGAAGTTGGTAAAGAGCTTACAAAAGTAGAAATCATAGGTATTTACTATGATGTACTAAAATTTGTTGAAGAGCATGGCGGTATTGATTATTTACAAGTCTATACCGATGAAAAAGGACGAAAGTTATTTTTCATCGACCAGCTCGACAAAGCTATGATTGATAGCGGAGACCATGATGCAGAAGATAACTATTGCACCTTATTATTTGCACATGAGTATTAGATTGCATGGTTCATGCGACTACACAAACCTACCTAAATTATTAGAGTAGGTTTTTAAAATCTAATGGAATTTTTTGACTGATTATATAGTATGTAAAAGCCCATCGTTTGGGCGGTGGGCTTCTTTATTTGGTAAGCTCATGTAATGGTAGAAATTCTACAACTACTTTTGTTTCTCGTAATAATCGAAAGATTAGAGAGATTCAATAGGTAAACAAAAACCCCCTACTACTAATAGGGGGTTTTCTAATGGACTTTTTGCTTGATAAGTAATGGTAGAAATATCCAACAAGTTCAATTATGGGATTGAACTTGATACCAGTATAACGGAAACTAAATTATTTGCAAGTACTTTTTTTAAATATGTCAACCAGTATTAATAATTACTTTGTAATTTATCAAATCATAGACGGTCGTTTATGATTATGAAATTTAAATATCGGTTCACAATCATTCTGTAATATTTTGAAAAACGCCTTTTGAATGAAAAAAAAATTAAATTTGCATAACTTAAAATATAATTATCAATGGCTACAAAAGAACAAGTTGTTAAAGCAGAACAACAAATATATAGTTTAAGGAAGAATGTTCGCTATGATATTCGTGAGCTAACCGTTCAAATTATTGTGAATAAATATGAAAAGGGCTTAGATTATCAAGTAGATGATGAATTTTTAGATAAATCTAAGTTCTATAATGTATTATTTATTCCTGATTATCAGCGGGATTTTACGTGGGACAAAGTCAGGCAGTCAAGATTCATTGAATCTATTTTACTCGGTTTACCTATTCCTCTTGTCTTTGTAGCCGAAAATAAAGATAGTGCTTGGGAAATAGTTGATGGTTCGCAAAGAATTAGGACTCTACACGCATTTTTGAATAATAAACTAACGCTAAATAGTCTTGAAAAGATTGATACCCTAAATGGTTTCCAGTTTCAAGACTTAGATATTTCACGTCAAGGTAAGTTTATGGACAACCCATTACGAATGATTGTGCTTTCGGAAGATGCAGACGATGAAGTAAAAAGAGATATGTTTGAGCGTATCAATCGTGGTAGTGACTTGCTAAAACCGATGGAAAAACGCAAAGGTGATAAAACAGGTAAATTCACAGATTTCATTTATGATATTTGTATAAATCCTGACAAGGTAAAAAAGAAGTATCAAGAAGCGAATACACTCTTGAGAGAGTTAGCCCCTATTGATATGTGGCTGGAAAACAGACAAGAGAGAGAAGAACTTGTTTTACGATACTTTGCATTATCTGATTCGGATAAATATAAACATTTCCCGAAAGATACAGGTATTGCCAAATTCCTTGATGACTATTTAGAATCTAAAAATAATCAATTAAGTAAATTAGATGATAATGAACTTGATACTGCTCTAAAGAAATATTTGGATGATTTCTTAGCTGTTCTAAAATTTGTAAAACAATATTCAATTTATGGATTTAGAAGGACTCATAATCCACAAACTAAGCGAATTATATTTGAGTCTCTTTCTGTTGGGGTTCATGTTGCTCTAAAACAAAAACCCGATTTAGTTATCACAACGGATAAAATGATGAACATTCTAAACTCTAAAGATTTTAGAAAGTATTGGCACGGAAACACAAAGGTTCACGAACCATCAAAGGTAAAGGAAAGAGTTGAATTCATAACTAATCAACTTTTAGGGAAATAATGCAAATTATTAGACAAGAGTTTATTGATAGGGTAGAAGAAATAAACAAATATTATCGTCTTTTAGAGAATATTGAAAATGGAGTAAATCTTTATATTGCTGGCAGAGAGGTAGGTTTCGAGACAGGTATGAGCTCTTCTCTAAAGTCGGGGGCAATTATATTACTATATAACTTGGTTGAATCTACGATTTCAAAATGCCTAAAAGGTATTCATACAAATCATATTGATGATGGACTTAATTATTTTGAATTAAGTGATAATATTCAGCTTGTTTTGTTAAAATACCATTATAAAGCTTCTATTGAAAATACCGATTTAAAAAATCTTATCAGTCAGTTACAACATCTTTTAAACAATAGGGTTGTTATTATTTCATCTGATAAAGAGTGGCGTAATTTTTTTGATAATCAGTTTTCTGGAAACTTAGATTCACAAGAAATCAGGGCAATTGCGGATAAATACGGTATTGAATTTAATTTAAAGAGTGAAGAAGTGAAAAAAGTGGAAGAAATGCGTAATAAATTGGCTCATGGAGAACTGTCATTTGAAGAGGCTTGTAGAGATTTTTCTATTCAATACATAGAAAAACTCAGAGAAAAAACCATAGACTTTTTAAGTGAATTTATAAGTGCTGTTGAAAGATATATTATTGAAAAAAAATACAAACGATAAATGTGGTAAACTACACTTATTACAAATGACCGTCTAAGTAAAAATTCAACGTGGATTAAACTCGGCTAAACGAATATTTGACTTCCTTTTTTTATATACATTCAAGTGGTCTTGATATAATTTTCGATATATTTATCTTTGCAACAAACCAAGAACGGTTATTTCTGTTTTGTTGCATTTGCTATTTTGCCCCTCTTAACATGAAACAATACATTGCATACCTCAGAGTCAGCACCAAAGGACAAGAACGCTCAGGGCTTGGATTACAAGCTCAAAGGGCAATCATTGAACACTATGCAAAAATTGAAGGTGCTGAAATAGTAAAAGAATATCTTGAGTCGGAAAGCGGAAAAAATATTGAGAACCGCCCGAAACTCCAACAAGCCATTAATGACTGCATGAAAAATAATTACATTCTTGTAGTTGCAAAACTTGATAGATTAAGCCGTGATGTAGAGCATATTTTTAAGATTCAAAAAAAGTTAGGCGACAATTTCAAAAGTTGCGACCTACCAACAACCGATGCTCTCACTCTTTCAATCTTTGCAGGATTAGCACAAAGGGAAAGGGAAATTATCAGTATCAGAACGAAAGTAGCATTACAAGCAAAGAAGGCTCAGGGAGCAATACTTGGAAAGCCGGAACATTTAACACAAGAAGCAAGATTAAAAGGAGTTGAAGCCATCAAAGCCAAAGCGAGGGCAAACACTCATAATAGAGTCGCCACCGCATTAATTGAAAAATGTAAAAAGGAGAAGAAAACACTCCAAGCAATAGCGGACGAACTCAACCAACATGGATTCAAGACAAGTCAGGGGAAACAGTTTAATCCAATCTCAGTAAGCAGACTATCAAGGCGTATAGTTTAGTCGGTTATGCGGCTGCATAAATTACTCAGATGCAGGTTTGTGTTAATCACATAATGTCTCTATTTTTACTTTGCCTTATGGCTTTTATTATTAAACATTATTCAATGTCACAAATCGACACGGTTTTACGCCAAACTGCCATTTCTCACTACCAAAGTTTATGATTTCAATTTAATGAACAAAGTGATTCTCTGTTGTTTTTATTTTTTAACGTACACAATGATTTTATTAGTTATTCAACTAATTATCCATGAAACTTAATTGATAAATGACGGCTTCCATTTCATTATTTTGTCATTCACCAAGTTTGATGAGATTGACCTTTTGGAGAAGATATAGACCGAGAAAAGAAAATCATTGAATGTTTAAATTAACGAAAAGGCTTGTATCTAAACAGATGCAAGCCTTTTTTTAATACCCATAAATACAGGAATATGGGTTTATGGGTATGGGTAATTTTAGCATATTATGATATTTATTTCTAAATTTAAAAGCCCAATTAGGGCTTTTTATTTTTTTCTATTTAAAATGATTTCACAGAAAATTTCTCAATTTCTTAAACAAGTTGCCATTGAGCATTATTCAAGTGTTGGTCATACATTTGATGAAGAAAACGAGACTATTGTGTTTAGTTTTTTGTATTATCCTGATGATTATCTGGTTTTTACTCCCTACTATCCAAATTGACGAATTCCATTAAATTATTACGTCACTCGAATAACCAAAGGTAAGTTGATTAAAAGATGACCTTATTGAAAAGAAATTACATGGATGAAAATCGTTTTTGAGTTTTTAGAAAAAGAAATGAAAGGGTGCTTGTAGCTGTCAAAAGGGTGCAAGCCCTTTTTTTATGTAATCACATAGACTAAACTTCACTCGTCCGCCCCTGATAGAAAATAAAAAACGGCTCAGAATCAAACAGCTAATATATTTATGCACTATATTAGTATTGCGGTTTTGTGCCGTTTTTTATTTTTCTTTTTTTCTTATTATGAGAAAACACAAATTTTTGACTCAGGACATTCTAAGTCAGTTTCGTAAAATCTGAGACCAATCAGATGTTTCCGACCCTATCATTGTTTCCAAGTATTTTGACCCTTGTTCCCAGCGAACACGGTTTGCTACTGAATACGATGAAGAGAACAGGATATTTTTTTGATACGTCCAATGAATCGAAGCCGAACGATGAACTTTTAGTTTGGATGAACTTGAATCTTATACGTGACCTCTTAGAATTGGAATTGAAAGAGATGCACACTTTAAACCGTGTCGCTTTTCAGAGCTTAAAAGAATGGGTTTGTAACTACCTAAAAGGGGAGGTACAAGCCCCCTTTTAATTTACAAGAGAATCATATTTAAAGCTACAATACTTTCAAGACTAATTTTGCCCCACCCTCAAAAAAGAAAAACCACGCATTTACGTGGTTTTCTGCCTGTCTCTTTTACTTGATTTTCATGTGAATTATCGTATTACTTTTTTCAGTTCTTAGGTCTTATTGCATTTGCAAATTGTACCAAAAGGAACAACAAAATAAGTACGTTAAGTAATTCATCAACTGTTTTAATCATTTGTAATTTTAAGAAGTAAAGCACTCAAAATTACAAAAAAACAAAAACGCAACTGCCTGTTTGCGTTTTTTATATTTCAATAATTAGAACTCACGACACATAGCTCAACTTCAACCAAAAAACATCAAACAATTTTCAGTTTGACGTTTTTTCGTAAATTTAAGGGCGGTTTGGATTTTCGCTACCTTAACGCTATTTATTTACATCTTAATACTACTAATGAGACTATTAAATGCAAGTCTTTTATCTATGTTCAAGAAAGTGTGACCACAGGCAGGTAAACGAAACCCTCTTATTATTTGTAAGTTCAACGACCCAACAACTTGTTGGTCTCGATATGTAACTGAATATAACGAGAAAACAGGATTATGTTATGGCTATGTTTCAGGCGATTACTCAGAACGAAAGTATTTTTGATTGAAAGAACTTGAAAGTATCAATTGGAAATTTTCTAAGACGTGAAGAATTGAAAGAGATGAATTTTTTAAACCGTGTAATTACTCCGCTTTGTTCGGACAGCAAAAAAGTGATAGCCGTTTTATTTTGGGAAGCTATATTTTAAATGTCATAACTGTATTAATTCTTATTATTCAAACAATCAATTACAATCAGCAATAATCATTAGATAACGCTAACGTAATAGTTGTTGAAAATATAATTATCAGTCAGATATTATAATTTACTTCATAAATAAACTATATCCTTTTAGCCCCGTCAAAAGCGGGGTTTTTACTTAAAACCAAAAAAAGAATTCCTTTCAATTCTTCACGTCTATAAATAACATTTATAGAGATTTGAATTTTCAAAATACACATAAATAGTTGATAATTAATACACTGCATTCAAAATATCATCTTTATTAAAAGATATTTAAAAGGATATATAAACAGACAAATAAACAGATGAGTCCAGTTGAAAGAGCCAAGCAGGATATAAGCAGATTATTCAATATAAATCAAGGTGGAGATTCATTTGAGTTAGGATTGAGTCGTCCATGTGATAGTACACAAGCAACCGATATTTTTATGAGATATTGGACGAACTATTACAATGAAATTGCTTACCAATTAAACGTTGATGAATCAGAAAAAAGGCTTTTAGCACTCAAACGGTTTGTTACTTACTCAGAATTTGAAGCACTGTTTGAAACTAATGAAAAATATGAAGGGAAACATATTTTTACATTATTGGGTATCACAAACTCGATGGAGCATTCAAGATTTATCAATAGATACGAAAATAGCCGTAATGGATATTTTCGGCTCATGCAAGATTATAATAAAGACCTTGCTAACTTCTTTTTTAAGCCATTTACCCCAAAAATATCAACAACCGATAGAGAAAAACACACTTACATAGTCGGAAGTGCAGGAAGTGGTAAGAGTGAAATAATGAAAAAGATGATTTGGGAAGCTATCCAAAAAAACGACTCAGCAGTTATTGTAATTGACCCTAAAGGAGATTTAGCGGAGCAGGTAGCAAGATTTAAAGAGTTTTCAACGCCAGCAGGACGTGATAGATTAGTATATTTAAACCCAACTGCATTTGTTGGATATTCACCCATAATAAACCCCTTGGAGCTTCATAATGTACCATCGGATAGACAGGAGCAGTTTATTGATAGAGCGACCGAAGAAATAGGCGGAACATTACAAAATATTCTCAATGAAATTGAGGGCGGTTTTTCATTACAGATGATACGCATTTTAGATGCTTGTATCAATACATTAATGCGACATAAAAACATGGATTTGATTGATATTTCACGCTTTGTGATTGATAGATTAAACGATGATTTAATACAACTTGGAGTACAAAATAATAATTTCATTCACCGAAGGCTTTTTGAGAGTCAATACAAATCTGAAAAAGGTGGAGAGTTTCAAAGCAGTAAAAATGGTATTATGTACCGTATAGATTCACTTTTAAGTTCCTCAATATTTAGAAGCCTAACAACAGGTAAAAGTACCGTGAAGCTGAAAGAACTAATCGACCAAAAAAAGGTAATTATATTTTCACTCCAAAAAGGACAAATGGGAGAGAAGACAGCAAGTTACTTTGGTAAATTGGTTACAACAATGATTCAACTCATTGCACAGCAGAGAAGTGATTTACCCCAAAACCAACGAACAAAGACACATCTTTTTATTGATGAGTTCCAAAACTATACAACAAAAAGTATTGAAACAGTTTTAACAGAAGCACGAGCGTATAAGCTATTTTTGACCGTTGCCCAGCAATTGGTTGGGCAGAAAATGGACGGAGAGTTTTTAAATATCGTCATGGGGAACACCAATCTTAAAGTTATGGCAAGAAGCACTCACGAGAATTGGAGTAAAATGAGTGAACAATTTAATATCCCTACTACTACATTAGCAGATTTAAAACAATATCATTATTTTGTAAAAATTGGCTCAGGAACAGCGTTTGAGATTAAAGGTGATAATCGACTAATTGATAATAGTAATCAGATGAGTTTGAGCCAATGGGAGCAAGTAAAAAGGGAACAAATACTAAAATATTATGAACCATTAGACAAAGCTACTCAAGAGAAAATAGCATTTGAAAGACAGCTCATTGATACTATTAACAGAAATAAGGAAACGCCAGAGCAGGAGCGTGAGCGATTAATCCAAGAGCAAGTCCAAAAAGAGTTCGAGCGTGATTTGATAAAAGAGCTTGTAAAAAAGCGTAAAGCTGAAATGAAGGTAGAAGATGAAGTAATGGTAGAGCAACAGGTCAAAGAAGTTAAACAGGCACAAAAACAAACATCACAGCAAGCACAAAAAGCACCACAACAAACCAATACAAAAACAGATTACAAGGATAGAAACAAAGGGAAAAGCCCCCACGATTCACCCCAATACGATTTCTGATTATGATACAGATTACTGCTACCCAAGAAAATATTTTACGTCAATTAGCACGATATAAGTTTCTGACAATTAGTCAAATTGCAAGTTTAGGAACAGCACATAAAGACTATGTTCAAAAGTCACTTTTGAAATTACGACAAGAACCGCTTGAATTAGTCGGAGTATCGCAGTATGGAGGAGTATATAAAAAAGGTGAAGGAAGAGCCGAAAATATGTATTATTTGACACTCAAAGGGGCTAAATTCTTAGTTGAGCATACGCAGGGATTAGATATAGAACAAGTCCATTACCCAAAAAGTATTGGAGTAGAATTTAGAAATGACTACCAGCACCGAATTTATACCGTAAACGTTCAAATTTCATTTGAGAAGTGGATAGAACAGAATGGATTTAAAAGTTTATTCTTTCACTCATATTTTCATAAAAACGGAAGTATGAAAGGCAATGACAGCCAACCACTCAAGAGTATTACAAAAATTAATATTACGGAACGATACTTTATTGAACCTGATGCAATTTTCATGTATGATACCCCAACAAAACGGCAATTAATGATTTGTGAAGTATCAAATGGGAAAGATACCAAACGGGTAGTTGAACAACTAAAAACAATCGCTGATGCAATCGGAAAAGGCGTAGTTACTGACCACTACAAACAAGAGTACAACTACACCAAAAACCCACGTGTTTTATGTGTAATTGAAACAGAGAACTTATTAAAATTAGTCTTAAAAAAAATGAATCAAGACCCATATTTTGCCCCTGAGTGGAATCAGAAAGCATTTTTTTTCAAGGTTGTCACCGAAATTAAAGAAAAAGATTTTGGCTTTAATTGGCAGAATATGAAAGGGGTTTTATGTGATTTGAAAGAATTATGATATTATCCCCAAGGTGAATTTAAGTCATTATTTATCGAGTTTAAGGTATTATCAATGTCATATAATATTTGATTTTTCAACCTTTCTGCTTTAATTGAATCCAATGTTTTCAGTAAATGTATTTGAGCTTCAGCACTTGTTTTAAGTGCATTTATTTTTGCCAGTACTTCCTGTTGCTTATTCCAAGTTTGATTTTGAGCATGAAGCACATAATGACCAATCATTACATTTCTTTGTTCTAACTCTTTAATTCTATAATCTGAGTCTATTTGATAACGTCTCAAGTCTATTTCAAGCAATCTCATTTGCTTTTCCTGTTGCAACGTTAGCAATGATAGCTCATGATTATTAAGTAATTGTATTCGCTCTAATATAGCCCTATTCTTAAGAAGTTCGTTTTGAATTCTCATAGTATCAAGATTTAAAGCTTGAACCGCACGATTATACACAACATTATTATCATACTCTTTCAGCCTTATTGTCTCCGAATTTTTCATAATCTGAATTTCGACTCTTTTCTTTTCATTTTCTAAACGTCCTGCTTCACTTTTATTTGTTAGTTCTGTATCTTCACGACTGAGAAACAAATACATAGCAAACACCACAAGAGCAAGTATTAGTACAACTGTAATATCCATAATCTTATATATTTGATATGAACAAATTTATTGAAAAAAACCAACTTGTTTTATTTTGCATTTCTATTTTTTTTATAATGCTCCTAATATATTCAAAATACGAAAGCTACCGAGCAAAAAGTGCCATTGAAGATATGGAACGCATCGAAGCAGAGAACAACCTAAAAGCCCAAAATGAACAAATAAAAGCGGATTCTTTAAGCAAACAAGAATATGTTTTGGAACAAGAAAAAGCAAAAGAAGAAAAACGTAAGCTATACATAGATAAGCAAGAAGAGTTAGAAAGTGCCTATCTTCAATTGAAGTACTTCTTTGGAGACTTCAAAATTGATGCTTTAGGTTTTATTCAGAGTGAAAAGTTTAACTACTACTTATTTGATGTCCAATTATCATATAATAGTGATGAACAAAAAACTATTATTTCTTGTAAAGACGGAAAGGGGAAATGTATAAAATTTACACAAGAATTGTCACCCGATGATTTTGGGTTTTACCCTGATGCTAAAACCCACGGAACTACAAATAAGATATTTTATACCAACCAAACTGTTACCGAATTTGAAAAGGGTAAATCAGCTTTTGAAAAATACAAACGATTATTCAGAGAAATTGAACAAACAGATACAACAACTTTTTCAAAGTAATTATTAATGATTAAGCCCCAAGAAATTCAAGGGGCTTATTTTTTAAAGTTTCCAGTCGTCTTCTAACCATTTATATTTTATTTCAATCATGGCAAGTTTAAGTTGAAGAAAAGCCATATAAAAACCATGACAAGTATATCGTATTGTAAATCTTATTTTAGTTTGCAATACATATAAAAACCATGATATTCTTGATTTTAGTAATAAAAATGGATAGAATAAAATTCGGAGCTTTAAATAAAAAATTTCTGTACGATTCATTTTAGTAAAATTTAAGGTTCGTGAAAAATCTGCCTTAATATTTTACTGGTTTCTTTATATTTATCAAATCAATTACCCCATAAATACAGGAATATGGGTTTATGGGATTACATAAACACCATATTATCAAAGGTTTATATTGATTTATTCAATCAAAACCTTATTCATGCGACCCAAACAAAAATAAAATTCGCATGAGTAAAGAATCAAACGCAACCCTCAAAGGGAGGTCGGCATCCCTTGAAAATCTCCTTTTTGGAGTAGAACAAATCCAGTTGGATGATAACCGTGAGATACTCACAGATTATCAATTTTCGAGTCAATACAGCTCTGCCATCTACTGCCCTTCCATGAACAAAATTTTACACATGGCAGGTAGCAAGTATCAGTTAGTAACAAACGAACAGCTCATTATGCCAATCCATGATAAACTCAATTCAATATTGGGTTCAACAGGGTTTAGGGTGCAATGTACCAACGAAGACGACCGCAGATTTTCAGCTCAATTTATTTTGACTGATAAGGTCATACAAGTTGCTGATAAGGACGCTTTAAATGCAATGATTGAAGTTCAAAACTCTTATGATGGAAGTTTACAGCACTCTATTGCATTATCGTTTTACCGTCAGGTTTGTACTAATGGTATGATGGCATGGAAAAAAGACACGCAAATTGCCCAACGGCACGACAAAGATTTCCTTTTTAATTTAGATGCAATCTTGACTCGTTTAGATGCACTTGATGTGCAGTTGCAGGAGTTCCGCAAGCTCACAGAAAGGCAAGTAACCAGTAAAGAAATGGAGCAAATTATGGATAAGCTCAAGGAGTTTAAAAACCATGATGCTTTTCCAAAAAAGATTATTCAAGAAGTACCGCTCAAGGTCTATCAGGAAGCCGAAGAATTAAGCACTACTCCAAACGCATGGTTGCTTTACAATGGATTCAATTATTTCTTAAACCACGACCAGCGTATAGGCTTAGGTATGGACTCCAAAGAAAGAATTGATAGGAATGTTTTAAAGGTAATTCAAAAGGAACTCGCATTAAATTAATGACTGTATTCAGTCGCACAATCCATGTAGCTGCACCAGGTATGCAACTGCATGGATTCTTTTTTTTAATACAATTTGCACTTGCAAATACTATGTAAACCCATAAAACCATATTCCTGTATTTATGGGAATATTGTTTTGTGGGTTTATGGGTTTTATGTATCTTTGTAAAAAGCATTCAGAAATGGGACTATTTGACTCAATTAGTACACGACCGAACATTTTTTTAGATGTATATATCCAATCCGTAAAGATTGGTTCAAAAATTCGCTTAAAGCCAATCGAAGGGCAAAGCGTAATAAATAGTTTTGTCGAGTGTTCTAAAACGCTCAGGGCAAAATATCCAGTAGGTACAATCTTTAAAGTTGATTGTCGTTTGGTTCACCCATCCAACCGCAAACCGTATTTAATGGTTTTAAACCGTAAAGAAATGAAACAAGCCCTTGAATTTTTCGAGCATAACCGCAGACTATCAATAAATCAAGTATCTAATTTTTAACAATACAAATGAAAATTATCACAGTAGCCCATCAAAAAGGAGGAGTTGGTAAGACTACCCTATCTTTGAATCTTGCTTATTGCTTTTCACAAGGTGCAAAAGTAGCCGTAATTGATATTGACCCACAAGGTAGTATCTCAGGACTCAAAGATATTCTTGCTAAACAAGGAATTGATTTGATACAGCCTAAAGAAATGGAGCAAGCAAAAAGTAAGTATGATATTGCAATTATTGATACTCCCCCATACTTGACTACTGCACTTCCTGAGTTTTTCGGCTATTCTGATTTTGTATTAGTGCCAACAAAAGCAAGTATTTTAGATATTATGGCAATAAGTGCTACAATTGAACTATTAAAGAAAGCACAAAGCCAACGACCAAACCTTAAAAGCGGTATTGTCGTAAACATGGTTAAAAGTCGCACCAGTATAACCGAAGATATGAAAGAGGTATTACAACAATACGATTTTCCAATGTTGGAAGCGATGGTAAGCGATAGAGTAAGCTATACACGCTCCCCCATCTCAGGAGGTGTATTTGAAACAGATGATGAAAAGGCAAAAGATGAGATTATAAGCCTTGCTAAAGAGATTATTACTATGATGAATAACTAAATTTAATTATTACAATACAACTATGGCAAAAGAGAAAAAAGACCACAAAGGCATAGCAAGTGACATGGTGAAGAACTTAATTAATCAACCATCAAAGACTCCATTACAAACTACAAAAGATAATGTTGTAAAGCCTGTTGAAGAGAAAGTAAGTGTTGATAAAATGACCGTTGATATTGAAAGTACGTTATTACATGACGTAAGAATTTATGCAGCTCAAAACAAATTAAAGCTAAGACCAGTATTTGAAAAGGCACTTGAAGAGTACCTTGAAAATCATGGGTACATGAGAGAAAAGAAAAGTCAATAAGCTATGTATTCACATAAAATGATTGACTACATAGAATATGGGTTTATGGGTTTATGGGAAACCGTATTTATTGTTTTATGGGAGAACATGAATACATATACTATTGAATTTTCATAAAAGGAATTATCCTTTTATTGATAGTCTAATGTTTAATTAAAAAAAGGTATCCCGATACCTTTTGTTTTACCCTCTATTTTTACGAATGTCGATTGGTGAGAAGATGGTGAGATTAATGTATAAGCTGACTAAAACGTGTGACCCCCACACCCCCGAAAGTTTATTTTTAGGTAGTACAAGATTGTGTGATATTCCACAGTTAGTAGATGAATTCATGAGTTTATGGCATATCGAATATGATAAAAAAATGAAGTGGTTTTGGGTGTTTCGTTGATTGGTTGAATGGTTATTTATAAGATATAGATTTGTTAAGTTCTCCGAATTCCAAGAAATATTTAAAGGGTCGCATACCCAATGAATCCATAAAGAAGGTTATAGTAAATCACTTGATGATTTGCTAATACGTCACCCGATATACAGACTTGCATGAATCAAAAACGAAGTTTCAAGACAACAATTCATTATGAATTACAAAGAAGATGATTTGAAAAGTTACTTTGAATTTATGAGAAAGAAGAACATAAAACTTTATTCAATCTTTCATAATTGGCATAAAGTAGCAGTCCCAAAGCAGTTTAGGATTCACTCACGAATAACAGGAACGCCATGAAGTGGAAAAAGTGAACTGATGAAATCTATGATATTGCAGGATATGAGGCAAAATTTAAAAAAAGACTGTTCTATTATCGTTATTGACCCAAATGGAGATTTTACCAAAGAAATAGCTCAGTTTAGAGAGAACACCGAGCAGATAATGAATTGAAAACTTGTTTACATTGACTTAGATTTGTTCAAGGGAGAATACACGCCAGTAATAAACCCCTTTCAGCTACACGACAACGCCAATAAGGATAGAGAAATAGACCTAACTAATCAGCAAATTGCAAAAGCATTGGAAGAAATTTGTGATTCTTTCGGACAACCTCTAACAAGTCAGATGCAAACAATACTTTACAACTGTACGAGCGTGTTACTTGATAGAGAATGAAGCAGTTTGTGGGACTTACAAACGATGATTACCCCCACAAAAGACAATATTCAAGCGGAGCAACTAATTAAGGCTTGAAAGAACAGCAACAACCCAGCAACAAGGAGTTTTTTTAGAGATGTTTGGTGAAACATTGCATCATTCAAAGACTCAAAGGCTTGAATCTACACCAAGACCCAAAGGCTTTTAAATATGCCTTCGTTCTCAAATATGGTTACAGGTGAAAGTACAATCAATCTCAAGGATGCTATTGATTCTAACAAGCTCATATTATTCAATCTTGCGGTAGGAAATTTAGGCGACCAAGCCCCCCTTTTTATCGGAAAAATCATTATTTCATTACTTCAAAGTATATCATTTCAAAGAGCAGGACTTGAGAAAGACGAAAGAAAGCCTGTTTATTTATACATTGATGAGTTCCAAGATTTTGTTTCGCCCTCAATGGTTAGGATTCTTACACAGGGAAGAAAATATAAAATGTACCTCACAATCGCTAATCAATTTGTAGGTCAATGAATGGACTGAGAGGAGCAGGACGCTATTTTATGAACCACCAAGATAAAAATCATTGGTGCAAATTCTCATAAGTCCCATACAATCTTGAGCAGGGAAACGGATGCAGAAATTGAAATATTAAAAAAGCTACAAATTGGGCAATTTATGGTCAAAATAGGAGAATGAGAGCCGTTTGTATTACACAGCCCCACCGAGAGCTTAGATAATAAAAACTCAATGACTGACGAACAGCGAAACGCCATCTTGAAAAAGCAAAAAGAGAGCTTTTACAGAAAAAAACCAATTAATAACATTTTAGAGCAAATGATTTATAGAGAAAATAACCCTTATGAATCATTGCTTGACACTCCCCCAACGGATGAGAGCGTAAAACAGGCACTCAGTCGAGAGCCACCACAGGAAAAGCCCGATTTAGACGTTAGATTTAGCGAAGACATATTAACTCATGAAATGGAATACTAAACAAAACGATAGAGCCAGTATCGTGATAATTACAGGGATGCAGGGAAAGATTCTAAAAGAACTTGCTACTTATAAGTTTCTTACGGTTTCACAATTCGTAAAACTAAAAGTATGAGTAAAAAACAGGGTTTACGAGAACTTGCAAAAACTCCGTAACGCATGATATATAAAATATGTGCCATCGAAATATTGAATACTACTTGAAAGACCCCATTATTTAACTCCTAAAGGAGCAAATCTTTTAGTAACCAATACGCCAAATTCTCATCTTGACTATGTTAGATACCCAAAAAGTAGCACTACCCTATTCACGAGTGATTATTTTCATAGGCTCAGTAGTATAAACACTCAAATTAGTTTTAACAAATGGTTGTGTGACCACACAATGCAGCTAATTACATACGAGAACTACTTTGATGTTATAGGCAGTCGCAAGAAGCACTCAAGCCAACCAATGCACGCAGTTACAAGAATTGATTTTGGTAATGGTCATTTTCTTGACCCTGATTGAATCGGAATCTATAAAATTGATTGAAAAACAAAAATTATGCACATTGAAACCTACAATTGAAAGAATACAGAAAGAGTTATTAAACAACTCAGGAAACATATTTACGTCATAAAACATGGATTGTCAGCCAGTAAGTACAATGTAGAAGCACCAACAAGGGTTTGTTGCACTTTCGAGAATGAAAACGAACTAAAAGCCGTTTTAAAGAGATTGAAAGCCGACCCATATTTTCAATTTAAAAACATAGAATATTACTTTTTCTTTGGCATTGCCGAAAAGGTACGAAATGATTTTGAATGAAGTTTTGTAAACCTAAACAATGAATGAATTAGAATGAGTAATCTAAGACCCATAAACCCATAAATACAGTTTTATGGGTTTAGTGTAATTAGCACAGCAAACAACGTGTGATGCACTCCATCTAACAAAAAACAAAAAATGAAGCTCACAGCAAAAACGCCCCAGTAACAAAGCCATGTTTCGGGGCATTTTTTATTACTACTCTATCAGTATTTAAACAATCCCAATACTAAAAATGAAAAACCATTAAGGGGGGCGGGCGGAACAGGGGGGATAAAGGAAAAGAAAAAACCTTTTAAGAAGATTTGCAAACCAACTATTTTTTGGTAAAAAACGTGAAGAATCTTTTTAAGATTAAAACTATTATTTTTAGTAACAACAACAAACAAAAACTGTTATTGTTGTTGTTATTTTTTTACAACAAATATGTAATACTTTCAGTCTTCGTAAAAGCTTTATTTTCAGCGGTTTAAGATGGGTTATTATCACAAATAATACGTTTATTATCACAAATAATACGAATTATAAAAAGTTATTATCACAAAATATACGATTTACTATCACAAAATATACGAATTTATGTACCTAATTATCACAAAATATACGAAATATAAAACTTATCCACAGTTTGACCTTTAAACAGCTTCTTACTCCCCTTTTTAAGTAAGCTATTATCACAAAATATACGAAATACAAAAAGACTAACAAAAGTTAGATATATCAGCCATTTAAAGCTCATTACCATCAAATAATAGCCCCCATTTATCCATATTTGGCAAGTAATAAAGTGCAATTATCACACTTTATACAAGATTATCCAATTATCACATATAAAAATAAATGTGATTATCACTTGTAATAAAATTTGTGATAATTATATTTGTGATAGTATTCTCTAACAATGATGCTATGCCGAGAAAAAAACAATTACCTGCAACTGACTCTGATATAAAGCTGATTAGAAAGGCTAATGAGTTTGTAGAAGCAAGATATAAGTTTGATATTTGGGAAACAAGGGTGTTCGCATATATGCTTACCATGATTAAATATTCAGATACTGATTTTGCTGAATATAAAATCAATGTGGGTGACATTGTGAGAGAATTTGATTTGAACAGGGGAGGGCTTGTTTATGAGGAAATCAAAAAGGCAAGTGAGAAACTTTTATCAAAGAAGGTTCAAATTGAGAGAACAACCCCCGAAGGAGAGGTTGAAATTTTAGATACTTACTTGGTGGTATCTACTGCAAGACCAAAAGAAAACAGTAAAGACAATTATATCAAACTCAGTTTTCATCCATCGCTCAAACCATTTCTGATTGAATTAAAGCAAAGATATTTGGTTTATGATATTAGAAATATCTTGAGCCTTACAAGTATCTATTCTATCAGATTGTTTGAGCTACTCAAGCAATACCAGAAAATAGGGAAAAGAAGATTTGGGATTGATGAGTTGAAGATGCTACTTTCCATTGAACCCGATGAGTACGTCTTATATGGTCATTTCAAGGATAGAATCATCAAAAAGGCTCAAAAAGACTTGCGTGAGCATACCGATATTTATTTTGAATTTGAAGAAGAAGCCGAGAAAAAAAGGGTTTATGCAATCACATTTTATATCTATGAGAATAAGAAAAATCAGCGAATAAAGCCCGATGTAGGAGTGAATAGTAGTGAAGCCTCAAACACACCAAATACGCCCAAAGAAAAGGCAAAAACTAAGGAGGAAGACCCAATTGTTGAGCAAATATTTGAGAAGGTAAATAAGTACGTCTCAAAGTTACAAGTCAAAAAATGGGTGAAGGAAGTCCCAGTGGAGCAGATTGAAAACGCAATTACCTATACGATTAATTATATTGGTGCAGGAAATAAGGTTGGAAATATTGGTGGATTTCTCAATACAATGGTACATACTCCAAACTTATTTGATAAGTTTGAAGAGAAGAAAACTAAAGCCAAGAAAGCCACCAAGAAACAACAAGAAACAAGCGGACAAGTTGAAATTAAGAAAGCAGAATTACAACAAGTACGGTCAGACTTAGAAGTTGCAACAAAAGAGCTTGAAACAAGTATTTTCAGCCAAAACCCATCATTGTACGATACAATCATTACAAAGATTCAAGGAAATCAATTTTACGACCATAAGAAGACCATAGAGGAGAACTTACAGCGAGATAGTATTAGAGGATTGCGAGGAGCTATTTTGCAAGAGATGTTCCCAGAGTATAAGGCTTTATTAGACCAGTTTGACACAAGAATTAAAGTAATAAAGGGAGAGTTGCAAGTATTGGGGTATCGGGATTGAAAAGCACCCAAGCAAGAACCAAGCGAGATACAAAGTGAATTTATCAATAAGGTTCGCCCACTATTTGAGCAGGAGCAGGGGAGAGTACAGCAATTGAAAGTAGAATTATTGGAATTGAAAGAACAACATACTCAAGAGAAACAAAACCTTAATTTACAGGTTAGCGAAAACAAGATTACCAAAAAGGAAGCTATGCAAGCGACCTTTGAGATTAGTAAAAAATATACTCAAAGAATTGAGGAACTAAGCGAAACCCTGCATACATTGTGAGTAGATTTAAGAAACCCATAAATACGGGAAACTGTATTTATGGGTTTAGAATATAAGCATTTTAATTGTTAAATAATAATTTATGTACGGTCGTAGAGATTTTAAAGACTGGTTTAGTTATTCTCGTGAGAGAATGGATAGTATGGCTAATGAAATAAAAAAACAGTCAAAAGATTACATACTTAACGTTAATGAAGATGATTATAAAAGTTACCTATTTGATAGGTACTCATTAGAACCATTGGAAATAATAGAAGCTACTAAAATAATACACCCTCCTATACAAAAAGAGCATAAAGACTGGAATGAGAGTGAAAGATTTAGATATAATAAGTATTATTTAGAGTGCAAAATATCTTTCCAATTTAATGGAAACTCAGATTTATGGTATGTTAGAGCAACAACATTTTCCTTATCTGGAACTCCTGATATAACAGTTAGCGGTAATACTCTAACATATATTTTTACTATTCAAAATAAAGACCCGAAGGAATTTAATAAGGAAAGTGAGTGGAATTATAGTAATTTGAAAAATGCTATTGATTATTTGAACAAAGATATTGAATCATATAACCGTGAAATTCTACCTAAAATCTCACAAATATTTTCACAAATTAAAGCTCATTATTTGAGCGAAAATGAGTTTTTCAAGGCAATAAATGTAACTCAGATTAATTCTGATAATAAAACGTATGCAGTCCCTGTAATTACAAAGAAAAAGACGATTGAAAAACCAAATGCTGAAAAAAGAAGCTACGTAACTAATCCAGTAATTGATGATGTAACATATAACAATATCATTTCTTGTTTGCACCAAACAGGGGCATCAATGGAAAAGAAACCATCATTGTATGCAGGAAAAGGAGAGGAAGCTATAAGGGATTTATTTTTGCTACAATTGGAACTTAGATTTGAAAATGGAACGGCAACAGGGGAAACGTTTAATAGAGGTGGTAAGACAGATATTCTTTTAAAAAATACAGATGGTTCAAATTTATTTGTAGGTGAGTGCAAGATTTGGAAAGGAGAAAAAGTATTTTTTGATACAATATCACAACTTTTAAGCTACCTGACATGGCAAGATTCTAAGACATCAATTTTATTTTTTGTTAAAAATGAAAGTATAGTAAAGGTTGTGGATACGGTGAAAAGTATTGTTTCAAAACATGAAAATTTTATAGTAAAAAAAGGGGAGACAGACCGTTCAGTGAGCTGTATCTTTAAATTACCCCAAGACCCACACAAACAAATCAAATGTGAAATTATCTTATTTCATTTTGAAAAATAACCCATAAATACAGGAATATGGGTTTATGGGATTGAGGGTTTTATGCAGATACATAAAAAATTCGTGCTTCGCACGATAAAAGGATTGATTTTTAAGTGATATAAACATATAGTACAATATTTATTCAAAATATACCCAATGGACGGAGCATCATTAAACATTACGCAAGACCTCATTCAAAAGCTCAAGGAAATAGTACCGCAAGCGTTCACCGAAGACAAGATTGATATATCACGTCTTCAGACGATTTTGGGTGATTCTTTCACAACTGATGCAGAGCGTTACGGCTTATCATGGGCAGGAAAAAGCGAAGCGTATAAAGTTCTACAAAGCCCATCAACGGCTACACTCATACCAAACCCTGACCAGTCCATTGATTGGGATAATGCTGAGAATATTTTTATCGAGGGGGAGAACTTAGAAGTTTTAAAGGTACTTCAAAAGTCATACTATGGCAAGGTCAAAATGATATATATTGACCCACCATATAATACAGGTAGTGATTCATTTATTTATCCTGATAAATTTAGTGAGACAAAAGAAGAATATCTCAAGCGTATTGGAGATAAAGATGATGATGGCTTTATGATGAAACAAGGCTTATTTCGCAAGAACAATAAAGAAAATGGGCAGTTTCATAGTAATTGGCTCAATATGATGCTACCACGTTTATTTTTAGGTAGGAATTTATTGAGAGAAGATGGGGTAATATTGGTTTCAATAGATGATAATGAGCAATCAAATTTAAAAATATTGATGGATGAAATTTTCGGGGAAGAAAATTTTGTAGGTCAAATGATTTGGTCTGGAGGTAGAAAAAATGATAGTAAGTTTATCTCAACATCACACGAGTACATACTTGCCTACTCAAAAAATATTATTGTTCAAAAGGAAAAAGTAGGCTCATGGAGAATAAAGAAAAAAGGATTAGATGAAATATATACAAAACATAAACAATTATTGAAAGAATTCAAAGACGACTATAAAAAAGTTGAAGAAGGTCTCAAAAAATGGTTCTCAGAGTTGCCAAACTCTAATCCTTCAAAACAACATAAGCACTATTCTTGTGTTGACAAAGTAGGAGTTTACTTTCCTGATAACATCTCCTGGCCAGGTGGTGGTGGACCAACATATGAGGTATTACATCCGATAACAAAAAAGCCAGTCATTGTGCCGTCAAGGGGTTGGTTATTTTCAGACCCAAATAAGATGCAAGAAATGATACTTGCAGATAAAGTGCATTTTGGGGAAGATGAAAATTCAGTTCCATGCTTAAAGTCGTATCTCAAAGATAGAGAATATCAAGTACCCTATAGTGTATTTTATCAAGATGGAAGAGCATCAACAAAACGTTTAAGAAAACTAATGGGTAATGACTACTTTGAACACCCAAAAGATGAGATTATTTTAAAAGAATTAATAGAGTTTTGTACAAATCCCGATGATATAGTAGTTGATTTTTTTGCAGGTTCTGGAACAACAGCCCAAGCGGTAATGGAGTTGAACGAAGAAGATAAAGGGAACAGAAAGTATATATGTGTGCAACTGCCTGAAAAAACAGACGAGAAGAAAGAAGCATACAAAGCAGGTTTCAAAACAATAGCAGATATTTCAAAAACACGTATCGGAAAAGTAATAGAAAGAATTACCCAAGAGCGTGATGGTAAACTTGAACTTGAAAAATACCAAAAATTAGGGTTCAGAAAATATACACTCGCAAGTTCAAACTTTAAAATTTGGCGTGGTGATGTGGTAGATAATGAAGAAGATTTGATAAAACAAATGCAATTGTTTACTACGCCACAAAAGGAAAATACACAAAGTGAGAATATTCTTTGGGAATTGCTCATTAAAAATGGTGTGCCATTAACTGAAAAAATTGAATGTATCAATTTACAAGATGGTGCAAAAATATACCATACAAAAGACAAAAAGCTTGCCTTTGCCTTAGACATCTACAATGACGAGGTACAGAACGCAGTGTTAGCATTAAAGCCTAAAAATATCATTTGCTTAGATAGCTTATTTCATAACAACGACAACGTAAAGACCAATGCACAGCTCAAATTTGAGGACAACGGTATTTCTTTTAAGACCATCTAAGCTATGAAAATACAATTTGAGAAAAACCAACAATACCAATTAGATGCCATTCAATCGGTTATTGATATTTTGGAAGGGCAAGACCTAAACACCACAGATTTTGAGTTTACACTTGCAGATGAAAATAAAGGAAGCTTGCAATTTACAGAAACAGGAGTAGGAAACAGATTGACCGTCACACCTGAGCAGATACTTGCTAATATTCAAAAAGTACAGGCTCAAAATGAGGTTGAGCCGTCAAGCGAGTTGGAAAAAATAGGTTTCAAAGATGATAAAGGCGATATAGTACGACCAAGTTTTGGTAACTTCTCAATCGAGATGGAAACTGGAACGGGTAAGACCTACGTGTACTTACGTACCATCTATGAACTTAATAAAGTCTATGGTTTCAAAAAGTTTGTAATCGTTGTTCCATCGGTCGCTATCCGTGAGGGCGTAATCAAAAATCTTGAAATTACTTTTGAGCATTTTCAAGATTTATACGAAA
>OFDC01000535.1_pt1 | contig 27918 bp, 25 predicted proteins | sample 1520941 | NCBI WGS metagenome assembly OFDC01 (sample SAMEA94258168, study PRJEB24077) | hot springs metagenome | biome: Aquatic biome; feature: Water | place: India | collected 2012-12-06 | depth 5 m | reverse complement strand
TCGCCAACACCGACGACGTCGCCGACAGCAACGGTGCCGACCGCATCGTCGAGACCGCGATCGACTCCTTCGGTGACCTGCACGCGCTCGTCAACAACGCCGGCATCCTCCGCGACCGCGTGCTGGTGAACATCTCTGACGAGGACTGGGACGCCGTCGTGAAGGTGAACCTCCGCGGCACCTTCCTGATGACCCGTGCCGCCGCCGGCTACTGGCGCCGCCAGAGCAAGGCGGGGGAGACGGTCTCGGGCTCGATCGTCAACACCAGCAGTGAGTCCGGTGTGTTCGGCAATCCCGGCCAGGCGAACTACGCCGCGGCCAAGGCGGCGATCGCGTCGCTGACCCAGGTCTCGGCCAAGGAGCTCAAGCGCTACGGCGTCCGCGCGAACGCGATCCTGCCGCAGGCCCGCACGCGCCTCACCGAGGGAGCCTTCGGTGACGCCCTCGCAGGCAAGGAGGGCGAGTTCGACCGTTTCGACCCCGCCAACGTCTCCCCCTTCGTCGCCTACCTGTGCTCGCCGCTCTCCGAGATCACCGGCGAGGTCTTCCTCGTCGGAGGATCCCGGGTACAGCGGATCGCCCCGTGGACCAAGGACCCGAACTGGAAGCTGATGGGCGAGGGCAAGTGGACGCTCGAGGCGCTCGACAAGGCTGTGGCCGAGGCTGGTCTCCCGACGTCGGGCAACACCTGGACCGCCAACCCCACCAAGGGGTCGAAGTGACCACGGCAGAGGCCCGGGAGGTCGACAAGACGACCGAGGCCCGGATGCCGGAGGCGGTGATCACCGACGAGATGATCGCCTCGATGGAGGCCCGTAAGGGCGTGGAGCTGCGCATCGACCACTCGGTCAACAACGAGGAGGCGACTCGGATCGCCGTCACGAAGTTCGCGGGCGGCATCGGCGACGTCAACGACCTCTGGACCGACCCGGATCGCGGCAGCGCCTCGGCCTACGGCGCGCCGGTGGCCCCGCCCTCCTTCGTGATGGGCTGCTTCTCCGGGATCCAGTTCGGGTGGCCCGGCCTGGGCGCCTTCCACAACGCCACGCAGGCGCGTTTCCTCAAGCCGGTCTACTGGGGCGACACGATCAAGGCGACCTGCCGCTACGACGGTTTCACCGGCCCCCGGCCGAGCAACTTCGCCGGCCAGATGGTGACGGACCACTTCGTCAACACCTACACCAACCAGAACGGTGAGGTCGTCGCGGAGATCGACTGGCAGGTCGTCAACTTCGAGCGCGCCTCCGCTCGCTCGCGTGCGACGTCGCCGAAGGCGGACAAGCCGGAGCTGGTGTTGCCGCACCCGTGGTCGGAGGATGACGTTCTCGAGGTCGAGAAGCAGGCCCTCAGCGAGGTCCCGCGGGGCGCAGACCCGCGGTTCTGGGAGGACGTCGAGGTCGGCCAGGTGATGGAGACGGTGACCAAGGGGCCGATCGGGCTCACGGACGAGGTGGCGTTCATCGCCGGTGGCGGTACGCCGATCCCGCGCCTCAAGGCTCATGCAGCCGCCCTGTCCGACTACCAGGCGCACCCGGCATGGTCGTTCCGCGACCCCGTGATGGGTTCGAGCGAGCCGATCTACGCGGTCCACTACAACAAGGCTGCTGCCAACGCCATGGGCGTCGCGTTCCAGTACGACGTCGGCTTCCAGCGCCAGTGCTGGCAGACCCAGCTGCTGACCAACTGGTGCGGCGACGACGGCTGGATCGTGGCTTGCGAGTCGCAGTACCGCGGCTTCGTCTACCTCTCCGACGTGGTGACCCTCGGGGGCGTCGTCACTGGCAAGTCCGTCAACGAGAACGGCGAGCACGTCGTCGAGCTGGAGACGTTCTGCCGCAACCAGCGTGGTGCGGACGTCATGCCGGGCAAGGCCACCATGGCGCTCCCGACGAGGGACGGCGACTCACCGGTGGCGCGCCGGTCCCGGTCGTGACCATCACGGCCGAGGAGCGCAAGGCACTCCTCGAGGCCGTCCGGGAGGCGTCGCGTCAGGGTCCGAGGGAGTTCATGGCCGATGGCGGAGACGTCGCTCGTGACGAGCGTCTGTGGAAGGTCCTGGTCGAGCAGATCGGGCTCGCCGGTCTGTTGGTGCCCGAGGAGCTCGGGGGATCGGGAGCCGGGCTGGCCGAGACCACGGGCGTCCTGGAGACGTTGGCGGGGGAGCTGGCCGTCGTGCCTGCCCTGACCTCGATGGGCATCGCCACGCTCGCCGTGCGGCTCTGCGACACGACAGAGGCGAACGACCTGCTGTCGCAGTTGGCTGACGGCTCGGTGGATGCGACCTTCCTCTGGCCCGATCTGAGCGGAACGGACCTCGCCCCATCGGTCACCGTCGAGCATCGAGATGGATCAGTGGTCGTGTCGGGGTCCGTGCCGATGGTGCTCGACGGCGCTCAGGCGAGCGTCCTGCTCCTCCCGGCGGTGATCGACGGCGCGACGGCGCTCCTGCGCGTCGACGGCGGTGCCGAAGGGGTACGACGAACCGCACTCGCTGGTCTCGACCTCACTCGTGAGGTGGCCTCGATCGAGCTGCAGGAGACGCCGGCGAGTGTGCTGGCGCCAACGATGGACCTCGAGGTGCTCCTCGACCTCTCCCTGGTGCTGCTGTCGGCGGAGCAGGTGGGTGTGGCACAGCGGGTGCACGACGTCGCACTGGCCTGGGCCAAGGAGCGGATCCAGTTCGATCGACCCATCGGCCAATTCCAAGCCATCAAGCACCAGATCGCCGATCTGTACATGGATCTCGAGCTCGCCCGGTCGAGCCTCGACAACGCCGTCGAGGCGGCGGACGCGTACCTCGCCGCGCCGGGGTCCACGGCCAGGGCGGCCCTGACGGTCGCGGCCAGCGTTGCCAAGGCCCGCTGCGGGGACACGGCGATGCGTCTGGCGGACGCCTCGCTCCACATCCTCGGCGGCATCGGGTTCACTTGGGAGCACGACGCGCACCTCTACTACCGTCGAGCGAAGGTGCTGGAGCTCCTGCTCGGCGATCCGGCGACCCACCGCGAGCGGTTCGCGCGTGTTCTGCTCGCCGCGGATCAGGAAAGTACCTCATGACCGACGATCAGCCCGTTCTCCTCGAGTACGCACCGGAGGGCCTCGGTGTGCTCACCCTCCGCCTCAACCGGCCGGACCGTAAGAACGGCCTCAACCGGGCGATGGTCGACGCGGCGATCGAGGCCGTCACGCGGGTCGGTGCCGATGAGACGGCTCGGGTACTCGTCCTCACGGGTGCGGGGACCTCGTTCTGCTCAGGGATGGACCTGGCTGAGCCGATCACTCCCGATGAGCTGACGTTCATGCGACGTGTCGGTCACCTGTGCACTCTGATCCACCACCTGCCGCTTCCGGTGATCACCCGGGTCACGGGCGGTGCCGTCGGCTACGGGGCCAACCTGGCGCTGTGCGGCGACCTCGTGATCGCGGGGGAGAGCGCAGTGTTCGGCGAGATCTTCGCCGACCGCGGCCTCTCGATCGACGGCGGCGGCTCGTGGTTGGTGCCGAGGTTGGTGGGTCTGGGACGCGCCAAGGAGATCATGTTCCTCGCGGGCAAGGTCAGCGGTCCGGAGGCGGCCGAGATGGGGTTGGTCAACCGGTGCGTGCCGGACGCCGAGCTCGATGAGCTCGTCGATGACTGGGCGCGCCGCCTCGCCGACGGGCCCCGTCGTGCTCTGTCGCAGATCAAGGCGCAGCTCAACGCTTCGTTCGAGCGATCGTTCGCGGATGCGATCGAGGCGGAGGCCCTCGGGCAGTCGCTCGCCTTCCGTTCCAAGGAGTCGCGCGAGGGTGCCCGTGCCTTCTTCGAGAAGCGACCGCCCGACTTCCGGTCGTGCTGACGACCTCGCGACGGAGGACCCTGCGGTGATCGACGCCTGCCCTCGGCTGGATACAGCCGACAACTTCCGTGATCTCGCCGGCCCGGGCCCGGGCTACGCAGCGCCCGGTGGCCGCGTGCGTCGAGGCGTCCTCTACCGCTCCAACCGGCTCGAGCTGTCCGAGGAGGACATCGCCAGTCTTGTGCCGCTCAGGATCGCAGCGGTCCACGACCTCCGCGAGGTCTACGAGATCGATCGCCACCCCAATGTGGAGCTCGCAGGGGCACGGGCCCTGAGCCACGTCGTGCCGGGCATCGAACCCGATGACCTGCGGCGGCTGGACTCGGTCGAGGCGACCGAGCGTGCGATGACCGAGCACTACCGCGGATTCGCCGCGGAGCCCCGCAAATGTGCGGGGTTCGCGTCCGCTCTGGGCGCCATCGTCGGGGGGCTGCGGGCGAGCGGCGGCCCACAGGTCTTCCACTGCTCGGCCGGCAAGGACCGCACAGGGTGGCTCGGAGCGATGATCCACACAGCCATCGGGGTGTCGTGGGACGACGTCCAGGCCGACTTCCTGCTCACGGACGAGCGAACCACCCGCAGCCGAGGTGTGAACCTGGCGTCCATCGAGGCCGTCCTCGGGCCCCAGATGGCGCTCATCCTCGAGCCAGCCTTCCACTGCTCGCTCGATCAGCTCGAAGTGGCGCGCGCCGAGGCAGTCCGGCTGTACGGCGGGCTGGACCGCTACCTCTCCGAGGGACTGGGGCTGAGCCGCGACGACCTCGAGGTGCTGCGGAACCGCCTCGTGGCCTGATCCGCGCGGCACCCTCCGCGGGACCGAGGGCGAGCCATATGGCTCTCGCTCGATCCCGCGCGGAAGGCGTCGCGGATCAGTCCCTCTTCGTCAGCAGGACCGGGAGTCGCGGCATCCCGTGGAGCACGAAGCTGCGGTGGAACTCAGGCGGACTCCCCGGCTCGGCCAGCCGGATGTCGGAGCAGCGGGCCAGAAGGATCCCGAGCGCGATCTTCGCCTCGAGCTTCGCCAGATTCATGCCGAGGCAGGAGTGCTCGCCCCGTCCGAAGGTCAGGTGCTTCTCGCGGCGCAGGTCGACGTCGAGCTCGTCCGGGGACGGGAAGGTCGCAGGGTCGCGGTTGGCGGACCCGGTGATCAGGTAGACGAGGCTGTCGGCGGGGATCGCTGTGCCGGCGATCTCCACGTCAACGTTCGTGACCCTCCAGATGCCCTGGACCGGTGGTTCCAAGCGCAGCACCTCGTCGACGAATGTCGGGATTTGCTTGGGGTTCTCGCGCATCCGCGACTGCAGGTCCTGGTTCTGGGCGAGCTTCCACACACTGCTGGTGAGCAGGTTCGTGGTCGTCTCGTTGCCTGCGACGAGGAACTGCACGAGCATCTGGAGAATCTCGGCGAGGCTGAGCGGCTCCTCACCCTCCAGGCGGGCGGCGAGGAGGTCGCTGAGCAGGTCGTCGACCGGGGCAGTACGACGTCGGTCGAGCTCCGCGGTGAAGTAGTCGTAGAAGGCGTTGACCTTGTCGAACATGTCGATCACGGCGTCGGGGTCGTGCTGCAGCGCTCCGACGCCCCGCGTGAAGGCGTCCGACCACTCCTTGAAGGTGGACAGGTTCTCGGGTGGGACTCCGAGCAGGTTGGCGATGATCGTCATCGGAATCGGGTGGCTGAACGCCGGCACGATGTCGACAGTTCCATCATCCGGGAAGGCCTCGACGAGCCGGTTGGTGAGCTCGACCACGACATCGTCGAGCTCGGCCACCCGGCGCGGCGTGAAGCCTGCGCTCACGAGGGCGCGCTGCCGCTTGTGCAGCGGGGGATCGGAGAAGAGCATGACCCGCGACTTGCTGAGCTCGATCCGTCTTGCCGCGGCTGCGCGGGTGCGCTCGGGCAGGGATTCGTCCTCGACGACCTTCTGGGCGAGGCCGGAGACGGAGCTCGGCCCGCTTGCCATGCGGTTCGAGAATCGGTCGGTGTCGCGCAGGACCTCGAGGACGTCGTCGTGCCGCGTCACCAGCCAGCCGCCCAAGCGCTCGCTGTAGACCACGGGCTCTGCTTCGCGCTGCTCCGCATAGGCCGGGTAAGGGCATCGGACGAGGTCCGGCTCCAGCTGCAGCAGATCGTCCATGGACCGGACCGGACAAGTGCCGGGCTCTGCGGAGTGCGTCGTCACCGGGGTCTCCTCGTGTTCGCGTCGCTACTTGGTGAGTCCAAGATTATCTATCACTAGAGTATTCCGGTTGGCCGTCCGTGTCCACGGAACCGGGTCGAGCTCGAGGGCTGAGCGCAACGCGTCGCGGACGTTGTCACGGATCGCCGCGCTGCCCGTTCAGTGCAGTCCGAGCGGGGCGTACGGACCGTCCAGGAAGAGCTCGGTGTGCCCGGCCCCGGACCACTGTCGGCCATCGGGTGCCGTGGTGGTGACGCGGGACAGGTACTCCTTGCCGTGCAGACCGCGCTGGAGGGTCCCGTCGTACTGCCGGTGGTCGAGCGGCTGGACGCTGAAGTCGAACTCGTCCCACTCCGTCGTGATACCGGGCCCGTGGTAGGTCCGCATCGAGCCGCCGTCCTTCCAGCTGCCGGCCTGGTAGCCGATGGTGGATGTGACCCAGGGACAGCCGACCGGCTCCACGTCCTGGGTCCACTCGCCCCCCTCGTGGTCGGTGAGAGTGATCTTCGCCCCGGCGAGGAGGCGAGTGCCGGGCACCAGGCGGAGCTCGTGTCGGCCGGCGACGAGAGGGAAGGTCTCCTCGTCCCAACCGACGCTGAGCCGGCCCTCGAACGGCGTACCGAAGGTGTCGTTCATCGGCACCTGGCGCCCGGCCGCGTCCTCGTGAATGGCATAGAACCCCGCTAGATCGCCCGCGCCGAAGAGAGTCCAGAAGCGCAGGGCGCGCGGAACCCCGCCGGGGTCGGACGGCGGCAGCCACCGGGGATCCGCTGCCAGCGGCGGGCGGTCGAAGTACACACCCCAGGAGTGGTCGCGACTGCCGTACCAGTGGCTGGGGGCGAGCTCGGTGCGTCGTCCGTCGACCTCGAACCAGCCCTCGACGCTGCCAGGCTGACAGTAGCGGGACTGATCGGTGGTGGGACGCCCCCGGTTGGTCGCGAGGTGGTGCGCCTCGAGGAACGCCGGCGCCAGGCCACGCCAGTGCAGCTCAGCGCTCATCCCGGAGGCGTTGTCGGCGACGGTGATCACGATGTGGCGGTAGGGCTCCAGGATCCGGATCGCGTACGGTCCGACGGTCGTCTCGGGATTTTCCCGCCACGTCCGGCTGAAGCGGAGGGTCCGCTGGAGTCCGTCGCGCATGACCCCGAAGTACCCACCCACCATGTCGGTGTTGGGATTGATGCGGAGGCCGGAGAAGCAGAAGGTGCGGTCCTCCGCGCTGAAGGCACCGAACCAGTAGCCATCGTCAAACCCGTTGTCGGTGTTGGCCACCACGCTCAGGGGGTATGGCGTCTGGTGGACGGGCAGCTCATCGTAAGGGCTCAGCACTGGCGGCCGTCCCCTCAGAGGTCCAGCACCAGGCGCTTGCCGAGGCAGCGGCTCACGCAGATCATCATCACTTCGTTGGCCTCTTGCTCCTCGGGGGTGAGGTAGTCGTCCCGGTGATCGGGCCGACCCTCCAGGACGGTCGTCTCGCACTCGCCGCAGTAGCCCTCCTCGCAGGAGAACGGCTGGTCGGGGAGGACCTCTCGGACGGCTTCGAGGATCGGGACGTCCGCGGGGACCTGGATGGTTGCCCCAGTCTTGGCCAGTTCGACCTCGAAGGTGTCCCCGCTGGTGTCGACCGGCCCTGCCGCGGAGAATCGCTCGAAGTGCAGCGGACCGAGGTGGTCGTGCCGGGCGTGCTCGGCTGCGACCGCGTCGATCATGGCACCGGGGCCGCACGTGTAGACGTGGGCGCCGGCAGGAGCGGCCTTCAGGATCGTGGCGAGGTCGGGGTAGCCGCGCTCGTCCTCGCAGCACACGTCGACGCGTTCGCCGTACTCGGCCAGCACCTCCCGGTAGGCCATGGTCGTGGCCGTCCGGCCGCCGTACACCAGCTGCCATTCGGCACCGCGGGCGTGTGCTGCGGCCACCATGGGAATCAAGGGAGTGATGCCGATGCCGCCACCGATGAAGACGTAGGAGTCCGCCTCAACCAACGCGAAGTCGTTGCGTGGGAGCCGCACGCTCAGCACCAGTCCCGGTGCTGCGATGTCGTGAAGCTCCCGGGACCCGCCGCGACCGGCCTCCTCACGGAGCACGGCCACGGTGTAGCGGGACCTGTTGTCGGGCTCGCTGCACAGGGAGTACTGGCGGTGCAGACCCGACGGGAGCTGGATCTCGATGTGGGCTCCGGGCTCCCACGCCGGCAGGTCGGCGCCTGCCGGGTCGCGGAAGGAGACGCCCACCACGCCCTCCGCCTCGTCGGTCACCTCGCAGATCTCGAGGTCACGGCGCTCGGTCGGGGTGGTCATGCGGTGCTCCTCGTGTCTGCCTCAGCCGCATGTCCTGTCGGAACATGGGCTCGAGGTCGCAGACCACCTGGACCCGGTCCCCGATGCGGCGACCTCGTTGTCCAGGCGCTCAGCGGTCCTCGCTTCGCCGGTGCTGCCCTTGTCAGCAAAATACTCGCATGACAAACTATTGAGCGTCAATGTATCCGGCCGGCCGCGAGGCAGAGCGAGGTGGCACGCTGATGGGAACCCAGTTTGCCGTCGCAGGGGGTGGAGGCGCTGTCAACGCCGTGGGCGACCGGGCCACTGCGGAGCCGAGGACTGGGCAGTCGTGATGGGTCGCGGGCTCGAGCCGGCGTGGCTCAGGCGTGGTCTCGACGGCTTCGAGATCGCCGCGTTGGCGGTCGTCGCAGTCCTCGCCGCCCTCCTCGTGTGGACGGTTCGGGATCATGCCAACGGGCCGGAGTCGACGGCGATACCGGCCGTCCGCGCTGCCGAGTCCTACGTCGTCGCGCTGACGAGCGTCGACCACCGGCGGATCGACGACCAGATCCAGTCGATACGCATCTTGGCGACCGGCGGCTTCCGCGCGACGTTCGACGAGGGGGCTGCTGACTTCGAGAAGGCCGTGCGAACCTCGCGCATCCGTTCGACGGGGAAGGTCGTCTCCCTGGGAGTGGTCTCCTCGACCGAGACGGGGGCCACGGTGCTGGTCGCCGCCCGGGCATCGGTGCGGTCCAAGGGGCAGGCCGAAGCCGTCGAGAGGCGCTACCGCTTCGAAGTCGAGGTGGCGCGGGTGGGCGGCACGTGGCTGGTGGCCGCAGTGGCGGAGCTGTGAAGGCCGGCCCGTCGTCGCGGGATGACGTCTCCGGCGAGTCGGCCGCCGCGGCCGACCAGGAACGACTGCGGCTCCAGATTCGCCGCCCGCGCTCGTCGGGGAGCGCCGACGCCCCTGACCGGAGGCGACTCGTCTTCCTGGTCGGGCTCGCCGTCGTCCTCGCGGCAGTGCTGGCGTGGAGGCTCCTGCCGGGCGACGATGCCCGCGACGACCGCCGTGACGCGCAGGCGCAGGCCGTCGCGTCGGTAGAGAACCTGATGTCCTTCGATGACGGCGAGGTCGTTGCGGAGCTCCGGAGCGGGGACGAAACGGCACTGCTGACAGATGAGTACGCCGGCAAATACGTGTCGAGCGTCAGGGACTCGATCGGCGACCTGGCGGCGGGTTCGCGGCTGACCGTCCGTACAGAAGTCACCGCCGCGGGCCTGGTCGAGGTGGCCGACGACAGGGTCGAGCTGCTCCTGGCGCTGAGGGTGCGGAGCGGAACGGCGGACAACCCTGGCGCCGAGACCACCTCGCTCGTGCGAGTCGTCATGAGTGACGTCGATCAGCAGTGGCGGGTCCATCGAATCGAGACTCTCTAGCCGTCGGCGGTGTGACCCACGTAACGCGCGTCTCTCGCCTTCGTTGGTCCCCACGACATGCTCCGGCCCCACGGGGGCGGTGACTGGCGCGGCAAGACAACTCGTGATATCGATCATCGAGTAGCAGATAGTCGCGTTCTGCATTATTGACTTTGCGAGTGATGCCCGTCACCATGGACACGACTTCGAGATGTCCCAGCTCCCACTGGACACCGGGTCGTCGGCTTCCTAGGAGCACTGATGAGTAGCGACGTCTTTGTCGAGCCCGAGGACGTGAGCGGGTCCGCCCGGGCGGCCTCCGCCGCACCTCGCTGGGTCCGCGGTCCGGTGGTGGAGGCCGGCGAGATCGCGCAGTTCTTCGGCAGCACCCTGAAGAGCGCGATCCGGCATCCCCGGGGCTACTGGTTGCAGACGCGCGACGAGATGTACGACCTGCTTCGCTTCGGCTTCGTGCCTTGCTTCGCCACGGTGGGGATCTTCAGCTTTGTCGTCTGCTCGGTCGGATACGGACTCATGTCGGTCCTCGGGACGCCAGACCGGATGGGGCAGTTCGTTCTTCTGATCGGTCTGCGCGAGACGGTGCCGTTCATGACCGGAATGGTGGTCGCCGGTGTCATGGGGACGGCGGTGACCGCGGATCTGGGGGCACGCAAGATCCGCGAAGAGATCGACGCCCTCTACGTCCTCGGCCTGGACCCCACGCGATTGCTCGTGATCCCCCGCGTGATCGGTCTCGCGACGATGCAGCTGCTGTTGTCCATGGTCGCTGTTGCGGCCACCATCTTCTGCGCTCTGCTCGTGGGGGTCGTGATCGGCGACGTGACCCTCGCCGTGTTCTTCGACAGCCTCCTGCGCAACATGACGCCGCCGGAGCTCCTGGGAATGCTGGTCAAGACCTTTCTCATGGGTGCCCTGATCGCGGCGGTCCACTGCTTCAAGGGGATCCGGGTCGGCGGCGGTCCCCAGGACGTCGGACGTGCCGTCAACCAGGCCGTCGTCACCGCCTTCCTCGGCATCTTCCTGCTCGACCTGTTCTTCAACGCGATCATGTACGCCCTCTTCCCCGAGCTCCAGACCATCCGGTGAGGGGACCGCGATGACCACACTGCCCGCGAGCACCGGCAACGATGCCGTGTCCGCCGAAGGCGCTTCTGCCCCGCAGGTGCACCGTCGCCAGGTGCCAGGCGAGGCGTTCTTGACCACCCTCGGCGACATCGCCAGGTTCGGAGCTCAGGGCCTTGCCGGCGTCCCCACGGCCATCCGTCTCTATCCCTCGGAGATCATCCGGCAAGCCGCCAATGTCGTCCTGTCCAGCTGCGCGGTGCTGTGGACCTTCAGCGCCACCATCGGGATGATCGCGGCCCTGGTCGGCAGCTATCTGCTAGCGAGCCTGGGCGCACAGGACTACCTCGGGCTGTTCATGGCGATCGCGGTGATCCAGGCAGTCTCCGCACCTACCTTCGCCTGGATCTACGCGGCGAAGGTCGGATGCGGATACACCGCCGAGCTCGGCACCATGAGGATCACCGAGGAGGTCGACGCCCTCGACGTCATGGGTGTGCAGTCGCAGGTCTACCTCGTGAGCAGCCGGATCGCCGCGACCATGCTGGTCCTGCCGTTCATCTGGCTCGCCAGCGTGGGCACTCTGCTCCTGGGCGGCTACTTGGTGGGCCAGGTGCTGCTGAAGACCTCGTCGGACGGTGGCTACTTCGACCTGCTCTGGAACTTCCAACGGCCGATGGATCTCGTCCTCGCCCTGACCTGGGCGATGGTCACCCTACTGACGCTGGTGATCGTGTCCTGCTACTTCGGCTTCAACGCCGCGGGTGGACCGGTCGGGGTCGGCCGGGCTACGGCCCGTTCGATGATGTTCAACATGGTCATCGTCAGCATCTACACCGGCGTCTTCTACCAGCTCTTCTGGGGCGTGAACATCGACCTCCCCATCGCCAACTAGCGCTTCCTGCTCCCGATGCTCCCGAAGGAGAAGCCCGTGTCCACCAACCATGTCGTCGATGCCGTGACTCGTGAGAATGTCGTCGGTACCCACGCCGCGACACCTGACTCTCGGCGGGAGTCGCACGTCAGGGTGCTCGATGCGTACAAGGCCTTCGGGGACTTCCGAGTGATGAACGGCCTTACCCTCGAGTTCGTCCCCAACGCGATCACCACGGTCCTGGGGCCGTCCGGCACGGGCAAGAGTGTTCTCCTCAAGCACATCATGGGCCTGCTCCGTCCGGACAAGGGCACCATCGAGGTCTTCGGCCGGGACATCTGGGCGATGACCGAGCCCGAGCGTGCGGCGATGCGCAAGCGCTTCGGCGTCCTGTTCCAGGACGGCGCCCTCTTCGGCTCGATGAACGTCTTCGACAATGTGGCCTTCCCGCTGCGCAAGCACACGGACAAGGACGAGGACGAGATCCGCGACATCGTGCTGGGGGCACTTCGCGAGGTCGGGCTGGAGGTCGCGGTCGACCGTCTGCCCGGATCCCTGTCCGGGGGTATGCGCAAGCGCGCCGGCTTCGCCCGCGCCCTCGTGCTCCAGCCGGAGGTCGTGATGTTCGACGAGCCGGACTCGGGTCTGGACCCCGTTCGGACCAGCCTGCTCAACGACCTGATCCTACAGGTCCATCAGCAGCACGGCGGGACGTTCATCCTCGTCACGCACGACATCAAGACGGCTCGCAAGGTGAGCGACTACGTCGGGCTGATCTGGAAGGGACAGGTCGTGCACTACGGGCCGGCCGAGGAGGCCTTCGCATCGGAGGACCCCTTCGTTCGGCAGTTCCTCGCCGGCGACTCCGCCGGTCCGCTGGGGATGGACTGAGTCGATGCGCATCCCCCGAACCGGACTCGTCCTCGCCGCGCTCGTCCTCGCCATCCTTCTCTCCGGCGCTGCCCTGCTGACTCAGGACGACCCGCCGAGCGTCGTCCTGGACATGGAGAACGCTGCTGGGCTGCAGGTGGGGACGCCGGTGCAAGTACTCGGCGAGGCGCGCGGAGAGATCACCGCGATCGACCTGGCGGACGATCGCGCCCAGGTCGCGGTGCGGCTCGAGGACGATGCGCCCACCCTCCACGCGGACGCCCGCGCGTTCGTGCGTTGGCGGGCCGTGCTGGGCCAGCGGATCGTCGAGATCGTGCCGGGAGCCGAAGGGAGCAGGCTGGCGAAGGGCGCGACCCTCGAGGTCGCCGAGGAGCAGGTAGACGTCGACGACGTGCTGTCCGCTCTCGACCCCGCTACCCGCAAGCAGGTCTCGAAGCTGCTGGTCGAGCTGGACGGAACTCTCGGTCCGGCCAGCCAGGACCTGAACGAGACTCTGGAGGTCTCGGGCCCAGCGCTGGAGGCCCTCGGACAGATCGTCGACAGCGTCAGTGCGGACGACCAGGCGATCCGTGAGGTGATCACCCAGCTCGACGCCGTCATCGCTCCTCTCGCCGCGAAGGACGACGCCGTGGCGCGAACAGTGAGCCGCACGACTCGTACCGCCGCGGCGGTGAGTCGCGAGGAGCGGGCGCTGTCGCGAGGGCTTCAGGAGCTGCCTGCGACGATCGATGCCGCGAGCAGGACCTTCCGCGCAATGGGGCCGGCCGTCGAGGAGGCGCGCCCCCTCCTGCGGGACCTCCGGCCCGTCTCCGCACGTCTCAGCTCTGTGTCACGGCGACTCGCTCCGGTCCTCGTGGACCTGCGATCGGCGATCGCCAACCTGCGGCCGGTGCTCGGCGAGGTCGACAGCACCCTGACCATGACGCCTGGCCTGCTCGACAAGTCGCGGCGGGTCTTCCCGGGCCTCGACAGCACGATCACGGCGCTCGTCCCCGCGGTCGAGTTCCTGCGCCCCTACACGCCCGACCTGACCGGCTGGGTCTCCAACTGGGGTAGCGCCTACTCCTACTACGACGCCACCGGTCACTACGCATCGGCGGTGATCCGGATGGGGCCGCAGGCCTTCGACGACAACCCCGGAGTGCCACTGAGCGTGGACTTCGACCCTGCGCCCCATCCTGGAACCGCGGGGCGCACGCCGTGGACCGACGCGAACGGGAGCTCCATGCGATGAAGCGCCTCCTTTCCTTTCTCAAGACCCCCCTTGCCCTCGGCGTCGCGGTGCTGCTCCTCGTCGCCGCCACCGTGCAGCTGTCGCAGGACGACGACGCCGCGCGGGATCACATCGTGGTCGCCCACTTCGATGACGCCAGCCCTCTCGTGAAGGGTGGGACCGTCAAGGCTGACGGAGTGATCATCGGAGAGATCACCGACATCCGACTGGATGGCGGAGCCGCCGCCGTCTCGATGAGGTTGGACGCGGACGCTCTGCCCCTCAGGAACGACGCGACCGCGACGATCCGGGCGAAGTCGCTGCTGGGTGAGCGCTATGTCGACATCGACCCCGGATCCGCGAAGGCCGGCGAGATGGAGGCACCGGGGACGATCACTGCCGACCGCGCTTCGAGCGCCGAGGACCTGCAAGACGTCCTGAACTCGCTCGATGCGCCGACGTCCTCGTCACTGGCAGCGCTGCTGACCACCCTGGGGGAGGGCGGCCGCGGCCAGGGTGAGTCGGTGAGGCGGGCGCTGCGGCGGTTGGCGCCGACCTCTGCCGAGCTCGCCGACCTCGGGGTCATCCTGAAGGACCAGAACCAGACCCTGGCCGCCGTGATCGACCAGCTGACGCCCGTGCTCACCGCGCTCGGGGATGCCGACGGCAAGAGCCTCGATCGTGTCGTGGCTGCCGCGGAGGTCGCTCTGTCGAGTGTCGCCGGTCGACGCCGAGCACTCGACCTCACCCTGCGACGTCTACCGGCGGCCCTGCGGACGTTCCGAACGACTGTGACCAGCCTGACCGGGGTCAGCGACGACGCCAGCGCGACGCTACGAGGTCTCCGGCCTGTCACCTCGAAGCTACCGGCGATCGCCACCGAGCTTCGATCGTTCGCCAACGCCGCAGATCCCGCGCTGGCCTCTTTGCCCGAGGTCCTGCGCACCGCCGAAACGCTCATCGAGAAGGCAACGCCGGTGGTCGAGCGCCTCGGACCGGGGACCCGCAGCCTTCGAGGTGTCAGCTCGGACTCGCGCAAGCTGCTGGCGGAGATCCAGCCGGACCTCCAGGTGGTCCTGGACTTCGTCCGGGGCTGGGCGTTGAGCACCAACGGCATGGACGGCCTCGGCAACTACTTCCGAGGGGTCGTCGCCTACACGCCCAAGGATCTGCTCCAGGCGCCGGGTATCCCGATCCCGGGGGCGGACCCGTACGTCCCGGGCAAGACGGACGACGCCGCGGGCGCGCCGGAGGCGCCAGCAGGCACCCCTGGTCTCGACGACGTTCTCGGCGGCCTCGGCGTGGACGTCAACGGCCTTCTCGGAGGCAAGCAGGCCAAGTCCGGGGACAGTGCCACGGGCTTGACGCAATCGCAGGAGGGCCAGTTGCTGGAGCTCCTGCTGGGAGGTGGACGTTGATGGGACGCGTGGACAACGCCACGGGGCGTTCCTTCTCGGTGGGGGTGATCGTCGTCCTATGCATAGCGGCGGTCGTCTACGTGGCCGCCACTGCTAGTCGCGGACTCCCGTGGGAGCGGTCGACCGACGCCCGTATTGCCTTCGCCGATGTCGGCACCCTGCGACCAGGGGATGCGGTGAAGCAGAACAGCGTGCGGATCGGCCGGGTCTCGGCCGTCGAGTATGCGGACGGTCGGGCGGTCGCTACCGTCGCCGTCGATCCCGGGATGACGATCTACCGCAACGCTCGGGCTGTGCTGTCCGACGAATCGTCCCTGGCGAAGCGATTCATCGAGCTCGATCCCGGGACCCAGGAGGCGGGCGAGCTCGGGGACGACGTGCTGCCGATCAAGCAGACCATGGCTGCCACAGACCTCGAGAACGTGCTCGAGGTGTTCGACGAGAAGACGCGCGATCGCCTCGGCGTCGGCGTCCGCGCGCTCGGGCGAGGCGCTGCGGGCCGCAGCGAGGACCTGCACACGATGCTCGTCAACGCTCCCGGCCTACTGGACGAGGCACGCATCGTCCTGGATGCGCTCAACCGGCCGGAGGCGCGGCTGCCCGAGCTGTTGGCGGAGATCGAGGCGGTGACCGGAGCCGTCGGCGGACGCCACGCCGAGCTGCGGCGCCTCGTCCGCAATCTCGCGCCGACACTCGAGGCCCTAGCGGTCGACGAGGGGACGCCACTGGACGCTGCGATCCGCGACATGCCGCAGACCCTAGACGACGCGACGACCGGTCTCAGGGCGGTGAACCCGGTGCTCGGTGAGACGCGCGCCGCGGTTCGGGACCTGCGTCCGGGCGCCGAGGCCCTGGGGCGGGCGACCCCGTCCGTGCGAGCTTTCCTTCGCGACTCGGTGCGGCCGCTGAACAAGGTTCCTGAGGTCTCCGAGGACGCCACGCCAGCACTCAGCGAGCTCAGCGGTGTCATGGTCGACGCGCGTCCGCTGGCCAGCCCGTTGAGCAGGGCGCTGGTCTCGCTCGAGCGCCCGCTGCGGGTGCTGGCGCCGTACCGGCGCGACATCATGGTCTTCTTCTCCCGCGCGTCCAGCTTGGTGTCGATGACCACGCCGACCGGCGACCACATGGCGCGATTGGGCGTCGGGATCCCCGGCCTGCAGATGGTGACCGGCGGGCTGGTCCCGAATCTGTCCAACTACCGCGCCCCCTATCCCGCCCCGGGCACCGCGGACGACTACCGCGTGCCGGGCGTCACCATCCCGACTGGAGGACTCCGCTGATGTCCGCCGCACGATCGTTCTTGCGCTCCTCGGCCGGCATCGGACTGGTCATCCTCCTGGTGACAGGGCTCGCATTCGTCCTCGTCTACCAGAAAGACCGCATCCGTGCCGGTCTCCGGTCGGGAGACACCGTCACGGCGGTCTTCGCCAGCCGCCCCGACCTCGACCCCTCGATCAGCACCGTCAAGATCGCCGATGTCGAGGTCGGCACCGTCACGGCGGTCGGGCCTGGCAGCAATGGGACGACCGTCGTGGAGATGAAGGTCGACGACGGCATCGTCGAGGACCTGGGATCGGCCCCGACGGCGCGGGTGCGATCCACGATCATCCTGGGCGGGCGGCACTTCGTCGAGCTCAAGCCCTCGCCCACGGGGACGTTCGCCGGTGAGATCCCGGTCGAGGCGACTGCGGGCCCCGAGGAGCTCGGCGACGTGCTGCGCGCTCTGGACGGCAACAGCCGCAAGGGGCTGCAGGACACTATTCGCAACCTGGCCGGCGCCCTCGACGGCGGCGGCGACAGAGCGCTGCGTGATGTGCTGCGCGAGGCTCCCGACGTGGGTCGCCCGGCGATCGGCACCCTCCGCGCGGTACGAGGCACGAACCCGGCGACGGATCTGAGGACGCTGGTGCCTGACCTTCGAAACCTGGCGGCGGCTCTGGGATCGGACCGTCGCCGGTTGGACAGCCTGGTGAACGGCGCAGACGGCACGACCGAGGGCCTCGCCCGAGCGAGCGACGACCTGGCTGCCACGATCGCGCAGCTGCCCACGACGTTGCCGCGCACACGCGAGACACTGGACAGCACGACGGGGATCCTGGTGAAGCTGGAGGACACTGCCGCGTCCGCCCGCCCGGTGGTCAAGGCGCTCGGTCCGGTTCTGGACGAGCTCGACGCCGCATTGCGCGTCGGCGGCCCGGTCGTGCGCGACCTTCGCCCGCTGCTGCTCGAGGCCCAGCCGCTGGCGGCGGACCTCACGCCGACCGTGGAGGACGCCGACGACGTCCTGCGCAACCTCGACGGCTCTGTCATCAAGCGGGTCAAGGGCCCCGTGGTCGATGCGGTGACCGAGGACTACCACGGGGTGGGGGAGTACCAGGGCAACGGGAACGACAACGCCCTGTACAAGGAGCTCGCCTACCTCGCCGCGCGCGGCGCGAACCAGTCCAAGTTCGTTGACAAGAACGGCACCTTCTTGGCGCTCGCCCTGGGCGCCGGTCTCTCGAGCGTCGGCGGCACGGACCTGAGCCTCGTGCAGATGATGCAGGAGCTGGGCGTCCCTCTCCCGACGTTCGATCCGCTCGGCTCGATGGAGCAAGGCTCATCGGCTGACCCGAGCCCGGGCGCACCCGTCGTGGGTGAGGACGACGCGTCCGGAGCGTCGCCGGTCGACCGCGGTCGCGGTGTCCCCGACCCGCTCGGCGAGGCACTCGGCGAGCTCGTAGGAGGTGCACGATGAACAAGTGGCAGCGTCGCTGGAAGCGCGTCCGGAACGTCCCCGGCCTCTCGCGAGATCTCGTCGCCGTGGTCGCTGTGATCGCCGTCGGCGCCGGCTTCTTCGGCTTCGTCCTGGTGAACCTGCGTTTCACCTGGCCCTGGCAGGACCAGCTCACCCTCACCGCCGACTTCACCTCGGCCGACGCGCTGAACCCCGGCATGGCGCCCAAGGTGCGCATCGCAGGCGTGGAAGTGGGTCAGGTGACCGACGTCCGGCTCACGGAGGATGGCAAGGCCCGAGTGACGCTCTCGCTGGACGAGGACGCCCGGGTGGCCGCCGACTCGGCCGTCGTTCTCCGGCCCAAGAGTGTCCTGAACGAGATGTACGTCGACATCGACCCCGGCGACAGCGGGGAGCTGCTGGGCGACGGAGACAACATCGGCGTAACCAGCACCGTCCGTCCGGTCCAGGTGGACGAGGTCTTCGCCGACCTCGACCAGCGGACCCGCGAAGGGCTCTCCGACCTGTTGGTGATGACGGGGGCGGGGCTGACCGACGCGCCCCGTGACCTGGTCCCTGCCCTGCAATCGTTCAACCGGGCCGAGCTCGCGTTCCAGCCCGTTCTCTCGCAGCTCGAGCGCCGACGGGCGCGGATCGCGAAGCTCGTCACCGCGCTGTCGGACGTCGCGCGGGCCACGGGCAAGAACCGGGCCCGTACCGAGCGCCTCGTCAAGTCGCTCGAGACCACCCTCGGCGTGCTGTCCGACCGACAGGACGAGCTCGTCCGCGGCATCGCTGAGCTGCCCGGGCTGTCGTCGGACCTGCAGGCATCGACCAGATCGGTGACTGGCCTGGCCGACGTCCTTCGTCCGACCCTCGACGACGTGAAGGAGGCGTCCGGGGACCTCCCGCCGACGTTGCGTCGCCTGGAGTCGACCGTCGCCAACGCGCGGGTCCTGCTCGCGGACGCGGGCCCCCTGGTCGACAAGGCGCGGCCTTTCGTCACCGTGCTTGGTCCGGTCGTCGGCGACCTCCGGGCGAGCGCGGCTGAGCTGGCGCCGGCGACCGCGCTGCTCGACCCTGCGCTGGACACGCTGATGCCCCACCTGGTCGACCTCCGCGCCTTCGTGTTCAACACCTCGGGGGTCTTCGCGTCCTCGGACGCAACGGGTGGGACGATCCGCGGCCACGTCACGGTCCCCTTCCCGCTCGGCGCCTTGGTTCCCGGCACGAACGGCGGACATCCCAGCCCGCTGGAGAATGGAGGAGCCGGGTCATGAATCCGACTGCACAGCCGTGGAAGACAGCGATCCTCATCGCATTCGCCCTGGCCTGCACGCTGATGTTTGCTTACCTCTACAGCGGCACCGGCGCTCGGGTGCCGGTCCCGGGTCGCGACGACTACACGGTGCGCTTCCGGACGACGGACGCCGGCAACCTGGTCAAGGCCTCCGACGTCCGGATCGCCGGAGTGCAGGTCGGCGAGGTCACCGAGGTGCGGAACGAGGGCGTCGACGGCGCGGTGATCACCGTACGGCTGGACCGGGAAGAAGCCTTCCCGCTCCACGACGGCGCCGAGGTGCGGGTGGGAGAGAGGTCCCTCGTCGGCGAAGGCGTCGTGGTGATCAAGGATGGTGACGGTCCGAAGCTCGATGCGGGGGCCGTCCTGCCAGCCCGCTCGGTGCAGCCCGCCGTGCAGCTGCACGACGTGCTGCGAAGCCTCGACAAGCCGACGCGCGACGCGCTCCAGGGGGTCGTCAGGTCGCTCGGGGATGGTGCGGAAGGGCGTGAGAAGGAGATCGCGCAGCTGTTCCAGGCTCTCGGCTATCTCGGGGGCGGTGGCCGCGTCGTCACCGATGCGGTCGCGGCACAGTCCGAGAACCTCACCGACCTGGTCAGCCGCACGTCCACGCTGTTGGCTGCGCTGCACACCTCAGAGGGTGAGCTCGGCCAGCTGATCGCGAGCGCTGACAGCGTCACGCGGGCGACTGCCGGTCAGGAGCGATCGATCCAGCAGACCGTCCGACGGCTCCCCGCGGCGCTCAAAGACGGCAGGACCGCCTTCGCAGATCTGCGTGCATTGGCCACTGACCTCCGCCCGGTCGCAGAGAATCTCCGCGTCGCGGCTCCGCACCTCACCACGGCGCTGACCCAGCTGCCGGCCACGTCGCGGGATCTGCGCGCACTGCTGCCGGACCTCGACTCGGTGCTCGAACGAGCCCCAGCCACCCTGGTCAAGGTGCCGGCGTTCGCCACCGACGTCTCGCGACTCGTCCCGGACGCTCGCGATCTCTTCGCCCAGGCGAATCCGATGTTGAGGTACATCGCCCCCTATGACCGCGACTTGGCGGCATTCTTCACCAACTTCGGCGCCGTGATGGCCACGACCGACGAAGCAGGACTGAACTACATCCGGCTGGCGCCGGTCATGGGCAACACGGCGACCGTCCAGGGCGTGCCGGTCTACACCGGCGAGCTGACCCACACGGAGAACCCCTACCCGCGCCCCGGCGGCGCCGAGGACCCGTCCGGGCACCAGCGCGACTTCACCCGGATCGAACCCGACCCGAGGTGAGCCGCACGGGCGGCACGCACGGGACAACCCCCAAGGAGGAGCGAGAGATGACGATCCAGGACCGTGAGTCACGGGACGCGAGCACCCCAGCACGTCGGCCCCGGTGGGACGTGGTCGGGCTCGGTGCCGTGGCCTTCGGCGCAGTCGCGCTTGCCATCACCTATTTCAACGACCGGCCCGACTTGGTCCTCGACCCGGGTTTCGGCATCCCAGCTCATCCGACGCCGGCCGACGCGCCGTTCCTGGCGGACAACCACCTGATCGCCACCGTCGTGATGTGCGTGATCGGCCTCCTCGGCGTGGCCCTCGGCATCGTGCGTCTGGTCCGGACAGGTCACTGGATGCCGCTGATGGTCGCCCTGAGCGCTGCCACGATCGTGTTCCCGGAAGTGTTCTACGACGTCATTGGAGCGGTGTACTTCCCCTTCGACACCGCTGAACCGCTCGGGGAGTCCTTCACCATCCTCGGGCGCACGATGCCAGTGTGGATCGTGATGGGATGGTTCGGCTACGGCATCTTCTGCTTCGCCACCTACACGCTGCTCGAGAAGCGGCCGTCGACCCGGGTGCTGTGGCTCGCCTGGGGTGCGGCCCTCGCCGGTGACGTCGTCTTCGAGGAGGTCCTCCTGAAGCTGGACGTCTACCACTACTACGGCAACCAGCCGCTGGTGCTGATCTCCGAGCTGCCGTGGTGGTGGATCCCCTGCAACTCCGTGGGTGTGATCCTCGCTGCCTCGCTCGCCTACCGGTTCCGGCACGCGCTGCGCGGGCCGAGGGGGCTCGCGATGCTGGTCATCACGCCGATGTCCGTCACCGGCATCTACGGCTTCATCGCGCTGCCGTCGTGGATCGCCGTCAACGGTGACCTTCCCTGGCTGCCAACTCAGCTGCTCGGTCTGGCCACCCTGGTCCTCGGCGTCTTCGCCTTCATGGGAGTCCTGCGCTTCGTGCTGAACCGCGATCCGTTCGACCTGGACTTCGCTCCGGACGAGGTCGAGGAGTTCACGGTGGTGCCAGCATCCCGTTGATCGACGCGCCGCTCCGTCTGGCCCGGCGAGCACGAAGGGCCGTAGCCGTCCCCGCCTTGCGGAGGGCGGCTGCGGTCGCGCTCGTGGTGCTGGCCGCAGGAGTCCTCGCTGGAGGCCTGCTGCGGGTCGAGATCGACACCCAGCTCGACACCCTGCTCCCCGCGGACGAGCGGACATCGGCCTTCCTCGACAAGGCGGACAGGTTCGGGGCCGATCCCATAGTGATCCTGCTGGAGTCCAAGGAGCCCCGCCTCGCCCTCCTCGACCAGGAGCAGTTCCGGAAGCAGTTCGAGCTCGAGGGGCGGATCAGTCGCCTCGACGGCGTGGCGAGCGTCTACGGACCGGCCACCGTTCTCAACCAGATCGCGGCGTCGGCACAGCAGCTGCTCGCGGTGATCAGTGGTCGTCGTGACGGCATCCGGCTTACCGCAGAGGCAGAGGCCCGCGCGCGCGGGGTCAGCTCGCGCGCAGTCCGCGCGGCAGGCGACCGCGCAGTGCGGAAGTTCGAGGTGCGCTACGGGAAGCTCTTGGTCGAAGGCATGGACATCGGGCTTCCCACCTTGAAAAACCCGCGGTTCATCCAGTCCGTCATCTTCGACGAGTCCGGCGAACCACAGGCCCGCTGGCGCTTCGTGGTCCCTAGGACGGACGCGATCGCCGTGCTCGTGCGGCCCGAGCCCGACCTGGACCAGCAAGAGACCTCCGCCCTGGTCGACGACCTCCGTGGCCTGGCGGCAGAAGTGGGACCCGACACGGACCGCACCACGGTCTCGGGCGTCCCGGTCGTCACCGCCGGGCTCGCCGACCAGGTCGAGCGGGAGACCCCCCTTCTCGCCGGCCTGGCAGGCCTGCTGCTGCTCCTGCGGTTCGCGCTGGTCCCCGACGGCGGCTCACTCCTGCGACGCGTCATGCCATTGCTTGCGGCACTCGTGGGGGCGGGCGGTGCGCTCGCGGCGTTCGGGTGGGCGGGCGTACCGCTTTCGATCGGAGCAGCGGTGCTCCTGCCGCTCCTGCTGAGCCTGGGCAGCTCCTTCCCGCTGTACATGCGGCAGCTCGGCGATCGTCGGGTCGTCTATGTCGCGGCCGGCGCGAGCGCCGCCGCCTTCGGTGCTCTTTGGTTCTCCCCGCTCCCGTTCGTCCGGCAGCTCGGGCTGGCGCTGGCGCTCGGTGTGGTCCTCACCGTCATGACGGGTCGGATACTGGTCCGGCGACCCGTCCCGGCCGAGGGGAGCCCAGCGCCGCGGGGGGTCGTGGCGTCGGGCTCGACCTGGGACGTCCGCCGCGTGTCGGCTCTGATGGTCGTCGCCCTCGTGGGCGTGGTCGGATGGGCGATGCTCTCTCGGGCGGACGTGACTGCCGATCCGCTCTCCCTCGCCTCCGGCTCGGAGGTGCTCGAGGACGCCACCTACGTCGAACGGGTCCTCCGCTCCTCGGGGGAGGTCAGCGTCATCCTCAGCGGTGAGGAAGTCCTGACACCCGAAGCTGTCGCCTGGGGACAGGCGGCCGAGGAGGCGATCATCACGCGCCACGGTGATCAGATGCGCCGGATCATCACGCTGCCGGACCTGCTGTCCTTCCTGGGGGACGAGCCCACCGCGGCGCAGGTGGAGTCGGGCTTCGCGCTGATCCCGCCGTACGTGACCCGGGCTGTCGTAGACGGCGAGCGCTCCTCCTACCTGATGACCTATGGCGTCACCCTTGCGGACCTCGACAGCCAGCAGGAGCTGTTCGACGACGTCCGAGCCGACCTGCCGCCGCCACCCGACGGGTTCAGCGTCGGCGTCGTCGGACTTCCGGTGGCTGCCGCGGGTGCCTTCGATCGCGTCTCCGAGGAGCGGTACCTCGCCAACGGAGCAGCGATCATCGCGGCTGGGCTCGTCCTGCTCGTGGGTCTGCGAGCCCGGCGAGACGCCGGTTGGGCGGTCCTCGCCGCGGTGGCGGCCACGGGTGGTGTCGTGGGGTTGATGGTCGCGCTCGGCGTGCCGCTCAGCCCGCTGTCGGTAGCGGTCGGGTCCCTCACCACTGTGACGGCCACGGAGTTCTACGTCCTGCTGGAGGGACACCGTTCGCGGAGGGTCGTCGCGTGGGCCTGCGCCACGTCCGCCGCCGGCTATCTCGTCCTCGCCGCGTCCTCACTGGTGCTGCTCCGGGAGTTCGGTCTGGTCATGGCGGTCTCCGTGGCCCTGTCCTACGTGTCCGCCCGGGTGCTTCGGTGGGTCCGCGACACGGCACCCCCGAAGGACGTTGTGTCCGTGAATCCATCCCCAGCGAAACGAGCGCACGCATGAGCAGACTGCAACCTCGCGATCTCCCCGCCCTTCTGGTCCAGTCGCCCGCCGGTGGTCGCGTCCGCGCAGCGCTCGCGGTGGGCCTTGTCGTTTGCGGGGTGCTGTCGGGGATCATCGTCTTCGGGGACCAGAAGGTCGTGATCTCCGACGCGCGGCCCCAGCTGGTGTCATTGGGGGGCGGGCTCCCGGAGGGCATCGCCTACCGGATCGGTGACGATGTCACCACCGAGACAGAGCTGGCCACCTCGGTCGCGGTGCTCAAGGGGCTCTACGGCATCAGAGAGCCCGAGGACGGGCGGAAGGCCGACGATTTCCGCCGCGACGTGACCAAGGCGGTGGTCGTGAGCGCGGTCCTCGCCCGCCAAGCAGCCGACCGGGGCATCGAGGTCTCCGAGGACCAGGTCGAGGAGCAGCTGGTCACTCTCGTTCAGAGTGCGTATGGCGGGGACCGTGACGCTTTCGTGTCCACGCTTGCTGACAAAGGGGTCTCCGAGGACGACGTCCGTGCCGAGATTCGAAACCAGCTTCAGAATCTCCAACTCTTCACCGACGTGACCGCGGACGTCGAGCAGCCCGAATCGGCGGTGGCACGGGCCTACTACGCGGAGCACAGTGCCGAGATGGTGGCGGCCGAGCGCCGCACCCTGTCGAACATTGTGGTCGCATCGAAAGAGGAAGCGCAGGAGATCCTCGGTCGCCTGCGCAGAGGTCAGCGCTTCGCCACACTGGCTCGGTCGTTCTCCCTCGACGGGCAGACCCAGCAGGCCGGCGGTGACCTCGGCGCCTTGACCCTAGCCGACCTCGAGAAGGCGTACGGGACGGCGGCTTTCGCCGCTCGGCCCGGCCTGCCGTTCGGGCCGGTGAAGACCGAGAGCGGCTGGAACATCGGTGTGGTCCGGTCAGTGACGCCAGAGCGGAAGCTGAGCTTCGCCGAGATGGAGGACACCATCAAGGCCGTGCTGCTCGACGATGCCCGTCAGCAGAGCTGGTCGGAGTTCATCAGCGACGCACTGCGCCGTGCTGACGTCGAGTACGCCGACAGCTACCGCCCCGCAGACCCGACCGCCCCACCCAGCGACGAGCTGGGCCTGCCCACCGACAGCCCTGTCGTAGAGGAGGATTGAGATGGGAGTCCTTGCTCTCCTGCTCGTCGCGATCGGCGGAACCGTCGCCGCCTACGTCATGGACGAGCGGTGGCCCGCGGCGGTCGCCGTGGCCGCCGCCGCGCTCGCTCTGGTGATGCTCGTGCTGCCTCGTGGACGGCGCTCCGTGTCGTCCGGCCATGAGGGTCGCGACGGCGGAGCCGAGTCAGCCGATCGGCCTGACGTGGTGGAGGCGGCCGGTGCCGAGGGCGAGCCTGCGCCGCAGGCGGAGCCCGATGTGGTCGGCGCGTCCGAGGTTCGGGTTCACGACGAGCTCGGGGCCCCGTCGGGCGTCACCGCCGCCGAGGCGGCGGAGCAGGCGATGGTCGTCGTGGTCCCCGGTCGCCGCCGTTACCACCGCTCCGACTGCGCGCTGGTCGCCGACCTCGACGTGGAGGAGATCCACATGGAGGAGGCGCGTGCCGAAGGCTTCACAGCCTGCAGCAGCTGCCGGTGAGACTGGAAGCCGGCGGTCGCGCCGCGCGTCAGAGCAGCCCGTGGCGGGGGAGTGCCCCGCGAGTCATCAGCGCGCAGTAGCCGACGGACGGCGCACCGTCGATCGTCACCCGTACCAGCTGCTCCCGGTGACCAGTGGACGTAGATTCGCCCTCGATCCGGACGTCCTCGAGACCGTGGTGGACGTAGACGTCGTGCTCGGCAACCTCGCCCCGCCAGGCGCCGAGCCCCTTGCCGTCGCGGTAGCCCCCGTCGTAGCCGGTGCCGGCGTACGCCCAGGCCTCGAGGAGCGGCGCGAGCGTGACGTCGAAGGTCCTGTCGTCGGCACGGTGCAGCCGCATCCGGACCTCCTCGTACTGCCGGGTTCCGGGGGCGAAGCGGACCTGGAGGTCGTGGACCACCAGCCCGAGCCGGGTGCCGTCGGCGAGCACGGCCTCGGCGTCGTCGTAGGTCAGCCGGCCCGCGCCGTCCTCGCGCCGCTGGACCGAGATCCAGCCGTCCTCGGTCTCGATGACCATCGCCACGTGCATCATGGCGCTGTTGGAAGAGGTCGGAGTCGCGGTCGTGGCCGCCTTGGGGTCGGCCACCGAGCGGTCGAAGCCGCCGACACCGGGCCGGTATCCCCAGCTGTGGTCGCGTGTCCCCCACCAGTCGGCGACCTCGATCCGCCCGGCCCCGTGGTCCACCCATCCGTTCCACCGACCTGGTTGGTGGTAGCGCGTGATCTCCTGACCGACGCGACCGCCCCTCGAATCGATGTAGTGCGCCTCGCACGAAGGCTCGAGCGAGGCTGTGTACACGAGGTCGGCGCTGAGCGGGGTTGCGGAGCCGTCCAACCGGATGTGGATCTCCCGGAAAGGTTCGACGACCTCCACTGACAAGCCGGCCACCTGCGTCCCGACGGTGTCGGTGGTGAGCGAGCGCGAGAAGCGGGCGTTGTGCTGGCGACCGTCCTGCAGGACACAGAGAAAGCCGTCGCAGACGCCCATGTTCTTGTAGAACGCCAGGCCCGACACGAAGCTCGCCGAGCCGTCGGGGTCGACCCCGACGAACCAGTAGCGGTCGAAGAAGCGGTGGTCCGAGGTCGCGGCGTAGTGGAAGGGCCACGGGGCCTGGTGCATGAGGGTCTCGTCGAGGGGGTGAAGGCTTCGCTCGGTGATCACTGGCGCTCCGGTGGTCGTGACATTGATAGTCGAACACTAGACCTTTTCGGGCTATCGTGGGAACCATGTCCGCCCCCTCAGTCACCGCCGCTGTCGCGCACTGTCTCCAGCTCGAGCTGGACAGGCTGGGCGACGATGGACCGCGTGCCGCGCAACTCCTGCGCGTCGGTCGGGGACTGTTGTGCCGCGCTGCCCACGACGACGGCCTTCGTGAGCGTCGCGCCGCCGGCGGCGACGCGCTGGCCGTCGAGCTGCCGGAGGTCGGCGCTGAGCTCGACGGCGCCCCTGCCCCGGTGGAGTACTCGACGACCGAGCCGTTGACGATCGACCCGGTCAAGCTGCTGGAGGTGGTACGACGCCACCTGCCCCAGCGCGAGGCCGAGGCGGTCAGAGAGCTGTCCCGGCTGTCCGGAGGCTTCTCCAAGGAGATGGCCCTCGCGAAGGTGGAATGGGGAGACGGTCAGATCGAGTCGATGGTCGTCCGCAAGGTCGCTGCTGGTCGCAGTGCTGCCGGGCTGCACCCCGAGTTCGAGCTGCTCGCCGTGCTGTCCCGCTGTGGCATCGCCGTGCCGGAGCCTTGGTGGTTCGATGCGGACGCCTTCGACGGGCCGGCGATGGCCACTGCAGCTGTGGCCGGTGGCACCCGCGGTGACGTCGGCGGATGGCGCGCACGACCCTCAGGTGCCGAGACCCGGGGCCTCGCCCGCAGTCTCGCCGCCGTGCACCGGGTAGAGCTCGGGCAGGTCGGCCGCACCCCCTTGCCGCCTCTGGTGACCCGCGCCGACCTCGCCGGCGCCCTGGACGAACGGCGACGAGTGCTGGACGCCCTGGGGGGCGGCGACGACGAGGACGAGCGCCCGTGGGGACCGCTGTTCGAGCCGGTCGTCAACTGGCTCGTCCACAACCTGCCGGACGACGAACCCGAGCCGGTGCTGGTGCACGGCGACTACGGACCGCACAACCTGATGATGGAGGGAGACGAGGTCATCGCCGTCCTCGACTGGGAGCGCGCGCACGTCGGGCGCGCCGCGGAGGACCTCGCCTACGCTCGACCCACCTTCGAGGACTCGGATTGGCAGCGCTTCCTCGAGGAGTACATCGCCGCCGGCGGCGCTCCGGTCGCCGACTCCACCCTCAGGTGGTTCGGTGTGTGGCAGGACCTGTGGCGGGCCGTGTCGGCCTACCGGATGCGGGGGATGTTCTTGGCCTCGCCGACTGACGTGACCTACGGGGTGTCCGGCCTCCTGCTCGCGCCTCGCTTCCTGGCCAGCGCGTTCCGGCAGGTGACCGCGTGATGCTGAGCGACCTCGACGAGACCCTCTTCCACCAGGTGCCTGACCCCTTCGCGGTGGTCGGGACGCCCGACCACCGCTTCTTCGAC
>OFDC01000534.1_pt1 | contig 27954 bp, 26 predicted proteins | sample 1520941 | NCBI WGS metagenome assembly OFDC01 (sample SAMEA94258168, study PRJEB24077) | hot springs metagenome | biome: Aquatic biome; feature: Water | place: India | collected 2012-12-06 | depth 5 m | reverse complement strand
GCGTCTGCCCGGCGGTGACGGAAACGGCTTGCCCGCCTTCGCGGATTGAGCCGGCGGGGAAGCTGCGATTGGCCTGCGCGGCGGCATCGATCACGCTGCCGAGCGGCACGCCATATTGGCTGAGCTTGCCCGGATCGGGGGCGATGCGGATTTCCTCCGGGCGGCCGCCGGTGAGGAAGGTCAGGCCGACGTTGTCGACCTTGGCAATCTCGGTCCGCAGCTTGGTGGCAAGCGTGTAGAGCGCCTGATCATCGTATTGCCCCGCCGCGCCGGGTTTGGGCGAGAGCGTCAGCACCACGGCAGGCACGTCGTTGATCCCGCGCACGGTCACCTTGGGATCGGGAATGCCGACCGGAATGCGGTCCCAGTTGGCGCGCAGCTTTTCATCGATGCGGGTGGCAGCGGCTTCCGGATTGGACCCGACAACGAAGCGCGCGGTGACCATCACGCCGTCGTCTTCGGCCTGCGTATATACATGCTCGACGCCGTCGACGCTCTTGACGATGGTTTCGAGCGGGATGCCGACTAGCTGCACCGCATCCGGCGCGGCGAGCCCCGGCGCCATGACCTGGATATCGACCATGGGCACGCTGATCTGCGGCTCTTCCTCGCGCGGGATGGTGAAGAGCGCGAGAATGCCCACGGCGAGTGCCGCGAACAGGAACAGCGGCGTGAGCGGCGAGGCTATCGTCGCGCGGGTCAGGCGCCCGGAGATACCGAGGTTCATTTCGCGTGTCCGGCGGCGAACAGCGTGTCTCCGGTGGAAAGGCCGCCGAGGACTTCGACCCGGGAAGGATCGCTGGTGGGCGCAGTCTGGATGGCGACGGCGCTGAGGTGCCGGTCAGGGCTCAGCACGTTCACATAATCGATGCCATAACGCGTCGAGACGAACCGGCGCGGGATGACGATGGCCTTGCGGCGCCCGACCTCGATGGACACGCCGACGCGGCGGCCGACAAGTTCGGTGGTGAGGCCGGGCACGGTCGCATCGACCTGAACCCGGCCCCCGGTGATGGCAGGATAGACCTGCGTCACTTGCCCCTGGCGCGACCCGTCGGGCAAATCCTGTGGTGCAACGGTGATGGCCGACCCAACGTGGACGGCCTTGGCGAGCGACTCGGGCAGATCAAGCCGCAGTACGGGCGGGCCTGCGGTGACCGTCGCGAGCGACATGCCCGGTGCGACAACTGAACCGGCGGGAATATCGGCACGCAGAACGCGGCCGGAAGCAGGGGCGAGAACGGCACCTTGCCCCGCCACGCTGGCGCTGGCGCTCTGCTGGGCACGCGCGGCGGCGACTTGCGCATCAGCGGCACGGGCCATGGCGACCGCCTGATCGAGACGCGCTTTGGCGTAGACGTTGTGATTGAACAGGTCCTGCACCCGCGCGAGATCGCCGCGTGCGCGCGCGGCTTCAGCCTGTGCCGCGGCGACCTGTGCACCCGCCGCGCTGGTTTCATAGCCGAGCCGCGAATCGACGATCATTCCGATCCGCTGTCCCTTGGCGACGGTATCGCCCGCGCGGACGGTGAAGCTCACCAGCGTGCCCGGAATGCGCGCCAGCGCCTGCGCCGCATCGCGCGTTGTGATTTCGCCGCCGACGGTTTTCATGTCGGCGGATTCGGCAAGAGTCACCGCCAGCTGCTCACCGGGAGGCAGAGCCGTCTTGCCCGCATCAGCCGCCTTGTCGCTGCCGCAACCGGCCAAAGTCAGGGCCATTGCCCCGCTCGCTGCGATCCATGCCCACCGTGCCACGCCCGTGCCCTCCCCGATACCGTTAGATCAGCCGCGCTCGACCGGAAGGCCGGCGGCCTTCCATGCGCCGATCCCGCCCGCGAGGTGCGTGTCGACGGCGGCTTCGGCCTTGGCGCAGTGGTCCAGCGCCATCGCGGAGCGCTTGCCGCCCGCGCACTGGAGCACGACCGTGCGACCGCCCGCGTCGGGCAGGTTCTGCGGCGAAAAGCTGGAAAGCGGGGCGTTCACCGCGCCCGCAATATGCTCGGCGGCGAACTCGTCGGGCTCACGCACATCGATCAACAGGGCCGAGCCATCAGCCAGCATTGCCTTGAGGGTCTGCGCATCGATCTCGCGGTGCACCTTGCCTTTGCCAAATCCGAACATTGCCTTGTCTCCCGATGCAGCATCAATTTGCATATTGCATATATCGTGTAATCATTATATTTAGTCAAGCGAGATGTGAAGGTGAGAGGAACGGACGTGTCGGAAAAGCCGAAAATCGTGGTGCTCGGGGCGGGCCTCGGCGGAACCATTGCTGCGTATGAAATCCAGGATGAGGTGAAGGGCCGGGCCGATGTCCTCATGGTTTCCAATACGGAGACTTATTCCTTCATCCCGTCAAACCCTTGGGTTGCCGTACGCTGGCGCAAGCCGGAAGCGATCCAGGTGCACCTTCCCCCGATCTTCGCGAAGAAGAAGATCGGCTTCACCGCGGTTGGCGCCAAGCGCCTGCATGCCGATGAGAAGCGACTCGAGCTCAATGACGGAACGTCCGTCAATTACGATTATCTTGTAATTTGTACAGGCCCGGAACTGGCCTTCGACGAAATCGAAGGCTTCGGCCCTGAAGGTCATACCGTTTCGGTCTGCGATACCGGCCACGCCTCGCTCGCAGCGGACGCATTCGACCGCTTTGTCGAGAATCCCGGCCCGATCGTCGTCGGCGCGGTGCAGGGGGCCTCGTGCTATGGTCCGGCTTACGAGTTCGCGCTGATCCTCGATACCGAGCTGCGCCGCCGCAAGATCCGCGACAAGGTGCCGATGACCTTCGTCACCGCCGAACCCTATATCGGCCACCTCGGGCTTGACGGCGTGGGCGATACCAAGAGCCTGCTCGAGAGCAAGCTGCGCGATCGGCACATCAAGTGGATCACGAACGCCCGCGTTGCCAAGGTCGAGGCCGGCCTCATGCATGTCGAGGAGATTGCCGATGGCGGTGTTGTCGCGAAGACGCATGAGCTGCCCTTCGGCTATTCGATGATGCTTCCCGCATTTCGCGGCGTGGCGGCGGTGCGCGACATTCCCGGCCTCACCAATCCGCGCGGCTTCATCCTGATCGACAAGCACCAGCGCAATCCCAAGTATCCCGAGATCTTCTCGCTGGGCGTCTGCGTGGCGATCCCGCCGACGGGGCCGACCAACGTGCCGGTGGGCGTGCCCAAGACCGGGTTCATGATCGAAAGCATGGTGACCGCCACGGCCCAAAACATCGGCGCGCTACTCGACGGCAAGGAGCCGACCGCCGAAGCAACCTGGAACGCCGTGTGCCTCGCCGATTTCGGCGATGGCGGCATTGCCTTCGTCGCGCAGCCGCAGATCCCGCCGCGCAACGTCAACTGGGCCGCCGGGGGCAAATGGGTCCACCTCGCCAAGATCGGCTTCGAGAAATACTTCCTGCGCAAGATCCGCAAGGGTGAGAGCGAGCCCTTCTACGAGAAGCTCGCGATGCAGGTGATGGGCATCGACAAGCTGCGCGCCTGACCCGGGGCAGCCATCCAGAAAGGAGCATTTGCGATGACACTCGATCGTGCCGTGATGATCTTTGCCGGCTGCGTGGTGCTGCTGGGCATTGTCCTGTCGTTGACGGTCCACCCCTGGTGGATCGGCCTGACCGCCTTTGCCGGGCTCAACATGATCCAGGCCGGTTTCACCGGCTTCTGCCCGGCGGCTATGGTGTTCAAGGCGCTGGGTATCCGCCCGGGAACGGCGTTCCAATGAGCAGGCGGCGCGAGTCTGCCCGGTTGGCGCTGTGGCTCGCCGCACCGCTGGCCTTGGCGGGTAGCGCGCAGGCGGCAACGCTCGATGACGCGCTGGCTGCTGCCCTGGCTCATGCCCCCGAAGTCGCCGCCGCCGATGCCGATGCCGATGCGGCAGCCTCGCGTTTGGATCAGGCGCGTGCGGAGCATATGCCGGCGGCGACACTGACCGGCACGATCGGATATGGCCGCCTCGATCCGGGCGGCTTCTTCGGGCTCGGGCGGGCGGATGTCACGCCGCGCGCGGCGCAGATGGCGATCGAGCAGCCGCTGTTTACCGGTGGCCGCGTCGGCGCGGGGATCGACCGCGCGCGCGCCGGGATGGCAGCTGCGGAAGCCGGCAAGACAGGCATGCGCAGCCAGCTAGTGGTGGCAGTGACGCAGGCCTACGGCGATGTGCTGACAGCCGCGCAACTGGTCGATCTCTATGGTCGGCTGGTGACTGAAACCACCGAGATCGGCCGCCAGGCCGAGCTCAAGTTCAAGGCGGGCGAGAGCCCGAGCACCGATGTGGCGCAAGCCTATGCGCGGCTCGCCGAGGCGCGCGCGGCGCTGGTCCGCGCGCAGGGCATGCAGATTTCGGCACAGGCCCGCTTTCGCGATTTGACCGGGCTGGAACCCGCCGATCTCCAGCCGCTGCCCGCCAATCCCGCACTGCCCGCCACCCTCGATGAAGCGATGGATGCCGCGATGGCGGCCAATCCGCTGCTCGCTCAGGCCGAGGCCGGTCTGCGCGCGGCGCAAGCTGCGGCGCGGGGCGCACGGGCGGAGCGGCTCCCCACGGTGGGGGCATTTGCCGAAGCGGCAACCGTGCGGGACCAGTTCTTCCCCGGCTACCGCGGCGACAGCGCCACGGTGGGCATCCGCGCGCGCTGGAAGATTTTCAATGGCGGACGCGTTTCCGGCAAAGTGGCTGAAAGCGACAGCGCGGTGCGCGCTGCCGATGCCCGCGTGCGCGCTGCCCGCCAGCAGACCGAGGAGCAGGTGATCGCTGCGTTTCAGGACGTGAGGACAGCACAGCTTGTTGAGCAGGCAGCCACCGAACAGACAACAGCCGCCAACTCGGCGCTTGAAAGCGTCCGTCAAGAAGTGCGCGTGGGCATGAAGCCGCAGCTCGATCTGCTCGATGCGGAACGCGAGGCGGCCATGGCTGCGGCGGGCGCGGCACGCGCGGGCACGGACCGGATCGTCGCGGCCTACCGGCTGCTCGCGCTCACCGGCCGCAAGTTCTGAACCCGGAAAGGAGCATACCCATGCACAAGGATTGGCCGGAAATGGCGGCGCAGCTTTCAGGCGCGATCAAGCAGGTCCGCCTTGGCAGCCCCGAAGTGACCAAGGCGTTTTCGGCGATGGCCAAGGCCGCCACCGAAGCTGGCGCGCTGGATACAAAGACCAAGGAACTCATCGCGCTCGCCATTTCCGTCGCGATCCGCTGCGATGGCTGCGTTGCCTTCCACAGCGAAGCTGCGATGCGCCAGGGAGCAACGCGCGAAGAGCTGATGGAGACCATGGGCATGGCGCTTTACATGGGTGCCGGGCCAAGCCTGATGTATGCGGCACAGGCCGTGGAGGCCTATGACCAGTTTGCCGCCAAGGCTGCCAGCTGAGCCGAAGAACGAGGGAGAATACGATGTCCGATGCTCACGGGACAAGCGGTGAAGACTGGGCCGATGCGCGCGGTGCGCTCTGGCTGGCCGAGCTTGATTCCTACGAGCAGATGCTGGAACCGCTAGGGATTGCCCTGCTGGACCGGGCGGCTCTCCAGAACGGCCAGCATGTAGCAGATATCGGCTGCGGCGGCGGCCGGACATCCCGCCTCGCCGCGCATCTGGTCGCGCCTGATGGTAGCGTCCAAGGCATTGATATCGCCCCGATGCTTATGGAGGAGGCCACCCGCCGCGCCGAAGCGGAAGGGCTGCGCAACGTGCGCTTCAGCACGGGCGATGCCACCTGCTTCGTGCCCGAGGGTGCTCCGTTCGATCGGCTGATGTCGCGCCTCGGCATCATGTTCTTTGCCGATCCTGCCGCAGCCTTCGCCAATCTGCGCCGCTTGCTGAAAGACGGGGGCCGGGCCGATTTCGCGGTCTGGGCATCGCCGCAGGACAACGTGTGGATGAGCGGCGCGCGCGCCATCGTCGCCGAGCATATCGAACTGCCCGCCGCCGATCCGCTCGCTCCCGGCCCCTTCGCGCTGGCCGATCCGGACCGCTTCGCCACCTTGCTTTCCGCCGTCGGGTTCTCGCAGGTGGACATACAGGCGTGGCATGGGCCGATCGGCGTGGGCGGCGTTGGCAGCGATGCAGTCAAGGCGGCTGAATTTTCGCTGCGAGCTTTCTCGTTCGCGACGGTGCTGGTGGGTGCGGCGCCCGGTCTTGAGGACACGATCCGCGCCAAGGTTGTCGCCTTTTTCCGCCAGTTTGAAACCCCGGACGGTGTACAAGTCCCGGGCAAGGCCTGGCTTGTCAGGGCCATGGCATGAGCGATCCGGCGCTCGTTGCCGCGCGTGGCATCGTGGAGGCAGCCGCCCCGGCAGCGTTCACGTGCACACCGTGTTTGACGAGGCGACGTTCACCGCCGCACATGTGGCCAGCGACCCCGCCACCGGCAAGGCGGCGATCATCGACAGCGTGCTCGATTTCGATCCGGCATCCGGCCGCACCTCCACCTCGTGGGCAGACAAGGTGATCGCCCATGTCGAGGCGGCGGGGCTGACGGTCGAATGGCTGCTCGAAACACATGTCCATGCCGATCACCTGTCCGCCGCGCCTTACCTGCAGGAACGGCTTGGCGGTACGCTCGCCATCGGGCGCGATATCCTGACTGTGCAATCCGTTTTCGGTGATATTTTCAACGAAGGGCCGGCTTTCGCGCGCGATGGTTCGCAGTTTGACCGGCTGCTTCAGGATGGCGAGCGCTTCCGCCTGGGGTCGAACGAGGCAGCGGCGCTGCATGTCCCCGGCCACACCCCGGCCGACATGGCCTTCGTGATCGGCGATGTCGCCTTTGTCGGCGATACGCTGTTCATGCCCGACTACGGGACTGCGCGGGCCGATTTTCCCGGCGGCGATGCGCGCACGTTGTTCCGCTCGATCCACCGCCTGCTGGCCTTGCCGGATCGCACCCGGCTGTTTCTATGCCACGACTACAAGGCGCTGGGGCGGGACCGCTTCGCATGGGAAACAACCATTGCCGATGAGCGGGCACACAATGTCCATGTCCATCCGGGCGGGACCGAAGAGGCCTTCGTAGCCATGCGCGAGGCGCGCGATGCAACGCTCGGCATGCCGCGGCTGATCCTGCCCTCGATCCAGATCAACATGCGCGCCGGCCACTTGCCGGAGCCCGAGGACAACGGCACGCGGTACCTCAAGCTGCCGCTTAACCGGCTCTAGGCGGCGATGATCGAGCCCTTCCAGTATATCCTTGGCGGCGCATCGGGCTCGCTGGTTGGCTTCACGCTGGGGCTGGTCGGCGGCGGCGGGTCGATCCTTGCTGTGCCGCTGATGGTCTATCTGGTCGGCGTGAGTTCGCCGCATGTCGCCATCGGCACGAGCGCGCTGGCGGTGGCCGCCAATGCCGGGGTCAATCTTGTCCCTCACGCACGGCAGGGTTCGGTCAAATGGCGCTGCGCCGGGATGTACGCTCTCGCGGGCGTGGCGGGCGCCTATGCCGGGTCAAGCCTTGGCAAGGTATTCGATGGTCAGCGTCTGCTGTTCCTGTTCGCGTTGCTCATGCTGGTGGTGGGCGCGCTGATGCTCAAGGGGCGCGGGCAGACGGGCAATGCGAATGTCGAGTGCAGGCGGGAGAATGCGCCCAAGGTCATCGCCTTCGGCAGCGCGACCGGCCTGTTTTCCGGGTTCTTTGGGATCGGCGGCGGTTTCCTCATCGTGCCGGGCCTGATGGCATCGACCGGCATGCCGATGCTCAATGCAGTCGGATCATCCCTCGTTGCCGTCGCCGCGTTCGGGCTGACAACGGCGCTCAACTACGCGGCTTCGGGGTTGATCGACTGGGGCCTCGCGGCCGCTTTCATCGGCGGGGGCGTAGTTGGTGGCCTTGTGGGCGCAGCGGCGTCCCGCCGTTTGTCAGCGCACAAGGGCTTGCTCAACACAGTGTTCGCCGCGCTGATCTTCTGTGTTGCCTGCTACATGCTCTGGAAGAGCTGGTTCGCAGCCTGATCGATGGACATTGGGGCAATTCAGAACTTGCCGCATCGTTGAAGGGGCCGGCATCATTTCTCCGATGCGGTGAGTTGCCGTTCAGATCCTGCTCGGCCGCTGCAAGATCGAGAGTACGGTCCGCTATCTGGGAGGCGATCTCGAAGACGAGCTTGCCCTCGCCGAGAATACCGAAACTTGAACCGCGGGCTCCCCGCCGCCCGCGGGGGCCAACCTTGAGGGTCGCAGGACTTTTAGATCAGATGGACGACGGCAGCTCCTCGTCGAACCGGACATCAGCAGCAACAGATCTGCATGGCCGACGTTGGTCGAGGCTGTGTAGAAACGCGTGAGGGCTTGGTCGGCAGATTTGGGGTGTTGGTTGGCCGGGTGCGATTTTTGCTGATGCAGGACCTGCGCGTCAGGTTTGGATCGCTGCGATAAGTGGTTTGATGCCCATGATCTGGATCATCCGCTTCATATTGTAGGCCAGCACGCATAGACTCATCTCGGTTCTGACGTTTTTGAGCGTCTTGGTTAGGAAGTGGGCGCTGCCCATCCAGGACTTTGGCGTGCCGAACACGTGTTCGACGGTTCGCCGGCAGATGCCCGTGGCATTGGGCAACAGGTCCAGTCGCCTCTGCATGGCATCGATGACCGCTTCATGCTTCCAGCGTTTGACGCGCTTCACTTTCTCGGTTGTACAGCGTGGCCGCATTGCACAGCCGTGGCATGCGCTCAGGTTGCGGTAGTGGTCGATGTCGCCATGGTGATCCGACCGCGTCCGCGACCTGGTCAGATATTCCCCTGCCGGGCAGGTGTAACGATCGTGGTCGGCGTCGTACACGAAGTCGGCCTTGGTGAAGAGACCGCGCTGGGCTTTTCCGGACGTGTCGGTTCTGGGCACACAGGGCAGGATACCGGTGCCTTCGCATTCCAGCACTTGCTCGCCGTTCATATAGCCGCGATCCGCAAGGACGGTAATCTCTGGTGCAGCGATAGCCGCTTGCGCTTGCCGGTTCATCGGCGCGAGTTGCGCCCTGTCATTGCCCTCGTTGACCACCTCATGGGCGACAATGAGATGATGCTCGGTGTCAACCGCTGCCTGCAGGTTGTAGCCGACAAAGCAAGTCCCACGACCGCTGTTGTTCATGGACCTGGCATCGGGATCGGTCAGGGATACCTGATGATCGGGCGCTGCTTCGACTTGTACGGCCATGTCCTTGAGGAAACGCATCTGGCCGCGCAGGCCCGCGATCTTCTCGCGGATCTGTTCAACCCGCACCTGCGGAACGTCGCTAGCCTCACGATCTGCACGATCGAGCGCGGCAAGATAGCGCTCGATGCTGACCTCGACCTGCTCGATCCGCTTGACTGCTTTGTGTTCGGTATAGTTGCGATCGCGGTTGTTCACTGCCTTGAACTTGCTGCCGTCGATCGCGACGGTCGCCTGTTCAAACAGGCTCAACTGTCGGCACAGGACCACAAACTCACTGCAGACCGCCCGGATCGCATCGCCATTGTCGCGCCTGAAGTTGGCGATTGTCTTGAAGTCCGGTGCCAACTGGCCCGTCAGCCACATCAGCTCGATATTGCGCTGTGCCTCGCCCTCCAGTCGCCGGCTCGACTGTACCTTGTTCAGATAGCCGTAGAGGTAGATCTTGAGCATCGTCGACGGGTGATAAGCGGGGCGCCCGGTCTGTGTCGGGGTTGCTCCAGCAAAGCCAAGTGCCACCAGATCCAGCTCGTCGATAAACGCCTCGACGACCCGCACCGGGTTATCTTCGGCTACATAATCGTCCAGCGATGCGGGCCGCAGAAAGTCCTGCCTACGGTCTTGCTCCTCGACGAAACGGCCCATCCGCAAGCCTCCCGAAATCCCGGAAAACTCTACCAGGAAATCGCGTTTTTACACAGCCTCTGTCGGTTGCTGCCGAGAGCGGAACGCCTCACCGTTAAACAAAGCGGCCATTTCCTCACTCAACATTTGACGGCCGGTGTCTTGCCCAAACCCGACACTCAGCACCATCCTGATCAGCGAAGGACATTGACGGCGACTGTGCCAAGGTCTGCAAAGCAAACTTTGGTTAACTCGTAGCCAAGGCCGCGTGTGGACCTTCGGGGATAGGCCAGGCGTGACAGCAGATGGGCTGCTGGCGAACCTGCTTGGATCAATCGGATTCTAGCCGGGCGATTCTGCCGATCGCATGGATTGGGACAAGTCCCGCAATCTGGACTTCCGGCAACGCACTCAACCCCACTCAGCAAATGACCGATAGGTCATAAAATTCCTTATCTCCACAACCCTTGTGAGATAAAGATAGCCCTTGAACAAGAGGGCTTGACGGACGATGCCGGTCAATACAACATGACTTAAAGGTCATAAATTTATTCGGGCGGCTTCAGGGGGGGGGAGATTCGACCACCGGTAGCCACTTCCAGTTCGCTGCCTGACCCCGAAAGGTGCTGAGCACACGTCGCCGAAGACGCAATGATTGGAGGCATGAATGGTTGAGGCAAGGAACGCATTGTTGGTCTCGTCAGCTATGGCAGCGTTGGCCCTGGCTCTTCCGGCTCAGGCGCAGCAGGCGCAGGACAACGAGATCATCGTGACGGCGAACCAGCGCGCGCAGAGCGTGCAGGACGTGCCAATCGCCATCAACGTCTTGACCGAGGAGCAGTTGCGCGCAGCCGGCGCGACGGACATCGGCAGCGCGCTGCAGGCTGTCTCGGGTGTCGAACTCCGCACCGAGCAGACCGGCACGGGCGCCATTTCCATCCGCGGTATTGCCGAACTCAACACCAGCAACATAAACGGCACCACGGGTACTGCAGTCGGCCTCTACATCGACGACTCGCCGTTCTCTGTTGGCGGCTTCTTCCCGCAGGCCGCCGTATTCGATGCCGCCCGGCTCGAAGTCCTGCGCGGCCCGCAAGGCACCATCTTCGGCGAGGGCTCGCTGGCGGGCACGATCCGGGTTGTCACCAATAAGCCCGACACAGCTAAAGTTGCAGGCGCGCTGGAAGGCAATTTGGGCGGGATAAAGGGCGGGGCCACCAACGGCAGCGTCAACGGCATGATCAACTTGCCGATCGTGAAGGACAAGATGGCCTTGCGCGTCGTCGGCTTCTGGCAGCAGGACGGCGGCTGGATAGACCGTACTGCGGCCACGGTCAGCGCGCAGTTCCTGCCGCAGCCCAACCCCATCCTCGGCCCGGCCGCGCCTGACGTGAAGACGATCTGGACGAAATCGACCACGACCCCCAACGCAAACTTTGCCGATAACTGGGGCGGGCGCGCCGCGCTGGCAATCACGCCGAACAGCAGTTTCAAGGCCACCGCCTCGGTCCTGCTGAGCCGCGCCGATCGCGGCATTCCCAATCGCGGCGGACGCGACGGCACAGGCTATGTCTCGTCCGACAAGGCAGGGATGAAGGACGACTTCGAGATGTACAGCCTCGTGCTGGAACAGAAGACGGATTTCGGCTCGTTCCTGTCGTCGAGCAATTACTTCAAGCGCCGCATCGATCAGACCACCGACCAGTTCGGCATCATTCCGCTCGCCAACCAGATCGGGGTGCCGCTCAGCGGCGGGCAATTCGTCTTTCAGGGCTCGCGCACCGACAACACTTTGCGGGTGAAGGAATTCAATCAGGAACTGCGCTTCGTTTCCGCCTTCAAGGGCCCGTTCCAGCTGACCGCAGGCGGGTTCTACCGCAATCGCAACGTAAGCTTCCGCATCCGCGGGCCGCAGGAGCCGCTTACACCGGCTGGGATTGCCAATATCCTTTGCGGCGGGCTGTGCGGCTACACGCTTCCCGGTTCGGGCGACCTCGATGCCCTGACGACCAGCAATTCACGCCAGCTTGCCGTGTTTGCGGAAGGCACGTTCGATATCACCTCCAAGGTTCAGCTGCTGGCGGGCGCGCGGTATTTCAATGACAAGCGCAAGTCTTCGACCCTTGCTACCAGCCTGTTCAGCGGACTGCCGTTCCCGCAGACTTTCGGCTCCAAGGGCGAAGACAATGTTTTCAACCCGCGCGTGTCGCTGCGCTGGCAGCCGAGCAGCGATGTCTCCGCCTATGTCTCGTTCAGCCGGGGCTTCCGCTCGGGCGGCCAGAACGACCTCTTCGTGCTCGTCGCCGGTGCAACGCCTGCCGATCAGACCTTCAAGTCCGAACGGCTCAGCGCCTATGAAGCGGGCTTGAAAACCCAGTTCGGCACTGGCGGGCGCTTCAATGCTGCGGTGTTCTACAACGACTGGTCCAACCTGCAGGTGGTGACCAGGGAAGGCACCGGCGGTGTCGGCGAAGTGATCGGCAATGCCGGCTCAGCGCGCAGCTACGGCCTTGATCTCGATGCCAGTTACGAGGTCGCCAAGGGCCTTGTGCTGGCGGCGAACACCACGATCATCAGCAGCCGGCTCAAGGATGTGATCGCATCGGGTACGCTGATCAAGGAAGCCCGGATTCCCGGCACCGCGAACTTCACTGCGAGCGGCTCTGTGAACTACACGTTCCCGGTCTCCGACAAGATCGAAGGTTTTGCCCGCGCGGCGATCACGCACCGCGGCGAAGCGCTATCGGGCCTGCTGCGGATCGGCACTCCCGTCGAGCTTATCCCAGCCTACACCACGCTCGACCTGCGCGCCGGGGCAACGGTCGGACCGGCCCGGTTCGAAGTCTATGCGGAGAACGTGACCAACACCTTCGTCCCGCTTTCGGTGTTCTATGCACCCAATGCGAGCAATCCGGGTGGGGGTGATCCGCTCACCGGCAACGCTCTGTATTTCCAGGGCTCACCGCGCGTGATCGGGGCGCGGATCAGCTTCCGGTTCTGAAGGCCGTGCTGCGCGGTGTCGACGCCTGCGCCGCGCCGCGCTATCGGAGAGGCCTGTTCACCAGAGGACCGGGCCTTGTCGGATATCGGCGCGATCAAGTTCACCACCTACCTCGAAGCGCTCGCGCTCGAGATCAGGAAGGCCCGCAGCGGCGAGAAGACCAGCCTCAAGCTGCTGGCTGCGGGCGCACGCCTGCTCGACAACGTCGGCTACCGCGATCTCAACGTCGAGGAAATCTCGGCCGAAGCGGGGCTCGCCAAGGGCACGTTCTACATCTACTTCAAGACCAAGGACGAGTTCCTGATCGAACTGGCGCGCCGCTTCGTGGCCTTCGAGCCGCAGACCCTGCCCGCCTTTTCGCAGCGCGAGACAGCGTTCCGCAACACGCTCGCGCTCGTCACCTGGTACGAGCGCGGCTTTCTGCGCAATGTCGGCGTGCTTCGCTGCATCATCCAGATGGGCGAAACCGACGATACGATGCGCGAGCTTTGGCAGCACCGCAATCGCGTGATCGCCGAGCATGCCTGGGACGCGACGCTCGCTCGGCTCGGCAATCCCTCGGTCGATCCCGGGCTGCTCATGCTTTCGCTGCGCACTGTGGGCGGGATGATGGACCAGAGTCTGTTCAATCGCACCCGCGTCCACACCGATACGGGCGAAGCGGGCAACGAGGATCCGGAGTTTCTCTGCCGTCTCCACGCCCTGCTGATCTACCGCGCAGTCTACGCACAGAACCCGCCCGATCCGGAAGTGGCCGATCTGGTTGCGGCGATTTCGGGCGAACCTGCCCTCGTCTGAGAAACGCGTCGAGGGGGATTGCGACATGACCGCTGTCACGTTCTACGGCACCGGGATCATGGGCGCTCCGATGGCCTGCAATCTCGTCCGTGCGGGGCACAGCGTCACCGCGTGGAACCGGACGATCGCCAAGGCCGCGCCGCTTGCCGAGAACGGGATCGCGGTGGTCGGTGATGCCGCCGAGGCCGCACGCGGCGCCGAGATCGCCATCCTCATGCTGACTGACGGCCCGGCCTGCGATGCCTTGCTGTTCGATGCCGGGGTTGCCGATACCTTGGCGGCAGGAACCGCCGTCGTGGTGATGAGCTCGATTCCGGTTGCAACGTCACGCCGCCAGGCCGAGCGCCTCGCCGCGCTGGGCATTGCCTGCATCGATGCGCCGGTTTCGGGCGGCGAGAAGGGCGCGGTCGAGGCCGCGCTATCGATAATGGCAGGCGGAACCTCTGATGCGATCGCACAGGTCCGGCCCGTCCTTGAAGCACTCGGACGAGTAACCCATGTCGGCCCGCCCGGCAGCGGACAGCTCGCAAAACTGGCCAACCAGCTCATCGTCGGTGTCACCATCGGAGCCGTTTCCGAGGCCATGCTGCTGGTCGAGGCAGGCGGGGGCGATGCCGCTGCGGTCCATCAGGCGCTGATGGGCGGATTTGCCGATTCGACGATCTGGCGACAGCACGGCGCGCGCATTCTCGAGCGGCGCTTTGCACCCGGCGGCAAGGCCACCGTGCAGCTCAAGGACATGCGCACGATCATGGCGGCGGCCGGCACGATGGGGCTCGACCTGCCCTTCGCCGCTCTTGCCGAGATGCTCTATGCGGCCATGTGCGAGGGGCCCAACGCCGAGCTTGATCACAGCGCGCTATACCTTGAACTCGCCGCACGCGGAGCCAGAAAACCAATCGCATAAAAACCGTTTGCCTATATGACCCATGGGTCATAATCTCTCCTCGGAAGCAGGAGAGAGTCGCGCGTGTCAGTTCACGTCATCACAGACAGGCTGCGGTTTCCCGAAGGCCCGATCGCTCTTCCAGACGGCAGCGTGGTCGTTGTGGAGATCGAGGGCGGCGCGCTTACTCGCGTCTACCCAAATGGTGACCTCAAGGTCATTTCTAAGCTCGATGGCGGCCCCAACGGTGCTGCGCTCGGCCCCGATGGCTGGGTCGTCGTCGCCAACTCCGGGGGCTGGCTCTACGCAAGCGAGGCGGATGGCTGGCGGCGGCCGACCGGCCAGTCCGATGTGCCCGGCTGGATCGAGCGGGTCTCGCTCGCCACTGGTGAGTGCCAGCGCCTATACGACGCTTCCGGCGGCATTCGCCTGCAAAGCCCCAATGATCTCGTGTTCGATGCGTTGGGTAACTTCTATGTCACCGATCACGGCAAGCGGGATGGTCACAGCCTCGGGCTGGGGGCAGTGCACTATGGCGCTGCGGATGGCAGCTTCCTGCGCCCGGTCGTCACTGGTCTGATCACCCCGAACGGAGTGGGCCTTTCGGCCGACGGCAAGACCTTGTTCGTCGCCGAGACAATCACCCGCCGCGTCCTTTCTTATCCGGTTATTGCCCCCGGCGAAGTCAGCCTGTTGCCGTGGCCTGCTCCCGCGGGCGGACGCCTTGTGGCGGGTCTGCCCGATCGCAACTTCCTCGACAGCATGGCGCTGGATGCCGAGGGGCACGTCTGCGTCGCAAGTTTCAACGCCTGCGGGATCTGGCGTCTCTCGCCCGACGGCGACGCGCGCAGCTTCCTGCCGCTCGACGACTACTACGCCACGAACATCGCCTTTGGCGGGCCCGACCACCGCACGGCTTTCGTCACGCTGTCCTCCACCGGGCGGCTGGTGGCGTTCGAGTGGGCCTGCCCCGGCCAGCCGCTTGCCTTTGAAGGACCCGCATCGTGAGTTTTGCCCCCGATCTGCTAGCCGGCCGCAGTGCCTTCATTGCCGGCGGCACCAGCGGCATCAATCTGGCCATTGCCGAGGCCTATGCCGCTCATGGAGCCAAGGTGGCCGTACTCAGCCGCAAGGCTGAGAAGGTGGAGGCAGCCACCGCCGCGATCGGCCATGGCGCGATCGGCTTCGCCGTGGATGTGCGCGATCCCGAAGCCGTCAGCGCGGCGATGCAGGCGGCGGCTGAAGCGAACGGGCCGTTTGATGTGATCGTCTCGGGCGCGGCGGGCAATTTCGTCGCCCCGGCATCGGCTCTCTCGCCCAATGGCTTCAGAACCGTGATTGATATCGACCTGATCGGCACGTTCCATGTGTTCCGCGCTGGCTACGAGCTTGCCCGCAAGCCCGGCGCATCGCTTATCGCGATCTCGGCGCCGCAGGCTTCTGCGCCCTATGCGCTGCAGGCGCATGTCTGCGCCGCCAAAGCCGGGATCGACATGCTGGTGAAGTGCCTCGCGCTCGAATGGGGCGCTGAGGGGATCCGGGTGAACAGCATCGTGCCCGGCCCGATCGAGGGTACCGAAGGCATGGCAAAGCTCGCCCCCAATGAGACCATGCGCAAGATCGCGGCGGCCGCGACCGCACTGAACCGTTTCGGCAGTACCGGCGATGTCGCGCAGATGGCGCTCTACCTCGCCTCCGACATGGCCGCTTACGTCACGGGCACGGTGATGCCGGTCGATGGTGGCCAGATGCTTGCAGGGAACGGCGCATTCAGCCCGGCCCGAATGGTCCAGACATAGAAGAAACGGGAGAGTCATCGATGCGCAAGACCAGCAAGGTCATCATCACCAGCGCGACGACCGGTGCCATGCATATGCCGGTCATGTCGCCCTATCTGCCAATCACGCCCGAGCAGATCATCGCGGATTCGGTCGGCGCGGCCGAAGCCGGTGCGGCGATTGTCCACCTGCATGCACGCGATGCCGAAACCGGCTGCCCCGTCACCGACCCGGCAGTCTATGGCCAGTACCTGCCAAGCATCAAGCAGCAGTCGAACGTCATCATCAACATCACCACCGGCCAGCCCGCGATCCGCCGCAAGCCCGAGGGCGGGTTCGACGTGAAGACCGCCTGGGCCGACGTGCTTGATGAGCGGCTCGCCGCGCCCAAGCAGTTCGAGCCCGAGATCACCAGCTTCAACATGGGGCCGATGAACGCGGCCAACTGGATGCTGGGGATGAAGTACGACCTCGACAAGCTGAGCGACTGGGAAAAGCTCTTCGTGCTGGGGACGAGGGACCTCACCATGCAGAACACCTTCGCCTCTATGGAGCGCATCGCGAAGGAACTCGGCCAAGAGCGCGGTGTCGTATTCGAGTACGAATGCTTCGATATCGGCCATCTCTACAGCCTGAAGATGCTGGAGACGATGGGATGGGTGAAGCCGCCCTATTTCATCCAGTCGGTGTTCGGTTTCCTCGGCGGCATCGGCACGGGCATGCGCCATGTGCATCACTTCAAGGAAACCGCCGACGAACTGTTCGGCGACAACTACATCTGGTCGTGTCTTGCAGCCGGCAAGGCGCAGATTCCCACGATTACCCAGGGCGCGCTCCTTGGCAGCAGCGTCCGCGTCGGGCTCGAGGACTCACTGTGGTACGGCAAGGGCCAGCTGGCGAAGTCCTCTGCCGAACAGGTCGGCCGCATTCGCCGCATTCTCGAGGAACTCGGCCTCGAGATCGCCACGCCCGATGAAGCGCGCGCCATGCTCGGCACCAAGGGTGCCGACAACGTCAAGTTCTAGAGAAGGATCCCGCCATGGCCACTGCCGCCGCCGGACACAACCAGACCGTCTCCGCCCAGCTCTTCGAGCGTGCGCGCGAAGTCATGCCATCGGGCTACACGCGCCATCTGGTGGTACAGAAGCCCAACCCCACCTACGCTGCATCCGGTGACGGCTGCTGGCTGACAGATGTCGAAGGGCATCGCCGGCTTGACTGGGTCAACAATTTCTCCTCGCTGATCCATGGCCACAACAAGCCCGAGATCGTCGATGTCCTGGCCGCGCAAGCCGGACGGCTCATGTCGGCTGTGCTGCCCACCGAATGGGAAATCTCGCTCGCGGAAATCCTGTGCGAACGCATCCCCTCGCTGGAGCGGGTGCGCTTCATGAACAGCGGCACCGAGGCCAACCAGATCGCGATCAAAGCGGCGCGTGCCTATACCGGCAAGCCCAAGATCGCCAAGATGGAAGGCGGCTATCACGGCCAGTTCGATCTGCTAGAGGCAAGTTTCCAGTCTAACCCGGCCAACTGGGGACCGGCCGAACGTCCAAGCGCCACCGCTTATCAGGTCGGGCATCCGCAGGGCCTGCTCGATCTCGTCACGATCCTGCCTCTCAACGACATCGAGGCGAGCCGCGCGATCTTGCGTGAGGAGGCGGACCAGCTCGCCGCGGTGATCCTCGATCCGCAGCGGCTCCAACTGGGCATGGTCGCCCCGCATCGGCCCTATCTCGAAATGCTGCGCGAGGAGACGGAGAAGCTCGGCATCGTGCTGATCTTCGATGAAGTCTGGTCGCTGCGCGCAGGCTACAACGGCTTTCAGGGCGAGATCGGGATCACCCCGGACCTCACCACCATGGGCAAGATCATCGGCGGCGGCATTCCGGTCGGTGGCTGCGGCGGGCAGCGCAAGTTCATGAGCGTGTTCGAAGTCGACGACGGTGATGCCAAGATCAAGCACAGCGGTACGTTCACCGCGAACCCGCTGGCCATGGCCTGCGGCACCACGTCGCTGCGCCTGCTGACCCCTGACGTCTTTGCCCGCATGGCGGCGCAAGGCGAACGGCTCCGCGAGGGGCTACGCGCGATCCGGCGCGATCTCGGCATCAAGGCGCAGGTGCTGGGCGAGGGCTCGCTATCCGGCATGACACCGACCGAGCTGCCACTGAACAACTACCGCGAGCTGGCCTACGCTTTCGCGACGGATATCGCGCCGAAGTTGCCGATTATCCAGAAGGCGCTGCTTGAAGAGGATCTCATCACCATGCGCGGCGGGTTTGTCGGCTCGACGCCGATGACCGACGAAGATATCGATTTCACCATTGCCGGCGCGCGCCGGGCCTGGACAAGGATCATGGCGCAATGAGCCTTTCCGCAAGCATCCGCCGCCATCCCTTCCGCTGGTTCTATGGCATTGCGGTGGGCATCGCCGCGCTCTTGTGGACCTATGCGATCTTCCACCAATTGTTCTGGCCGAACTATGCGGGGCCGGGTGTCGGCCTCGGCCAGTACTTCTATGCCGAACGGGCCAAGGTCGCTGCCGAGCACCCCTATTGGGCGGCGCATTCGGATGGCGTTCCGCTCAGCCTGATGGGCTACTGGCGCGTGCCGCAGGTCTCGATGTTCTTCTTCTTCCCGGCAGCTCCGACCACGGCGGCGATCTTCGTGACAGGCCTTGGTTGGGGGCGCGCGGGGATCGGCAAGCTGCTTTCGCTCTACCGCCCGATCCTGGGCGATCAGACCTGGCGCGAAGGTGTTAGACTCTATGCCGCGCTGCTGCTGATGGTGGCGGGCATCGCAGGGCTGTCCTCCGCAGCCGCCTTTTTCCTTGCCGGCGATGCGGCCAAGGAGATCCTGATCAATGCCTTCGGGATGCATTCGCTTGGGCTGTTCGTCGCTGCATGGGGCACTGCGCTGTTCATGAACCAGGGCGGCCTGCTCGAGGAAATGGGCTGGCGCGGCTTTGCCTGGCCGACTTTGGCGCGCTACCTTTCGAGCCCGCTCAGCGCCGCAATCCTGCTCGGCATCTGCTGGGCACTGTGGCATTTCCCACGCGAGGTGCCGCTACTGCTGACCGGTCAAAACACCATTCCGCGTCTGCTCTACGGACAAAGCCTGTTCATTGTCTCCTGCGTCGCGATGACCGTGGTCGCGGTCTACTTCGTCAACCTTTCCGGCGGGAGCGTCTGGCCCGCGATCATCGTCCACGGCACTCTCAACATGGTCTACGGCGCATTCAAGCTGCAGCCCGATGGCAATGGCGGCGGCGGCAACGTTTACAACAACAGCATCTGGGTGTGGATCATCAGCGCGGTGATCGTGATCCTGATTTCGGGCAAGGACCTCGGCTGGTCGACCCGGCTCAGGCTGCATGGCGGCGATGGCCGCACCGATCCCTCCCGCATCTGGTCCGAACGGCAGGAGACCGCCCGTGCCGCATGATCGCTCCGCCGCCCTGTTCGAGCGCGCGCTGGCCGTTCAGCCCGGCGGCAACACCCGCCACATGATCGTGTTCGGCCCGCCCATGCTCTATGCCAGCCACGGCGAGGGCTGCCGGGTCATCGACGTCGACGGCCATGTCTACATCGATTGGGTCAACAACTTCTCGACCCTGATCCACGGCTACGGTCATCGCCCGACGATCGAAGCGGTCAAGGCGCAGGCCGAACGGATGCTGTGCTGCATCCTGCCCGCTGAGCAGGAAGTCGAACTCGCCGAGCGGATCTGCGGCCGCTGGCCCGGCGCTGAGCAGGTGCGCTTCATGAACTCGGGCACCGAAGCCGTGATGGTCGCGGTGAAGGGCGCGCGGGCGCTCACCGGCCGGTCGAAGGTCGCCAAATCCGAAGGCGGCTATCACGGACAGTACGACCTTGTCGAAGCGAGCTTCCTGCCGACCCCGCAGACCTGGGGCCCGGAAGATCGCCCCGCGGCGCCGCCATTCGGGCGCGGCACGCCTGAAAGCCTGCTTGATCAGGCGGTCATCTTCCCCTTCAACGATACCGACCGCACTCTCGCCATTCTGGAAGCCGAGGCCGACCAGCTTGCGGCGGTGGTAATCGATCCGATCCCCGCGCGGCTCGGCTTTGCGCCTGCCTCGACGGAGTATCTCGAGGCCTTGCGGGCATTCTGCACGCGGCACGGCATTGTGCTGATCTTCGACGAGGTGTTCTGTGGGCGCGCCAGCTACAGCGGTGCGCAGGGCCGGCTCGGCGTGACGCCGGACATGACCGCGCTTGGCAAGATCATCGGCGGCGGGCTGCCGATCGGCGCCGTTGCCGGCACACGCGCGGCCATGGCCGTGTTCGACAATCTGGCAGGGCCTTTGACGGTGAGCCATTCGGGCACGTTCACCGGCAATCCGATGTCGATGGCGGCCGGCTGCGCCGCGCTTGATGCGCTGACGGTTGAGGCCTTTGCCGAACTGGAATGGCAAGGCGATCTGCTCCGCGCGGGGCTCACCGCGCACTTCGCCGCGCTCGGGCTCGCCATGCGCGCCAATGGTCTTGCATCGATGACCAGCCTGCAATTCTTCCGCGAACCGGCACGCAATTACCGCGAGTTCCACCTCTCATCGGGGCCAGACTACCTCTCCCGGATGAAGCGCCTCCACAGCCTGATGCTCGAAGAAGGCGTACTCATGGCGACGCGCGGGCTGATGGTCGGCTCGACCGCGATGACCGATGCCGATATCGCCGAGACGCTGGACCGCGCGGGTGCCGCGCTGGCCCGGTTTGCCGAGGCGGAAAGGATCGCGGCTTGAGGCGCTTCACCACCAGCGTGTCCCTGATGTGGCGCGATCTGCCCATCGCGGAACGCTTTGCCACCGCGAAAGCAGCGGGCTTCTGCGGGGCCGAGATCCAGGTGCCGGGGGAGGCGGACGTGGCCGAATGGGCCGCAGCGGCCGAGGCAGCCGACCTGCCCGTCGTGCTGATGAACCTTGATATGGGAGATTTTCTTGGCGGAGGGCCAGGCCTCTCGGGTGTGCCGGGGCGCGAAGCCGCGTTTGCGGCCGCGCTTGAAGTGGGGCTCGACATGGCCGAGCGGCTTACGCCCGCCTTTATCCATATCGGCCCTTCGCGCGTGCCCGAGGGCGTGAGCCGCGAGGCCAACCTCGAGGTCTACCGCGCCAACCTGAACGCAGCGCTGGAGCAGGCCTGCCAGCGCGGCATCGCGGCGCGCCTTGTGATCGAGGCAGTCAACCGTGCCGATGCGCCGACCGTGCTCATCGGCACAACCGCCGAAGCTGCCGCCATGGCCGATGCGACCGGCGGCGCGATCGGACTGCTGTTCGATCTCTATCACGCGGCGGCGGGCGGTGAGGACCTGCTGGCGAGCTATCGCGCCCATGCCGGGGCTATCGCCCATATCCAGTTCTCCGATCTCCCCGGCCGCCAGCCCCCCGGGCGCGGCACGCTCGATTTCGCGGCTCTGTTCGCCGGGATCGAAGCAGCAGGCTATGCTGGCCCGTGGGGCGCGGAATACATGTCGTTTGCCGATACCGGGGCCACGCTGGACTGGATGGGGGACCTGGCGTGACATTGGCCGAAGCCTTCGCCGCGCTGCCCCCTTCTCTCCACACGCCGATCCTGCGCATCGAGGACCGGGCAGGCATCTGCCGCTTTGCCGCCGCCCGCGCGCCGGCCACGGCGGACGGGGCCTTTCACGTAGCCAGCGTTACCAAGACGATGACTGCCGCCGTCATCCTCCAGTTGATCGAGGAAGGCGCCTTCACGCTCGATACACAGTTTGACGATCTTGGCGTCATCGATCCGGCACTTACGCGCGGACGGCTCGATGGCGGTATTACCATCCGCCATCTCCTGTCGCACACCGCCGGCATTCGCGACACGATGGAAGACGATGCGACCACGCTGGGCGGCCCGGCTCCAGGCAGCGTGATCGGGCGGCTGATGCTTGATCCGGCCAAGCACTGGAAGCCGTTCGATCCCGCCCGGCCCGACGATGCCAGCGCCGGGGTGATCAATCACTTCTTCGCCAGCGGCACCGCCGATGCCCGGCTGGCGCCACCTGGCGCACGCTTCCACTATTCCGATACGGGCTACATGCTGCTTGGCCTGCTGATCGAGCATGCCGGGGGCGAGCCACTCCACACCGCCTATCGCCGCCGTCTGTTCGATCCGGCCGGCGTGGCCGATATCTGGCTGGCCTACCGCGAACCGGCGCGCCTCCCCGAAGTCGATCAGTATTTCGGGGAAGTCCCTGTCCTAGCCAGCGGTGTCTCCCTTAGCTTCGACTGGGCCGGGGGCGGCCTTGTCGCAACGGCAGCAGCACTCGCCACATTTCTGCGCGCACTTCTGGCGGGGGCCCTGTTCCGCCATGCCGGAGCACTCGCGGCGATGCAGGACTGGAAAGCACCTGACGGCATGGCCGCACCGCGCACCGGGGTCGGACTTGGCCTCTTCAGGGTCGAGCGGGATGGCATGGTGCTTATCGGCCATTCCGGCGCCCCTGCCGCGCGGATGTTCACGGATCGCGAAAGCGGCCTGTTCCTGACCGGCACGGCCAATCAGGCCATCGGCGCCGCCGACTGGCACTGGCCGCTGCTTGCCCTTGCCCGAAAGGAATTTGCATGACGAACGCCGAGAATTTCATCGAAACCGTGCTCGAAAAGGTGAAGGCCGGCACGGGCGGTTCGGTCAGCGCATGGCTTGCCCCCGGCGCGCGCCTGTTCACCCCGCGCCATCATAAGCCCGTCACCGATCCCAACCACTTCGCGATCATTCTCCAGTCGATCCCCAAGGTGCTCGAGAACTTCCGCTACGACCGCACTTGGGCCGCGGGTGACGAAGCGATCCTAGAGTTTAAGGGCAATATCGGTGCGGTCGAAGTCCACGGGCTCGATATCTTCACGATCGATGACAATGGGCAGGTAAGCGAACTGACCGTATTCGTGCGGCCGACCAAGGCTCATGCTGCCCTTGCCGAACGCGAGGATGCGGTGGTGATCGAGACCCTCCAGAAACTGCAACGCGGCGAAGCCGTGGCCTGATGCGGCGGCTCGACGATCCGTTCTGCACAATGACCGCCCCGCGCGCGGAGGGGCACCTAGACGTAGGCGATGGCCACCGGATCCACTGGGTGGAAATGGGCAGCGAGCACGGCCTGCCCCAAATCGTTTGCCACGGCGGACCGGGCGGCGCGATGATGCTCGGCAGCGGGCGCTTCAGCGATGGTGCGCGGCTGCGGAGCGTCCATTTCGATCAGCGCGGCTGCGGCCAGTCAACCCCGCGCGGGGAACTGGCCGCCAACAGCTTGCAGCACAGCATCTCGGACATGGAAGCGCTGCGCCGCCATCTTGGTATCGAGCGCTGGCTGGTTAGCGGTGGATCGTGGGGTTCGACGCTCGCGTTGGCTTATGCCGAAGCACATCCGGAGCGGTGCCTCGGCCTCTTTCTGGTCGGCACGTGGCTGTGCCGCAAACGCGATACGCACTGGTGGTTCCACGGCGTGCGCGCGCTGTTTCCCGAGTTGTGGGATGCTTTTGCCGGCGCTGTCCCTCCAGAGGAGCGCAGCGATCTGCGCGCGGCTTACTGCAAGCGCATTCTCGGTGACGATCCGGATGTAGCGGCCGAGTATGCGACGCGTCTGTTCCTCTATGAGGAAGGCTTCATGCACTTCGATGCGCCGCTGACCCCGCCGGACCCGGCCCGCGGGGCAGATTATGGCCGCATCTTCGCGCACTATGCCGCGCACGATTTCTTCGTCGATGACGACCAGTTGCTGCGCGACGCACACCGGCTCAAGGGTGTTCCGGTTCACCTCATCACCGGCCGCTACGATTGCTGCACCACGCCCGAAAACGCTTTCGATCTGGCGCAGGTGGTGCCCCACGCGGTGCTCGAAATCGTACCCGGCGCAGGCCACTATCCGACCGAACCGACGTTTGCCCGCGCGGTTGCACGCAGCGCGCAGGCCTTTGCCGCGAAAGTTGGCGGGTGGTGAAGGACAAGGTCCCCTTTGCCCAGCTTGCGGCCTATGCCATGCCCGGCCTGCCGCTCTCGCTGCTGATCTCGCCGTTCCCCGCGCTGCTCATGGCCTTCTACGCCAAGCACACGGCGGCAACCACGGCAGGCATCGCCACGATCATCCTTTTCGCGCGCATCTTCAACGGCCTGATCGATCCTCCCATCGGCTACCTGTCGGACCGGACGCGGGGCCGGCTGGGACCCCGCAAACCCTGGCTGATCGGGGGCGCGCTGTTTTCCATCCCGGCATTCTGGATCGCCTACATGCCGCCCGCCGATGCCGGCAATGCGTGGTTCGCGCTCGCCATCGTCAGCTTCTACATCGCCCATTCGGTGATCGCGACACCCTACAACAGCTGGACTGGCGAGATCAGCACCGAATATGCCGAGCGCTCTCGCATTGCTGGCGCGCAGACCCTGACCCTGCTGATCGGCGGTGTGTTCTTTCTCGCCCTGCCGGAAATCCTCTCGACCCCCGGTATCGGCCTACTCAAGACATCCGCGCTGGATCGCGACGCCATGGCCGTGTTCGGGGTCATCGGCATGGTCATGATGCCGGCCGCCATCGCGCTCGCGGTATGGAAAGTGCCCGTCGGCACCGTCACGAGGGGCGAGAGCTACGGCATGCTCGAAATGCGCACGGTGTTCACGCTCAATGGCCCGTTCCGCCGCTTTATCGTCGCCGATCTGCTCAGCGCGATCGGCTGGGCGGTAAGCTATGCGCTGATCACCATCGTGCTCGACAACTATTTCGGGTTCGGCGAGGGCATCGTGCTGTTCCTGCTCAGCGCCACCGCCGCGCAACTGCTGGCAATTCCGGTCTGCACGCGCCTTGCCGCGCGCTTCGGCAAGCATCAGGTCTATGCCTGGGGGCAGATCATCAATGGCGCACTGCTCCCGGTCTACCTGCTGTTCCCGCCGCACGGGCAAGCCGATTTCCTCCTGATGCTGGCGTTCGGCAGTCTTGTCAGCGCGTTCGGCACGCCCAACATGCTGTTCCCCAGCGCGCTCCTCGCCGACCTCGCCGACTACGATAGCCTCAAGTCACGCCAGTCGCGCCCCGGCATCTATTTTGCGATGCGCACGCTGCTCAACCCGGCAGGCGGCGCCATAGGCGGCGCACTCGGCTTCTACATGCTCTCGTTCGTCGGCTTCAATCCCGCGGCCAAGGTCAACAGCGCCGGTGCGACTTTCGGCATGCTGATGACGTCTACGTTCGTACCGCTGATCTGCTTCATTCTTTCGGGCGCCCTGATGCGCCGCTACGAGATCACGGCGCGCCGTCATGCGGCCATTCGCCGCGTGCTTGGCCGGCGTGATCAGGCGATGGTCGGCGGGGAACCGAGCCTTATCGGCGCGGCGCTGCCGGGCGATTGATCACAGCGGGCCGAACAGGCCAGCGGCCACGGCTTCGGCGATGATCATGTGGCCCGTCAGACCGGGATGGACCCGGTCCCACGCCAGCGCCATTGGATGCAAGGCCTTCAGTGCGCGGTCGAACGCGGCCTGAACGTCGATAAATCCGGCGTCATGCGTTGCCGCTACTTCAGCCGCGATGGCGCCATAGGCGTCCATTTTCGCGCGCATCGGCTCTGCCCGGTTCGGCTCGATGAAGTAGGGACCGGCAAGTGTGACGCCGATACCTGCAGCCTGCGCTTCGGCCACGAGCCTCGTCAGCGTCTCGCGATACTCGTCAGGACTGATCTGCCAATCAGCCCAGTTGGCGCGATTGAACGCGCGCCAGACGTCGTTGATGCCGATCATGACGACCACGTGATCGGGCGCAAGCGCGAGAACGTCATCCCCCCAGCGGGCGGCAAGGCCGCGCACCGTATCGCCGGAAAGCCCCATGTTGACCACGCGCTGGCGGTGTTCCGGTCGCCGCGCCGTCAGGAGGGCCGCCAAAAGCGCGACGTAGCCCGTGCCGAGCGGCGTTCCCATGACGCCTTCCCCGACCGGGCGGAGGCGATCGCAATCGGTGATGGAATCGCCGATGAACAGCAGTTTGCGAGGCTCAAGCGGATCAAGCGTCACGCAGCGAACACCTGCCATGGCGTGCGGTCGGCTGGCCCCGGGGCGATGTGCAGGCGCGGCTCGGCACCCAGTTCCATGACCAGCGAGCCGAAGCTGAAACCATCTCGTTTGCCCTCGACCTCGCCGACCCGGCAGATTGGGCCCTCGCGGCAGGACAGCACGTCCTTGGCTTCTGCCACATCTAGGCGGCGCGCAGGGTCGATGCGGCGATAGAGCGTCTCCAGCCTCGCTTCGGTGGTGAAGCCGAAGCGGCTTGTGCGTTGCTCTTCGTCCATCCCCGCAATCATCGCCTCGAACCAGATCTGGTGCGGGTTCGCGACGGGGTGGTTGCTGTGGGCAACCACGAGGTCACCAGCCTCACGCCGCCATTCGCTTACCCCGCTGGCGGAGCATTCAAGGCTGACGGCGCGGCCGGTGCCATCAGGGACGATGTAGTTCTGGCCGGACGCGTGGTGGACATGCTGCAAGAAGACATAGCCTGCAGCCGGTGAACCGCTGGCAAGGTAGCTGCGAACCACCAGATCCTCGGCCAAGCCGCTGCGTGCCGGATCGAGCTGGAGCAGCGAATTGCAGGTGATTGCGAGGCCGCGCCGGGTCATGCCGCAAAGGCTGATCTTGCCTGCCACCGTGAACACCAGCGCGCGGTCGCCATTGGGTTGAGTGAAGCGAAGCAGGGTCTGCCCGCCGTCCCACCAGGTCGGCACATCCATCGTCTGTGCGATGAGCAGCGGCGCGTCCGGCCCCGCGTCAGAACCCAGCGAGGAACAGCCCTTGGGCGCGGTATCGCGGTCCCGTGCGTATTCCATGCGCACCCACGGCTCCTCATCGGAAAGCATCCGCGCAAAAACGCGGGCGTAGGCTATGCCCGAGCCTTCGGAGATTCCGCGCAGTTCCTCGAGCAGGTCCGGGGCGAGGCGCTGTGCGGCATCGAGGAAGCCTTGATCGATCAGGCCATCGAGATAGGCTCCGACCTGCTCGCCGAGATCGGCGGCGACGGCCTCTTCCCAAAGTGCATGATGACGCGCGATTTCGGTCCGCAGCGCTTCCCCATGCTGCTGCCCACGCTCGCGCGGGGTGCCTTCCAGATCGACGACGTGCAGTTTGCCGAGGAAGGTCATGCGCTCAGGCCCAATAGGTCACGGGCGGCCGCCGGGCTCGCTACCCGCTCGCCCAGATCGGTCACGATCCGCGCCGCCTTGGCGCAGAGTTCGGCATTGCTGCGCGCGAGCACGCCCTTCTCGAGGTAGATGTTGTCCTCGAAGCCGACGCGTACGTGCCCGCCCATCAACGTGGCGGCAGCAACCATCGGAAAGCTGCTGCGCGAAACGCCGAAGGCCGACCAGATCGCGCCTGGCGGCAACATCGACAGCCCTAGCTGGATGGCCTCGATGGACGCGGGCCAGCCATAGTTGATGCCAAGCACGAACGAAAACATCGGTTGCGCGCCAAAACGTCCATCGGCCAGCAGCGCCTTGGCCAGCACCAGATCGCCGGGATTGAAGATCTCGATTTCCGGCTTGGCCCCCGCTTCGAGAATGGCATCGGCCATGATCCGCACATTGCGCGGGGTGTTCATCACCACCTGATCACCGGCGTTCATCGTATTGAGATCGAGCGTCGCGATCTCTGGCCGGAGGGCCGGGATATGCCCGACCCGTTCGAGCGGAGGCAGCAGCGTTGTCCCCGGCCCCGCGCG
>OFDC01000533.1_pt1 | contig 27962 bp, 24 predicted proteins | sample 1520941 | NCBI WGS metagenome assembly OFDC01 (sample SAMEA94258168, study PRJEB24077) | hot springs metagenome | biome: Aquatic biome; feature: Water | place: India | collected 2012-12-06 | depth 5 m | reverse complement strand
CATTGCCTTCGGCAATGTCCGGGAGCGTCGAAGGAAGTACCGACCACCCGAAGCTCAAATCTTCCCAACAAAAAAGGCCCGCAATCGCGGGCCTTAATTCGTTCTGGCCATCAGGCCTAGAAAAACCGCCAGTTCGACACGATCAGCGCCAACACCGCGCCGGTGAGCCCGGCGATGGCAACGAACAGCCACGTCCGGGCGCCGCTGGCGCGGAAATTGTCATTGGCCGCCGGACCAAGCCGCACGATGCGCTGCCTGGTCTTCGGTGTCTGGACGGCCGCCCAGGATGTTTCCCCCTGGCGCGGCCCAAAAGATGATCTCACCATGTCGCTTCCCTCCCGGAGAGCGAACTAGCCCCGCATGTGGAGGGGCTTGTACGGACGCTCTGTCTGACCGTTGTAGAGCTGACGCGGGCGGCCGATCTTCTGGTCCGGATCCTCGATCATCTCGTTCCACTGCGAAATCCAGCCGACCGTGCGGGCCACCGCGAAGAGAACGGTGAACATCGAGGTCGGGATGCCGATCGCGCGGAAAATGATGCCCGAATAGAAATCGACGTTGGGATAGAGCTTCTTGGAGACGAAATAGTCGTCCTTGAGCGCGATCTGCTCCATTTCCATCGCCAGCTCGAGCAACGGGTCGTGGGTGATGCCCAGCGAGGTCAGCACCTCGTGGCAGGTCTGGCGCATGACCTTGGCGCGCGGATCGTAGTTCTTGTAGACGCGATGGCCGAAGCCCATCAGGCGGGTGTGGTCCGCCTTGTCCTTCACGCGGCTCAGGAAGCCCGGGATGTTCTGCTTGCCGCCGATCTCGTGCAGCATGTTGATGACGGCCTCGTTGGCGCCACCATGGCTCGGGCCCCACAGGGAGGCGATGCCGGCCGCGATGCAGGCGAACGGGTTGGCGCCGGACGAGCCCGCGAGGCGGACGGTCGAGGTCGAGGCGTTCTGCTCGTGGTCGGCGTGGAGCATGAGGATGCGGTCCATCGCCTTCTCGACGATCGGGTTCACCTCGTACTCCTCGGCCGGGACCGAGAACATCATGCGCAAGAAGTTGGCGGCGTAGGACAGGTCGTTGCGCGGATAGACGAACGGCTGGCCGACCGAATACTTGTATGCCATTGCCGCGATCGTCGGCATTTTGGCGACCAGGCGGTACGACGCGACCATGCGCTGGTGCGGGTCATGGATGTCGAGCGAGTCGTGATAGAAGGCCGACAGGGCGCCGACGACGCCGCAGCAGATCGCCATCGGATGGGCGTCGCGGCGGAAGCCGCGATAGAACTGGCTGAGCTGCTCGTGAACCATCGTGTGGTTCGTGATGTCCTTTACGAACTTGTCCTTCTGGGACTTGTTCGGCAGGTCGCCCTTCATCAGCAGGTAGGCGACTTCCATGAAGTCGCTCTGCTCGGCCAGCTCCGAGATGTTGTAGCCGCGATGGAGGAGGAGGCCTTCGTCACCGTCGATGTAGGTGATCTTCGAGCCGCATGAGCCGGTCGAGGTGAAGCCGGGGTCGTAGGTGAACATCCCGGAATCGCCGTAGAACTTGCGGACATCGACCAGGCGCGGCCCCATGGTGCCGTGGATGATCGGCATCTCATAGGTCTTGCCGGTTTCGTTGTCGGTAAGCGTCGCGGTCGATTTGGCCATGGGTGAACTCTTTCGCAGGCTCGATTCGGGCAAGGCGCGTGCACCCCGAAGGGTGCCGTTCGCCGGTTCGCGGGCACCCTAACAAGCCCCCAAAGAAGGCGCAATTGTGCAGCCGCGCCGCTATTTCGCGGCGCGTCGGAAACGCCGCAGGCGGCCGTCGAGAAGGGCGAGCGCGAGCCCGATCAGCAGCATGCCGGCAAACTGTTGCGGTTCCAGCCGCTCGCCCAGTATCAGGGCCCCGAGTCCGATCGCCGTCACCGGTATCAGGAACGTCACCAGCAGCAGGTTCGTCGGCCCGGCCGCCGCAAGGATGCGGAAATACAGGACATATGCGAGTGCGGTCGACAGGAGCGCGAGGCCTGCGAGAGCCGACCATGTCCAGAGTGAGGGGAGGGCCGGCAATTCCCAGGGACGATCGACCATCAGCATGATCGGTAGAATCAAGATGGTGCTCGCCGTGACCTGACCAGCTGCCGCCGCGAGCGGCGCCACACCCATCTGGCCGAAGCGCCGCCCGTAGACGCCGGCGCAGGCGTAGGAGAGGGCGGCGCCGAGGCAGGCGAGCTGACCCGCGATGTCCGGCGCCGTCGTGATCGCCCGAGGCCCCATCAGCACCCCGACACCGCCGAGACCGAGCAGCAAGGCCCCGAGCTTGAGCCCGCCGATCCGCTCGTCGCGCGCGATGAAGTGCGCGACGAGCAGGCTGAAGAGAGGCGTCGTCGCATTCAGGATCGAGGCGAGACCGGAGCTGATCTGCGTCTGGCCCCAGAAGATCAGGCCGAAGGGCAGGAGATTGTTGAGCGCGCCCATGGCGGCAAAGGAGCGCCATGGCATGCCACGCCGGAAGAGTGACCGGCCGGCGATGACGAGAACGACGTTCAGGGCGAGAGCTGCGAAGGCAACACGGCAGAACACCACCGTCAGCGGCTGCAGTTCGGCCAGCGCCACCTTGGCGAAGAAGAAGGAGCCGCCCCACAGGACGGACAGGGACAGCAACCAGATCCAGACGCGCGCGCTCATCCTTGCAGACTGACGGCCGCGCGCACCTGGTTCTATCCGGCAGCCGCCCGCAATCGCGCCTCGCCTCGGGGCGCCGCCACTCTCAGCTCTGGACCTGCACCTTCGCCCAAGTGTCCCGCAGGTCGATTGTGCGGTTGAACACCAGAGAATTCGGCTGGCTGGCCAGGTCCGGGCAGAAGTAGCCCAACCGCTCGAACTGCACGGCTTGGCCGGCAGGGGTCTCTGCCAACGAGGGCTCCAGCAGCGCGCCCGACAGGACTTCGAGCGAGGCAGGATTTAGGTCGGCGTCGAGATCGCTGCCGGTGCCGGGGTCGGGGCGGTTGAAGAGCGTGCTGTAGAGCCGGATTTCGGCGGGAAGTGCATCGTGGGCGGACACCCAGTGCAGGGTGGCCTTTACCTTTCGCCCGTCCGGCGCATTGCCGCCGCGGCTCGCCGGATCGTAGGTGCAGCGCAGTTCGACCACGTTGCCGTCGGCGTCCTTGATCACCTCGCGGCAGGTGACGAGATAGGCGTAGCGCAACCTGACTTCCCGCCCCACCGCCAACCGGAAGAATTTGTTCGACGGATTCTCCATGAAGTCGTCGCGCTCCACGAAGATTTCCCGGCCGAAGCGAAGGGTGCGCGTGCCGGCGGCCGGATCCCCCGGATGATTGACGGCCTCCAGCTCTTCGACGTGGTCTTCGGGAAAGTTCTCGATCACGAGCTTGAGCGGCCGCAGGACCGCCATGCGCCGATACGCCACCTGATTGAGATGGTCGCGGATCGCGTGATCGAGCATGGCGAGATCGACGACGCTGTTGGCCTTGGACATGCCGATGCGCCGAACGAAGTCGCGGATCGCCTTCGGCGGCACGCCGCGACGGCGCATGCCGGCGAGGGTCGGCATGCGCGGATCGTCCCAGCCGCTCACGATGCCGCGCCGGACGAGATCCGTCAGGTGGCGCTTGGAAAGGACGGTGTAGCCGATAACGAGGCGGGCGAATTCGGTCTGGCGCGGCCGCGCCGGCACCGGCAGGTGGTCGAGGAACCAGTCGTAAAGCGGACGATGGTCCGCGAACTCCAGGGTGCAAAGCGAGTGCGTGACATGTTCCAGGGCGTCGGACTGGCCATGGGCGAAGTCATAGGTCGGGTAGATGCACCATTCGGTGCCGGTGCGCGGGTGAGACGTGTGCAGGATGCGATACAGGACGGGGTCGCGCAGGTTCATGTTGCCGGAAGCAAGGTCGATCTTTGCGCGCAAAACGCAGGCGCCGTTGGGAAACTTGCCGGCGCGCATGTCGCGAAACAGGGCGAGATTCGTTTCCACAGAGCGGTCGCGATCCGGCGAGGCGCGTCCCGGTTCGGTCAGCGTGCCGCGCATGGCCCGCATCTCGTCGGGCGGCGTGTCGTCGACATAGGCGAGGCCGGCGCCAATGAGGTGCTCGGCCCAGTCGTACAACGTCTGGAAATAATCCGACGCATGGTACAGATGCTCGCCCCAGTCGAAGCCGAGCCACTGTACGTCGCGCTTGATGGCGTCGATGTATTGCTGCTCCTCCTTCACCGGGTTGGTGTCGTCGAAACGAAGGTGGCAGCGGCCGCCAAACTCGGTCGCAAGTCCGAAATTCAGGCAGATGGACTTCGCGTGGCCGAGATGCAGATAGCCGTTCGGCTCCGGCGGAAAGCGCGTAACGATGCCCTGCACCTTTCCGCGGGCGAGATCGGATTGAACCAGGTCGCGAATGAAATCCCGCGCCTCTTCGTTCGAAGCGGCCTCCGGCATCGGCCTCTTGTCATCCATTACCTGTCTCCCGTTCAAGCCGCAGCCGCCAGCAGTCGCACCTTGCACTCGGCAGGTCCCAGCGCAGCCAGCACCTCGAAGATGCCGGGCGATGTGGTCGAGCCGGTCAGCGCGACGCGGAGCGGCTGGGCGACCTGGCCGAGCTTCAGCCCGTTCGCCTCGGCGAACCTGCGCACGGCTTCCTCGATCGCCTTTTCGTTCCAGTCGCCCGCCTGCGGCTCCAGCGCTGGCGCGAGCCTGGCCATGACGGCACGGGCGTCGGGCGTCAGCACGGCGAGCGCCTTGTCGTCGGTGATCGGCGGCGCGCCGGCGCGTGCATAGAAAGCAAGACTGTCCGCAAGTTCGACCAGCGTGCGCGCGCGCGGCTTCACGCCGTTCAGGCCGCGCAATATGCGTTCGCGGCCGGCGTCGTCCACCTTGGCGCCGAGCTTTTCCTCGAGGCGCGGCAGCACCAGCGGCAGCAACTCGGCATCCGGCGTCTCGCGCAGATAGTGCGCGTTGAGATTGGTGAGCTTGGCCATGTCGAAGCGCGAGGCCGAGCGGCCGACGCCGTCGAGATCGAACCACTCGATCGCCTGCGCCGTGGAGATGATCTCGTCGTCGCCATGCGCCCAACCCAGCCGCAGCAGGTAGTTGCGCAGCGCCGCCGGCAGGAAGCCCATGTCGCGATAGGCATCGACGCCGAGCGCGCCGTGGCGCTTCGAGAGCTTGGCGCCGTCGGGCCCGTGGATCAGCGGGATATGGGCGTAGACCGGCTCGGGCCAGCCCATCGCCCGGATGATCTGGAGCTGACGGAAGGCGTTGTTCAGGTGATCGTCGCCGCGGATGACGTGCGTCACGCCCATGTCGTGGTCGTCGACGACGACGGCCAGCATGTAGGTCGGCGTGCCGTCGGCGCGCAGCATGATCATGTCGTCGAGCTGGGCATTCTCGACCGTGACCTCGCCCTGCACGGCGTCCTTGATGACCGTCTGGCCGGTCTGCGGCGCCTTAAGGCGAACGACAGGCTTCACGCCGGAGGGCGCCTCCTTCGGGTCGCGATCGCGCCAGCGGCCGTCGTAGCGCATCGGTTTGCCGGCGGCCTTCTGCGCCGCGCGCATTTCGTCGAGCTCCAGCGGCGAGGCATAGCAATGATAGGCTTGGCCCTTGGCCAGCATCTCCAGCGCGACCTCGGCGTGACGCTCGGCCCGCGAGAACTGGTAGGTAACCTCGCCGTCCCACGGCAGGCCGAGCCACGACAGGCCGTCGAGGATCGCGGCGATCGCCGGCTCGGTGGAGCGCGCCCGGTCGGTGTCCTCGATGCGCAGCAGGTACTTGCCGCCGTGATGCCGGGCGAACAGCCAATTGAACAGGGCCGTGCGGGCGCCGCCGATATGGAGGTAGCCGGTGGGCGAGGGGGCGAAGCGGGTAACGACGGTCATCGGCCTGGAAACTGGTGCGGGGTGAGTGCGATTTCGCCGCAATTCGGGCTAAAAAGCGCGCCGTAGGTAGGCGAGCGTCCGAAACGTGTCAAACCCGCGCGTCTGGATCCTGGAGCAACTGGACGCCGAGCGCGGCCGGTGGATGCTGTGGCTGCCCGTCGCGCTGGGACTGGGCATCGCCGTCTATTACGAGTTGCCGAGCGAGCCGGCACTCTGGGTTGGACCGGCGCTTGCGGTCGTCGCTCTGGGTCTCGCCGTCCTGGCGCCACCGGGCAGCCTGGCACGGGCGCTGGCGATCGGCGCCGTTGCCGCCTCGACAGGCCTCGGCCTGGTCGCCTCGCGCACCGCGAGCCTCGCGGCTCCCACACTCAGCCGGCCGCTTTTCAGCCTCAACGTCGAGGGAAGAGTAAGCGACATCCAGCGGCTGCCCGACGGCGTGCGGGTGGTGCTCGAAGCCGTACGCCTCAGGGGCAACGGCGTGCCGCCGCCGGAAATGATGCCGGCGAAGGTGCGCGTCACGCTGAATCGCGGTGCGCCCCCGCTCACCATCGGTGACCGGCTGCTGGTCCTGGCCAACCTCTCGCCGCCCGCCGGCCCCGCGTCGCCCGGCGCCTTCGATTTCCAGCGGGTCGCCTGGTACCAGCAACTCGGCGCCGTGGGCTACGCGCTGGCGCCCGCGACGGTGATCGAGCGCGGCAAGCCCGACGGCTTCGTGCGCACGCTGGACGCGCTGCGCACCGATCTGGCCGCGCGTATCCTGAAGGTGCTGCCGGGCCCCGCCGGCGGCGTGGTCGCCTCGTTGCTGGTCGGCGAGCAGACGGCCGTCGACAAGGACGTGGCGCAGGCGATGCGCGATTCGGGTCTTGCGCACATCCTGTCGATCTCGGGCCTGCACATCGTGTTCGTGGTCGGCCTGGTGATGGGCATCGTCCGCTACGGCATCGCGCTCGTGCCGGCACTGGCTCTGCGCATCGACGCCAAGAAGGTGGCGGCCGTACTCGCGCTGATGGCGGCGCTGTTCTACACGGCGCTCGCCGGCGCACCCGTGCCGGCGCAACGCGCCTGCGCGATGGCGGCCTTCGCGCTGCTGGCCATCCTGCTCGACCGCACGGCGCTGTCGCTGCGCCTGGTGGCCTGGTCGGCCGTAATCGTCCTCCTCATCGCACCGGAATCGCTGACCGGCGCGTCCTTCCAGATGTCGTTCGCCGCCGTCGTCGCCTTGATCGCCGGTTGGGAATCGGCGGCGCCCCTGCGTCGCCGCCTGCACGAGCGGGCCGAACTCTCGCATCATCGCTGGGCGTGGCGCATCGGTGCGGTGATCGCTGCCAGCCTCCTCACGACCCTGATCGCCTCGGTCGCCACCGGCGCCTTCGCGGCCTACCACTTCAACCGCCTGTCTCTGCTCGGCATCGTCGCCAATCTGCTGGGCGTGCCGCTCACCGGCTTCTGGATCATGCCGTGTGGCCTGCTGGCGATGCTGTTGATGCCGTTCGGTCTGGAAGCCTTCGCGCTGGTGCCGATGGGCTGGGGCGTCGATGCGCTGAACGCCATCGCCTTCCATGTCGCGGCCTGGCCTGAATCCGCGGTTCTCGTGCCGTCGCTGCCCGGCGCCAGCCTGTGGCTGCTGACGGCCGGCGGTCTGTGGCTCTGCCTGTGGCAGCGGCGCTGGCGCTATGCCGGATTGCCCGTCGTGGCGATCGGCCTGATGCTCGGCCCGCCGCCCGCGCCGGACCTGCTGATGAGCGAGGATGGTCGTGTGCTCGGTCTGCGCGACGAGCGTGGCGTCGTCCACGTCGCGTCGGCACGGACCGACCGGTTCGTGAGCGATTCGTGGGCGCGCCGGCAGGGGCAGGAGGGCGCCAAGCGCTGGACCGTCAGCGCCGACGAGCAGGCGTCCGGCCTGGGGTGCAACACCGGCCTCTGTCGATGGCGCAAGGGACCGTGGCGCATCGCAATGGTGAGCGACGAGAGGCGGCTCGCCGAGGCCTGCGGCTCGGCCGACATCGTGCTCTCGACCGTCGACGCCCAGGCACGCTGCCGGGGGCCGCGCCTCGTGATCGATCGGCGCGACGCCTGGAAGGACGGAGCGCATGCGCTGTGGCTGGACGATCTCACGGTGAGGCGCGAAACCGCCAACGGCCGCCGCGGCGATCGTCCGTGGGTGCCCAACAGTTCGATGCGGCAGGGCGCGGTCAAGGCACCGGGTGCCTGACGACATTTGCGTGTATTGGCGATCTCCCCACCCATGCTAGTTGTGTCGCAACGAAAGGGGAGACAAATGAAGTGGATCGTGATCGCGTCGGCGCTGCTGCTGGCGGCCTGCAATCCGGCAGAGCGGATGAGTTACCAGGTCAAGGGCGTGGGGACGGGCTACGATACAATCAAGGAAGACAAGATCCCAGGCGGGTTCCGCGCGCAGGGCGTCTACGACCCGAAGGAGCCGAAGGTCAGCGCCGACGAAGTGAAGTGGCGGACGCTCTACAACGGCCTGCAGAGTGCGCAGAACGCCGGCTACGATCTGGCGGTCTTCGCCGGGCCGGCATCGTCAACCCTCACCATCACCCGCTCGAGCCGCTCGTACAGTTTCGTCGAGGGGCAGTATCCGGGCTTCGTCTACATCGTGCGCGGCTACAAGTCGGACGGCGAGCATCCGGCCAGTGCCCGGCCGATCGCCGCCCTGATGGACGAAGCCAACCGGCGGGCCTTTGCCGCGAAGAAACCCTGACCGCTGCGGGGACAGTCCCGCGATCAGTGGTAGCGGCGATAGAGTCCGGCGAGGCGGCCCTGGATCTTGACCCGGTCTGGCCCGAAGATGCGGGTCTCGTAGGCGGCGTTGGCGGGCTCGAGCGCGATCGACGCACCCTTCTTGCGCAGCCGCTTCAGCGTCGCCTCGGTATCGTCGATCAGCGCCACGACGATCTCGCCGGTCTCGGCGGTGTCGGAACTCTTGATGATGGCGATGTCGCCGTTCTGGATGCCGGCCTCGACCATCGAATCGCCCTGGACCTCCAGGCAATAGTGGGCGCCCGAGCCCAGCAGCGAGACCGGCACGTCCACGGTCGTGGAATTGTCGCGCAGCGCCTCGATCGGCGTACCGGCGGCGATCCGACCGTAGAGCGGCAGGCTGAGCGCCTGGGCCTCGTTGGCGGCCTGGATGGCGCCGGCCAGCGGCACGCGGTCGGCGCGCACGATCTGGGGCACGAAGCCTTCGCGGGATTCGGCGAAGCCGGCGCGGCGTGCGTCGGCCAGCAGGGGGGTCACGTTCGGCGCCGGCAGGGCCGCGCTCTCTGGCAGCTTCACGACCTGCAGCGCGCGCGCCCGATGGGGCAGCCGCCGCAAGAAGCCGCGCTCCTCCAGTCCGGTGATCAGGCGATGGATGCCCGACTTGGACTTCAATCGCAGCGCTTCCTTCATCTCGTCGAAGGAAGGCGATACGCCATCGTCGTTGAGCCGCTTGTTGATGAACAGGAGCAGTTCGTTTTGCTTGCGGGTTAGCACCGTCTTCTCCCCAGAACGCCTACCGGATTTAGGAACAAATCCTGAAACCCGGCACATGTTCTAGTTTAGTTCCGCATAAACGTCAACTTATCCCAAGGAGAGCGGGATCAGTAGCCGCCGGAAAGGCTTTGGAGATCGACAACCTGCACGGTGTCTCCCGCCTTGCGTGCGGGGTCGTGGGCCGGACGGATCATCAGGCCATCGCATGCCGCCAGCACCGACAGCATCGAACTGTCCTGAACGGGATGGGGGTCGACGGTGAGCGAGCCGTCGCCGGAACGAGCGAGACGCGAGCGGACATAGTCCTCGCGCTGGTCGTTCTGCTTCACGTCGACCGCGAGGCGGGCGGGCACGGTGCGCACGAGATCGCCGGCCTGGCCCAGCATCCGCTCGAGCGCGGGCTTCAGGAACAGGAGCGCGCAGACCATGGTGGAGACGGGGTTACCCGGCAGGCCGAGCACGCGCGCACGATCGCGCGCGGCGAACATCAGCGGCTTGCCGGGGCGCATGGCGATCTTCCAGAAATCCATGTCGAAGCCCTGCGCCTTCAGCGCGTCCTGGACGAGATCGTGGTCGCCGACCGAGGCGCCGCCCAGGGTGATCAGCAGGTCATGCTGGGCGCCGGCGTCGATGCAGCGTTCGATCAGCTTCGCGTCGTCGCGCGCGATGTCGAACAGGGTGGGCTCGCCGCCCCAGCCACGCACGAGGGCCGCGACGGCAATGCCGGAGGAGGACACGATCTGGTTCCGGCCCACCGGCTCGCCCGGCATCACGAGTTCATCGCCGGTCGAGAGGATCGCGACGCGCGGCTTTCGATGAACCGAGAGCCACGGATGGTTCATCGCGGCGGCCAGCGCCACGTCGCGCGTGGTGAGCGTGCGGCCCGCCGCCAGCGGCGAATCGCCCGTGCTGAAGTCGAGCCCGGCCTTGCGGATATGGCGACCGATCCGCGGCGGATCGAGGATGGTGATCTTCGCACCATCGGCCTTGGTGTCTTCCTGGATCACGATCGAATCTGCGCCCATCGGCAGCGGGCCGCCGGTGAAGATGCGCACGGTCTCGCCGGGCTTCAGCGCGTGGTCATAGGACCCGCCGGCCGGCGCCTGGCCCACGAGTGTCAGCACCGCCGGGACGGCCGGAACGTCGGCGGCTCGCACCGCATATCCGTCCATCGCCGAGAGGTCGGCCGGCGGCTGCGTCAGCCGGGCCTGTGGTGGCGTGGCCAGCACACGGCCGGCGGCGTCGGCGACCGACACCATCTCGGACGGAAGGGCCTCGAAGGCCGCGATCACGCGGGCATGGGCGTCACGAACGGAGAGCATTCCCGGCTTCATCGAGCTTCCCATGTCCCCGACTTGCCGCCGGACTTGTGGAGCAGCCTCACCTCGGAGATCACCATGCCGCGGTCGACCGCCTTGCACATGTCGTAGACGGTGAGGGCGGCGACGGAGGCAGCGGTCAACGCCTCCATCTCGACGCCCGTGCGGCCCTTGAGCTTGCAGGTCGCCTCGATGTCGACGGCCTTGCGCTTCGGGTCGAGCGACAGCTTCACGTCGACCGACGACAGCGCGAGCGGATGGCAGAGCGGGATCAGGTCGGGCGTCTTCTTCGCCGCCATGATGCCCGCGAGCTGGGCCACCGCGAGCACGTCGCCTTTCTTGGCCTTCTTGTCGCGGATCAGCTTCAAGGTCGCGGCCTGCATCATCACGCTGGCGCGGGCCACGGCGACGCGCTCCGTGATCTCCTTGTCGCCGACATCGACCATGCGGGCGTTGCCACCCTCGTCGAAGTGGGTGAGCGCCTCGCCGGTCTTCGGCTTTGTGCCGCCTCGCTTCATGCCGCCTCGCGCACCAGGATCTCGCGCACCGCCGCCTCGACGTCGGGCTTTCGCATGAAGCTCTCGCCGATCAGGAACGCCGAGGCGCCGACCTTGGCCATGCGGGCGAGATCGGCCGGGGAGCCGAGGCCGCTTTCGGCGACCAGCACGCGGTCCTTCGGCACCATCGGCGCCAGCTTTTCGGTCGTGGCGAGATCGACCGCGAGGGTCTTGAGGTTGCGGTTGTTCACGCCGATCAGGTCGGCGTCGACCTTGAGCGCACGCTCCAGTTCCTCGCCGTCATGCACCTCGACCAGCACGTCCATGCCCCATTTGTGCGCGAGCTTCGCCAGTTCCGCGGCCATCGCGTCGTCGAGGCAGGCCATGATCAGCAGAATGCAGTCGGCGCCGAGCGCGCGGGCTTCCGGTACCTGGTAGGGATCGATCATGAAATCCTTGCGCAGGACAGGCAGCTTCACCGCGGCGCGCGCCTCCGTCAGGAACTCGTCCTTGCCCTGGAAGTAGGGCTCGTCGGTCAGGATCGACAGGCAGGTCGCGCCGCCGCGCTCGTAGGAGCGGGCGAGGGTAGGCGGATCGAAGTCCGGCCGGATCAGGCCCTTGCTGGGCGAGGCCTTCTTGATCTCGGCGATCAGGCCATAGCGGCCCTCGGCGATCGTGGCCTTGAGCGCCCGGGCAAAGCCGCGCGGCGAATCGGTATCGCGGGCCAGATTCTCGATGACCCTGAGCGAGCGTTGCGAGATGCGGCCGGCCACATGGCGCTTCTTGTCGGCAACGATCCGGTCGAGCGTGTCGCTCATGCGCAAATCCTCTTCAATGTCGCCAGCGCTTCACGAGCCTTGCCGCTGTCGATCGACTGGGCGGCCATGGCGGCGCCTTCCTTGAGATCCCGTGCCTTGCCTGCGACCATGATCGCGGCGGCGCTGTTCAACAGCACGATGTCGCGGAAGGCGTTCTTCTCGCCGCCCAGAAGGGCATGGATCGCCTCGGCATTGTGCGCCGCGTCGCCACCCTTCAGCTGGTCGATCGTGGCGCGCTTCACGCCGATCTCTTCCGGCGCAATCTCGATCTCGGTCACCTTGCCGTTTTCCAGCGAGGCAGCCCAGCTCGCCGTCGTCGTGGTGAGTTCGTCCATGCCGTCCTGGCCGTTCACGACCAGCGCGCGTTCGAGTCCCAGCTGGCCCAGCGCCTCCGCGACGGGCCTGAGCCAGCGGCGATCGAACACGCCGACGAGCTGGCGCGTCACGAGGGCGGGGTTCGACATCGGGCCGAGCAGGTTGAAGATGGTGCGCGAGGGCGCCAGTTCGACCCGCGGGCCCGCGACGTTGCGCATGGCGCTGTGATGGCGCGGCGCCATCAGGAAACAGACCCTGGCCTCGACCAGCGCCTTCTCCAGCGCCTCGATCGGCACTTCGAGGCCGATGCCCAGGGCGGACAGGACGTCGGCTGCGCCGGACTTGGAAGTGAAGGCGCGGTTGCCATGCTTGGCCACAGGGATGCCGGCACCGGCCACGACGAAGGCCGAGCAGGAGGAGACGTTGTAGGTGCCGTGGTGGTCGCCGCCGGTGCCCACGATGTCGATCGTGCCCTCCGGCGCCTTGACGCGGAGGACCTTGGCCCGGAGCGCGCGCGAGCCTCCGGCCAGTTCCTCGGCCGTCTCGCCGCGGACCTTGAGGCCCATCAGGAAGGCGCCCATCTGGGCCGGGGTCGCGTCGCCCGACGTCATGATGTCGAAGGCGCGTTCCGCCTCGTCGATGCCGAGGGTCTCGCCGTTCCCTACCTTGGCCAGAAGGCCGCGAAAATCGTCGATGTCGCCGCTCACCGGAACCCCGTACTTTTGCCTCTTGCCGGTTTGGCCGGCGGGCGCGAAGCTATATCACATGGCACAAGAACTCATCCTCAAGGTCACCGGCATGGATTGCGACGGCTGTGTAAAGGCCGTCACCCGGGCCGCCACCGGCGCGGGCACCGCGCCACTCTCCGTCGATCTCAAGAGCGGGGAGATGCGTCTACCCGAGGGCGCGGACGTCCCGGCGATCACCAGGGCGATCCAGCGCGCCGGCTTCGGTGTGGCCGCCTAATATCTTGAACTAAAAGGGTTTTCCAGGGACGTGCGGTGCGCGGGTGGCCTTGCTGGCTACTCGATCTTCACGCCCGCATCCTGGATGATCTTGCGCCACTTGGTGTTCTCGATGGCGATATAGGCCTCGAACTCCTGCCGCGATTCCTTTGCGGGCACGAAGGACAGGCTCTTCATCTTCTCCAGGACCTCGGGGTCCTTGAGGATGCGCATGACCTCGGCGCTGAGCTTGTCGAGAATGGGCTCCGGCGTCTTCCCGGGTGCTGAAAGTCCGATCCAGCCCACCGCCATGACGCCCTGGATGCCCTGCTCGGCGACGGTCGGCACGTCGGGCAGGAAGGGCGAGCGGCGTTCGTCGGCAATGCCGATCGCCTTTGCCTTGCCGGACCGCACCGGTCCGACGGCCCCGGGGACGGCGTCCGACAGGAGTTGGATGTCGCCGCTCTGCAGCGCCATCTGGGCCTCGGCATTGCCCTTGAAGGGCACGTGCGTCAGCTTGATGCCGGCCGCGCTCTTCAGCATTTCCACCGCGAGATGGCTGGCCGAACCGTTGCCCGAAGAGCCGTAGTTGAGATCCGCGCCGGCCTTCGCCTTGGCGACGAGATCGGCGACTGAGCCGATGCCGCTCTTCAGGCCGGTCATCAGGACCTGCGGCGTCAGGCCGATATTGGCGATCGGCGCGAAGTCCTTCTGCGGATCGTATGGCAGCTTGGGATACAGCGCCGGGCTGATCCCGTGGGTGGAGATCGTCACCATCAGCAGCGTATAGCCGTCGGGTGGCGCCTTGGCCGCGACATCGGCGCCGATCTGCCCGCCCGCACCGGGCCGGTTCTCGGCGATCACCTGCTGTCCCAAGGCCTTGGTGAGCTGGTCCGCCATCATGCGCGCCAGGATGTCCGTCGCCTGACCGGCGGGGAAGGGCACGATGATGCGGATCGGCTTGGCCGGCCACGCTTGCGCGAAGCCCGTGGATGTTGTGAGCGGAGACGCGGCGGTCGCCGCCAGTGAGAGGACAAGCGTGCGGCGATCGATCATGGCGTTTCCTTTTGGGCGGCTCAGGCCGCCTTTTTCTTGTTCTGCTGGCTCGGATGGTCGCCCGCGATCTTGAGGAAGTTCTCCAGGATCTTGTGGCCGTGCTCCGAGGCGATGCTCTCGGGATGGAACTGCACGCCGTGGATCGGCAGGGTCCTGTGGCGCAGGCCCATGATGATGTCGCCGGTCTCGGCGGTGACTTCGAGGTCCTTGGGGAAATCCTTCCGGTCGACGATCAGAGAATGGTAGCGCGTCGCCTGGAAAGGCGAGGGCACGTCCTCGAAGACGCTCTGGTTCTTGTGGGAGACGCCCGACAGCTTGCCGTGCATCGGCGACGGTGCGCGCACGACATGTCCGCCGAAGACCTGGCCGATCGCCTGGTGGCCGAGGCAGACGCCGAACAGCGGCACCTGCTCCTTCGCCGCGGCGCGAATCAGGTCCATGCAGATGCCGGCCTCGTTGGGCGTGCAGGGGCCCGGCGAGAGCACGATGCCGGCCGGCTTCAGCGCCAGCGCCTCGTCGACCGTGATCTGGTCGTTGCGATGCACGACGCAGCGCGCGCCCAGATCGCCCAGGAAATGGACGAGGTTGTAGGTGAAGCTGTCGTAGTTATCGATCAAGAGAAGCATGTCGGCATTCTACCCGGTCGATGCGCGGTCTCATAGGCCCCTAAGGGTCCCTCGCTGGCGCTCGGGATGACAACGATGCTGGAATTGGCGCAGTGCGACAATCGGACGAAAATTGTCATCCCGAGCGCCAGCGAGGGACCTTCCCCTTATTTCAGCTCCGGGAAATCCTCTTCCCGGAATTCGCCGGCGCCGCGCTGGCTTTCAGCGGCGCGCTTCTCTTCGTCGCGGCGGAGTTCGACGCGGCGGATCTTGCCGGAGATCGTCTTGGGCAGTTCGGCGAACTCCAGCCGGCGGATGCGCTTGAACGGCGCCAGCCGGCCGCGCAGGTGCTGGAAGATCGAGAGCGCGGTCGCGCGGTCGGGCTTGCCGCTGGCGGTGAGGGTTATGTAGGCCTTCGGCACGGCCAGCCGCATGGCGTCGGGCGCCGGCACGACGGCGGCCTCGGCAACCGCCGGATGCTCGATCAGAACGCTTTCCAGCTCGAAGGGGCTGATCCGGTAGTCCGACGCCTTGAACACGTCGTCGGCGCGACCGACGTAAGTCAGGTAGCCGTCGGCATCGCGCGAGGCGACGTCGCCGGTGCGGTAGACTGCGCCGGTGAGCGGCGCGATCGAGCCGTCATCCTGTTGGTAGCCCTGCATCAGCGCCGCCGGCCGGTGCGCGAGGTCGATGCAGATCTCGCCTTCCTCCGCATCCTTGTCGTCGGCATCGAGCAGGCGGATTTTGTAGCCGGGCAGGGGGCGGCCCATCGATCCGGGCTTGATCGGCTGGCCGGGCGGATTGCCGACCTGGGTCGTGGTCTCGGTCTGGCCGTAGAAGTCGCGGATGGTGAGGCCCCACGCCTTCTCGACCTGCTCGATCACCTCGGGGTTCAGCGGCTCGCCGGCCGCCAGCACCTCGCGCAACGATGTCCTCGCGGACTTCAGGTCCTCCTGGATCAGCATGCGCCACACGGTCGGCGGCGCGCAGAGTGTCGTGACCTTGTTGGCGATGACGGCATCGAGCAGATAGCGCGCGTTGAAGCGCGGCTGGTTGGCGATGAAGATCGTGGCACCCGCGATCCACGGCGCGAAGAAGCAGCTCCACGCATGCTTGGCCCAGCCCGGCGATGAGATGTTGAGATGCACGTCGCCGGGGCGCAGGCCCAGCACGAAGATCGTGGTGAGGTGGCCCACCGGATAGCTGCGATGCGAATGCAGCACGAGCTTGGGCTTGGCCGTCGTGCCCGACGTGAAATAGAGCAGCATCGGATCGTCGGCCTGCGTCGGACCGTCCGGCGTGAACTCGGCCGGATGTTCGAGCAGCTTGGCGTAGGCGTGCCAGCCGGCGGGCGCGTCGCCCACGGCGATGCGCGTCAGGCTCTTGTCGAAACCCTCGAACTTCGCGGTCTCCCCGGTGGCGGCCACGACGTGGCGCGCGCGGCCGCGCTCGAAGCGGTCGGCGAGATCGACCGGCGTAAGCAAGGTGGTGGCGGGAATGACGACGGCGCCCAGCTTCATGGCGGCCAGCATCACTTCCCAGAGCGGTGCCACGTTGCCCAGCATCAGCAGCATGCGGTCGCCACGCTTGACGCCCAGAGCGCGCAGGCCGTTGGCGACGCGGTTGGAGCGTTCCGACAGTTCGGCGAAGGTGAGGCTCGCGGCGCCGTCGCCGACGATCGTGAGAGCGGCCTGGCTGGCCAGCGGTCCGCGCGCCAACTCGGCGTCGAACCAGTCGAGGGCCCAGTTGAAGCGATCCATCTCGGGCCAGCGGAAGTCGCGATAGGCCGTCGCGTAGTCGCCGCGGTGGGCCAGCATGAATTCGCGCGCTGCCTTGTACGTCTCGACCGTCATCGCATGCCTCGCATCTTGTTTCCGCCCTTGTTGCGATCTTGGGCACGGGCGTAGGGTGAGAGCAACAAGAAGAAAGTGCCCCCTTGGTCGTCGAGCCCCTGATCATCGCGCTGCTGCTCGCCGCAGCGCTGATGCACGCCACCTGGAATGCGATCCTGAAGTCGGATCAGTCGGACCGTCTCGCGACCTTCGGCCTGATCATGACGACCGGTACGGTGATGGGCCTCTGCATCGTGCCGTTCGTGCCGATGATCGAGGCTGCGGCGTGGAAGTACCTCATCCTCTCGGTCGCCATCCACGTCGCCTATTATTTCTTCCTGCTGAAGGCCTATTCCTACGGCGACCTCAGCCACACCTATCCGATCGCGCGCGGCCTCGGCCCACTGCTGGTCGCGCTGGTATCGGGACGCTTCATCGGGGAGCATCTGCGGCCGCAGGACATCGTCGGCGTGTTCCTGTTGAGCTTCGGTCTGGTGGCTTTGGCCCTGCCGCTGAAGAACGTCTTGCCGCGACCGGGCAGCCGCCATGGTCTCGCCACGCTGTTCGCGGTGCTCACCGGCATCACCATCGCGGGCTACATCATCTCCGACGGGCTGGGCGTGCGCGCCGCCGGCGAGACCATGCAACACCGCATCTCCTACATCGCCTGGCTGGCCGTACTGGAAGGGCCGTGGCTGCTGGTGCTGGCTTTCTGGAAGCGGCCGGTGACCGTCTGGGCGCACATGAAGAAGACCTGGTATCGGGGCGTCGGCGGCGGTCTGATCGCCAATACCGGCTACGGCATCGCCATCTACGCGCTGGCGCTGGGACCGATGGCCCATGTCGCGGCGCTGCGGGAGACGTCGGTGCTGTTCGGCGCCCTGATCGGCACGCTGATCCTCGGCGAGCCGTTCGGGGGACGCCGCGTGGCTGCGGCATTCGTGATCGTTTCAGGGCTTGTGCTGATGAACGGTCCGGCGCTCTTCTAGCGCCATGTCGACCCGAAACCTCGATGCCCTGATGGCGCCCCGCTCGATCGTCGCCATCGGCGCCAGCGAACGCCCCGGTTCGGTGGGCGCGGCGGTCACCCACAATCTCCTGGCCGGCGGCTTCCAGGGCGATGTCTACATGGTCAACCGCAAGGGCGGTACGATCGCGGGCCGCACGGTCTTCAAGCGCGTCACAGACCTGCCGGAGCCCGCGGACCTCGCCGTCATAATGACGCCGGCCGAAACGATCCCGGCCCTGATCACGTCCCTCGGCCAGGCAGGCACGCGGGCCGCGGTGGTGATCAGCGCCGGCCCCGGCAGCGGTGCCGATGCAGGCGTCGTCAATGCCCGCTGGCGACAGCGACTGCTCAACGCCGCCAAGCCCCATCTTTTGCGCATCGTCGGCCCCAACTGCATCGGCTACGCCGCGCCGCGGCTCGGCCTCAACGCGAGCTTCGGACCCACGCGCCTCAAGGGCGGGCGCATCGCCGCCGTGGCGCAGTCCGGCGCCGTGCTGGCCGGACTTGCGGACTGGGGCGTGGCGCAGGGCATCGGCTTCTCGCACCTGATTTCCATGGGCGACATGGCCGACGTCGATTTCGGCGACGTACTCGACATGCTGGCGCGCGACTTCGAGACACGCGCCGTGCTGATGTACGTCGAGGGAATCACCCAGGCGCGCAAGTTCATGTCGGCGGCGCGCGGCGTGGCGCGCATCAAGCCGGTCATCGTCCTGAAGGGCGGCCGTCATGCCGCGGCGGCGCAGGCGACGGCGTCGCACACCGGCTCGATGGCCGGTTCGGCGGCGGTTTACGACGCGGCCTTCGCGCGCGCGGGCCTGGTGCGCGTGCTGGGCCTCGGCGAGCTGTTCGACGCGGCCGAAACCCTCGGCCACAGCATCGCGCCAAGGAGCGAGCGGCTGGCAATCCTGACCAACGGCGGCGGTGCGGGCATCATCGCGACCGACCTGCTGATGGACGAGGGCGGGGAACTCGCGACCCTGCTGCCGCGCACGATCGGCAATCTCGACAAGCAGATGCCGCGCGCCTGGTCGCGCGCCAATCCCGTCGACATCGTGGGCGACGCCGACGGCACGCGCTACGCCGCTGCGCTGAACGGACTGGCCGACGATCGCGGCGTCGGCGCGGTGCTGGCCATGAACGTGCCGACGGCGCTGACCTCGTCGGTCGAGGTCGCCCGCGCCATCGTCGGCGCCCCCGGCGCCAAGGTCGTGCCGGTGATCGGCTGCTGGATCGGCGGCCCGGAGGCCCAGGCCGGCCGCCATGTGCTGCACGAGGCCGGGATCCCGGCCTACGACACGCCGCTGCGCGCCGTGCGCGGATTCATGCACCTCGTGGAGTATCGCCGCGGCCAGCGGGCCCTGCAGCGCACACCGCCCTCCGTGCCGGAAGTGCGTTCCGACACCAATCTGGTGCGCTCGATCGTCCAGGGTGCGCTGGCCGAGAAGCGCTCGGTGCTGACCGAGCCGGAAGCCAAGCGCGTTCTGGCGGCCTACGGCATTCCCGTCGTGCCGACGGAGATCGTGCGCGACGCCGCCGGGGCCGCGGCGGCCGCTGTGCGCATCGGCTTTCCCGTTGCGGTTAAGATCCTGTCTCGCGACATCACCCACAAGACCGACGTCGGCGGCGTGGCGCTCGACCTGGCGTCCGAGCAGGCGGTTCTCGACGCGGTGCGCGAGATGACCGGCAAGGTGCTGGTCGTCGCCAACAAGGCGCGCATCGACGGGTTCGTGGTCCAGCCCATGATCCGCCGACCGCATGCGGTCGAACTGATCCTGGGCGCGGCCGAGGACGCAGTGTTCGGCCCGATCATTCTGGTGGGGCATGGCGGCGTGGCAGCCGAAGTGACCGACGACAAGGCGCTGGCGCTGCCGCCGCTCGATCCCGTGCTGGCCGAGGATGCGCTCAGCCGGACCAGGGTCGACAGGCTGCTGCGCGGCTACCGCGACCGCGCACCGGCGGACCGGACCGCCGTGGGCGAGGTGATGATACGCCTGTCGCAGCTCATCGCCGATGTCGGCGAGATCGCCGAACTCGACATCAATCCGCTGCTGGCCGACGCCGACGGCGTGATCGCGCTCGATGCGCGCATCGTGGTGCAGCCGCTGAAGAAGGGGCCGGAGCGGGCGGCGCGCTTCGCCATTCGGCCTTATCCGGTCGAGCTGGAAACGGAGGTCGAGCATCGCGGCGAGAAGCTGCGCCTGCGGCCCATCCGCCCTGACGACGAGCCGATGCTGCGCGCCTTCACGCGGCGCATGACGCCCGAGGACGTGCGCATGCGCTTCTTCGGTCCCTTGCGCGAGATGAGTCACGAACTCGCCGCGCGCCTCACGCAGATCGACTACGACCGGGAGATGGCGTTCCTGCTGCTCGAAGGCGGCAAGGACCTGGTGGGCGTCGGCCGGCTCGTTGCCGATCCCGATTTCCAGCAGGCCGAGTTCGCGTTGACGGTCGCATCGGATCGCCAGGGCCGCGGCTATGGCGAACTGCTGCTGCGGCATGTGCTGCTCTACGGCAAGGCGCGCGGCATCAAGCGCGTCGTCGGCCATGTGCTGCGCGAGAACAGCAGGATGCTCGATCTCGCCAAGCATCTCGGCTTCCGCCGCGAAGGCGGCCGCTCGGGCGAACCCGACATCCGGCTCATCAAGTCGCTGGCCGCCCTGCAACCGTGACGTCCGAAAATTGAGGCGAAATAGTGGCCTAGGCCAATAGGTTAGGGCATAACTCTCACATGGCGTCGAGGAAGAACAGAAGCGGGAAGACGAACAGAAGGAGTCCGAGGCGCGGGCCCGGCTTCGTCGACCGGCTGCTGTTCCGTTACGACGCGCTCGTTGCCTGGATCGCCAGGCATCGCTGGCATTCGATCACCATCGCCGTGGTCGTGCTGTTCTTCGGCAGTATCCTGGGGGGCTACTGGATTGCCGAGCGACTCGATCTGCGCGGCAGCGATCGCATGGCGCGCGACACGATCGAGGACATGAAGCGCAGCGCCGCATCATCTTCGCAAACGCCAGCGCCCGAACCCAGGTACGCACGCATCGAAGACGTGCCGGGCTTCCCGAAATACTCCGAAGCCGAGCCCGGCAAGCCTTTGCCGACGCTGGAGGAAAAGCCGCGTGTCCGGCAGGTCGCCGCCGCATTGTCGGCAGAACAGACCTGGCGGCGCAATGCGGTGCCGTTCCGCGACCTCAACAGCCGGCCCCTGGTCGCGATCGTGATCGACGATGTCGGCCTCGACCGCGCGCGCTCGAAACGCGCATGGGAGCTGCCGGGTCCCATGACCATGTCGTTCCTGCCGTATGCCAAGGACCTGCCCGAACAGGCACGCGCCGCGCGGGCGCGGGGGCACGAGCTGATGCTGCACATGCCGATGGAGCCGAATGGTCGTAACGACCCCGGACCGGGCGCGCTGATGGTGTCGATGTCCGACGTCGAGCTGCGCCAGCGCCTGCTGATCGCGCTCGAGAGCTTCGGCGGCTATGTCGGCATCAACAACCACATGGGCAGCCGGTTCACCGCGAGCCGTCCCGGCATGGACGTGGTCATGCGCCAGCTCAAGCCGCGCGGGCTGATGTTCCTCGATTCACGCACGACGCCGCAGTCGGTCGGCGATCAGACGGCGCAGGAGTTCGGCGTGCCGTCGATCGTGCGCCACGTCTTCCTCGACGACGAGGAGACGCTGGAGTCGGTTCGGCGCAAGCTCGCCGAAACGGAGGCCGTGGCGCGGCGTCAGGGCTTCGTGGTGGCGATCGGCCATCCGCACGACGCCACGCTGCAGGCGCTCGCCGAATGGCTGCCCACAGTGCAGGGCAAGGGCCTGGCGCTGGCACCCTCGACCGCGATATTGCGCAAGCGCAACGGTTGGGATTGAGTCGCGCCAACAAAGAGTTGGAGGAAGCGACGTGCGGTACAAGAAGCAGGCGATGATCGTGGCCCCGCAGCCCGAGCCGACGGAGGCGGGGGCCGACGTGCTGCGCGAGGGTGGCAACGCCGTCGATGCCGGCATCGCCTGCGCTTTGGTCCAGGGCGTCGTCGATCCGCAGATGTGCGGCATCGCGGGCTTCGGCTCCTGCGGCATCTACATGCCGGGCAAGAAGTTCCACGGCTACATCGACGCCCATGCGCCGGCGCCGCTCGCGGCGCGACCCGACATGTGGGCCAACCTGATCGAGAGCGAGGCGCGCGACGGCTACGGCTTCATCCTGAAGGGAAGGGTGAACGACATCGGCTACAAGTCGATCTGCGCGCCGGCCAATCTCAAAATGTACTACGACGCGCACAAGGAGCACGGAAGCCTGCCCTGGTCGCGCATCGTCGAGCCGGCCATCGCCTGGGCCGAGAGCGGCTGGACGGTGCGGCCGCACGTCCATTTCTGGTGGGCCGACGACGGCGCCTTCGGCCGTGCTCCGAACTTCGAGCGCACCGGCTTCACGCCCGCCGCGCGCGAGCTCTATTGCCGGCCCGACGGCGTGCCGAAGCGGGTGGGCGACAAGGTCGTGAACCGCGACTACGGCCAGACCTTGCGCGCCATCGCCAAAGGCGGAGCCGACGTCTTCTATTCCGGCGAGATCGCCCACGCGATCGCCGAGGACATGAAGAAGAACGACGCGCTGCTGTCGATCGAGGATCTCAAGGCCTGGAAGACCGTGCGCAACGCGCCGCTGTGGGGCGACTATCGCGGCTACAAGGTCTCGACCAACCAGCCGCCGGGCGGTGGCGTGATGCTGATCGAGATGCTGAACATCCTCGAGAACTTCGACATCGGCGCGCTCGAACATGGCTCGACCGAGCATCTGCGCATCGTGGCCGAGGCGATGAAGCGGGCGACCATCGACAAGGATGCCAAGGTCGGCGATCCCAAGTTCGTCACCGTGCCGGTCGAGGAATTGACCTCAAAGGCCTATGCCAGGTCGATGGCGGCAGAGATCGCGCGTGGTGAGAAGGCGAGCGTCACGCGCTTCAACTCGGGTGCGGTTTCAAAGGACACGACGCACATCTCCGTCCTCGACAAGGACGGCAACTGTTTCACCATGACCCATTCGCTGGGCATGCCCTCGGGCGTGATCACGCCGGGCCTGGGCTTCATGTACAACGGCTGCATGGGCGTGTTCGATCCGCGCCCCGGCCGGGCAGGATCGATCGCGCCGGGCAAGGCGCGGTTCAGTTCCGTCGTGCCGTCGATCATCTTCAAGGACGGCAAGCCGCACCTGATCATCGGCGCACCCGGCGCGACGCAGATCGCCATGGGCGTGCTGCACGTCATCCTGAACGCGCTCGACTTCGACATGACCATGGTCGAGGCCGTGAGCGCGCCGCGCTTCTCCGCGACGTCAGACGCGATCGACATCTCCAATCGCATCCAGGGTCGCGTCGAGCGCGAGCTGCAGGGGCAGGGTTACCCGGTTGTCCGCAGCCCGTACGGCTTCGGTTTCGCCGCCGTCCACGGCATCCGCATCCATGACGACGGTCTCGATGGCGGTGCCGACCCGGGCCACGACGGCGTGGTGATTGCGGTCTAGCCCTACAAAGCCGGCAGATCCGGCGGCGGACGGCGCGCGTTCGTCGCCTGCTCGTAGGCGTAGGCGAACCGCAGCAGCATGGCCTCGCTCCAGGCGCGGCCCGCGAAGGTGAGGCCGAGCGGATAGTCCGGCGTTTCCGTGGTGCCGACGCCGGAGATGAAGCCAGCCGGAACCTGGACGCTGGGATAGCCCGGCTTGGCGGCGATGGCGGCGCCGCTGGCCCCGGGGAACGCCACGGCGTCGAGCCCGTGCTGGTTCATATAGGCGTCCATGCCGCGTTCCTTGGCGGCCATCAGGTCCATCGCGCGCGCCGACTTGTATTCGAGCTCCGATAGATCGCCGCGCGTCTGCTCGGCCGCGAGGAAGAGGTCCTGGCCGTAGCGCAGCGCCCTGTCGGCGTTCTCCGTGTTGAAGGCGATGATATCGGCCATCGTCTTCATCCGTGTCCGGGTCGCCCAGTCGCGCAGGTAGAGATTGAGGTCGCGCTTCAGCTCGTAGAGGAAGACCAGGGAGGCGGGCCCCGCCGTGCCCCTGGCGGGGCTGAACGGATTGCGATTGAGCACCGGCATGGTCGTGCCCGGTCCGCCGATCCAGCCGATTGCCGGGATGGCCGCGCGCACGATCGTGGCTCCGAGGTCCTCCAGCACCGTGATGGCCTGCGCCATCACCTCCTTCGCTCGGGGCGACAGCGGACCGTAGAAGGGATCGTTGAGCGGATCGGCCGGATCGCTCGGCACGCCGATGCGCGCGCCCTTGAGGCCGTCCCTGTCTAGGTGTGCGGTGTAGTCCTCCGGCCGCTGCAGCAGATGCGTCGCCGGATCGTCCGGATCGCGCGCCGCCAGCACGTTCAGCAGGATCGCCGAATCGCGCACGGTGCGGGTCATTGGGCCGGCGGTGTCCTGGCTGTGCGAGATCGGGATGATGCCGCTGCGGCTGATCAGTCCGACCGTCGGCTTCACGGTGACGAGGCCGTTCTGGGTGGCGGGGCTCAGTAGCGAGCCAGACGTCTCGGTGCCGATCGACGCTGCGCAGAGGCCGGCGGCAACCGCGACTGCCGAGCCGGCGCTCGAGCCGCCGGGCAGCACGACCGGCGCATGGTCGTCCATCAGCCGGGGCGAGTAGGGGTTCCGGACATAACCGGCGATCGAGCTGTAGCCCGACGGCATGCCGACCGCGAGGACGTTGGCGAACTCGGTGAGGTTCGCCTTGCCGAGCAGCACCGCGCCGGCCTCGCGGAGCTTCCTGACAACGGGCGCGTCGTCGCGGGCATGGGCGCCTTCCAGAGCCAGCGATCCCGCGGTGGTGGGCTGCCTGTCTCCGGTGGCGATATTGTCCTTCACCAGGATCGGCAGGCCCGCGAGGGGCTGTTTGGCCGAGGGCTTCACGGCGTCGAGGCCGGCGGCGATGGAGAGGGCATCGGGATTAGCGACGCGCACGGAGTTCAGGCCGGGGCCCTGCCGGTCGTAGGCCTCGATGCGGGCGAGGTAGGCCCGGGTCAGTTCGCTCGACGTGACACGGCCCTGCGACAGGGCCGCCAGCAGGTCCGACAGGGAGACATTGTCGACCGCGATCCGGGCGCTCTTCGAGGATTCGCTCACGACATCACCTTTGTTGCCATCGCCAAGATTTGTGCTTCGGTCATCTTTACACGATTCGGACAGGCCCTGAATTTCAAGAGATGTTCGCCACGCGACCCGCCTCCATTGCATGACGCCTGCAGCGCCCTAAACTCGCGGCAAAGCGGAGGAAACAAACAATGACGGTCATCGGACGGCGGCGCGTACTCGCCGCCGGCGTGGCACTCACGGCATCGACTGCCGGAGCACGGGCCCAGGCGACCTATCCGGATCGCCCGATCCGGCTGGTCATCGGTTTCCCGCCCGGCGGGCCGACCGACATTGCCGGCCGGCTGCTGGCGCAGCGGCTGACGGAGATCCTCGGCCAGCAGGTCGTCGTCGACAACAAGCCGGGCGTCGCCGGCAACATCGCCTCGCAGATCGTGGCCGACGCCAAGCCGGACGGCTACACGCTGCTGGTCGGCACATCGATCATGGGCATCGTGCCGGCGCTTTACGACAAGCTGCCCTACGACCCGATCAAGGGTCTGGAGGCGGTGGCCCACTTCACCACGGTCCCGATGATCGTGGTGGCGCCCGCCGGCGGCATCGGCTCGATCGAGGAACTGATCACGGCGCTGCGCAAAGAGCCGGGAAAGCATTCCTACCCGTCGCCGGGCAACGGCAGCCTGATCCACATGGGCAGCCTCCTGCTGGCCCAGCGCGCCGGTGGCGATGCGCTGCACGTGCCGTACAAGGGGTCGGCGCCGGCCATGCAGGATACGCTGGCGGGGCGGCATGCCTTCCAGATCGACACGCTGGGCAGCAGCAAGGGCTTCGTCGATGCCGGCCGCCTGAAGATCCTTGCCGTCTGCGACACCAGGCGCGCGGCCTCGATGCCCGACGTGCCGACCGTTCAGGAGAAGACCGGCATCGCAATCGAGGTCGTCACCTGGAACCTGATCTTCGCGCCGGCCGGCACGCCCAGGCCGATCGTCGACAGGCTGAACGCCGCGATCAACCAGGCGGTCAAGACTCCGGAACTGATGGAGAAGGCGAGGGCCGCGGGCATCGATCTCGTCGAGTCGACGCCGGCCACGTCGAAGAAGTTCTACGAGGACCAGATGGCGATGTGGGCACCCATCGTGAAGGCCTCGGGCGCCAAAGTGGAATAGGGGGAAACGACGATGACGTTCACACGACGGGCAGCGCTTGCCGCACTCGCTTCCATGGCTCTGGCTGCTCCTGCCGCCGCGCAGACCTACCCCGACAAGCCGATCCGCATGATCATCGCCTTTGCCGCCGGCGGGCCGACCGACGTGGTCGGGCGCCTGCTGGCGCCGCGACTCTCGGAAATCCTGGGCCAGCAGGTCATCGTCGAGAACAAGCCCGGCGCCACCGGCAACATCGGGACCGCGATGGTGGCCGACGCCAAACCCGACGGCTACACGATCCTGTTCAGCGCCTCGACCATGGCGATGGCGCCGGCGCTCTACGGCAAGTCGCTGGGCTACGATCCGGTGAACGGGCTCGCGGCCATCGCCTATGTGGCCAGTGCGCCGCTGATCCTGCTGGCGCCGATGGACGGTGCGAAAAGCACGCCGGAACTGGTCGGCATGCTGCGCAAGGATCCCGGTAAGTACTCCTACGCCTCGTCGGGCAATGGTGGCATGATCCATCTCGCCAGCTACCTGTTCGCGACGCGCGCCGGTGGCGACGCGCTGCATGTCCCGTATCGCGGCTCGGCGCCGGGCATGGTCGACATGATCGCCGGCCGCCACGGTTTCCAGATCGACACGCTGCAGTCGAGCAAAGGCTTCATCGACGGCGGCAAGGTGCGCGTCCTGGGCGTCGCCTCCCAGAAGCGGCTGCCGCAGCTTCCCGACGTTCCGACGATCCAGGAGGCGGCGGGCTTCGATTACGCCATCAACACCTGGTACGCCGCCTATGCGCCGGCCAAGACGCCGCGGCCGATCATCGACAAGCTGAACGCTGCCTTCAACCAGGCGCTGAAGCAGCCCGACATGGTGAAGAAGGCCAACGAACTGGCTCTCGAGCTCGTCGATTCCACGCCGGAACAGGCCAAGAAATTCTATGATGACCAGATGGCCTTCTGGGATCCGATCATCAAGCAGTCCGGCGCCAAGCCGGAATGACGAGATCGCAAGCGTAACGGAGAGAGTAATGATCAAGTTCTATTACAACATGGCGCCGAACCCGATGAAGGTGGCGCTGTGCCTCGAGGAGATGGGCCTGCCGTATGAGCCCGTGCCGGTCGACACCCGCAAGGGCGAGCAGCACGCACCGGAATTCATGGCGATCAATCCCAACGCGAAGGTTCCTGCCATCGTCGACGACGGCGAGACGGTCTTCGACAGTAACGCGATCCTGCTCTACCTCGGCGAAAAGACCGGCAGGTTCATGCCCGCGAAGAAGGGCGAGATGCTGTCGTGGCTGATGTTCGTTGCAACCGGCATCGGGCCTTACTCCGGCCAGGCCGTGCACTTCCGAAATTTCGCGCCCGAGCCCAAGGAATACGCCGTCAACCGCTACACGTTCGAGGCGCAGCGTCACTGGGGCATCCTCGAAGCCCGGCTGGGAAAGCAACAGTTCATGTGCGGCGACTACAGCATCGTCGACATGGCGGTGTGGGGGTGGTCGCGACTGATCCCGTTCGTGCTGGGCGCCGAGGCACCCAAGCAGTTCCCCAACGTGCAGCGTCACCTCGCCGAGGTCAGCGCCCGCCCGGCCGCCGTTCGCGCACTCGCCCTGAAGGACAAACACACCTTCAAGGCGGAGATGGACGAAGCCGCGAAGCTCGCGATGTTCCCGCACCTCGGCAAGAAGGTCGCTTGAGGAGCTGATATCACAATACGTCATCTCGACCGGAGCGCCGAAGGCGCGAAGTGGAGAGATCTGCTCTCCATCAGTTTGCCGCAAATTGTGGAGCGAAGATCTCCGCTCCGCGCTGCGCGCTCCGGTCGAGATGACGATTGTGTTCGGGCGATCTACATCATCCCGGGTTCGCCGAGGTCCGTGCCGTCGATCATGCGGCTGTAGCGGAATGGCGTCGGATCGACGATCGGCGGATCGCCGGCGATGAGGTCGGCGGCGAGGCGGCCGG
>OFDC01000532.1_pt1 | contig 27987 bp, 45 predicted proteins | sample 1520941 | NCBI WGS metagenome assembly OFDC01 (sample SAMEA94258168, study PRJEB24077) | hot springs metagenome | biome: Aquatic biome; feature: Water | place: India | collected 2012-12-06 | depth 5 m | reverse complement strand
GGAAGTGAGTCAAGTGCTCATCAGAGGCTTCAATCCAAGCAAGCAGTTGCGCCGTTTCTTGATCATTCAGTTCATTGTTTAAATGAGCTGTAATGAGGGTATCAATATTTTCTGGAATCGTATTCATAGGTTCTATTAAAAAAGATGAGGGAAAAGAAGTAGGAGGAGAGGGAGGTATTCTGCGAGCTCCGTTCGCATGTGCCGGAGAGCCTTGCCCATATGCACTTCCACTGTTTTTATAGAGATTCCAAGTTGTTCAGCTATTTCCTTGTACTTTAATCCATCAATCCTGCTCAGTTCAAATACACGTCGACACTGCTCAGGTAGGAGTTGCAGCGCTTTTTCGATTTTTACTTCTAGATCAGAGCTATCATCATCCTGAACTACATACATCGTTTTCCCTGTCCTTGCAGCGTGTTGTTGATGGTCTTGCTTTACCTTTTCATGTTTGAGCCAATTGAGGCAACGGTTCTTTACTGAAGTGTAGAGTAATCCTTGAATGGAGCTATCAGCTTCAAACCGCTCAGGCTGTTCCCACATTTGAGTAAATAGTTTTTGCACGAGGTCTTTTGCTTCGTCTTCATCCTTGATGTAAAGACGGGCATAGTGGGTCAGGGGAACGAAATAGTCTTGGAATAAGCGATCAAAGGCAAGAGGATCTCTCGCTGGAATGATAGCTGCCGATGTGTGAGTTTCCAAAGGGTAGGGATATGTTGGAGCCAATGTAAACACTAGGTTTTTTGGTAATGACACCAATGTTGAATTTTACCCCTAGTGGGGTCTTAAAATTGCTATCGTCTATATGGTTTCTTACGATATTGAAAAATTCAATAAGTTTTTAATATTCGATTCAAGGTCACTTCAAGACATAGATTTTCAGTGATTTAGGCACGAGTGAAATCGGATGTTAAAATCAGTTAATGGCTTGTTTATGAATGGTTTGCGTTTCAAATAATTTTCACAAACCGTCGTTGACAACTCCTTTTTTTTTGATTCTCAACGGGGTAGATGGAAGTCGGCCAGGGGAGAAAAATTATCAAAAAACAGTCTATTTTTGGGGTTCGACTAATATTTAAAGGCTTGATTAATAGAATTTTACGAGGTGTAAATAAAAAAAGAAGAATTATTTTGCATGAATGCTTGCACGGACGAATTCTCTGAGTATTTTTGCAGCCCGTTTTTTAGGTCGAAACAACTCGATCGGAACAACGTGAAAAAAAGGAACTTAGAATAATGCCAACGGTTCAACAATTAATACGTAAAGGACGCGAGCCTAAAACTTACAGAAGTAAGTCGGCCGCTTTGACCTCTTGCCCACAGCGCAGAGGAGTATGCACTAAGGTGTATACTACTACTCCAAAGAAACCAAACTCTGCTCTTCGTAAGGTAGCGAAAGTTCGTCTTACGAATGGTTTTGAAATCATCGCCTATATCGGTGGTGAGGGTCACAACCTACAAGAGCACTCTATCGTGCTAGTGCGCGGTGGTCGTGTGAAGGACTTACCAGGTGTGCGTTATCACATCGTGCGTGGAGCTCTTGATACTGCCGGAGTAAATGGTCGCGGTCAGCGCCGTTCGAAGTACGGAACAAAACGTCCAAAAGTTAAAAAATAATCCTTTCAAGATAAATAAATCATGAGAAGAAGAAAGGCCAAAAAAATTGCGGTACTTCCAGACCCAAAGTTCAACGAAGTAGTTGTAACGAAATTCGTTAACAACCTTATGTTGCAAGGAAAGAAAGGAACTGCATTTGCAATTTTCTACGATTCTATCGAAAAGGTAGGAACTAAGACTGGTGAAAACGGTCTTGATATTTGGAAGAAAGCATTGGAGAATGTTACTCCAGCTGTAGAGGTGAGAAGCCGTCGTGTAGGTGGTGCTACTTTCCAAATCCCATCTCCAATCCGCGATGAACGTAAAAATTCAATGGCGATGAAATGGTTGATCGGTTATGCTCGTGGAAGAAATGAAAAGAGCATGTCTGAGAAACTCGCTAACGAGATTATCGCTGCATCTAAGGGTGAAGGCGCTGCTTTCAAAAAGAAAGAAGACGTTCACCGTATGGCTGAAGCTAACAAAGCATTCTCACACTTCCGCTTCTAATATAGCAATACAATAAAGAGAGAAAGAAATGTCACGCGACCTTAGATATACAAGAAATATTGGTATTGCTGCTCACATCGATGCAGGAAAAACAACTACCACTGAACGTATTCTTTACTATGCTGGTGTAAACCACAAGATTGGTGAAGTTCACGACGGTGCTGCTACCATGGACTGGATGGCTCAAGAGCAAGAAAGAGGTATCACTATTACTTCTGCTGCTACTACAGTTTTCTGGAACTACCGTGGAAATAAATATCACGTAAACATTATCGATACTCCAGGTCACGTTGACTTTACAGTTGAGGTAAACCGCTCACTTCGCGTACTTGATGGACTAGTGTTCCTCTTCAGTGCAGTTGACGGTGTTGAACCACAATCTGAAACTAACTGGCGTTTGGCTGACAACTATAGCGTTGTTCGTATCGGTTTCGTAAATAAAATGGACCGCCAAGGTGCTGACTTCTTGAAAGTCGTTAAGCAGGTGAAAGACATGCTTGGTAGCAACGCGGTTCCTCTTCAAATCCCAATCGGAGCTGAAGATGATTTCAAAGGTGTAGTTGACTTGATCAACTTCCGTGGAATGATCTGGAATGAGTCTGATAAGGGTATGACATACGAAGTAGTAGATATCCCAGCTGATTTGTTGGAAGAAGCTACTGAGTATCGCGAAAAACTTCTTGAAGCTGTCTCTGAATACGATGACAACTTGATGATGAAGTTCTTCGATGATCCAAACTCAATCACTGAACGTGAAATCTTGGATGCACTTCGTCAAGCTTGCCTTGATATGAAGATTGTTCCAATGGTATGCGGATCATCATTCAAAAACAAAGGTGTTCAAACAATGCTTGACCTAGTGATGGAACTTCTTCCTAGCCCACTAGATAAGGAAAGCATTAAGGGTACTAACCCAGATACAGAGGAAGAAATTTCTCGTAAGCCAGACTTCAACGAACCATTCGCTGGTCTAGCTTTCAAAATCGCTACTGACCCATTCGTAGGTCGTCTAGCATTCACTCGTGCATATTCTGGTGTACTTGAAGCAGGTTCTTATGTCCTAAACACACGTAGCGGAAACAAAGAACGTATCTCTCGTATCTTCCAAATGCACGCTAACAAGCAAAACCCAATCGAAAGATTGGCTGCTGGTGACATCGCTGCAGTGGTTGGTTTCAAAGACATCAAAACAGGGGATACCCTTTGCGATGAAAAGAACCCAATCGTTCTTGAAGCAATGAACTTCCCAGAACCAGTTATCGGTATCGCAGTTGAGCCTAAGACTCAAGCTGACTCTGATAAGATGGGTATGGCACTAGCTAAACTTGCAGAAGAGGATCCAACGTTCCGCGTAAGAACTGACGAAGATTCTGGACAAACAATCATCTCTGGTATGGGTGAGCTTCACCTTGAGATCATCGTTGACCGTTTGAAGCGTGAATTCAAAGTGGAATGTAACCAAGGTGCTCCGCAAGTATCTTACAAAGAAACTATCCAAGGCACAACAGATCACCGCGAGGTTTACAAAAAGCAGTCAGGTGGTCGTGGTAAATTCGCTGATATCGTTATCAACATCGGTCCAAATAACGACGCAGAGAAACCAGGTCTTGTATTCGTGAACAATATCAAAGGTGGTAACATTCCTCGTGAATTCATCCCATCAATTGAAAAGGGTTTCAAAGAAGCAATGAACAACGGTGTTCTAGCTGGTTATCCAGTAGATTCTTTGAAAGTAGAGTTGAACGATGGTTCATTCCACGCAGTTGACTCTGATGCTCTTTCTTTCGAATTGTGCGCTAAAATGGCTTACCGCGAAGCGATGCCTAAGTGTAAGCCAATTCTTCTCGAGCCTATCATGAAACTTGAAGTCGTTACACCAGCTGAAAACATGGGTGATGTAATCGGTGACTTGAACAAGCGTCGTGGTATGATCGAAGGAACAAGCGAAAGAAACGGTGCAACCGTAATCAATGGTAAAGTTCCTCTTTCTGAAATGTTTGGTTATGTAACAGACTTACGTACCATCACCTCAGGACGTGCAACATCAACAATGGAATTCAGCAACTACTCTCCAGCTCCGAACAACGTAGCAGAAGCAGTAATCGCTAAAGTGAAAGGAAAAGCCAACGCCTAATAATAACCAGTAGATGGCTCAAAAGATCAGAATTAAATTAAAGTCCTACGATCACAATCTAGTTGACAAATCAGCAGAGAAGATTGTGAAAACAGTAAAGGCAACCGGTGCAGTAGTGAATGGTCCAATTCCACTTCCTACACACAAAAGAATTTACACCGTATTGCGCTCACCGCACGTTAACAAGAAGGCTCGCGAACAGTTCGAGTTAAGCTCTTACAAGCGCCTTCTAGACATCTACAGCTCTTCTTCAAAGACAGTAGATGCGTTAATGAAGCTTGAGCTACCAAGCGGAGTTGAAGTAGAAATCAAAGTGTAGTCACAACTAAATAAATTAAACACATGCCAGGATTCATTGGTAAAAAGGTCGGGATGACTAGTGTCTACAGTGCCGCTGGAAAGAATATTCCATGCACGGTGATAGAGGCTGGTCCATGTGTGGTGACACAGATCAAGACCACAGAAAAGGACGGCTACCAAGCTGTTCAAATCGCCTTCGGCGATAAGAAAGAAAAGAATACATCTAAGCCTATGCAAGGTCACTTCAAAAAGGCTGGTGTTACTCCAAAGAGATTCATCTTCGAAGTAGATGGTTTCGATACAGAAGTAAAACTAGGAGATGTAATCACTCTTTCTGACATTTTCACTGAAGGAGAAAACGTTGACGTAATCGGTACCACAAAAGGTAAAGGTTTCCAAGGTGTTGTAAAGCGCCACGGATTTGCTGGGGTAGGTGAGAGCACTCACGGACAACACAACCGTCTTCGTGCACCAGGTTCACTCGGTGCGTCTTCTGACCCATCACGTGTATTCCCAGGAATGCGCATGGCAGGAAGAACCGGAGGTGACCGTAGAACTGTTCAGAACCTAGAAGTTGTGAAAGTTCTTCCAGAAGAAAATCTAATACTCATCAAAGGTGCGGTACCAGGATTTAATGGTGCTACCGTTTTAATCGTGAAGTAACATGCAACTGGAAGTATTAAATATTCAAGGTCAAAAGACGGGTAACAAGGTTACTCTCGATGATACAGTGTTCGCAATCGAACCTAATGATCACGCAATCTACCTAGATGTTAAGCGCTACCTAGCAGCTCAACGTACAGGTACTCACAAGACAAAGCACCGCGGTGAGGTCCATGGATCTACTCGCAAATTGCACAAGCAAAAAGGAACCGGTGGATCTCGTAAGGGAAGTATCAAAAACCCATTGTTCCGTCAAGGTGGTAGCACATTCGGTCCTCGTCCTCGTACTTACGATATCAAGGTCAATAAAACTACTCAACGTTTGGCTCGTGCTTCTGCATTGTCTTACAAAGCAAAAGATAACGGAATCCTAGTTATAGATGCAATTAATTTTGCTTCTCCAAAAACGAAGGAGTTTGCTCAAGTAATCAAGAATTTGAACCTAAGCGACAAGAAGACTCTCGTATTGATTTCTGAAAGAAACGATGCAGTTTACCTTTCTTCTCGTAACCTTCAAAAGGCGAACGTTCAAATCGCGAACATGGTAAACACCTATGATATCATGAACAGTAATAACATCGTGTTCGTTGGTAACGCTCACGAAGTGGTTACAGAAATCTTGAAAAAGTAAGCGCCATGGAAATTTTGATCAAACCACTCGTTACCGAAAAGATGACTGCTATCCAAGAGAAGCAGGGCAAATTCGGATTCATCGTAAACGTTAACGCTAACAAAATCGAGATCAAGAAAGCGGTCGAGAAAACATACGGTGTTACTGTTACTGCGGTGAATACTATTCGCTACGACGGCAAGCGCAAAACTCGCTATACCAAAACTGGTATCATCGAAGGCCGCTCAGCTAGCTACAAGAAAGCGATCATCTCGCTTGCAGCTGGTGACACAATTGACTTTTACGCCAACATTTAAGATATACTCGAGAAATGGGCATTAGAAAACTTAATCCGGTAACTCCGGGTACTCGCTTCAAAGTCGCACAGACTTTCGACGAAATCACAACTGACAAGCCTTTCAAGGCATTGGTTGTGCCAATGAAAAAGACCGGTGGTCGTAACAACCAAGGTAAGCGCACTATGCGTATGATTGGTGGCGGTCACAAGCGTAGATACCGTTTGATCGACTTCAAGCGTAACAAGCATGAAGTAGAAGCTAAAGTGATGACGATCGAATACGATCCAAACCGCTCTGCTCGTATCGCTCTAGTAGAATACGCTGATGGTGAAAAGAGATATATCCTAGCTCCTCAAGGTTTGACTGTAGGTCAGACTATCATGAGCGGTGCTGGTGCGGCTCCAGAAATTGGAAACGCACTTCCACTAAGAGATATTCCACTTGGAACTACGATCCATAATATCGAAATGAAGCCAGGTAAAGGTGGCGCCATTGCAAGAAGTGCTGGTAGCTATGCTCAACTCGCTGCACGCGACGGAGCTTATGCTGTGATCTCACTTCCTTCTGGTGAAACTCGTTTGATCCTTGCTGATTGTATCGCTACTATCGGTGTTGTTTCAAACTCAGAACACAACCTCGTGCGCTCTGGTAAAGCAGGTCGCTCACGTTGGCAAGGTCGCAAGCCTCGTGTTCGTGGTGTTGCAATGAACCCAGTAGATCACCCAATGGGTGGTGGTGAAGGTCGCCAATCAGGTGGTCACCCACGCTCACGCAAGGGTACTCCAGCAAAAGGCTACAAAACTCGTAAGACGAAAAAGCCTTCTTCTAAATTTATCATCGAACGCAGAAAGAAATAAGATAAGCAATGGCAAGGTCACTTAAAAAACCGCCTTTCATCCACTACAAACTCGCTAAGAGAGTAGAGGAAGCGCAAGCAGCAGGTAAGAAAAATGTTATCAAGACTTGGAGCAGAGCTTCAACTATCAGTCCTGATTTCGTAGGTCTCACTATCGCTGTACACAATGGAAAGCAATTCATTCCAGTGTACGTGACAGAAAACATGGTAGGTCACAAACTTGGAGAATTCTCTCCAACACGTAACTTCCGTGGTCACTCAGGTAACAGAAAATAATCCCGACTAAAGAATAGAAAAAATGGGAGCCCGTAAAAGATTAATGGCCGAAAGGCTTAAAGAAGAGCGCAAGAGCAACTCTTTCGCAAAGTTGAACAACGAACCATCTTCTCCTCGTAAGATGAGATTGGTCGCAGATATCATCCGCGGAAAAGAAGTTGTTGCAGCACTCAATATTTTGAAGTTCACTCGCAAGCATGCAGCACTTCCTATGGAAAAGCTTCTTCGCTCTGCTATCAGCAACTGGCAAGCTAAAAATGCTGGTGAAGATATCGCAACTTCAAATGTGATCGTTAAAGAGATCCGCGTGGACGTTTCACGTACTCTTAAGCGCATCAGCCCTGCACCACAAGGACGCGCACACCGCATCCGTAAGCGCAGCAATCACGTTACAATCATTTTGGATAAAAAATAACACAGGAAGCTAGAATGGGACAAAAATGTAACCCGATAGGTAACCGACTCGGCTTCATCAAGGGCTGGGACAGCAATTGGTACGGCGGTAAGAACTACGGTGACAAAATCGTTGAAGACGATAAAATCCGTAAGTATCTGATGGCACGCTTGAAAAAAGCGTCTGTATCTAAAATCGTAATCGAAAGAACGCTTAAACTCGTTACCGTTACGATCAACACTGCCCGTCCAGGTGTCATTATCGGAAAAGCTGGATCAGAAGTGGACAAACTAAAGGAAGAGTTGAAGAAACTTACCGGAAAGGATGTTCAAATCAACATCTTCGAAATTAAACGCCCAGAATTGGATGCTCGCTTAGTAGCAGACGGTATCTGCCGCCAAATCGAAGGTCGTATCAGCTACCGCCGTGCAACTAAGATGTCACTCGGAAGCTCCATGAGAATGGGTGCTGAAGGTATCAAAGTAACGATCTCTGGCCGTTTGAACGGTGCTGAAATCGCTCGCTCTGAGACATACAAAGAAGGTCGTACACCACTTCACACACTACGCGCTGATATCGATTATCATCACGCAGAAGCTCACACAGCTTACGGACGTATCGGTGTGAAAGTATGGATCTGCCGCGGAGAAGTTTACGGAAAGCGCGATCTAAGCCCTAACTTTGGCCAAGCTACTACGCAAAAGCGTACTGGTGCTCCAGAGAGAAGTGGAAGAGATGATCGTGGTGGACGCGACAACCGCAGAGGTGGTAATTCACGTGGTGGCGAAAGAAAAGGCCGCGGATAAATAAGAAATAGAAACTGAGTCAAGATAAACGACCATGTTACAGCCAAAAAGGACGAAATACAGAAAGCAGCAGAAAGGCAAAATTAAAGGTATCGCTCACCGCGGATCTCAATTAGCCTTCGGTAGCTTCGCAATCAAAACCTTGGACGAAGGATTCATCACTTCACGCCAGCTTGAAGCTGCCCGTGTAGCACTTACAAGGTTCATGAAAAGAGAAGGTAAAGTGTGGATCCGCATTTTCCCAGACAAACCAATCACTACCAAACCAGCGGAAGTACGTATGGGTAAGGGTAAAGGTGCCCCTGATCACTGGGTAGCAGTGATCAAGCCAGGAAGAATCCTTTTCGAAGCAGAAGGTGTTCCACTGGCGGTGGCTCAAGAAGCTCTACGCTTGGCAGCTCAAAAATTGCCATGCCGTACCAAATTCATCGTTCGACCTGATTACGTAGAATAATAATTACAGCAATGAAAGCTGCAGACGTTAGAAATATGTCAGATAATGACATCCTTGAAAAAATCAAGGAAGAAAATGCGAACTTGGCTAAAATGAAATTTAACCATAACATCGCAGGAACAGAAAACCCCATGCTTATCCGCGCTAAGCGCCGTGATATCGCACGCATGCAGACGGTTTTAAACGAAAGAAAAAACATTAAATAAGGATCCTTGTAATGGAAAGGAATCTCCGTAAAGAAAGAATTGGGGTAGTTACCTCCAATAAAATGAATAAGTCCGTAGTGGTGACTGTTGAAACGAAAGTGATGCACCCAAAATACGGTAAATTCGTTAAGCACTCTAAAAAGTTCATGGCACATGACGAAAAAGAGGAGTGCGGAATCGGTGACACAGTAAGAATAATGGAAACTCGTCCGCTCAGCAAATTGAAGCGCTGGAGATTGGTAGAGATTATCGAAAAGGCTAAATAAGCCGTAAAAAAGTTTTTGAGCTATGATACAAAATGAGTCTCGACTAAAAGTAGCTGATAACAGCGGTGCACGCGAAGTTCTCGTGATCCGTGTGTTAGGTGGTACACGCCGCCGCTACGCTTCGCTGGGTGACCAAATCGTGGTTACCGTAAAGGATGCACTTCCCAGCGGTAACGTGAAGAAAGGTGCTGTCTCTAAAGCAGTAATCGTTCGCACTAGAAAAGAGGTAAGAAGAGCAGATGGTAGCTATATCCGTTTCGACGATAACGCTGTCGTTCTCCTTAACAACCAAGGTGAACTACGTGGAACACGTATCTTCGGTCCAGTGGCGCGCGAACTGCGTGAGAAAGACTACATGAAAATTGTTTCATTAGCCCCAGAAGTACTTTAATCAGTAAAAAAACAGAGCGATGTTTAAGCGACTCAAAATAAAAAAAGGCGATACAGTAGTGGTTACCTCAGGTGAGCACAAGGGCAAACAAGCTCGTGTGACCAGCGTGGACCGCTCTAACGATCGCGCAATCGTAGAAGGTGTGAATATTGTGACTAAACACCGCAAGCCTTCTGCACAAAACCCACAAGGCGGTATCGAGAAAGTCGAGGCCGGAATCCACATCAGCAACTTGATGGTGATCGATACTAAAGGCAACGCTACTCGCGTAGGCCGCAGAAAAAATTCTGAAGGAAAACTCGAGCGCTATTCTAAAAAATCAGGGGAGACACTCAAATGAGCTACGCACCACGTCTAAGAACAAAATACACTGAGGAAGTTGCGCCTAAATTAATGGCTCGTTTCGAATACACTTCGAACATGCAAGTGCCTCGTATCGTTAAAGTTTGCTTGAACCAAGGTTTAGGTAAAGCTACTGCAGATAAAAAACTTATCGATGCAGCTGTTGACGAAATGACGCTTATCAGCGGACAAAAAGCAGTGGCAACACTCGCTACAAAAGATATCTCTAACTTCAAACTCCGTAAAGGTGTTGCAGTAGGAGCAAAGGTGACCCTAAGAGGTGACAGAATGTACGAATTTTTAGATCGTCTAATTTCTGTATCTTTGCCAAGAACTCGTGACTTCCGTGGAGTAAGAGCTACTGGATTCGACGGAAGAGGTAACTTCACATTCGGTGTGAAAGAACAAATCATCTTCCCTGAAATCGATCTAGACAAAATTAAGGCTATCAATGGTATGGACATCACGTTCGTTACTACTGCTAGAACTAATGAAGAGGCTAAAGCACTTCTAGAAGAATTCGGATTCCCATTTACAAAATAATATTACCACTTAAAGAATACCATGGCTAAGGAATCAATGAAAGCCCGCGAGCGTAAACGCATCGCTTTGGTTGAAAAATACGCAGCTAAGCGCGAAGAGTTGAAAGCTGCAGGAGATTGGGACGCACTTCAAAAGCTCCCAAAAAACAGCAGCGCGGTTCGTGTTCACAACCGTTGCCAATTGACTGGTCGCCCTCGTGGTTACATGCGTCAATTCGGTCTTTGCCGTAACCAATTCCGCGAACTTGCCCTTAACGGTAAAATCCCAGGAGTTAAAAAAGCAAGCTGGTAATATTTATAACTTAAGAAACAGACGTAACAATGTTTACTGATCCAATAGCAGATTACCTTACCCGTATTAGAAACGCGCAGATGGCTCGCCACAAAGTGGTAGAAATCCCAGCTTCTAATTTGAAAAAGGAAATTACAAAAATCCTTCACGAAAAAGGGTATATCCTCAACTACAAATTTGAGGACGGAAAACCAGGTACTATCAAAATCGCTTTGAAGTACAACCCAAAAACTAAAACTCCAGCTATCACGAAAATCGAAAGAATTTCGTCGCCAGGACACCGTAAGTACACAGGAGCTGAAGAGCTACCACGCGTACTAAACGGACTAGGTATCGCTGTTATGTCAACATCTCGTGGTGTTATGACTGACAAAGAAGCGCGCCGTGACCACGTGGGTGGAGAAGTATTGTGCTACGTATATTAAGAACAAGATTAAATTACTGACCAATGTCAAGGATAGGTAAAGCACCCATCACCATCGCATCAGGAGTGGAAGTTACTTTCGCTAATGGTGTAGTTAAGGTGAAAGGACCAAAAGGGGAATTACATCAAGAAATCGATGGAGCAATCAATATCGATATCGCTGATGGACAAGTAACCCTTTCAAGAACTAGTGATCACAGAGACGCAAGATCTAAACACGGTCTATACCGCTCTCTAATCAACAACATGATTGTTGGTGTGAGCACTGGATGGAAAAGAAATCTCGAAATGATCGGGGTAGGTTACAGAGCTAAAGCAACTGGCCAACAGCTAGAGCTTACGCTTGGTTTCTCTCACCCAATCGTATTCGAACTTCCAAGTGAAATCAAAGTTTCTGCAAAAGCAGAAAAAGGGGAAAACCCAAGCATCGAACTTGAAAGCTTCGATAAGCAACTACTAGGACAAGTTGCTGCTAAGATCCGCAGCCTTCGTGCTCCGGAGCCTTACAAAGGAAAAGGTGTCCGTTACGTTGGAGAATTTGTACGCAAAAAAGCTGGTAAGTCAGCAGCTAAATAATAGATACAAGCAATGGCATTCAGCAAAGAAGCTCGTAGAGCAAAAATTCGCACAAGAATTAGAGCTACTGTTAAAGGAACAGATTCAAGACCTCGTCTTTCTGTTTTCCGCAGCAATAGCCAAATTTACGCCCAGATCATTGATGATCTTAAAGGAGTAACAATCGCATCTGCTTCATCTCTTTCTATGAAAGATGCTCAGAAAGTGGCTAAAACCGAACAAGCTAAATTGGTCGGAAAGCAAATCGCTGAAAGAGCAAAGGCAGCTGGTATCGAAGAAGTAGTTTTCGATCGTGGCGGTTACCTATATCATGGACGTGTCAAATCATTGGCCGAAGCAGCCCGCGAGGCAGGCCTTAAATTCTAATAGAACTCATGGCAGACGCAAGAACAGTTCGCTCAAGCGAAACAGAATTAAAAGATCGCCTAGTAGCCGTTAATCGTGTTACTAAAGTGACAAAAGGAGGACGTACTTTCGGATTCGCAGCTATCGTGGTAGTTGGTAACGAAAACGGAGTAGTAGGCCATGGTCTAGGAAAATCTAAGGAAGTTTCTGAAGCTGTAACAAAAGCAGTGGAAGACGCTAAGAAAAACCTAATCCAAGTTCCAATTCACAGAGGTACTATTCCTCACGAACAGGATGGCAAATTCGGTGGTGCTCGTGTATTCATCAAACCAGCTTCTCTAGGTACTGGAGTTATCGCAGGTGGTGCAATGCGTGCAGTATTGGAATCGGCAGGTGTAAAGGACGTATTAGCTAAGTCTAAAGGTTCTTCAAACCCTCACAACGTAGTAAAAGCTACTCTTGATGCTCTTTCTCGCTTGAGAAATCCTCATGATGTTGCTAGAATGAGAGGTATCTCTCTTGAAAAAGTATACAACGGTTAATACATCATAGAAATGGCAAAAGTTGTTATCACCCAAGTACGTTCCGCTATCGACCAGCCTAAGCGTCAGAAATTGACGATCGAAGCTCTAGGTATCAAAAAACTAAACGTACCTGTGGAAAAAGATCTTTCTCCAAACATCGAAGGAATGATCCGCGCAGTTAGCCACCTGCTTAAAGTGGAATACAAATAATTGATTACCTCCTAAAAAGGATATTGATATGAATCTTAATACACTAAAGCCTGCTAAAGGATCTGTAAAGAATCGCAAGCGTATCGGACGCGGAGAAGGTTCTGGTCACGGTGGAACTTCTACACGTGGTCACAAAGGTGCTGGTTCGCGCTCAGGTACTAAACGCAAAATCGGCTTCGAAGGTGGTCAAATGCCTCTTCAACGTCGTCTTCCAAAATTCGGCTTTAAGAACATCAACCGCGTAGAATACAAAGGTATCAACCTCGATACTCTTCAATTCTTGTCTGAAAAATACAGCATCACTGAAATCAATATGGACACCCTTATTGAACACGGTATCTGCGGTAAAAAAGATCTAGTGAAAATCTTAGGTCGTGGAGAACTCAAAGGTAAGTTGAACGTTTCAGCTCACGGATTCTCTGCAACTGCAAAAGATGCAATTGAAAAATTAGGCGGTACTGTTACTACACTCTAAGACTTTTATGAAAGAATTTATCAAGAAAATAGGGGATATATACAGACACGAAGAGCTGAGAAAGAAAATTGGCTTCACGTTGATGCTATTACTCGTCTACCGAATTGGATCTTTTATTATCCTCCCAGGTATTGATGCCTCCAAACTCGACTCGGGTCAACAAGGTGGTATCCTCCAATTCCTTGGTCTCTTTACAGGAGGCGCGTTCAGTCGTGCTTCCATCTTTGCTTTAGGTGTAATGCCTTACATCTCTGCATCGATCGTTATCCAGCTTCTCGGACTCGCGGTGCCTAGCATCCAAAAGCTCCAGAAAGACGGTGAAAGCGGACGTAAGAAAATCAATCAATGGACAAGATTCCTGACAATTGCAATTGCTATCGTTCAAGCTCCTAGCTACATCACTCAATACGTTGACGATGCAGCTCACCCAGACGGTGCAATGTGGACAATCACTTCTGTTATCATCCTCACTTGTAGCACGTTATTCGTAATGTGGATCGGTGAGAAAATCACAGACAAAGGAATCGGTAACGGTACTTCATTGATCATCATGATCGGTATCGTATCTGACATCCCAAGAGGTTTCTACACCGAAGCGACTTCACAAACATTGTTCTTCTTCCTTATTGAGCTTGCATTCTTAGTACTTATCATAGGTGCGGTAGTTGCAATCACGCAAGCGATTAGAAGAATTCCTGTGCAAATGGCTAGTTTAGCTCAAAGCACTGGATTCATGCCGAAAGGAGAGGGCTCTCGCTCGTACATCCCACTTCGTGTGAACAGTGCAGGGGTAATGCCGATCATCTTCGCTCAAGCGATCATGTTCTTACCAGCATTGCTCCAAAACTCTGAAACTTTCAGAGATAACAAAATCCTCCAAAGTCTTACAGACTTCCAAGGTGTAGGTTATAACATCCTACTTTTTGTAATGATCATCCTCTTTACTTTCTTCTATACAGCGATTGTTACTAACCCTAACCAAATCGCAGATGACTTGAAGAGAAACGGAAATTTTGTACCTGGAATTAAGCCTGGGAAGCCAACTGCAGAATTCATTGATAAAGTTTTGTCGAATATTACCCTTCCTGGTGGTATATTTGTCGCCCTTATCGCAATTTTGCCTGCAATCGTAATGATAGTTGGTTTGACTAAGTCACAATTGTTTGGACAATTTTTCGGTGGAACATCACTGTTAATCACGGTTGGCGTGATCCTAGACCTGTTACAACAGATCGAAAGTCACTTGCTTTCTCGCCACTATGACGGACTCATGAAGTCAGGTCGTGTGAGAGGAAGAAATACCAATGCGATTAGCACTGGCGGAATAACAGGTTAATATTAGTTATTGTGAATAAACCGGTTTACAAAACCGATGATGAGATAGAACTCATCAGACAAAGTTCTTTACTTGTTGGAAAAACATTAGCTGAGCTTGCGAAGCTTATTAAGCCAGGAGTGACAACTCTGCAACTTGATAAGGTAGCTTACGAATTCATACATGATCATCAAGCCTATCCCGGTTTTCTTGGATACAATGATTTTCCGAATTCGATTTGTGCAAGTGTCAATAGTGCAGTAGTTCACGGTCTTCCTACAGACACTCCTTTGAAAGAAGGTGATATCGTTTCATGCGATATCGGAGTAGTGAAGGACGGCTATTGGGGAGATTCGGCATACACATTCGCTGTTGGCGAGGTTTCGAATGAAATCAAGCAACTGATGAAAGTGACCAAGGAAAGCCTCTACCTGGCCATTGAGCAAGCTGTTGCTGGAAGGCGTATCGGAGATATCTCTTACGCAGTTCAACATCATGCGGAATCTCACAATTATGGTGTGGTAAGAGAATTAGTTGGACACGGAGTAGGCAAGAGTCTTCACGAGGCCCCAGAAGTACCGAACTTCGGAAGAAGAGGGTCGGGATTACAACTACAATCAGGATTGGTTATCGCTATAGAACCGATGATCAACCTAGGCACTAGAAATGTTCGTCAATTGAAAGATGGATGGACAATTCAAACAGCAGATGGAAAACCAAGCGCTCACTATGAACATACCATAGTAGTACGTAAAGACAAGGCTGAGATACTATCGAGCTTTGAATGGATAGAACAAGCATTAGGCTTGAATTAAAATATGGCAAAACAAACGTCAATAGAGTTGGATGGAGTCATCGTGGAAGCATTGTCAAATGCTATGTTCCGCGTTGAATTAGAGAATGGTCACGTTATTATTGCCCATATCTCAGGAAAGATGAGGATGCACTACATCCGAATCCTACCAGGAGATAAAGTGAAAGTGGAGATGTCTCCCTATGATTTGACAAAAGGAAGAATAAGCTTCCGTTATAAATAATTATTTGAACTACAATGAAAGTACGTGCATCGTTGAAAAAGCGTTCCGCTGATTGTAAGATCGTAAGCAGAAAAGGAAAGCTTTATGTAATCAACAAAAAGAACCCAAAGTTCAAACAAAGACAAGGATAAAAACTTCCCAACGTAGGGACTAACCATATATTGAAAAATGGCAAGGATAGCAGGTATCGATTTACCGCGTAAAAAAAGAGGAGAAATTGGCCTCACTTATATCTATGGTATCGGACGTAGCACAGCTCGCCGTATTCTCATAGAGAACGGAATTGACGTGAACAAGAAAGTAGAAGAGTGGGATGACGACGATCTTTCTAAGATTCGTGGTATGATCACTAATGAAGTGAAGGTAGAAGGAGCTCTTCGTTCTGAGGTTCAAATGAGCATCAAGCGTCTTATGGACATTGGTTGCTACCGTGGTGTTCGTCACCGCGTAGGACTCCCAGTTCGTGGTCAATCTACAAAGAACAACTCACGTACCCGTAAAGGTAAGCGTAAGACAGTTGCGAATAAGAAGAAAGCCGTTAAATAATAAATAGCCTCAAGCAAAATAGTCATGGCTAAAGTCGACAAAAAGAAAAAGAAAAATGTGGTTGTTGAAGCGGTGGGTCAAGCTCACGTTCAATCCACGTTCAACAACATTATCATTAGTCTCACGAACAATTCTGGTCAAGTGATCTCTTGGTCATCTGCTGGAAAAATGGGATTCCGTGGTTCTAAGAAAAACACTCCATACGCTGCTCAATTGGCTGCTGAACAAGCTACCAAAGAAGCTTATGACCTAGGTCTTCGTAAGGTGAAGGTTTTCGTTAAAGGACCAGGCGCTGGAAGAGAATCAGCTATACGTACCATCCATGGTACTGGTGTTGAGGTGACTGAAATTGTTGATACAACTCCACTACCTCACAATGGTTGCCGTCCTCCAAAGGCAAGAAGAATCTAATTACGAACAACATCCATTCAAATAGAAAATGGCTAGGTATACAGGTCCAAAAACAAAAATCGCTCGTAAATTCCGTGAGGCAATTTACGGTCCAGATAAAGCTCTCGAAAAGCGTAATTATCCTCCCGGACAACACGGTCCAAATAAGAAGCGCTCGAAGCAATCTGAATACGCTGTACAGCTTTCTGAAAAGCAAAAAGCAAAGTACACTTACGGTATTCTTGAGCGTCAATTCTCGAATCTATACAAGAAGGCGTCTGCTCGCCCAGGTGTAACAGGTGAAATCCTTTTACAGCTTTGTGAGTCTCGCCTCGATAACACTGTGTTCCGTCTCGGTATCGCTCCATCTCGTATGGGTGCTCGCCAGTTGGTTTCTCACAGCCATATCACTGTAAACGGTAACGTGGTAAACATCCCATCTTACCAATTACGCCCAGGTGATCGTATCGCAGTTCGCGAAAAGAGCAAGTCTCTTCCAACTATCACGCTTTCTCTTGCTAACCGCAAGAAATTCGATTGGTTAGATTGGAACGATGGTGATAAGCAAGGAGTATTCATCACTTATCCTGAACGCGTTCAGATCCCAGAAAACATCAAAGAACAACTTATCGTCGAGTTGTACTCTAAGTAATCCATTTAATAATACAACCCACTCAATGGCTATACTCGATTTCGTAAAACCGGACAAGGTCGTGATGCTAGAAAGCAACGACTTCACAGGGTCGTTTGAATTCCGTCCACTTGAACCAGGCTTTGGAATCACTGTTGGTAACGCCCTTAGAAGAATCTTACTTTCTTCTCTAGAAGGTTTTGCCATCACCTCTATCAAAGTTGATGGAGTAGATCACGAATTCAGCACTATCAAAGGTGTGGTTGAAGACGTGACTGAAATCATTCTTAACTTGAAGCAAGTTCGCTTCAAGCGCCAAATCGAAAGCACTGACTACGAAAAGGTAGTTATTAATATCACAGGCCAAGAGCAATTCAAAGCTGGTGATATCAGCAACTTCACTACTGCTTTCCAAGTTCTAAACCCAGATCTAGTGGTTTGTAACATGGATCCAAAAGTGAAATTGCGTATCGAATTGGCAATCGGAAAAGGTAGAGGATACCGCCCAGCTGAAGAAAACCGCACTTCTAGCGCTCCAGTTGGAACTATCTTCATCGATAGCATCTTCACACCTATCCGTAACGTGAAGTTCTCTGTAGAAAACTTCCGCGTAGAACAAAAGACGGACTATGAGAAACTAATCCTTGAAATTCAAGGTGACGGTTCCATCACTCCAAAGAACGCACTTCAAGAAGCAGCTAAAATTCTTATTCACCACTTCATGCTATTCAGTGACGAGCGCATCACGCTTGAAACAGAAGCAAAGAAAGAAGTTGAAGAATTTGATGAAAGCTCTCTTCACATGCGCCAACTCCTTAAGACTAAATTAGTCGATATGGATCTTAGCGTACGTGCATTGAACTGCTTGAAAGCTGCAGATATCGAAACGCTAGGCGACCTCGTTTCTTTCAACAAAAACGATCTTCTCAAATTCCGTAACTTCGGTAAGAAATCTCTTACTGAATTGGAAGAGCTAGTAGAAGGAAAAGGTCTTCAGTTCGGAATGAACGTAGCGAAATATAAACTAGACAGAGATTAATTTTTACACCTCTAGCATTTACTAGAGCCTGAAGAAACGTAGAAAATGAGACACGGTAAAACAGTAAACCACTTAGGAAGAAGAGCAGAACATCGTCAAGCTCTCTTATCGAACCTCGCTTGTTCATTGATTGAACATAAGCGTATCAATACGACTGTTGCTAAAGCGAAAGCGCTTCGTAAATACATCGAACCACTTATCACTAAGTCAAAAACAGATAGCACTCACAGCAGACGTCTAGTGTTTAGCTACTTGAAAGACAAATTTGCAGTAACTGAACTCTTCAGAGAAGTTGCTTCTAAAGTGAACGATCGTCCAGGTGGTTACACTCGTATCATCCGTACTGGATTCCGTCAAGGTGACAACGCAGAAATGTGTTTGATCGAATTGGTGGACTTTAACACTATCTACGGTAAAGAAGCTGCAAAATCTGCTGCTAAGAAGCGTACTCGTCGCGGTGGTGCTAAGAAGAAGGAAGATGGAACTGATGTAGTTGAAGCTACTGACGTTGCAACTGAAACTCCAGCTGCAGAAGCTAAGCCAAAGGCAAAGCGCGCTACTAAAAAGAAATCTGACGAAGAAGGTGCTGCTGAATAAGCCACAAAATTCAAAGTAATATTAAAAAGCCCTCGAGATTCTCGAGGGCTTTTTGTTTATGTTTGTTTCCACTAAACCCCAAATCACATTACTATGAATATCTATGCAATTCTTGTTTCGACGCTTGTACCAATGATCATCGGCGCTATCTACTACAACCCGATACTCTTTGGCAATGCTTGGATGAAATCCGCAGGCCTTACCCAGGATCAACTCAAAGGATCGAACATGGCCAAAATCCTCACTATGACATTGGTCTATAGCTTCCTCGCGTCGACAGCCCTCACAATGATGGTAATTCACCAATTACATATTGGCTCAACTCTTATGGGAGAGGCTGGGATAGATGATCCAAACTCAGAGGTGGCGCAGTACATGAAGAACTTCATGGACACATATGGCGACCGCTTTAGAACATTCAAACATGGTGCATTCCATGGTGCTATGACCTCCATCTTTTTTGTACTACCAATGATCGCTATACCTGCGATGTTCGAAAGAAGATCTGCAAAGTATATCCTCATTCACGCAGGATATTGGTTCATTTCTCTTTGCATCATGGGTGGCATTATATGCGCTTGGAAATAACAAGTTTAATTTTTTGTTGAAAATACAAGGCGTCCTTTCGGACGCCTTTTTAGTACTTTTGCCCTCCAAATGATCCGAGATAAAATACCCGCAGTGCTCGTTCTGGAAGATGGCACTGTTTTCCATGGACAATCTTGTGGAAACGTTGGAACCACCACCGGCGAAATTGCATTCAACACGGCAATGACCGGCTATCAAGAAGTATTCACCGACCCTTCGTACTACGGCCAAGTTCTTATCATGGCCACTGCACACATCGGAAACTATGGCGTGCACGCTGACGAAATCGAATCTGAAACTTGTAAAGTCGCAGGAATTATTATTAAAAAATTCTCTGATGTCGCGAGCCGCGTCGGAGGAAATGGAACACTTCAAGATTATCTCGTAAGAGATAAAGTGGTCGGCATTTGCGACATTGACACTAGAGCGCTTGTAAGGCACATCAGAAAGGCGGGAGCAATGAATTGCATCATTTCTTCTGATAATGCCAATATCGACGAGCTAAAGAAGCAAGTGAAGGAAATTCCATCCATGGATGGACTTGAACTTTCTTCAAAAGTCGCAAGCACTGAATCATTCTTCTTTGGAAACCCCGAAGCATCCTATAAAGTCGCTGTACTAGACTTAGGAATCAAAAAAAATATTCTTAGATGTCTCGCAGAAAGAGGCTGTTACCTCAAAGTTTTCCCTCTTAGCAGTACAAAGGAAGATATCCTAAGTTGGAATCCTGACGGCATCATGTTTAGTAACGGTCCTGGCGACCCTAGCGCAATGCCTTATACAATAGGTCTTTTCAAAGAACTCATCGATACCAATATCCCTTGTTTCGGAATCTGTCTCGGACACCAAATCATTGGACTCAGCCAAGGGTTGAAGACAGTGAAGATGTTCAACGGACACCGCGGAATCAACCATCCGATCAAGAATTTGATCAGTGGAAAGAGCGAAATCACCAGCCAAAATCACGGCTTTGTGATCTCACCAGAAAGTGTTGCAGAGAATCCAAACATTGAGGTAACTCACATACATTTGAACGACCAGACAATAGCTGGTATTAGAATAAAAAACAAACCTGTTTTTTCCGTGCAATATCACCCGGAAGCAAGCGCAGGTCCGCATGATTCTCGATATCTCTTCGATCAATTTATCGATAATATCGTAGCGGCTAAATCAGCGAAGAACTGAATCACTTCGCTCTCACATTTAGAATAAAAAAACAGAAAACAAATGTCTTCAATTGCAAAAATTCAAGCCCGTCAGATTCTCGATTCAAGAGGGAATCCAACGGTGGAAGTGGAAGTAATTACCGACCAAGGTATTCTTGGCCGTGCTGCTGTTCCTAGCGGTGCTTCTACAGGTATCCACGAAGCAGTAGAGCTTCGTGACAACGACAAGAGCATTTACCTCGGAAAAGGCGTTACCAAAGCAGTTCAGAATGTCAATTCAACATTGAATGATGAATTGAATGGTGCTTCTATTTTCGATCAACAATTAATCGACCGCGCAATGTGTGCGATTGATGGTACCGACAGCAAAGCTGTTCTTGGTGCAAACGCAATCCTCGGAGTGAGCCTTGCGGTAGCGAGAGCTGCTGCAGATACGATGGGCATGCCATTGTATCGCTACGTAGGTGGAGTAGGCGCGAATACGCTTCCAATTCCATTGATGAACATCATCAATGGTGGAGCGCACGCGGATAACAAAGTAGATGTACAAGAATTCATGATTCTTCCAGTAGGTGCTGAAACGTTCAGCGAAGCATTGCGCATGGGAGCTGAAGTATTCCATCACTTAAAGACTGTTTTGAAAAAAGCTGGTCATAGCACTAACGTTGGTGACGAGGGTGGATTTGCTCCAAACTTGGCAAGCAATGAAGACGCATTGAAAGTAGTAATGCAAGCAATTGAAGCAGCAGGCTACCGCCCAGGAGAAGACATCTATATCGGACTCGATTGCGCGAGTACAGAGTTCTATGATGCAGAGAAGAAAATCTACACATTGGGCAGCACAGGCGATCAATTGACCAGTGCACAAATGGTAAGCTACTGGGCAGATTGGTGCAAGCGTTATCCAATTGTTTCAATCGAAGATGGTTGTTCAGAAGACGATTGGGATGGATGGAATTTATTGACCAAAGAATTGGGCGGACAAGTGCAGTTGGTGGGTGATGATTTATTCGTAACCAACGTATCTCGCTTGGCACAAGGAATTGAGCAAAGCATTGCCAATTCAATCTTGGTAAAAGTAAACCAGATCGGAACATTGACAGAGACCATCGACGCCGTGAACATGGCTCACAGAGCGGGTTATACGAGCATCATGAGTCACAGAAGTGGAGAGACAGAAGATACAACGATTGCAGATTTGGCAGTAGCATTGAATACTGGACAAATTAAAACAGGTTCAGCAAGCCGCAGCGACCGGATCGCAAAGTACAATCAGCTGCTCCGCATCGAAGAAGAATTGGGCAAAGTAGCATACTACCCTGGAAGAAATTTCCCATACGCGAGATAATTTATTCCAATAAAATTTTAAATCCCCTTGAATCTCAAGGGGATTTTTTTTTAATAATAATTTCTCCTCCTATCTCCAAACCCCAAACTGTTTCACTGTTTCATTGCTTCACCGCTTCACTATTTAACTACAGTTTTTTAGATTCAGTTAATCATTGAACCATTGAAGCAATTAAACATTGAAGCAGTTTAAAAATTTCCCCAAACTATCTAAATATTGAGACTAGTGCTATTAATTCAATTCTTAGATTATATAATTTAGAAAATAATCATAAGGTAATTTTACTGTGATGTTTGATCGTGTTAAACGATTTTATTGCCTTGAATAACACGCAGGATAATAGCAATAATTGCTATAACGAGCAAAACATGAATAAGGCCTCCGGCGCTATATGCAAAGAATCCAACAGCCCAGCCAATAATTAATATGACTGCTAATACATAAAGTAAATATCCCATCGTTTTATTTTGAAGCAAGATAATGTTACGATGAAGAACACATCTTACACAATCTTTTCAGAATATTATATAAATCACATATTTTAGAAGCCAATAAAATGAGCTTATAAAAAATGGTGTTATTGCAGAGCCAACATTAAAATATTCAACGACACTTTACTTTTTTGAAGATAAATTTAAGATTGGTATTAATGAAGAGTTGAAAAAAGAACTGCGGGCAACTGCTCCTTGAGCCGTCTTAGGCATGTGGCAAACTGTTAGCGCTCATTTTGTGAGATAAGAAATACTAAATTATTATGCACAAAAAAATACAGAATTTATTTCTATTTCTTTTGGCGCTTCCAATCAGTTTTGGTTGCAAAGAAGAAAATCACATTGATAAGTATGGCGTGGATGTAGACTCCTTAAAAACATTGCCAGACGGCCTTTTTGCTTACAGACGAGGGAACGTTTTTTTTGACAAGGGGGAATTTATAATTTGGTATACACTAGACAACTCTGGTAATGTCAAGAACGTTTTAAGAATCCATGATTTCTCAGATGGCAATTCAGAGGAAGCTGCGACTATAAACAAATACAACATAGACACCAGCGCTAATAAAGTTGTAATGCAAAGGTTTATTGACCTCAGTAAGAAATTCAAGTTCGGGCATATCAATGTTGACAGATTAAACAAGGTCTCATTTTCTTATAGCGACGGACTTTCGGAGCAATTTTTAATGATTTTTAATGATAGTTTAAAGAACAAATATTCAAACGACAAGGACTTTAAACTTTTACCAAATGGTTGGTTCGAATATATTGAAAGATAGAAAAGCCCAGAACATATGTTCGAATATATGAGAACTGATACGCGAAGTGGAAGCTACAAGTAATGTAATTTTTTTAGTCTTATTAAATATCACAATACTCAGACGCTCTTATCACGGTGTTTTGTGACTTGACAAAAACATCTATAGGAATTTTCCTTGCGGTAAATATTTTTGCTATTCGCCGCATTTTTGCGGCGAATAGAATTTGATCTAGCTGTATCAGTGATAACAAAACGAGTGTAAACAGACACATTAACATAGGAACTGGACAAACCTTTGTTATATATCTTTTAGATTCGATTTGGCTCTTTGTATGTAAAAGAAATGTCTACGGCAAGGAGAGTAGTCAAAATATTTCTACATTCGGATCACAATGGAGGAAAATATCGCTAGAAAAATCGGAGGTCGTGAGGCGGTGAAATCTGCGCTCATCGGGCTGCTCACAGCTTATGTTTTTTTTGGAATGCTCATTTTTGATTCGGAACAAGATATTCTCAAAATTGTATTTTGGATTTTCGATACTGATATCTGGTACCACCTACTAATTGGCGCTCTTGGAATTGTTTCAATGTCGTATCTATTTGGTCGAAAAGCAGGATTAAAAATTTTAGTTGATGAAGAAAATAATTTCTTAGTAGGTATAATATACGGATTTATTGTGTTGACTACTGGTACAATAATCGGATGCACCGTTGGCTTTCTTCAAGAAGTTTTTGAGGATTATACATCAATTGGGAATGCTTTAATAGATTACTATTTTAAACCTCTAGGATTAGTTCTAGTCTTCGGCGCAGTTCCTGTGGCTATCGTAGGAATTTGGTTTGGTATAAGAATAGACAAGGAAGGAAAAAAAATGAAACAGATTCTCTCTAAAGAGAAATCTCATTAATAACCATCAACAGAATTTGATTTAATTAAATATCATAAAAACATGAGCTACGATTTAATGGTGTTTAACAAAGAGGCTGCCCCTAAGACGAGGTCAAAATTTTTAAGTTGGTATGACCAACAAACTGAATGGACCGAAGGACACGGATATGATGACCCTGCGCATACTTCGCCGGAGTTGCGAAATTGGTACATGGAAATGATTCAGACTTTTCCCGCAATGAATGGACCTTTCGCTGCGGAAGATGATGAGAGTGATAATATTGCAGATTACAACGTTGGCAAAGACATCATTTATGTAACATTTGGGTGGTCAGCTGCAGAGGTGGCTTATAAAGCGATGTTGGAACTCGCAGAAAAACACGGTGTAGGCTTCTTCGATGTAAGTAATAACAACGGGGATATCCTTTTTCCTGAAAATGGAAAGTTAATTTCAATTAAAAAACTGACTACTTCTCCAGATAACTCCACTAAATCAACAGACTCAAAGCCTTGGTGGAAGTTTTGGTGAGTAATTAGAGCAATAGAAGCTTTTGGTAAAAGTCACCATTATCTAATCAATGAATATTGAGATTATTTTTGAAAAACTGATCTGATTTTTTTATGAAAAGAATAGAACTTGTTTTAATTGCAATAGCTGTTTTAGGAATCTGTTTGGACAGATTTTCAGTTCCGGGAATAAATGTTCTTCTGGTAATGACTTTAGCCGGCTTGGCAATGTTTTATTTCTTTTTTGGGGTTGTAATCTTTAGCGATGTGCAGTTTCGTGGGATCATTAAAACTTCTACGACAGAAGAGATCAGTCCTTTGAGAAAAGTATGGTCAGCTCTAGCCGGTGTAACTTCTTCGATTATTGTAATTGGAATCTTGTTCAAGGTCCAACGATGGCCGACAGCTAGTTTGAATCTGAACTTAGGTTTGTTTGCCGCTGCAGTCATTAGCGCTATTTCAATATTTAAATACGCAAAAACGAAGGCAAGCTATTATTTAATCATTCTAAAAAGGATGATTATCCTGAGCGCCATAGCCGTGCTCATCGCTTCTATTTCAGCTTAAGGATAGAAAATTAATTTAATAACTTGGAAAGGATAACTTTGTAAACTATCTGTGAATACTCTTAAATCAAACTCAATGAAGAATCTAAAAACAATTTCTAAAATCATCGCCTTCATTATTCTATTGATAAGCAGTTTGGATGAATGTTATGCTCAATACTCCGTAGACAAAGAGAAATATGATTTTAGGGATTATGAGTTTCGTGATACGGATCGATATAACCCAGCACTCGCTAGTGTCATTGCGCTGATGGGACCGGGACTTGGTCATTTCTATTGCAACGAGAATCAACGAGGCCTTCGCGTTATTGGAATATTGGGAGGTGCGATGGTTGTTGCAATGTCTGGATTGTTGGTGGAAGTTTTGACCAATATGGATGGTTCAAGGAGAGGATTTACGTTAGGACAAGGATTGATCGCTACAGGATTGATATCCACAATAGGAGTATATGTGTGGTCACCGATCGATGCTGCGCGTGTTGCAAAGGTTAAAAACCTTGCACTCCGAGATAAACAAGGAACAAGTTTTACAATAGGACTAGCTCCTCAAAATATCAATCCAACTTCACAAACTCTAGGGTTGTCACTTAAAGTGAACTTGTAATTTCCCCTCTAAATAGAGTAGGAGCAATATGAAAACACTTTTGATATTTCTTGTAATGATTCCCAGTCTAGCTGCTGCTCAATTAAGCGTGGATAGTAGCACCAACATGCTTCAGTACAAATGCGACTGCTCTGAAAGCATCGTGATCAAAGGAACACCAAGTATTTTAAAATATAAATCTAAGTCAACGGAATATAAGCTATTTGAAGTCAAGGTAGACTCTACTTATTACGATGTGGATCCTAATTTGAGGCATGAAAAAATAGTGTACGTACTTTCTAAGTCGGCAGATCAAACCAAAAAGATAGAAAGCGCAAATGTTTTTGTGCTCAAAAGATACTATTACGCAGATTCAACTCAACCGGGGAAGGAAAGAGCTGTGATGTATTATGAAATCGTTGATGCTTCAACGACAAATGATTTGAGAATAAATATCATTCGAAGACCAAATCAAATTACCCCTTGCGTTCACGTCCAAGCAATCCGCCCCCTAAAAAGAAACGGTAAAGTAGCCCACGACCAAAAGCCCGACCACACAGAAAAGTTTATAGAAAAAAGAAAGAAGAAAACACGCAATTCATGATTGTCGACTCTCAACTCTCAATTCTCGATTCTCAATATTCTTATCCTTTCTCCATATCCTTTCTCCATATCCTTTCTCCATATCCTTTCTCCATTCTCCATATCCTTTCTCCTTTCTCCCTTCTCCCTTCTCCCTTCTCCATATCCTTTCTCCTTTCTCCTTTCTCCTTTCTCCCTTCTCCCTCCTCCATATCCTTTCTCCATATCCTTTCTCCATTCTCCATATCCTTTCTCCATATCCTTTCTCCATATCCTCTCTTCGCTTCTTAACCTAGATCAATGGATCACTGCATCACACTGCAGTAACTTTGTTTCATGAAAACAAAATCAATTCAACAAATACTTCCACCTCCAGCACCGCACATGGTAGGGGATGGATTTCGAGTGCATAATTTTTTTCCAAGTGGATACAACATGCCTCAAACGAGAATGAGTCCGTTTTTCTTGATGGATTATAATTCGAAGATTGATTTTTCACCACGCGAAAATCCTCGCGGCGTTGACGTACATCCGCACCGTGGGTTTGAAACGGTAACGATTGCCTTTCACGGAAAAGTAGCTCATCACGACAGCGCTGGTAACAGCGGAGTCATCACTCCAGGTGGCGTGCAATGGATGACCGCTGGTTCAGGTGTATTGCACAAAGAATATCACGAGAAAGAATACAGTGCGCAAGGCGGACCTTTTCAAATGGTGCAACTATGGGTCAATCTTCCTGCAAAGGATAAAATGACCACACCAAAATACCAAGGCCTCAACAATGAGCAAATGGGCAAATACATCATCCCAGAAGACGGTGGAGTAGTAGATGTCATCGCAGGCGATTTTAAGGGCGTTAAAGGACCCGCAAGCACTTTTACGCCGATCAACATGTATGTGATAAGATTAAAGCAAGGAAAGCGCTTAGAATTCGATTTGCCAGCTTCGTACAATACAGGACTCCTCGTCCCAGAAGGAGCAGTAAAGTTCAACGACGAGGCACAAGCAAATACCGATGAGTTTGCATTGTTTCAAAACGATGGTGAAACAATCACAGTCGAAGCACTAGAAGACGCAGTAATCCTCGTCCTCAACGGCGAAGGCATCGATGAACCAATAGCAGCCCACGGTCCATTCCTAATGAATACCTACGACGAAATTCACCAAGCAATAAAAGACTTCAGCACCGGGAAATTCGGAACGCTAGAATAATTCTCAATTCTCGAATTTCAACTCTTAATTCTCGAATTTCAATTCTCGATTTTCAATTCGAAATTCGGGATTCGAAATTCGGGAATTTTCTAATCCCATCTTCATCTCCGCCTCTCCATATCCTCTGTCCATATCCTCTGTCCACATCCTCTGTCCATATCCTCTGTCCACATCCTCTGTCCATATCCTCTGTCCACATCCTCTGTCCACATCCTCTGTCCACATCCTCTGTCCACATCCTCTGTCCACATC
>OFDC01000531.1_pt1 | contig 28039 bp, 22 predicted proteins | sample 1520941 | NCBI WGS metagenome assembly OFDC01 (sample SAMEA94258168, study PRJEB24077) | hot springs metagenome | biome: Aquatic biome; feature: Water | place: India | collected 2012-12-06 | depth 5 m | reverse complement strand
TCAAAAAAGTGAAAAGCTAAAGCTTTTCACTTTTTTGACTTTTTGCCTTCTCGCGGCGCACTAGGTCTCCCGAGCGTTATGAACGAAAACATTTTGCGTAGCAAATGTTGTAGTGAATATAGCGAGGGACCGGTCCCAATCCGTGGAGCGCCCCCATTCAAAAATCAGAATCAGAACCGTCCTTCGATACGCTCGCTGCGCGAGCACTCAGGAACCGTCCTTCGATACGCCCGCTGCGCGAGCACTCAGGAACTTTTCAGAATGAAAATGAGAATGAGATAGAAAATGAATTGAGAATCGAGATTCGAGATTTGAGAATTGAGAATTAAGAACCGCGAACTATCGCCTTCAGATGTGAGAAGAGGACGATGGGGACTATGAAGCTGGGGAGCCAGGTGAATGGGAAGTGAGTGATTGCATAATTGGGTTGATTAAAATCCCATGCTTGTATGGGTGAAGGTGCAGCGCCGAAGGCGGTGACTACAATGATCAAAAGAGAAACTAATCCGAGCACATTCCAACCCTTGATGATGGCGGGACTTAGCTTCTTTTTGTAAACACCGAAATATGCAATCAACGGTGCGGTGATTCCGAAAACGATATCGAAATTGTGACCGTAAAACGTCATGCTCCATGGCACTTGCTTATAAAACGCGAGCCAATAAAGGGCAATTTCTACTGGAATTCTGATCAGGTGAATGAGTGTAAGCACCATGGGTGAGAGTCCGTCAACGAAGCGTCTGCCGCGGCTTGTGAGGAAGAGCAATGAGATGATCACTATCATCGTGGCAACGGGAAACACCAAATGCGGTGGCATCGCCTCGCGATCCATGTACCAACGATTGAGAGACAACGTGCTTTGAAAAATAAGCCATGCTAAAACAACGAGTGCTACTATGTGCAAGCGGCGCTGTACGCGCTCTCCCCCAAACATCAACGACATTAATAATCCGATATAAGTGGCAAGCGTGATACCAATAAACATGGCCACTAGCCAAAAAGGAACTTGATCGAGCATCGTCTATAATTTGATGCGAAGATAAATACTAGTGACTAGTGACTAGATACTAGTGACTAGAAGTTTGGGGTTTGGGGTTTGGGGAATTTTGAATTGAGAATTGAGAATTGAGAATCGAGAATTCCGAATCTCGAATTCCGAATTCCGAATTCCGAATTTCTCAATCCAAAAACAGCGTTCGCTCTTCTGGGAGGGGCATTCGGCAGGTGTCGGACTTGCCGAACCATTTGTAGCGACGATTGGCGATGAAATAATAAACTGCGTCGCGAACGAATGCGGGCATGATGAGGAAGATACTTAGAAGCTTCCACCATCCTCCTACATCGAGCAGGAGTCTCAGGACAGCAGTGGAACGCACGAGGTATTTACCGTCGCGGTAATATACCACGCTATCCAAATCTTCTACTTGAAGTTTTGTTAGTAGTCGGCGTGCGGTGTACCCTTGTAGAGGAGCATAACGCAATACACGATCCTGATCCCATTTGATAAGGAAATCAACTGTTTTGTTGCATAAGCCACAAACACCATCAAAGAATACTACGCGATTAGGGATATCCACTGGGTAAGTAATTTTCGTTTACTAATATACGCAAAGTATGAGAATTAGTTCACCCCCGAAAAAAGACATTACACTTTTTTAAACTTTCTAGGGTTGCCATTAGTTGTACCTTTGTGATTCGCATGAACTGTACCTCTGTCCATTCTTTTAGAAGCGCGCTGCGATCTACCATCGAGGCTGTGCCTAAATACTTTAGAAACTCGCTGGATCACGAGTTACACTATACGCTATCGCGGATTCCAGAAAAAGAATGGAACAGCCTGAATTTTGGCAGAAGTACTTTTCTAGACTACCAGCACTTGCTTGCATTGAGCACCAAGGAGCACACCGATGTGAAGTTCATCTTTGCGAAATTCATGAACGAGCAAACGGCAGTTGGTATCGCAGTTTTTCAGATAGCGAGGTTAGAGGCTGACAATCTTCACGAGCGCATTGGCAAAGGACGCTTGGCAGAAATGCTCGGTCGTAAATTTGCTCCAAAGGATGGCCTGCCTTATATCTTGATTTGCGGCAGTGCATTCGCAACAGGAGAACACGGCTATTCTTTCAATCCAATCATTCCTTCTCAAAAAGCCATGAACGGATTGTGCGAGGCGCTTACCAATATCATTCGCAAGGAAGATTCGCCGACACAGTCCATCTCTGCAATGCTCATCAAAGACTTTTATCAAAATAAATTTAATGAGGCTACTGCTCTAGAGAAATGCGGCTTTAGAAGTTTTGATGTCGATCACAACATGGAAATGCCCATCCTCGAAAATTGGCATTCGTTTGATGATTATTTACAGGATTTAAATTCAAAATTTCGAACAAAAGCCAACGGTGCATTTAAAAAATCAGAGCCGCTCACAGTTCAATTTTTCAATCAAAAACAAATCATAGAGCATCAAGAAAAAATTCAGGAGTTGTATGATGCGGTGCATGATAAAGCCGATTTCAAAATAGGTCATCTCAATGCCAACATACTTGCGTGTATGAAGGAAAAATTAGGGGATGACATGATTTTCCGAGCCTATTTTTTAGAAGAAAATTTAATTGGATTTTCGATAGCGCTTGATGCTCCTGATCAATTGGAAGCTTTTATTGTAGGCATCGATTATAAAGTAAATACAACCTATGCGCTCTATTCACGCATGTTGTACGATTATATCGACACGGCTATTTCTCGAAGAAAAAATAAAATTGTTTTCGGAAGAACAGCAGGAGAAATTAAATCAACGGTGGGTGCTTTTCCTATTCAATTAAAATGCTGCATTCGCCACCCTGGTAGACTTCCCAATGTGTTATTGAATATTATTTTTAAATACGTAGAGCCCTCCTCTTTTCCAACGCGAAACCCTTATAAAGAAACCACTTTCAAAAAAATCCAAGCGCTTGGATATCACTACTAAATGAAACCCATCAATGAAAAACTGCTGCTCTTCATCCTAGCAGCTATTCAATTTACCAATATCGTTGACTTCATGATTATGATGCCGATGGGCGACATTCTCAAGAAGAGTTTACAGATCGGACCTGGAGCTTATGGATGGCTGGTGAGTTCTTATGGTCTTGCGGCGGGCGTTACATCATTTCTCGGCGTATTTTATCTCGACAACCTCGATCGAAAAAAAGCATTGCTTGGCGCCTATTTAGGCTTCATGTTGGGAACGCTCTCAAGTGCCATTGTTCCAACCACAGACAACGTTGATTTAAATTATTATCTATTCATCGGCACCCGTGTGTTTACAGGAGTAACGGGCGGATTGTTGGGTGGATTGGTCATGAGCATTATTGCGGATGTCATTCCATTGGAGCGCCGTGGCCGCGCGATGGCCACCATTACTATTGCCTTTTCCCTCGCCTCTATCGTCGGAATGCCGCTTTCATTGGGACTTGTAGATGCATTCGATCAAAACTGGCACGTACCATTTTATGTTGTCAGCGGTTTGAGTCTTCCAATTTGGATCCTTGCATTCAAGGGCATTCCCGCTATGAATGCACATATGCAAAACCGAACAGAGGTTTACAATCGACTCGACACATTGAAGGCTACCATTTCAAACGTGGGTCAGAGAAATGCATTGTTATTTACAGTTATGCTTGTCCTCGGGCAATTCACGGTCATTAGCTTCCTTACTCCCTACAACATCAATAATGTTGGTCTCGCGCAAAATGATGTAAAATATATTTATCTCGTCGGCGGTATAAGTACTGTTATCAGTGGATTTTTTATTGGAAAATTTGTGGATAAATATGGCCGCTTCCGAGTGTTTACCATTTTTGCGTTCATCTCCATGATTCCAATTTTTATTGCCACGCACCTCGGAGAGGTGCCATTGTGGGTGGTTTTGATGAACGCAGGATTTTTCTTTATGGTCATCAGTGGTCGAATGATTCCGGCAAATACGATTATTTCGGCAGTAGTGAATCCGAAGTATCGCGCAGGATTCATGAGTTTGAATTCTTCCGCACAGTCTCTCGCATCGGGCTCTTCCGCGGCCATTGCAGGGATGATTATCAGTCAAGCAGATGAGCATAGTCCGTTGGAGCATTACAACATCGTGGGCTACGTTGCCATTGGGGCAACATTGGTTTCGCTTTTAATTTTAAGAAGAATAAAAAGTCTTTCGAAAGAAGGTTAATCTGTAAGAATCAATCCGCGCGAAATCTCGCGATGGAAGTCTCCTTCTTCGACTGTCTGTGCGATTAGCATTGCCTTGGTAGTGCGGTTCATGTGTTCTCTCACGCGTGCAATCATTTCTGCACCCGTTAAGATATCTAGGTCATTTAGCTCCGAATGATAGGGACTGATCCAATGCGTTCGTGGAAGGATCACCCATTGCTTTGGTGTGTCTATAAAGCGATCCAGTGTATTTTGATGAATGTACCAGCCCGCTTGGTGATGACGATGGCCTAATGCAGGAAGCACACTTCTTCCTAATTCATTAAAAGGATAAAATAAATATCCTTTCAGGTACACCACACTGATTGGGCGTTCGATATTATTTTCTTGTAAAAAAGCCTTTCCGATTTTCGAATCACAAATTCGCGACTGCATTTTTAACTTATCCATCTTCAATGACAATCGATCCTGACGATTAGGACCGAGCCACGTTTCCCATTGACTGCTTTGGGCCGAGGACCAATAATATTTACAAGCTGCTTCGATGTGCAATAATTCTTCAGAATATTTATCGTAAACAATAAAATCGATCTCCCCTACTGTTTGATCTCGATCTCTTAATTGAACGTTGTGTCGCACCAATTCAAACCATTTGCTATTCTCAAACCAAAACTGTAATAGCGTTTCAAAGCGTTTACCGATGAGTTTGGATACTTGCAAATTCAGAAAATCATGCAGCGGTTGTGGGTCATTGTCCAATTGCTCCAGCCATTCGAGGTGTCTGGTGAATCGATCCGACATCCATTCTTCGTCCAGTAAATTGAGGCGGAGGTTTGAAGCAGAATTGTCTAGAAGCGGCACAGAGCCTATCACCCAGGCGAGGTCTCGCACAGCAGGATGACGGAAATGGGGCGGTTTTCTAAACATTTTAACATTCTTAGTTTGCGAAGAAACGAAATCCTACATTTGCAACATGAGATTGGTAGCAAATATTCCCCATCCGAAATTGAAAATTTCCATTCTATCCTTCATGGACAAATGGATTATTGAGATTGAAGGCGGAGCATACAAGCAGGCATTTAAAATCAGTCATGAAGCCATTCCATCGGAAGAAGAAGTAAAAAAGCTTTTAACCGAAGAATTACTTCAAGGCTGCATGGATCGCTTTAATGGTATGCATACCGATTTTGGCAAAGCATTTCAAGCATATAAAAACGCATAATTAAAATATGATCAATAAACTTTCTATCGGACTTACAATCGCATTGGCAATCGCTGTGATTGTGCTTTTTGTACAAGTAAACAAATTGAAGAATGTCGGTGTTGCGTCAGCTACGTCTGAACTACCAGCAAACTCTGCCTTTACTTCAGCAGAAGGCCCAAAAGCGCCGATACTCGCTTACATCAACGGTGATACTTTGAATGCCAAATACGAATTCATTTTAGATAGAACTAAATCACTTGAGGCAAAGTACAGAGCGTCTGATGAGAAAGTGAGAAAAGAATATCAGAAGCGTCAAGCGGAAGTACAAGAATTGATGCAATATGCACAAAGCAAGCAGCTTCCAGATGATGAAGCAGCTACTATCGAAAGCAGATTGCAGCAATTGCAAGTGGAAATGGAGCAAATCCAAGCGAAGGAATCAAATGCGGTGATGGAGAAAGAGGCAGAAATGCAGAAAGAATTGCAAGGTCGTGTTCAGAAATATTTAGATACTTATGCAAAACAAAAAGGCATCGACTTCGTAGTGAACTATCAACCTACTACACAGTTTATTCTGTATGGAAATGGTGCCTATGATGTTACCAATGATGTGTTGAAAGGCTTGAATGATGAGTATTTAAAAGAAAAAGGAGAGCAGAAATAAATGTCTTTAGCTTCTCAAAAAAAACAACAGAACATTGCAGAGTACATTCTATTTGTTTGGCAAATGGAAGACTTGGTGCGCGCCATGTATTTCGACATGGAGGCTATCACCGAATTTGTAAGAAACTTTACTCCTGATGAAGCAACGTTTCAGGATGAATTGACGTGGTTTAAGAATTTAATTCGCAGCATGAAATCAGAGCGCGTCGAACAACGTGGTCATATTTCTGAGGTGCATGAATTAATTTTCGAATTAAATTATCTCCATAACACGATGCTAAACATCGTGAAAGACAAGGCTTACATTGATGCTTACAATGTAGCACAACCAAATATTCAAGATTACCTACAACGCAGCGACGGCAAGTCGACGAATGATATCGAGACATGTATGACTGCGCTTTATGGTTTATTAGTATTAAGATTAAAAAAGGAACCGGTTTCGGATGAAACGGTGTCGGCGATTCAAACGTTTTCTCAGCTCCTAGCCCGCCTCTCTGAACATTACAAAAAAATGAAAACCGGCGAACTCAACTTCACCCTGAACTGATTCGCTGCGCTCATGTCGGGTACCTTCGGTGGTGGGTACTCGCTTCGCTCGTGACGGGTACTTCGTGACGGGTATTCGCTGACGCTCATGGACTCTTTACGGCTACTTCGTAGCCTTGATGAGTGTATCTTTGTGCTATGGAGAAATTTCGATTACTTGGGTTACTGATCTTCGCTGTGATACTTTTCTCTTGTGGTGAGAAGAGTGTCGATTCTAGTACGGCGAGAAATATTCCATTTGAGAAAGACTCATTGCGGATTACTTCACTATTTAGTGTAGCCCTTACTTCTCCTAATGCTGCTGCATATATAGATTCCGCTAAAGTGGTGGTGAGTGAGGCTGCTGACAGTATTAGGAGTCGTGATTTGTACTTGGCTCAGCTCGCAACATTTCAACTCAAGCGAGGTGAGTTTGATAATGCAATGAAGACGGCGGATGAAGGCATAAAATACAACCAGGATTCTCTTTCAGTCAACAGAGCAAAGTTTTACAATATCCAAGGACACGTTTATAGCTACACGAAAAATAATACTGCGGCGATAGCATCATTTAAAAAAGCGCTTGCGCTATTTGAGTCCGCAGATGATAGTTTGAATGTGGCCTATTTGAACAGTAATATCGCCAACATCTTCTTCTCGATTACCGATTATAATTCAGCCTACGCCCACTCACGAAAGTCCTTTGACATCGTATCAAAATATCCTCAAAGTCCGAATTACCTCTCGATCATGAGTGTTCTTGCGATATCAGAAACCTTCGTTGGACAATATGATAGTGCAAAGCTACATGCCAATGAGGCCTACATAAAATCCGTAAACACGCCGAATATTCTGCCTTTAGCATTGAGTTTATATGCACTCGGAGATATTGCATTGAGTCAGGACTCTATTGCAAAAGGAATTATTCAATATGAAAAATCACTTGCCATTTGTGAGCAATTTCGATTGGGACAGTATGTTTTGATCAATAAAACGGCATTACTCAACGCGGAATTGAAGATGCTAAATTTTAGAAAAGCTATTCTTTATGGTGAAGAAGCTTTGGTGTTATCGGAAGAAATGCATAATGAGAACATACAACTGTCCATTCATAAAAATCTATCCAGAGCCTACGCCGGAATACAAGACGCTGAAAAGGCCTTCTTTCATATGAATACTGCTTATCAATTGAAAGAAGAAATTTCTTCCAAAGAAAATAAGAGCATTATTCATGATTTGCTCATTCAATATGAGACCGAGAAGAAAGACAAAGAAATCTCCAAGAATAGAATTAAATTGCTCGAAGACGAGGCGACTATTAATAGAAGTAGATTTTATATCACGCTTTTAATAATCGCATTTTTAGTAACTGGAGTGATTGTTATCTTTTATTTAAAAAATAGAAAAGAGCAATTATTGAGATTAGAAAAAGAAAAAGAAACCGAGCTTGTAAAAGCGAATTTGAATGGAGAGCAACGCGAGCGTTTGCGCCTCAGCCGTGAGTTACATGATGGTATCGCATCTGAATTACTTGGATTAAAATTGAAAGCAGATGAAAATAATATGGATGCATCATGGCGTGAAAATCTATCGACTATTCACCAGGAAGTTCGCCGCATTTCACATAATCTATCTCCGTTTAAAATTGAGCAATTTGGATTAATAGAAGCATTGAAAATATTCTGTATAGAAAACTCCTCGTCAAAAAGTAATATCCATTTTTACTCGATGGGTGATGCTCAAATCGCACCTGCATACGCTCAAGTTATCTATCGCTGTGCACAGGAGCTGATTCAAAATTCGCTCAAGCATGGCGAAGCAAAGGAGATTGACGTACAGATTTTTTTGGATAAAGAAATCAGACTTTCTATTGAAGATGATGGAAAAGGAATGAATGAAAATACTTTAACAGAAGTAATTAATAAAATAAAAGCTCAATGGGGGCCTAGCGGTGTGGTGAAAGAGGTGAACGGAGATTCTAGCATTGGATCAGGTTCCTCTTTTAGTCTTTCATTTTTTAATTAAACAAAAAGAGTCATGTTATTTAAAAACATCATCATAGCCGACGATCATCCTATAGTACGCGTAGGGATTGAGAGTTTTGTAAATAAATACAGGACAGGTATTCATATCTCCTTTGCAGCAAATTATCAAGAGCTTCAATTTTTGCTTGCTGAAAAAAGACATGACCTTTTGATTCAAGATGTCTATTTTGGCGATAAAGATGCGAGAGATTTTATTGAGGAAATATCAGCAAAATCAAGCATTCCAGTGATCGCTATCTCTACTGATGACAATCCTAATCTTGTAAAAACGCTGCTCGAGAAAGGAGTCAAAGCATTTGTTTCAAAATCAGAAAATTTGGACGAGCTTGTTGAAGCGTTGCGTGCTGTTGAGTCCAACTGCATTTACATCAGCGATGACATTCAGCGTAAATTGAAAAAATACGAGCAAGATTGGCAGAACATTCGTTTGACAAAACGTGAATTAGAAGTTCTACAAGAGGCAGTGAAAGAGCGCACCAATAAAGAGATTGCCGCGGCATTATTTATCACAGAAAAAACCGTAGAGATTCATAAAACAAATCTCTATGCTAAGCTAGGAGCCAAGAATCTAGCAGGACTGGTGAAGAGAGCTTACGAATTAAATTTGGTTAGAAAATAAAAACGGACGGCACTTTCGCACCATCCGTTTTTGCGTCTTCCAACTTCTCTCCTACTTGTTTTCAAGTGCAGAAAGTCGTTGTTGTAATTGCTCTATTAGTTGTTGTTGTGTTTCGATGATTTGTTGTTGTTCCTGCATTGCTTTTGTTAGCACAGGAATCATTTCGATATAATTTACGCCTTTGTATTCAACTGTTGTTTCCTCTCCTCTATTCTTACCTGGAGCTACCATCACATCGTTGCGCACGAGTTCAGGCATAACTGTTTCCAATTCTTGAGAGATAAAACCGTGGTGAATTCCTTTATCGAGGTGCATTGCTTCGAACTGTATATCATCTGTTTTAAATTCATACGAGTACACATTTAATTGCTTCACTTTATCCAAAGCACTTTCGAGAGGACGGATATTCTTCTTTAATTTTTTATCAGAAACTTGCGTCCATGTTCCGGTGTAAGCACCATTTCCAGCGCAATACACACCATAGTTATTGACACCTCCACTTGCCGTTCCGTACACTCCATACTTCTGACCAGTATTCAAGGTGCTTGAATAGCTAGCCGAGGAGTAAATTCCATAAGCCGTTCCGTTGGTAAACCCAACGAAGTTTCCTCCATATGTGGAAAAAGTTGATGCTGTATTACCAACACCCTGAATCCCTTGATATCCGCCAACACCAACGATTCCAAGACCATAGTTAGTAGTATTACCAGGGTTGACACTTGAGTATATACCCACGTGATCTGCAGACACGTTTGACCCAGTGTAATCCACTTCAATAATTCCATCGGCAAGCAGTGTTGCAGAGTTACTGACTACTTTTAAAGTTGGAATTTCATTTACAATATTCGCTACATGAAGTGGTGATGATGGACTGATAGTTCCTATACCCACGTTACCAGCATTTGTAACAGTGAATCTATCCGCACTGCCCATATTAATTTTAAATTTATTGGCATCGTTGCCATCCAAATACATCCAACCATAAAGTACTCCTTGATTTCCGAAGCTTAAGAATGGCTTACCTGTAGTGTTGGAAGTGGTAATCGACATACCACCGTATTCTCCCGCATTCGTAGTTTGATTCAAACGGAATCTTTCCGAACCAATAGTAGTGGTTGCACCAATTCCTAGAAATGTTCCATTCTCATAAATCTGTGATGCACCAAGCGTTGATGCCGTAGCAAACTTGCTTAAATAGTTTGCTGTGCCTGTGCCCGTAATTCCGCTAGCAGAAATCGTATTGCCTGTGATAGAAATACCCGTGCCCGCAGTGTAAGTCCCAGCAGGACCAGCAGGGCCTTGTGGACCTGTAGCACCAGCAGGACCGGCAGGACCTTGCGGACCAGCAGGACCAGTTGCTCCGTTATTACCAGCAGGACCTTGCGGACCAGCAGGACCTGTTGCACCAGTAGCTCCTGTTGCTCCAGCTGGACCTTGTGGACCCGCAGGACCAACAGCACCCGCAGGGCCAGCAGGACCTTGAGGACCGGCAGGACCAGTAGCACCTTGTGGTCCTTCTGGGCCAGGTGTTCCGTTTGCTGCATACAATGCATATGGTACACTAAGAAGTTCATTCGTTCCTGCTGCAACAAATGCGTTACCGCCTGCAGGATCAATTTCCACCTCAATGAATTTGTCTTCGCTTGACCAAGTCACGGTGCTCATTGAGCCCACTTCGGCAGTGCCAGCTCCAATTGCCAATGAATAAAGACCCTGTGCGCTGGTCGTTACATTGTGCACCTCTTGATATTGCACTTCGCCATCAGCACTTCCGCTGTGAATGGAAATTCTCAGTGAAATGTTTTGATTGGCAATGGGATTGCCCGAACTATTGCGAGCTACGCCTTGGTAATTAAATCGTTCTGGTGCTTGCGCAATGGCCATCGTTGAAAATGATAATGCCATGCATAAAAAGCACAATTGTAAAAATGCTCTCGTTTTCATCTTGAAATTAATTCTTTAAAATGCGGGTTATATATGTACGGTTTTCAGTGTTCGATATTCCTGTTACTTTCAAAAAGTAACAACCTGTTGAAAAGCTTGATAGATCTAGCGTTTGATAAGATCCATTGGAGTTAAAATTTAAATTCCATTGTTGCACTTTTCTACCGCTTGCATCCATCAATTCTACTTGATAGTTTCCGGCATCGGTGCCTGTTAATTCTAGCTGAATTGTGTTTCTGAATGGATTGGGATAAACGTTCATAGAAAGATCATTGAATGATTCAGCTACTGAAAAAATCACTGTTTCTTCCGGCTGCAGAAATCCTTGAGTAAGCATGAATGAGGGAGATGCGGCGGTATTCACCAACACCATTTCTCCAATCACATATTCATAAACATTCCCATCAATAGATACCGCATCACTTGCGCTAGTGATAGCTTGCTGTGCGGCACTACTGACGGCGAAACCAAACACGCAAGAAAGGATTGCCACCAACATGTGATATTTAAAAACCATCTTTTTCATCATTATTTCTAAAATTGAAACATTAAAAATTCAATGATGCAAAAGTGGTCCTGTGATATTGGCCACTTCTAAGGGTTATCCCTAGAATTCATTTTCAGATGAAAAAAAGAGAATGTAACTCCTTGAATCCCACGTCCCACCTGACATTCAGAAAGGATTTTGAAAAGTTGTTATCAACTTTGATTTTCAATTCCAAGGAAGTTGATTTACTTTCGCGGCCGAATTAGGCTTTCATCCTCTGCTCGATCCCGAAGAAATTGGGGATTCCGGGCGGATAAAAAAAAAATGCCAAGAGACAAAAGCATTCGATCGGTACTGATCATCGGTTCTGGTCCCATTGTAATAGGCCAAGCGTGCGAATTCGACTACTCTGGATCCCAGGCAGCACGCTCACTTCGTGAAGAAGGAATAGAAGTAACCCTCATCAACAGCAATCCTGCGACAATCATGACCGATAAGGTGGTGGCCGACAACGTGTATCTGCTTCCTTTGGAGCCCGCTTCTATTCAGCAAATCCTTGAGAAACATAATATTGACGCTGTTCTTCCAACCATGGGAGGACAAACCGCACTTAACCTTGCCATTCAATGCCAGGAAATGGGCATGTGGGAAGAATTCGGTGTGCGCATGGTCGGTGTTGATATTCAAGCGATCGAAATCACGGAGAATCGCGAAGCATTCAGAAACTTGATGGGAGAAATCGGAGTTCCGATGGCCCCACAAGAAACGGCGAAGAGCTTCCTTGAAGGAAAAGAAATCGCACAAAAATTTGGATTCCCGCTCTGCATCCGCCCTTCATACACTCTTGGTGGTAGCGGCGCAGCACTCGTTCATACTCAAGCAGAATACGACAAGCTTCTCACCCGCGGTCTTCACTTATCTCCCATTCACGAGGTAATGATCGACAAAGCACTCATGGGTTGGAAAGAATACGAGTTGGAATTGCTCCGTGATAAAAACGATAACGTAACGATCATTTGTAGCATAGAAAACTTCGATCCTATCGGAATTCACACTGGTGACAGTATCACTGTTGCTCCAGCGATGACCCTTAGTGATACAACGTATCAGCGCATGCGTGATATGGCCATCAAGATGATGCGTGCGATCGGAAATTTCGCGGGTGGGTGCAACGTACAATTTGCAGTAAGCCCAGATGATAAAGAAGATATCATCGCTATCGAAATCAATCCTCGTGTATCTCGTAGTTCTGCTCTTGCGTCCAAAGCAACGGGATATCCGATTGCTAAAATTGCATCGAAACTCGCGATCGGTTATCACCTCGATGAATTACAAAATCAAATCACAAAATCTACGTCTGCATTCTTCGAACCCACGTTAGATTATGTGATTGTAAAAATACCACGTTGGAACTTCGATAAATTCCCTGGAAGTAACCGCGAAATCGGACTTCAAATGAAGAGCGTTGGTGAAGTGATGGGAATCGGCCGCAGCTTCCAAGAAGCTCTTCAAAAGGCTTGTCAATCGCTCGAAATCAACAGAAACGGTCTCGGTGCTGATGGAAAAGAATTGAGAGATCAAGACCAAATTCTCAACTCCCTTGAACGTCCAAGCTGGAATAGATTGTTCCATATTTATGACGCTATCAAACTCGGAATTCCATTCAAGACGATTCAAGAAAAAACGAAAATCGATTTTTGGTTCTTGCGTCAAATCGAAGAGTTGATTGCTCTTGAAAGAAAGATTGAAAAATATAATCTCGATACGCTTCCTCGCGAATTATTCTTTGAAGCAAAACAAAAAGGATATGCGGATAGACAAATCGCACACCTTCTTCGCTGCTTGGAGAGTGAGGTTTATAAGAAGCGCGCAGAACACGGAATCAAGCGTGTATATAAGTTAGTAGATACATGTGCTGCTGAATTTGAAGCAAAGACTCCATATTACTACAGCACATTTGAATTCGAGAATGAGTCTGTAGTCTCTGATCGCAAAAAAGTAGTAGTACTTGGAAGCGGCCCCAACCGCATCGGGCAGGGTATCGAGTTTGACTACTCTTGTGTTCACGGAGTGCTAGCTGCGAAAGAATGTGGATATGAAACAATCATGATTAACTGTAATCCTGAAACCGTTTCGACCGACTTTGATACCGCAGACAAACTCTATTTCGAGCCCGTATTCTGGGAACATATTTATGACATCATTCAGCATGAAAAACCGGAAGGAGTCATCGTGCAGTTGGGTGGACAAACAGCATTGAAGCTCGCTGCTAAACTTCAAAAATTCGGAATTAAAATTATCGGAACAAGTTATGATTCGCTCGACCTCGCAGAGGATCGTGGACGTTTCTCCAACTTGTTGAAGGAAATGAATATTCCTTATCCGAAGTTTGGAGTTGTAGAAAGTGCTGAACAAGCTATTGAACTTTCGAAAGACCTCGGATTCCCGCTACTGGTGCGCCCTAGCTACGTTCTTGGTGGACAGAAAATGAAAATTGTCATCAACGAAAACGAACTCGAGCAACACGTGGTGAATATTCTGCGTGATATGCCAGACAATCAAATTTTGCTCGATCACTTCTTAGAAGGAGCCATCGAAGCAGAAGCAGATGCGATCTGCGATGGAAAGGATGTTTACATCATCGGTATCATGCAGCACATCGAGCCTGCAGGTATTCACAGTGGTGATTCTTATGCAGTGTTACCTCCATACAATTTAGGGGACTTCCTCATCACACAAATTGAGGAGCATACCAAAGCAATTGCTGTTGCACTCGGCACTGTTGGTTTAATCAATATTCAATTTGCAATTAAAAATGACACCGTGTACATCATCGAGGCCAACCCTCGTGCAAGCCGCACTGTGCCTTTCATTGCGAAAGCGTACGATGAGCCGTATGTCAACTTTGCTACAAAGGTGATGTTGGGTGAGAAAAAAGTAAAAGACTTTACATTCAATCCGAAGCGCTCAGGATATGCGATTAAAATTCCAGTGTTTAGCTATGAAAAATTCCCTGAAGTAAATAAGGAATTGGGACCTGAAATGAAAAGCACCGGAGAAGCGATTCGATTCATCAAAGATCTGCGTGATCCATTCTTCAGACAGATTTACAACGAGCGCAATTTGTATTTGAGCAAATAAAATATTCCTGCAAAAAAAAGAAATGGTTTCTTTTAGTATCTTCGGATAACTAAACGGAAACCATTTTTTTATGAAAAAACTATTTTCCTTTATTGTCCTGCTATGGTTGCTACAATCATGTGCGACCTATCAACCTATCGGATATAGAGCGACGACCCCACAAATTGCAGAACTTGCAGACCAAGGGGATATCAGTGGAATGGCTGCATTTGGGTTAAATCATATAGAGGCGCAAGCTGCCATTTCTCCCATCAAACACGTTGGAATTATAGGCAACACCTACCAAGGCAACGATTTTTACACCCGCGAATTTGGCATCGGAACTTATTATACGTTCAATGAAAAATTCTTGATTGAACTCTATGGTAGTTTTGGGAAAAGCCGATTGAATCAAGTAGCATTCGACACTACGGAAAACAATTTCTCCCCATTCAAGGTGTATTCAGAAGATCGAATGAATCACGCTTATAATATTTCTGCTCTTCAATTAAATGGCACTTATCGCCTTACTAACTTTAGTGCATCGATCGGAGCCAAATACACCATTGCGGATTACACGACATTGGATTACTATTCGAAGAGAACCAACTTCTATTCTTACACACAAGAAACAAAAGAAGAGTTTTACCAAGACGAATTGAATAACAAGCAATTCTTGGCCCTCACGGCTCGAATAACCTATGGTTGGCCCCATTGGAGAGTATTTGCCCAGTACACTGGAAACACTCATTTAACAGGCTCTAATGACGGCTTGCAGGATGCTCCCTACTTCAGAAAGCACCGCATCTCTACTGGAGTTATTTTCCAATACGGATTGAAGAAAAAACCAACTATCGACTAAAGTGTGAAACGCTCTGTGATTCGATGGTTCCGTTCGAATTCATCATTTTGATATGATAAATTCCGCTGGTCCATTTAGAAAAATCAATCTGAATCATTGATGCCGTCGGTTTTTCTGAGTAAACTAACTCTCCAATTGAATTGAAAATTTCCAAAACCGAATAATCATTCGGTTGACATTCAATGATGAGCTGATCCACTACTGGATTAGGATAAACCTTGAATGACGTGGCATTCGCTGTCATTTCTCCAATATTGGTCACTACAACAGAAGCCTCCGCGGTACAACTATTTGCATCCGTTACAACAAGTGAATAGTTGCCAATCTCCGATGCATCATTTAATCCCGTTAGCACTTGTTCTTCCGAAACGAGATCTCCCGCAGCGTTGAACCAATTGAAAGTGTATGGTTCTGTGCCGCCTGTGACTTCGTAAGTCGAAGACCCCCCCTCATCTTCATCGATTGGATTTTCAAGAATTTCCCCGATTGTTAAAGGAGCAGCTGGACCTTCCACCGTATAAGTCACCGTAGTAATTGATCCGCACACCGCTTGATCTTGAATGGAAAGAACATACTCTCCAGGAGCTAGGCCATCAAGACTATTTTCACTCGATTCTATATTCCAAGTATAAGTTAGCTCGCCATCACCCATCGCTTCCACTGTAATGCTTCCATCATTTTCTCCGAAACAAGTTTCATTATTTACTTGAGCACTTGTTACTACCGGTGCATCATGGATTTGAACATCCACGCTGATCACGGCCGTAGCACATTCAGTCGGGCTTCCATTATCACAAATTTGATATGTTATTTCAGAAAGTCCTTCGAATCCTAGATCAGGAGTGTAGCTTAGAATTTTGTTTGCGTTATCGATCACCACAAGTCCAAAGGCCACATTCGCATCCGTCAATTGAAGCTGCATCACCTCTTCCTCTGCGTCGAATAAAAGAGAAGCCAAATCAATTTCTATCATATCATCCGCGCACATCTCCAATGAAGCGTTTGCCGCAGTTGGTGGCGTATTCGGAGCAATTACCTCAATTGTAATCCAAGCATTGGTGCACACTCCGCAAGGGTCGCATGCGGTGTATTCAATGTAATCCGTACCCACCCATCCATCGTTTGGAATGTAAGTGAAGTATCCATCATTGAACATCGTAAACAATCCATTTTGTGCATCTGTCACAACAGAGTACAAAAGGATCTCTTCATCCAAATCATAGTCATTTTCTACTACACTTCCTTCCACTTCTTGATCACGCATTGTGTTGAACGCATCGTCGCCTGCTACCGGAGGATCATTGATGAATTGAACATCGATGGTTGCCATGCCTTCATCACATACCAGACAAGGATCACAACCTGAATAAATAAAGTAATCTGTTCCGTAGAAATTCGGGTCAGGAGTGTAGGTAAAATACCCATCATTGAAAAGCGTCAACTCCCCGTGGAATGGACCTTCTACCACTGTATAGAGAATAAATTCGAAATCTAGCTCAATATCATTAGCACCCACATTTCCGTTGAATACCTCATCTTCGAGCATATTATATTCTTCATCCACGAGAATAGGAAGATCATTTCCAAACTCAACAGTGATGGTTACAGTAGCTTGGTCACAATCGCCAAATGGATCGCAAACCTCATAGGTAAATGAATCTTCGCCCCAGAAATTGATATCAGGATTGTAGAAAATGTTTCCTTCCAAGTCCATTGTCAAATCTCCATGCATGGGCTGATCGATGACTTCAAAAGTCAATACTTGTCCTTCGTTCTCATCAGAATCATTACCACCAACATTGGTTGAGAAAGAATTCTCTTCGATTGTCGTGTAAGCATCATCCATTGCCACCGGTGGCACATTATTATTGATGATATTAATATTCACAAAAGCGTTGTCGCAAGCGCCATTGCCATCGCATACTTGATATTCAAATTGATCAGAACCACTATACAATTCAAATGGAGTATATGTATAAGTTCCATTCGAATTAAATACCAAAGTTCCATTATTGACATCATCCACTAATGACCAAAGAAGGCCTGGAGAATCAACGTCGCTATCATTGATGGACACGTTGCCGTTGGCACTTGTATTGACCAAAAGTCCGAGCACGTCGTTTAATGCTACCGGTGCATCATTTACCGAAACAACTGAGATAAATGCATTCGTTTGATCGCATAATCCTTGTGCATCGCAAACCTGATAAACGATCTGTTCGCTGCCATGGAAGTTTGCATTCGGTGTATAAACAAAAGCACCATTTGGATTTAAAGTGAAGACACCATTTTGCGCAGGAGTGACAATCGAATAGGTCAATGTTCCTGTTTCTACATCAGAATCGTTAGTCCCAACATTTCCGCCAAGGACGCCGTCTTCAAGTACGTTATAATTATCAGACATCGCCGTTGGCGCGTCATTCACATTCGAAACGTTGATGGTCAATATTCCTTGATCGCAAAGATTGCCAGCATCACAAACATTGTAGTTGATTGTAACGGTGCCGAAGAAATTGGATGTTGGACTATAAGTAAACGCACCAGCACTTGTCATATTAAAGGTTCCAGAGCTTGGGCCCGTCACTACGGTGTATGTCAAATTAGTATTGTCTACATCCGAATCATTACCAGCCACCGAGCCTGAACCTGTATTATCTTCTTGAATATTTAAGACATCGTCTATTGCAACTGGAGCGTCGTTTACTGCAAGAATCTGCAGAGTAAACGATGCATTCACACAAAGTCCTCCAGCATCACACACTTGATAATTCAATGTTTGACTACCGAAATAATTTAATGCAGGAATAAATGTAAATGTACCATTGCTATTAAAGGTCAATGCGCCATTGCTAGCGGTAGACTGCAGTGTGTAAATCAAATTCGTGTTATCAATGTCAGCATCATTTGTTGCAACGTTTCCACTCAAAGTAGCATCCTCATTTCCTGAGAAATTATCATTGATTGCAACAGGAGCGTCATTTACCGCAGTGACAGTGATGGTAAGTGTGGTCACCTCACAACTAGCGGGAGCGTCGCATACTTGTACAGATATCGTTTGTGTGCCAAAATAATTGGCTGGCGGTGTATATGTAAAGCCGCCATTTGACGCCATGTTGATGGATCCTTGCGTAGGCTGCACTACTACTGTGTAGGACAGCACATCGCCGTCGGGATCAGAATCATTTGTCGCGACCGTTCCATTCAACACACCATCCTCATTCATCACAAATGAATCATCTATTGCGGTGAGTGCATCATTGACTCCATTTACGATGAAAGTCATCACAGCAGTATCCGTTCCTCCATTGCCATCACTGACCTGATAAGTCGCCGTAAACACACCGTTCACGTTGAGGCCGGGAGTGTAAGTGAAAGTACCATTTGAATTGAGTACTAGAGTTCCTGAAGTAGGATTCACCAGCACCGAATATGTAAGTGTATTTCCATCTGCATCGCTATCATTGGTAGCTACTGTTGCATTGATGGCCACATCTTCTTGTGTTGTAAAACTATCATCATTGGCTACTGGGATATCATTCACTCCCACCACCTCAATACTCAATATACTTTCGGTGCAAGCCGATGCATCGCATACTTCGTAAGCCACGCTGAAATAGCCAAAATAATTTGCTCCTGGTGTATAGACAAAGTCACCATTTGATTGCATAGTCAATGTCCCGCTGGGTGCGGTTCCGAGCAAGGTGTATGCGAGTGGATCATTTTCGACATCGTAGTCATTGCCAGCCACGCTGCCTGATACCGCTTCATCCTCTGTCGTTCCAACTTCATCTTCAAATGCCATCGGAGCATCATTCACAGGAGCAATATTGAAAGTGATATTCGCGAAGTCTAGCACACCGCAAGGATCTACTACATAATATACTGCTGTGAAAGTGCCGAAGGCATTGGCCGCAGGAGTGTATGTAAAGTAGCCATCATTGAATAAATTTAATGTTCCGCTAGATGGGGCGGTGAATATTTGATAAAACACAAATTCATCGTCCAATTCAAAATCATTTTCCCCCAAGAATCCATTGATGATTTGATCTTCTTGTCCGTTATACACGTCATCATTCGCTGTGGGAGGATCATTTACAAAAAGCACTTCAATAGTCAATGTTGCCTGATCACAAGCGCCATAAGGATCGCAGGCTTGATAGGTAATTACTTCCCAGCCGAAGTAGTTCGGATCTGGAGTATAGATGTAAGTACCATTCGCATTAAAAGTGATGTCGCCGTATTGTGGTTGCGTCACAAGCGAATAGGTCAATGTCATTCCTTCTGGATCACTATCATTATTTGCAACGGTTCCACTTACATTACCATCCTCCGCAGTAAAAGTATCATCATCATTTGCAGTGGGTCCAACGTTTGGAAGCGTCACATAAATCGTTGCCACAGCTTGGTCACATACCTCACAAGGGTCGCAGGCTTTGTAATTGAAAGTAACGGTGCCGGTATAGTTCAAAGGAGGGGTATAAGTAAAGGTTCCATTCAAATTCATGTTGATGGTCCCCACTGAAGGCGCGATTTGAACCGTAAAGAAGTTTGGCTCGTCATCAATTTCAATATCATTCAAGCTCACATTGGCGTTCAATGTGGTATTACGACTCATATAAAAAACATCGTCATATGCTTGCGGAGGGTCATTTAAAAAGAGCATTGCGAGTTCAAGCGTTGCCTGATCGCACAAGCCACTAGGATCGCAAACTTGATAAGTGATAAAAACAAATCCATTGAATTCAGGATCTGGGACATATAAATACTGGCCATTTGACTGAAGAGTAAATGTTCCAATACTTGGTCCGCTTACCACAGAATAAGTCAATACATCTCCATTCGGGTCCGAATCATTCAATGATACATTGCCCGTAATATTGGTTCCCTCGTAAGCATAATTATCGTCGTCATTGGCGATGGGTGCATTATTTACAAGGTTAAAAGAAGCATAGGACGCTAGAGATCCCAGCATCCAAACGGACATTATGAGGTGGCGAATAACTTTCATAATCAAAATACAACCAATCAAAAGGGTGTTTGCCAATTGATTAGTAAACAGTTAGGTTTGATTGTTAGTAATACAAATTTACATTCAAATCCCCTATATACGTTGAAATACACCATTTTTGTTTCGTTAAAAAGACTACCATGACATTAGAAGAAGCCCAGAAGACCGTTGACCATTGGATAAATACCGTGGGAGTGCGCTATTTCAACGAACTCACCAATATGGCTATCCTTACAGAAGAAGTGGGCGAAGTAGCCCGCATCATCGCCCGTAGATATGGTGAGCAAAGTGAAAAAGAAAGCGATAAAAACAAGGACCTCGGTGATGAAATGGCCGATGTACTGTGGGTTTTGCTCTGCTTGGCCAATCAAACCGGCGTGAATCTCACAGAAGCTTTTGAAAAAAATCTAGAGAAAAAGAACATCCGGGATTTGAACAGACACAAAGACAATCCTAAGCTCAATTCTTAATCCATCCACCGCAAACTCGAAATGACCAAGATATTTTCCATCCTGATCCTAGTGCTCGGTTGTATCTCAGCACAATCTCAAACAAAAGGAACCGACCGATTTAAATCGCTCAGTGAAACCCGCTTTTCCCCATATGATAGCATCCCTTTCCGATGTGTGGGGCCTACCGTGATGAGCGGCCGTGTGGTGGATATCGCATGGGACCCTCAAAACGATCACCACTTCTATGTGGCATACGCCTCGGGCGGATTGTGGGAAACCAACAATAACGGGACAAGCTTCCACCCTATCATGGATCATCTGCAGGCGATGACTATTGGAGCGATTGCCGTGGATTGGAAAAATCAGAAAATATGGGTAGGCACTGGTGAAAATAATTCAAGCCGCTCAAGCTATAGCGGCGTTGGCATCTACTGCAGCAGTAACAATGGAAAAGATTGGTCCTACAAAGGATTGCCAGAATCTCATCACATTGGGAAAATCATTCTTCATCCCAACGATCCTAATAAAATTTGGATTGGGGTGCTCGGTCATCTATATACTCCTAATACTGAAAGAGGAATTTATTTCTCTGAAAATGGCGGTGATACTTGGACGCAACAATTATTTATAGATGAAAATACAGGCTGCATTGATCTCGAAATAAATCCTAATGAGCCGACCGAACTCTTCGCAGCGATGTGGCAGCGCTCACGTCGCGCTTGGAATTTTGAAGATGGCGGAAAAAACAGTGGCGTTTATCATTCGAAAGACGGCGGAAAAACCTGGAAGAAAATCAACACGGCACCCTTCCCAGACAACGAAGGCACTGGCAGAATTGGATTAGCATTTACCAGCGATGGGAAAAATAATTATCTCTACGCTTCTGTTGACAATCAAAACCGACGCCCTGAAAAACCGAGCGATCATTCGGTTATTAAAAAAAATGATTTTGAAAAAATGACCAGGGAGCAATTCTTGGCACTGGACAGCGCTCAATTCACTGCCTTTTTAATAGAACAATATTTCCCAGAAGCTTTCTCAAGAGACAGCCTTAGAACCCTTGTCGAGCTTGACAAAATTGCACCTTCCGCAATCTATGACTATCTGTATGACGCGAATGAAGATTTGTTCAATTCGCCGGTGGTAAGTCTCGAAGTGTATCAATTTAATTTTGAAAATAATTCTTGGAAAAAAACACATGAGGACTACCTCGATGATGTCGTGTATTCTTATGGATATTATTTTGGAGTAATGGAAGTAGACCCTTCCAATCCACAAAAAATATATTCGGCAGGTGTTCCAATCATTACGAGTGATGATGGAGGAAAAACGTGGTATGGTCTCAATCCCGCGAATGTTCACGTCGATCATCATGTGATTAAAATTCATCCGAAAAACTCAAACTACCTCATCAACGGAAGCGATGGCGGCGTGCAGATATCTTATGATGGAGGAAAAACATTTGTGAATTGTAATACTCCGCCGGTTGGACAATTCTACAGCGTACAAGTAGACCAGCGCACTCCTTACAATGTCTATGGCGGGCTGCAAGACAATGGCGTTTGGTATGGCCCGAGTACCAACACTCCCAATCGCAATTGGACATACGAAGGACAATATCCTTTTAAAAATATCATGGGCGGCGATGGGATGCAAGTTCAGATCGATCCAAGAAACAATGATATTGTTTATACCGGATATCAATTTGGATATTACTCGCGCATCAATCTTGCAAATAATGAATACGTAGACTTTCATCCCGAACATACGCTCGGTGAGCGACCGCTTCGCTTCAATTGGCAGACTCCTATTTTGTTGTCTTCACACAACGCCGATATTCTTTATATGTGTTCGAATAAGGTGCATCGTTCGATGGATCGTGGAGATCACTTCACAGCCATCAGCGGTGATTTGACCAAAGGACCAAAGGCAGGCGACGTTCCCTTCGGCACCCTTACCAGTATTGATGAATCAAAACTTCAATTCGGTTGGATCGTTGTTGGGGCAGATGACGGAAGCGTGCACATCACGAAAAACGGTGGAGAAACATGGACAGATATTTCAAAAGGATTACCAGTGAAATATGTGAGTCGTGTGATTTTTTCTAAGCATAAAAAAGAAAAAATTTGGATTGCATTAAACGGCTATCGAGATGATGATTTTAGCGCCTATTTATTCGTGAGCGACGACGCTGGCAAAACATGGACAAATAGTGGAAAGACCCTTCCAATGAGCCCTATCAATGTCGTTCGTGAAGATGCAACTGATCCGCATATCATTTACGTCGGCACCGACGATGGGTTATTTGTGAGCAATGACATTGGAAAAACATTCTATGCTTTTGGAAATCTACCGCATGTTCCTATTCATGATTTAGTGATTCAAGATCAAGCAGAAGAGATTGTGATTGGAACGCATGGCAGATCGATATGGATCGGCGACGTTCGTGCCATCCGCAGCGATATATCCCATCGCAATGCACCATTTCATATTATTTTGGAAAATGAAAATGCGTACGCCAATCCTGGCAAAAAGAGCACGAATTGGTTTAACGACACCACACCAGAAATAGAATTCATGTTCAGAAGTGATAAAGCAATTGAGGCTCAATTGTTATATCAAGACAGCACCGTGATCAATACAATTGCCCTTCCAAATACCAATGGAAAGTGGATGAAGTTGACATTACCAAGAAAGTTAGACAAAGAAAAATGTGCGGATTTAATTGATAAAGCCGAAGGGTTTAAATTATCCGACGACAAAGAACTCTACCTCCCAGAAGGACAGTACACGATTCTTATTGATGAGAAGAGGTATGGGTTTGGAGTGAGAGAGTGAGAGAGTTGGGGAGTGAGAGAGTTGGGGAGTTGGGGTTTGGGGTTTGGGGTTTGGAGATTGGGGTTTGGGGAATTTCGAATTTCGAATTTCGAATTGAAAATTGAGAATCCCGAATTGAGAATTAAGAATTGAGAATCGAGAATTATGATAGTAAGCGCGGAGTTTGTGACTTCTTCTGTTGATTGGACCAAGTGTCCGAAACCTATTTACTGGGAAGTTGCTTTTATTGGCCGCAGCAATGTGGGGAAGTCGAGTTTGATCAATCGTTTGGTCAATAAAAAGGGGCTTGCAAAAACTTCAGGTAAACCCGGAAAAACGCAAACCATCAATCACTTTATCATCAACGAACAAATCCACAAAACGTGGTATTTGGTCGATTTGCCGGGGTATGGCTATGCGAAGGTTTCAAAAACCTCTCGCGACAAATGGGAAAAATTTATTGCGGATTACTTGCAAAATCGTGAGACGATCTATTGCACGATGATATTGATTGATAGCCGACACGAACCTCAAAAAATCGATGTGGAATTCGTCAATCAAATGGGACAATGGGGACTTCCTTTCGCTATAGTGTTTACTAAGGCGGATAAGCCCAAACCTGGTGCACTGAATAATAATATTGAAGCATTTAAAAATGCTCTTCTTGAAACATTCACTGAGCTTCCGAATATCTTCGTGACTTCCGCAGAGAATGGTTTAGGAAAGGATGAACTCCTTTCCTTTTTATTGGATGTTCCAAAGCACAAGCTGCCCGGAGAATTCTAAGGATTTATTTAATCTCTAATTTCTCTGCGTAATAATCGCAGAAGTCGCGCATGGTCGCGGCCATCTTCGTTTCGCCTGTTGCCTTTTCAAAGCTATCAGCCAATGTCAAAATGGTTTGATGCACGAAGCGCTTCATTTCTTCTACTTCCATTTCTTTGTTCCAAAGGTCAATGCGCAATGTGTTGCGCTCTTCTTTGTCCCATACAGAAAGGATCATGGCCTTTGCTTCTGCTGTTTTGCCGTTGTCTTTCGCGTCCCAAACGATTTTTTCAGGAACGTTGTTGTCGTCTAGTTCTATCTCGAAATGTATTGCGGTCTTTTTCATCGTCAATCTTTTTTAGGCTTATAGGCCTTCAATATTTTTTGTGCGTCCTTCTCTTGTAATAACTGCTGCAAAGTAACATCAGGATTTGCCTTCATGTATGCGCGAACCATATTCCATCCCATCCAAATTCCCAATTGGGGAGGAGAGTCTTGCGGAACCCCATCGGCATTGGTAAACGGAGCGAAATCGATCCATTTTTTATTCATGTTATAATTACTTCTGAATAGTACTTCTTGCTGTGCCAGTGTCTTCCAAACATTGAATTCATTCTGTAGTGCCCATTCTGCTTGTGTTGCGCTCCAATTCATTTTGGTGGAATCTTCAACATTCGGTAATAAAGCATCCAACATGTACATCACTTTTCCTTGGTGCACGAGGATATTCAATAATTCACTTTTGTTATTTGTTGCATCGAGCTTGTTGCATTGAGCCCAAGCAAAGTCTTTCATTGCATTGGTGACCATGTAGTCTTCGCGCATATCATCTTTGAAGTATTGCGGGAAAATGTCGTTGGGGAAAAGCTGCACGATGCTGTCTTTTGGTCCAAGGAAAAATTCTAGACCCACAGCAATCACAGAATCCGTGCTGTAAGCGCTGAAGTTGAGGCCTGAATTCATAAATACCACACGAGGTGCAATGCTGTCGGGAAAGAAGTGATTCCAACGACGAATCGATTCGGTAAACTCGTTTTGATAGGGAACCAACGCTTCGTTCGTGAATTTTTTATCCACTTGGCGTTGTAGAGCAGACATGTCGCGATGTTCTACAAAACCCTTCAATGCTAGGATATTTGAGTCCGGTTGGCAAGGCGCTGCCTGCATGATTGCTTCGAGGTAATCGCAATAAAATGAGCCATACTTTTGGTATAGTGTTTGGCCGGTGCGCGCCGGATCTGAGAAATCGGCCTGAAAAAGATCGTGATCGAGTCGGTCGAAGCGCACTTCAAGCTTCGATTCAGATACGTCCACTTTTTTCAAAGGATCGTCTTCACAAGATGTAAACACTATTAATGTGCAAATCAATACATAACTGATTTTCCGCATGTCAAAAAAGGTTTGTTACTTTGCTCCGCTGCAAAGAAGATTTTGCAAGTTTAACGCAGTAAACTATAGGATATGAAAAAAATTACGCTATTTACCCTCGTTCTCCTGTCTACAATTCTTGGAAACGCACAGGATTTTCAAAAATTCAAGATCGCTGCTGTCGTTCAGCCGAGCGTATCTTGGATCAAGCCAGACTCTAAGTATATCACCAACGAAGGCAATACGCTTCGCTTCGGATTCGGCCTTTCAATGGATATTCATTTTACAGAAAATTATGCCTTCGGAACAGGCCTTTTCATCTCTCGTCAGGGAGGTAATTTGTCTTATTTCGAAACAGGGAAAAAGGAAAACGTTGAATATATCTGGACGAAGACTCGTGAGTATAGAACACAGTATGCTGAGATACCATTGTCCATTAAGCTTCGCACCAACGAAATTGGATACATTACATATTGGGGTCAATTTGGTATCATCCCTGGTATTAATGTCAATGCAAAAGGAAATGATGAAATAGATTATTTGCTTCAAAAAGTGGCTACAGATGGCTCTATCAATTGGGTGGTTTCAGATCGCGTTTCTGAAAGTCTAGAGGATGAGGATATCAAAGACGATATTAAAATCTTCCGTGTAGGACTATTAATTGGTGCAGGTATAGAATATAGCTTAAGCGGAAATACCGCTGTTGTTGCCGGTGTGATGTATAACAATGGTTTTACTAATATTCTCAATAATGAATTGGTGACCACCAACGAAAAGGATGCACCTGTATTCGAAGGCACAGCACCAAAAACAAACAACTTGAAAGCAATGAGCAATTCACTTTCACTTGTTGTTGGAATTAAGTTCTAATATAATTTTAGGTCAATAAAAACAAGTCTCGGATTGCACGGGTTTTACCCATGAATCCGAGATTTTTTATTTATAGAAAAATGAATCATCAAAAAGTAATAGATCAAATCGTGAATTGGTTGAACGACTATGCCACGAAAGCCAAGGTGAATGGGTTTGTAGTAGGAGTAAGCGGCGGAATCGATAGTGCACTCACGAGCACTTTGTGTGCGATGACAGGTAAAGATACTCTCCTTCTCGAAATGCCCATTTATCAAGCTGAATCACAAGTGAGCAGAGCACAAGAGCATATGAAATGGCTTGCAGAGAAGTATCCGAATGTTCGAACACATCGTGTAGAATTGACTTCGGTGTTTGATCAGTTTATGGAAAGTGTACCTGTAATCGAAGAAGAGAATTTATTACATCTCTCGCTTGCGAATACGCGTTCACGATTGCGTATGACAACGCTCTATTATTTTGCGGGAATTCATCGTTTGCTTGTAGCAGGTACAGGAAATAAAGTCGAAGATTTTGGTGTAGGTTTTTATACAAAATATGGAGACGGTGGAGTGGATGTGTCTCCGATAGCAGATTTGATGAAGACAGAGGTGTATGCTTTGTGTGCTCACTTAGGAGTGGCGCAGAGCATTCAAGTAGCAAAGCCCACAGACGGCTTGTGGGGCGACGATCGCAGTGATGAAGATCAAATAGGAGCTAGCTATCCCGAATTAGAATGGGCCATGAATTACATCGATTCACTCCCCACAAAATCTCCAGATTTAAATGATCCAAGTCTAACAGATCGTCAAAGAGAAGTCTTAGCCATTTATTGGCGAATGAACCGCGCCAACCAGCATAAAATGAATCCTATTCCGGTGTGTGAGATAGAGCGATAGGAGTTAGGAGTTTGGGGATTGGGGATAGGAGTTTGGGGTTTGGGGATTTTTTTTGAGGATGGTTCCTGAGTGCTCGCGTTGCGAGCGTATCGAAGGATGGTTCCTGAGTGTGATTATCGATTTTCAATTCTCAATTCTCGATTCTCGATGAGGTCGCTCCACGGATTGGGACCGCCCCTCGACTCCGCATTTAATTTGCGCTTCGCTTAATTAAATGCTACGCTCGG
>OFDC01000530.1_pt1 | contig 28051 bp, 24 predicted proteins | sample 1520941 | NCBI WGS metagenome assembly OFDC01 (sample SAMEA94258168, study PRJEB24077) | hot springs metagenome | biome: Aquatic biome; feature: Water | place: India | collected 2012-12-06 | depth 5 m | reverse complement strand
CGATGGGGCTGGTCACCGCGCGTGACCGGCTCTGCCTGCTGCAGATTTCCGATGGGCAGGGTGACGAACATCTCGTCCGCTTCGCAGCGGGGAGCGATTATGCTGCGCCGAACCTGCGCGCGGTGCTTGCCGATCCCGCGCGCCTCAAACTCTACCACTTCGCGCGCTTCGATCTGGCGGCTATCCACTATTACCTGAAGGTGATGGCAGCCCCGGTGTTCTGCACCAAGATTGCCTCGAAGCTGGTGCGGACCTACACGGATCGTCACGGGCTCAAGGAACTGGTCCGCGAACTGCTGGGCAAGGAGATTTCCAAGCAGCAGCAATCGAGCGACTGGGGCGCGCCGACATTGAGCGATGCGCAGCAGGACTATGCTGCATCCGATGTGCGCTATCTCCACGCCATGCATGCGATTTTAATCGAGCGGCTGGCGCGTGAGGGCCGCACCGAGATGGCGCAGGCCTGTTTCGATTTTCTGCCGACGCGTTCGCTACTCGATATCGCCGGCTGGGCCGAGCGCGATATCTTCAGCCACGAGTGAGGGCTTGACCACAATGTCAGCGGGGCGCCCGGCAACATGACGCAGAAGGCCGACAGCCTGCGCGGTCGGCGCCAGCAATTTGCGGCGCCTGGCGGATTGCACGACCGGATGGTGCGGCTGGTCGCAGTCGGGTTGCCTTCGCTGATCGGGGCCCTGCTTGCGGTTCTGGTGATTGCCCCGTTCTCGCCGCGCGGAGACATCAGCTTCCTGCTCGACAGGAACAAGGTTGCGATGGTGAATGACCGGTTGCGGGTGGTGAGCGCGTTGTATCGCGGGCAGGATGACGCAGGTCGTAATTTCTCGGTCACCGCCGGCAGCGCAGTCCAGCATTCGGAAACGCGCGACGAGGTCGAGATGCACGACATCACCGCGCGCGTCTTGCTGAACGATGGACCGGCCAGCCTGACGACGGGGGCGGGGATATATGACTTCGCGAAACAGAAGATCGCGGTGCCGACCCCGGTGAATTTCGAGACCTCGGATGGCTATCGCATGGTGACCGACGGTGCGAACATCGACATCGGCAAGCGCATGCTGGTGAGCCAGGGCCGGGCCGAGGGGCGCATTCCGGCTGGCACTTTCTCTGCCGACAGGATAAGTGCGGATCTCGAAGCGAGGACGATCACGCTTGATGGCCACGCCCGCCTGACGATGGAACCCGGCAAGCTGAAGATGCCCTGATGGCAATGGAATGACCACGCTGATCAACGCCTTGAGGGCCGGAAGGCCGTTGCGCTCCTTCGCGATCGGTTTTGCTGCGTCGGCCGCGCTTGTTGCTGGTGCACAGCAGCTGGGCGCGCAGGCTATTGCGGCGCACAACAGCAAGGCGCCCGTGAACTTTGGTGCCGATCGCATCGAACTCATGGACAAGCAGAACCGCGTGGTCTTGTCCGGAAGCGTCGAGATTACGCAGGCGGACCTGACCATGCGGGCTGCCCGAACGACCATGACCTATACCGACGCTGGCAGTTTGCAGCTGCAGCGCATCGATGCAACTGGCGGCGTGGTGGTGACGCGCGGCAACGAGCGGGCCACCGGCGATGTCGCCGTCTATGACTTCAACGCCCGGATCATCACCATGGCGGGAAATGTTGCACTGCGGCGTGGCGCGGACACTCTGAACGGCGGGCGTTTGGTGATCGACCTCAAGACGGGGATCTCGAACATCGATGGCCGATCCTCCGGGGCGGCGTCAGTGCCAGGCGCAAAGAGCGCAAACGGGCGTGTAAGCGGCAGTTTCAACGTTCCGAAGACCTGAATCGTCTCGTCATGGCACGCAATCGCAGTGTGTCGCATAACAGATTTGCGGGCATCGCAGCATTCTGCTTGCCTTGTGCTGCACTGCGGCTAGACGTTCGCCTGAGCACAATAACGTAGGTAAGTTTTCTCATGGCTAGCGGACAAGGCAAGGTTGCACTTATCACCGGCGTTACCGGCCAGGACGGCGCCTATCTGGCCCGGCTCCTGCTTGAGAAGGGCTATGTCGTTCACGGCATGAAGCGGCGTTCGTCGTCCTTCAACACTGGCCGAATTGAGGACATCTACGAAGATCCGCACGTCGAGCACCAGAAGTTTCACCTCCATTATGGTGATCTGACCGACTCGACCAACCTCATCCGTCTCGTGCAGGAGGTTCAGCCCGACGAGATCTACAACCTTGCCGCGCAAAGCCATGTGCAGGTTTCGTTCGAGACGCCCGAGTATACCGCGAATGCCGACGCGATCGGCACGCTGCGCCTGCTCGAGGCGATTCGAATCCTGCGCCTTGAGAAGAAGACGCGCTTCTATCAGGCGTCCACCTCGGAACTGTACGGCCTCGTTCAGGAAGTGCCGCAGCGCGAGACGACCCCGTTCTATCCGCGGTCGCCCTATGGCGTGGCCAAGCTCTATGGCTACTGGATCGTGGTCAACTACCGCGAGGCCTATGGCATCCACGCCTCGAACGGCATCCTCTTCAACCACGAAAGCCCGCTGCGCGGCGAGACGTTCGTGACCCGCAAGATCACGCGCGCCGCGGCCGCGATCGCGCTCGGCCGTCAGGAAAAGCTCTATCTCGGCAATCTCGACGCCAAGCGCGACTGGGGCCATGCCCGCGAATATGTGCGCGGCATGTGGATGATGCTGCAGCAGGACGAGCCTGACGACTACGTCCTCGCGACAGGCGAGACGACCGAAGTGCGCGAATTCGTGCGCTGGGCCTTCGAGGATGCCGGGATCGAGATCGAATTCACTGGCGAAGGTATCGACGAGAAGGGCCACTGCAAAAAGACGGGCAAGTGCCTCGTCGAGATCGATCCGCGCTATTTCCGCCCCACCGAAGTCGATCTGCTCATCGGCGACCCGGCGAAGGCGCAGCAGAAGCTGGGCTGGAGCCACGAGACGTCGGCCCGCGAGCTGGCGCGCGAGATGGTCCTGTCTGACCTTGAAACCATGCGGGATGCCCCGATCGCCAAGGACGCCTGATATGTCCGGGACTTTCGATCTCGCTGGAAAGCGGGTCTATGTTGCAGGGCATCGCGGCATGGTCGGTTCGGCCGTGGTGCGGCGTCTGGCGCAGGAAGACTGCACAGTGCTGATGGCGAGCCGCGCGCAGGCTGATCTGCGCGAGCAGGCGGCCGTGCGCGCATGGTTCGCAGCGGAAAAGCCGGATGTCGTTGTTCTCGCTGCTGCAAAGGTCGGCGGGATCTACGCCAACGACACCTACCCCGCAGAGTTCCTCTACGACAACCTGATGATCGAGGCGAACATTATCGAAGCGGCGCGTGTTGAAGGGACGGCCAAGCTTTTGTTCCTCGGCTCATCGTGCATCTATCCGAAGTTTGCCGAGCAGCCGATCGTCGAGGAATCGCTTCTGACAGGGGCGCTGGAGCCGACCAACGAGTGGTACGCGGTCGCCAAGATTGCCGGGATCAAGCTTTGTCAGGCCTATCGCCGCCAGTACGGCTGCGACTTCATCTCGGCGATGCCGACCAATCTTTACGGCCCCGGCGACAATTACGACTTGGCCAACAGCCACGTGATGCCTGCTCTGATTCGCAAGGCCCATGAGGCCAAGCTTGCCGGGTCTGACAGCATCACGATCTGGGGCACCGGCACGCCCCGCCGTGAATTCCTGCATGTGGATGACCTGGCCGATGCCTGCGTGTTCCTGTTGAAGACTTATTCAGAGGAGAATCACGTCAATGTGGGATCGGGCAGCGACATTGCGATCGGCGACCTGGCACGAATGATTTGCGAGATCGTCGGTTTCGAGGGAGAGCTGATCTGCGACACCACCAAGCCCGACGGTACGCCGCGCAAGCTGATGAGCAGCGACAGGCTGCTCGGCATGGGCTGGAAGCCGCGGCTCAGCCTCTTGGAGGGCATCACGTCGGTCTATGAAGAATACCGGCAAATGAACGGGTAATGGGAGCGCCCCGGCTGCAGCGGGGCTGTTTCAGATACCCCGCAAACTGATGTGATGCGGCCTTCGCGCCTGCGAACAAGCCGATTGCAGACGTCCCGAAACATGCAGCCCAGTGTAGCATAATGGTATGGGATTGATTGGCCGAGACGTTGACGCTGCACTGCAAAAAAGTTAGTCTACTAAGGTTTTCTGCCTAGTTGCTTGGGATTCCTGTCCAGGACCGCTGGAGAGCACCGTGGTGGAAACGGCGCCCCTGGGCCAGTTCGGCGGGGGGATGGATTTATTTGAGGCGATGTAAGCCTTGATTGCGGCAAGGGAGCTTTCCGATGCGCGTCATGTCCCTGGAATTGAACGAGCTCAATTTCCATTACGTGAAGGCCTATGCGGCCAAGGGGGTGCTGCCCAACTTCGCCCGCCTGCTGGCCGAGCGCGATCTGGTCGAGACCGATGCCGGAGAAGTCTATCCGCAGCTTGAGCCGTGGATCCAGTGGCCGACGGTCTACACCGGCAAGACCTATACCGAGCACGACATCTTCCGGCTTGGCGACATCATGTACAAGGACCAGCCGCAGATCTGGGACTATCTCGAGCAGCGCGGCGTTTCGGTGGGTGCCATTTCGCCGATGAACGCCTCGAACCGCTGTGAGAACCCGGCCTTCTTTCTGCCTGATCCCTGGACCCATGCCAAGATCGTGGCAGAACCACGAGCGGCCAAACTGTTCGGTCTGCTCGGCAAGATCGTGAACGAGAATGCCTCGTCCGATGCGTCCGTCGCCAGCTTTGCGTGGCAGATCCTGCCGCTGGCACTGCCCTATCTCAGCAGTCGGTCGATCGCAGGCTATTTCAAGATTCTGCCGATGGCCATGCGTTACAAGTGGGCCAAGGCGGCGTTCCTCGACCGCCTGCTCGGGGATCTGTTCGTTTCGCTCTGGCAGAAGCAGAAGCCCGGCTTCAGCTCGCTGTTCCTCAATGCGGGCGCACACATCCAGCACCATCACACCTATGACAGCGCCGCCTATGACGGGGCCAAGGCCAACCCGGTGTGGTACAGCAAGGCTGCCGAAACCGACGTCGACCCGCTGTTGTTCATCTACCAGGTCTATGACGAGATGGTCGCCGAGTTCATGGCGCTCAAGGACATGCACCTGTTCATCACCACCGGCCTCAGCCAGGTGCCGAACGAGCGTGACCACTATCAGTACCGCATCGTTGATTTCGAGGGCTTTTTCGCGAAAGTCGGGCTGACCGGCGCCACGATCCGTCCGCGCATGTCGCGCGATTTCCTGCTTGAGTTCGCCAATGCGGAGAGCGCTCAGGCCGCCTTGCCGGTGCTCGACAAGGTGCGGGTCGGCGGCAAGCCGCTGTTCAAGATCGAGGAACGCGGCGAGACTCTGTTTTGTCAGGTCGGCTACTTCGGCAAGCCCGAAGGGCTCAAGGAGCTCAGCGTTGACGGGGTGCAAGGCGATTTCAGCAGCGCCTTCGTGCTCGTTTCGATCGAGAATGCGATCCACCAGGCGACTGGCTACCACATCGACACACTGGCGCCGAAGGGCGGCGCGCAGCGCATCCCGCTGACAGAAGTGTTCAATCGCCTGTGCACGGCGGCGATGGCCAGCGGCACAGTCAAGCAAGCGGCCTGAAATCGAGCCCGAGCGTATGAAGTGCACCTGATCGGGCAACCGGTCAGGTGTCCTGTCCGAACCTAATGCCAGGCGTCCCGGGGCAGGTGGCTAGCGGATAGCCGGAACCAGCCAAGAAAGTTCCCATGCACATTCTCCTTCACGATTTTTGCGGCCATCCTTTCACACTTGCCCTTGCTGTCGAGCTTGCCGCACGCGGCCACGAGGTGGACTATGTCTACTTCGCCAGCGAGACCGGACCGAAAGGTGATTTTGTCCGCGCCGCAGCGCAGCCTCGACCGCCGCGGTTGCACGGGCTGGCGATCAACGGCACCTATCGCAAGGACGCTTTCCTCAGCCGCCGCAAGTTCGATCTCGACTATGCGCGCCAGATCCATGCGCTCATCCAGAAGCTGAAGCCGGAAGTGCTGCTGAGCGGCAATTGCCCGACCGAGGTCCAGGGCTACGTCATCAGCGCCTGCGCAAAAGTTCGCACCGCCTTCGTCTACTGGATGCAGGACTTTTACTCGATCGCAGCGACCAAGCTGCTCAGCCGCAAGCTCGGTCTGATCGGCAAGGCTATCGGCGGTTACTGGCGGTTCCTCGACCGCAAGCATCTGCGGGCAAGTGACCGGATCGTACTTATCACCGACGATTTTGTCGGAATTGCTGCCGAATGGGCCGGCCGTTCGGACAACATCGACGTCGTGCACAACTGGGGCGCACTTGATGAGCTGCCGCAGCGCCCACACGACAATCCCTGGTCGCGCGGCAAGGGAATCGCGGACCGGTTCAACTTCCTCTACTCGGGCACGCTCGGGTTGAAGCACAATCCGGAGTTGCTTGCCGCGCTTGCCAAGATGGTGGGCAACCGTGCGACCGTAACCGTGACCAGCCAAGGTGCCAGCGTGCCCTATCTCGAACAGCGCAAGGCCGAGCTTGGGCTCGACAATCTGCGCGTGCTGCCGCTGCAGCCCTTTGCCGACGTGCCCGACATGCTCGGCTCGGCCGACGTGCTGGTTGCCACGATCGAGCCTGATGCCGGTACGTTCTCGGTCCCGTCCAAGGTCCTGTCCTATCTCTGCGCCGGTCGCCCGATCCTGTTGGCGGCCCCGGCTGACAACCTTTCGACCTCGATTGTTCGCAATGCCGGTGCCGGCCTTGTCGTGCAGCCGGAAGATGAAGCGGGCTTTCTTGCGGCGGCGGCCAAGCTTCTCGACAGTACCGAACTCGCCGACATGGGCGCGCGAGGGCGCCAGTACGCCGAGGCGAACTTCGAGATCGGCGGGGTCGCCCAGCGTTTCGAGACGATCTTCAGCAAGGCCATCGCGGCCAAGGGAGGCAAGTGATGGCGCGGCGGGCACTCGTTATTGGAGGCAGCGGCTTCATCGGCATGCACACCTTGCGCGCGCTGAAGCGCGATGGTCGCTATGCCAAAGTCGTATCGGTGGATATCGCCGAGCCGCCGGAGCGGATCGATGGGTTCGACTACGTCATCCACGATTGCCGCCAGCCGATCCCCACTCATCTCGCCGACGCCGAGACCGATATCTACAACTTGCCGGCGCTGCGCACCTTTCCAGGGCATCCGGATGAGGAGTACTTCGAGACCAACTACGGGACCAGCGAGCGGATCATCGACCTCGCCGAAGCGACCGGCGTGCGCACAATCGTCTTCACCTCGACGATGTCGGTCTATGCCACCGGGGACGAGCCCAAGACTGAGGACAGCCCGATCAATCCGGGCAACGCCTATGGCGCATCCAAAGTGAAGGGCGAAGCGCTGCACCGCAAGTGGCTCGCGGGCGATACCGATCGACGCCTCGTGATCTGTCGTCCGGCGGTGATCTTCGGCTACCGCGACAACGGCAACTTCACGCGGCTCGCGAATGCGCTGCGCAGCGGATACTTCGTCTTCGTCGGCCGCAGCGATACGATCAAGAGCGCCGGCTATGTGACCGATCTGGCAGATACCTTTCTTTTTGCACTTGATCGGATGGCACAGACCGGTGTCCGCGAGATCCTGTACAACTTTGCCTATCCGGAGCGGCTGACCATCCGCCGCATTGCTGATGCGTTCTGCCAGGTTGGCGGATATCCGCGCGTGAAGCTGGTTCTGCCGCCCTGGCTCCTGAACCTGGCAGCGCTGCCGTTCGAAGCACTCAATGCCGTTGGCATCAAGAATCCGATCCACCGCAAGCGTCTGCAGAAGTTGTACGAGGGCACGAATATTGTGCCCAAGTGGCTCGAAGATCAGAACTTCGAGTTCCGCACCGATATCGTTTCTGCGCTGGAGGAATGGAAGTCGGAATCGCCGGGGGGGCGGTTCATCTGACGCAGTCGTAGCGCATTGGGAATGATCGCGTGCGGATTAGCCTTTGTGCGGGTCCGCGTCGCAACGTCTCGATTGTCCCGGTTTGCCTTGCTTGATGCCTGCTCGAGATTGGCACCGTTCATGTGATGCATGCAAGTATACATCGCCGAGTCTCGGGGATTATGCTGACCCCGTGGCGCGCAATATGAAGGCGCGACGAAGATGACACGCAAATCGACATTTCGCCGTATAACCGGGCTGGTGTTGGCGCCGCTGCTATTCCTCCCCTGTACAGTTGCACGCCCTTCTGAATACCGCCTCGTGGCAGGCTCAGGCCATGCCTCGTCACCGCTCGACGGCGGAAGTCCGGGGTTCGGAACTGATGGCACGGCCTATGTGCGTGACGAAAAGCAGTTGCTGGTCCTGCGCGGCGGTGTCCGGATCGCCGCGCTTGATTTCGAGGAGCTCGCGGCGATTGCCGTGAACCGCGACATTCCTGACGTAGATGGAGAATGGGATCGCCGCTGGGACCAAGGCTTCATGAACGACAAGGCTGTCGTCTCCGATGACTCAGGGCGGCTCTATACGCTGCTCATCCCGCGTTACTCGAACCTCCACAATGCAGCGCTGCTGTGGTCCGACAATGGCGGAAAGGATTGGCATGCGCTGAAACTGCCTGGCCGCAATGCCGCGATCGAGCGGCCTGATGCATTCAACGATCACGCCGGTCCGCCGACCGTGCTCAGCTTTGAAAACTACGGCGGCGTGGTCGGCAAGCGGCTCTGGCTGAACCTGTTCAAGGCCGCCGACGGCATGGTCACCGCCGACGGACCGCCAATCCTCATCAGCAACAACAGCGTCCTTGCCGGAAACCATTCGGGCGCTGCCAATTCGACCTTCACGCGGCGTGGGAAGGTCTTTGTCGCGTTCAACACCGATGACTGCTCCAGCTCCGGGACGAGGATCGTCGTGCGGCAGGTCGACCGGGTCAAGCACGCAATCGAGGGTGATGAAGTCGTACTTGGCCGCAGTCTCACGCAGGCTTGCGGCGATGTGCACGACATTCCGGCGATCACGATGGGGCCAGACCGGCGGTTGATCGTCGTGATCGGTGCACACCATGCCTTGTTGCAATGGGTGCGGGCTGCAGCGCCGGATTCCGCGATTGGCGGCTGGTCGTCCGCCACTCCGATTGGCACCAAGGGCCTCGCGAAAGGTGATGTGTTCACGTACGTTAGCCTCGCGATGAGCCGCGACGGGACCTTGAACCTGATCACGCGGCTTACCGATGCATCCGCCCGCTATCCGCTCGTACAGCTCCGCAAACCCTGGAAGAAACCCTGGCAGCGGTGGCCCAGCGGCTCCATCGTCCGGCCGATCGCCGTGCCGGATCGATCGCACTACTCCGCATGGCGGCAGCGCATGACGGTGGACGGCCTCGGCAATCTCTACCTCAATCTTCGTTACTATCCGAACATGATGTCGAACGACGAAGCCGTGCGCGAGGGCCTGGCAGGCACCCAAACAAAGGACTGCGCGCATGGTCTGTGCTGGTATGTCACCATGCGGGAACGCGGCGCGGTCACGCTTGTTTCGACGGACGGTGGGCTTACCTGGCGTTGATCTGTCTGCCGCGGCGGTGGCCGTGCCCGACAGTTGCCCGATTTCCTGGCGCGTAAGGCGGCGTACGGTGTGCCGGTCCCAGGGCACGCGCTTTGGCGCGCGCGATCGGTGTCCCACCCTTGCCAAGAAATGCCTGCATGGCGGTGAAGACGATCAGGCTGATCAACAGCGAGACAGCCAGGAACGACGTATCGAACCGCCACCACGCAAAGCCGATCATTGCCCCAATGAAGCCCCAAGCGGGATCGCGCTGGCCCAGTTTGCGGTAGACCAGTTCGTTGGCGATCATCGCGATGATCACAAGCGACGGCCAGAGCAGCCATGAATTGGCAAACGGCTCTCCGATGATGTAGGAATTGAGGGCCAGTTCCGACTTGGAAAAGTTGCGACCGAGCAGCAGGGCAAAGGACTCCGGCCGATCAGGCCAGATCGAGCGCGGGATGATGACGCCGAGGGGCCGTGTGAAATAGGCCCCGAAATCGACGCGGACGTAGTGGTAATGCTTCACTTCCCAGTTGAGGACGGCGAAGCTGAATGACTCGAACAAGCCGTTCATCGCGTCGACGAACGGAAGTGACCTCGAATTGACTTCAATCGCCTTTGCCGCTGCGTTGGCGAAGCCGGACAGTGAGTAGCCATAGTTGCTGACCTGGCCACGGAACTCCGGCCACAGCGAGCCGATGTAAACGCCCCCGAACAGCAGTACGAAAAATCCGCAAAGGATGTGGTAGATCTTGTTCCACGAGCCGATCAGCAAGAGAACGCCCAGATAGATAACCGTGATGCGGTTGAAGGTCATCAAAAGGTCGGAGACGCAAACCAACGCGCCGATCGCGACGAGCTTGAAGCGATCTTTGGGGTGGCGGAGCGTCAGAATGCCCAGGATGCCAAACACCGAGGTCCGGGTGAAGTTCGAGAAGTATTTGATGACGATGTAAATCGGGCTTTCAGACATCAAATCTGCAGTTGCGTGATACCAGTGCTCACCGTCGGCCACGCCGGCCCGGATAAACACGAAGATCGTGGACGCGAAATAGATCGCCAGATTCAGGGCGAACAACCAGTGCACATAGCCCATACGGAACTTGGGCCGACGGTTGGTCCGGCGAACATTGGCGGGCATCTCAAGTGTGGGCCCGACCGGTACAGACTTGGAGAATGACGCAACGCGCCCGTGCCCCATCAGAACAGGGAGATAGATTTTGACCCCGCAAACTACCAGCGATGCCGCAAATATCACGAAGGTCGTGCTGAGATCCTCATACGGCAGATAATCTTCGATCTTGAGAAAGTCCGGACCGATGCGGCCAGAAAGCAGAATGAAGAGCATCGGGATAGAGATGTAATAGGTCAAACCCAGGACCGCCCCATCGATGAACTGCAGCCGGTTGACATCGATTGCTCGCAGCGCAGCCGCGTTCGCCATCAAGATAAAGAAGTACGATGCTACAACGACCAGAATAATCATGGATAAGGGCCAATTCTTCGGGCTGATCTCAAATCGTCATGTCTGCTCACGGATACGAACCGCTCTGCACCATCTTCAACCGGAATGACCCGCATGCTCCGATTGTCACTGCAGTGCGGACGGAGAATCAAGCATGCAGCGGCCTTGATCGCGCTGCATTGCACAATCAGTACAGTTCGGATCGCCGCTCTGGCAAGCGCTAAAGTTTCCCGAACCGTGGAGACGGGCGGAATGTGGGTCAGGTTGAAACAGCGCTTTTGCCGCGATGCATGCGGCATTGATCCGTCTTTCTTGACTGCACAATGGCTGACCAGGATCGGCGTGCATCACTCCTCCTTGAAGGAGCGCGTGCGCAGCGCTTTCGCGGGATTTCCCCCGTAGATGGTCCAGGGGGCCATCGCGCGTACGGCGACGCCGCGCGCGGCTAGCACGGCGCCTTCGCCAACAGTGACACCGGGCCCGACAAAGGCGTCGGCAGCGACCCATGCACGGTCTTCGATGCGGATCGGTCGCAGCACGAGCTGGAACAGCGGGTCTGATACGTCATGGCTGCTGGCACACACATGTGCGCCCTGGCTCACCACGACATTCTTGCCGATGTCGATGCGCCCCTGATTGTAGAGCCGTACTCTCGGGCCGATCAGGCTGTCATCGCCGATCGCCAGATTGCGCGGCATCCAGACGATCGTCGAGCCGTAGATCCGTACACGCGCACCGATGTCGGCACCGAACGCGCGCAGGATCGCACAGCGCCAGCGGTGGAATGGCGGCGGTGTCCACCCGGCGAGCAATGCCCAGACCAGAATGAATACCGAACGTTCGAGGCGATTGCGCAACGTGAAAAACGACTGCGCGCTGTTCTTCATGTCACTGCGTACATCGCGCAGGCCGGAATTGTCCGGCGTCGGCTGCGAGGCGTTCATGGTCAAGCGGCGCTCCGGTCGGAGATGGCCGCTTCGTGCACCGCGATTTCCTCGGGGGTGAACCGCCACTTGATGAAACGGGCAGGGACGCCGGCCATGATGGCATAGGGTTCGACGTCCTTGGTGACCATCGAACCGGATCCGATCACGGCACCGCGTCCGATCGTGATGCCCTCGATCAAGGTCACGCGCTGGCCCAGCCAGACATCGAGTCCCAACGTGGTGACAGGGCGGCCAGTTTCGGGAAAGGCAAGGCGTGTGGGATCGCCGACCCGATTGTAGTCATGATCGGCACCAACGATCTTGCACCCTGCAGCAACCATGCAGAGGTCACCCACCACCACCGGCCCATGCGCTTCGAAGCCGCCGCCGAGATAGGCAAACCGGCCGACCTTGCTGCCGGGCGCAATGACGAGCGACTTTCCGCGCTGCCAGTGGAAACCTTCGCCAAGTTCTGCCAGCCGAAGTTTCCGCTTGAGCCATGGCACCAGGAACTTGCGCGCCAGCTTCTTCTTCCAGCCCTCGATCTCGTTGCGGCAACGCTCGATGATGGCTTGGTTGGCGCGTTCCGGCTCGGGCAGTGCTTGCATGATTTCGCGTTGATTGGACGACTTTCTAGCCATTACCGGTCACTTCCAAAATCACTTGCTCGATGAGCGCGGCCTGCACATGCGGGTTCCAGCGATCGTGCACGGCAGCGCGGCAATTGTCCCGTACGACCTGCCGATCGCGGTCCGCCGACAACCAGTCGTTGATCGCGGAGGCAAGGCTGGCCGCATCGTCGCACGCAAACAGGCTTCCGGTCACGCCGTCGGTCAGAGCCTCGACCTCGGGCATCTGCAGATCAAGATTGTCGTGCGTTATCGCCGGGGTACCATAGCCCAGCGTATGCATCGCGGTCAGGCCGATCTTGCCGGGCGAGACTGTCAGATCGGCGTGATAGATCAGCTGCCCGGTTATCTCCTCGTCATAACACGCCCCGTAGAAGTGGACATTGAGGCCAAGCTGCGTGGCTGTGGCTTCAAGCGCGGGCCGCTCCGGGCCATCACCGACCAGCAGGATGTTGACCGGCTTTCCTTGCGCTTTCAGCTTGGCGGCTGCCTGCAGCAACAGATCGAACCGGCACAGCGGAGTTATCCGCGCAGTGCAGATCAGTAATGGCAGCGTCGGATCGGCAAACAGGGTTTGCGGACGAATGCTCGCCAGTTCGCCCGATTCGATCCGGGCGACAATCCTGTCGGCGGTGTCGACGTCTAGGCTGTTGTAGATGACCGATATCTTGTCTTGCGGATAGCCGGCGTCAATGCCCAGCCGCTTGCCGCGTTCGGCATAGAGCAGCATCCGATTGGCGAGGCCGAAGTACAGATTGCGGATCCGCCGCTTCATGTCGCTTTCCGGCTTGAGCCAGCCGTGGGCCCAGAACAGCACCGGGCGACCGCGCAGCCGTGCGAGGACCGCCGCGACCCAGGTTGAGACAAAATTCAGGTCGGCGAGATAGATCAGCGCATCGTAGTCTCCCGAAACGGCTGCACTGACCGCCTTGGGCTGCCACATGGCGCGTTTGAACAGGTGGAACGGCGCCTTGATGAAGCTCCGGAACGATTCGGGGGCCATATGCTTGATGCCCTGATAGGGCAGGCCGCTCCCATAGAAATCGTATTGAATATTCCGAGACTTATCCATCGCTGCCACCACGGCTGAGCGATAATGGGGCCAGAGGTGATAGACGACAGCGACGCGCAATGGTCGCTCCAGGGTCAAGCGCTTGCCCCCGAGCTCAGGCTGTCCGGAAATTGCGTTCATGATGGACCTTTTCCTAGCAGGGTGTCACGAGCAATCAATGGCAGGGCGCACGCTGCCCGAACGGATAGAGGCAGATTAAGACACAAATTCTTTGGGATGCGCCGCCCCCTAAAAATGCTGCAACCGCGTAGATAGTCAACCGTTGCCTCGTCGCTGCGCCTGCGAATGGCGGCCCAAAGGCCACGCTTGCTAGTGCGCCGCGGTGAGCAGGCGGGCGGCCAACAGATCTTGATTAGCATCAAACCACACAATTTGTCTTGCAATGCAACAACCTGCTGAGCTGCCCCATGTCCTTGCGGCTCAACGCGCAGATTCATGTTGCATTGCAGCGAAAACCATGCATATCCAAGGCTCCGCAGCCATTTCTATATATCTGATTTTGCGGCACTTTTATTCAGAGGGGTGATAATGCATTGCTCTGGTGACGAGGGCAGAGCATCGCGGCTTGCGCGTAGCTCCGCTTACCCGCATCGCCGTCCGGTCAGATCGGTCACGCCATGAAGAAAGTGCTGTTTGCGTTCCTTGCAACGGGCGTCATGCAATTCTCGAGCTTTGCGAGTGGCGTGATGCTGGCCCGCATGCTGAGTCCGGAGCTTCGCGGCGAAGTGGCTCAGATCATCGCCTGGTTCAGTTTTATCGTTCCTGTCATGATGCTCGGGATCAACGACAGCGTGGCCTACTTCCGCTCTCGCAATCCACTCGAGGGCACCGCAGTTCTCGCGAGCGCTTTCCTGCTGTCCGTCCCGTTCATTCTCGTTGCCACCCTGATCTGCATCACGGTGATCGTGACGATCTTTGCGACGAGCAGTGCGCTGTCGATCAGCGCGGCCTGGCTGTTTCTATTCTACGCGCCATTCTATCAGTGGCAGCAGATCTTCTATTCGTATTTCCAGGCTGGAGCACGTCCGTCGGTTTGGACGATCGCGCGCGTTCTGCCGGGGCTGGTCTACATCAGCGGTCTCTTTGTCGTCTGGAGCAGCGGCCATGCTTCGCCGGTGAATGTCATCGCCGCGAACGTGATCAGCCTTGCGGTTACTCTCGTGGTCTGCGCGGCATTCGTGTCGCGGTCGGGAGAGCCGCTCAAGTTGCCTGGAACCGAGATGATCGGTCGGGTCTTCCGCTATGGCCTGCCGGTGATTTTCCAGCGCATCGCAATCGTGTGCCGCGACAATCTGGACCGGATGATCCTGCCCTTCTTCGTGACTGCCAGCGATCTGGGGCATTATGTCGTCGCTGGATCGATTGCCTATCTGATCTATGTGGTCGGCATGACGATCGACCTTGTCGGATTTCCGGCAATGGCGGCGGTCAAGGACAACGACGCGCGTCGCCGCCTTGCCGAACTGTGCATCTCGATGACCTTTTTCATGCTTGTCGTGCTGGTGACCTGCTTGTCCTTCGTGATCGAGCCGCTGGTCCTCCTGCTGTTCGGCAAGAACTATGTGGCCTCGACCGCGCTTGCGCCCTGGTTTCTGATTGCTGGTGGGGCGCAGGCCCTCCGCATCGTTGTGGGCGGGGCATTCAAGGCGTTCAATCTCAGCGGGCCGATGATGCGGTTCGAGTTTGTCGGCTCGGTTATCATGCTCGCCGTCCTCGTCGGCGGCGGAGCACATTTCGGCGTCTTCGCCGGCGTGCTGGCCCACATCATCAGCGCCTTCGTGTCCTTGGGCATTGCGCTCTATGCGGCAGTGCGGACGCTGAAACTGTCGCCGCGACGGCTGTTGCTGCCGAGCAAGTCCAACATCCTGCTGATGTGGTCCATCCTGTTGCGCAATTTCAGGCCGGGGGATGCACCGAAAGGGAACCCGACGTGATCATCGATCTGGAACAGGATTCTGCGGGAGAGCGCTTCGATTGCGATATCGCGATTGTCGGCGCAGGGGCGGTCGGCATCACGATGGCCGTCGAGCTTGCCGGCAAGGGGGCCGATGTGCTGCTGATCGAGGCGGGCGGCGAACGCCTGGAATCGGCCAGTCAGGCGCTCTACCTCGCCGCGCAGTCGGTCGGCCATCCGCTGCCGGGATTGCATGAAGGTCGGTATCGCCTGCTCGGCGGCACGACCAATTTCTGGGGCGGGCAATTGGTTCCGTTCGATCCGGTCGTGTTCGAGCAGCGCGAGTGGCTGCCCTATAGCGGGTGGCCGGTCGCGCATGGCGAAGTCGCCCCTTACTACGAGCGCGTGTTCGATGTTCTCGGCCTGGCTTGCCTCCGCACCGATGCGGAAGTCTGGCAGCGCCTCGCGGTCGCTCCGCCAAGCCTTCGCGAAGGGCTGGAGCTCTTCATGACTCGCTGGCTGCCCAATCCCATCCTGCCGCAGGTCTTTGCCAAGCAGCTGCGCGAGGGCGCCGTCCGAACATTGGTTCACGCCAATGTCACGCAGATCACCCCGGCCGCTGAGCCGGGCGCGACCAACAGCCTCGCCGTTCGCACTCTGGCCGGCAAATCGGCAACCGTCACTGCGCGCCGGATCGTCCTTGCTTGCGGCACGATCGAGATAAACCGGCTGCTGATGTTGCCGACCGGCGGCGGCCAGCCGGCGCCGTGGCATAAGTCGCCGTGGCTCGGGCAAGGCTTCGTCGACCACGCCGATTGCTACGCGGGCGACGTGATCCCGATCGACAAGGCGGCGTTCCACGCCGTCTTCGACAACATCTATCTCGATCGCTGCAAATACAACCCGAAGATCAAGCTCGGCGGCGATGCCCAGCGCGAGGCCGGACTGCTCGGCATCAGCGCCCATTTCCTGTTCCTCTCAAGCATGAGCGAGCATCTTGCCAATCTCAAGATCTTCGTTCGCTCGCTGCTGGGCGGGCGCAAGCCGGCCAACCTCGCCGCGCTGCCGGCCCACCTATTCGCGCTGTGGAAGGTCGCCGTGCCGTTGGCGCTGCGCTATCTCCGCTCGAACCGCGCATTCAATCCCAGTGACCGCGGCATCAAGCTGCGCCTCACAGCCGAGCAGTTTCCGAACCGCAACAGCCGGATCAGCCTGACCAACCAGACCGATGACCTCGGCCTGCCGATCGTCGCGGTAGACTGGCAGTTGAGCGGCGAGGAGATGGAAACTTTCCTGGATTTCGGCAATCGCATAAAACGCGAATTGGAAAGGCTGGGACTGGCCCGAGTCGAACTCGATCCGCGGCTTGAGGCACGGGATCCGGCTTTTCTGGCGACCGTGGACGATGGCTATCACCAGATGGGAGGCGCGCGCATGGGTCTGACGGAAGCGGACGGCGTGGTTGATACCAACCTGAAGGTACACGGCGCGCACGGCATCTATGTCGCGGGCGCGGCGGTTTTCCCGGCCACAGGATTTGCCAATCCGACCTTCACCGCCATGGCGCTCGGCCTGCGCCTCGCCGATCATCTGCGGAGCGCGGCATGAAGCAGGTGGTCCTGCCCGATGGCAGCCGCACGTCGCAGATCGGCTTCGGTTGCGCCACGCTGTTCGCAGGTCCCGGTCAGGAGAACGCGCAGCGTCTGGTTGGCGCAGCGCTTGATGCGGGGATCCGTCATTTCGATACGGCACCAGCCTACGGTGCCGGCACTTCGGAAGATGCGCTCGCAGCCGCGCTGGCTGACCGCGACGAAGGCGTAACAATCACGACCAAGCTCGGGCTTGTCCGGCCGGCGGCGGCCGCCCCGGCCTCGGCAGGCCTCAAACTGCGTCAGTTTGCCCGGAAGGCTTTGGCGTTCGCGCCCGGATTGAAGGCGAGGTTGGGACAACGCGCCTATCAGATGTCGCGTCGGACCGACTTTTCGATCGACGCGCTGGAGATTTCGCTGACCGAGAGCCTGAGGCGCTTGCGTCGCGAGCGGGTCGATGTGCTGTTGCTGCACGAACCCGAGCCGCATGACATCACCGACGAACTGGTGCGGTGGATGGAGAGCAAGGTCGCGCAAGGCCGAGCTGGCACAGTTGGCTTCGGTGCCAAGCGGACAAACTTTGCCGCAGCGTCGGGGAATTGGCCGAGCGTGCCCTTCGTCCAGACGGACTGGTCACCGGAAGGGCTCCCGCAGCCTGACGGCGGCAATGTGCCCTTCCGGTCCTATCACGGCGCTTTGCGTAAGCGGGCTGAAGTGGCTGCCCGGGTCGAGGTGGACGCTATGCTGCGCGATCGGCTCGCTGCCCACGGTATCGATATCGCCGCGCCCAATGCGAGCGCCGAAGCAGCGCTGGCGCTCGCATTGGGCGAGAATCCGGATGGTTTGCTGCTGATCACGTCGTCCAATCCGGAGCGGATCGCCAAGGCTGCCAAGGCAACTCCGCTCGGCTAACGTTACACGTTGCGCTGCTTGGTCCCGCGCACGCCATAAGTGATCGTTCCCGGATTGAGCGCTCCCGCTGAGCGGTTGCGCACCTTTGCGGTGAACTTTCCTGCAGACGACGTGACGGCCCACATCTCGAAGTTGTCGTCGATCAGGCTTGAGGTCACATCGACGCGGTCACCCGGTTCGAGCCCGTTCAGCGTGATCTCGGCAGTTGCGTAGATCGCGCCTGCTGCGATCGATCCGGGCGAGATGCTGAGGCCCCCTCGCTCAAGCAATCCGATGCCGCCCCAGATACGCTTGGTCGGCGTGCCGGTAGTGGTATCATCGATGGGAAGCACCCGGTTGCCGTTGCCAAGCGCCGGATTGGTGCCGGCTGCATTGGCCTTGTTGAGGCCGGAAGTGCAATTGAGTACGGCATAGCTGGTCATCGCGCCGGAAAGGCGAAAGCCGCTGCGCTGACTCACATTCTCACCGGTGTTCTCACTGCGCACGCCCTTGATGTCGAGCACTCGCACATCGGAAACGTTGACGCCGATCGAGGTGCTGGCCGCGTTGCCCCACCCGCTGTTGAGAACCGAACCGCCGGTAAGCACGAACTCGTCGGCATATTGCACATTGATCCCGTCAGACGCCGAGCTGTCGATGTCCACGCTTTCGATCAGCACCTTGCCGATTGTGTTGGCTGCCGATCCCAGCACGACGATGCCTTGCGCCGTCGACAACCGCGATTTGACATGACCAAAGTGGAGCGCGGACTGCGCGGCACTGTTGCTCGAAAGCTGGATGTAAATCGCATTTCGGCAGCCTTCCGCAATGACCTGGCCCACCGATGAATGCCGCACGCTCTGTTTGATCGAGACAGCGGCTCCGGCGCAGCCCACGGCAATCACGCGTCCGATCGTGCAGTTGTCACGGCCCGTGCCAATCGGCGGATTTCCGGTTCCGCCGATGCCGTAATTGTTGCCGTTCAGCAGCAGCGCATCGGTCCCCCCGTCGCCGCCAGAGTTGTCGATCACCACTGATCCGACCGATACGTTTTCGGTCCCGTTGATCATCACCGCGCCTTGCAGCGTTCCTCTGATTTCCGGCGAAAAATAGCCATTCGGCCACCCGGCCGTGGCCATATTGGCCAGCGCAGCACCCGCGACTGCCCGGTCTTCAATATTGCGCCCGACGACATTGTTGATCGAGATGTTGGGCAAAAACTTCGTCTTGATCAGCTGCCAGCCGATGTTCTTGCCGACCACCTCTCCGATCACGATCGGATCGCGGCTGACGTTCTCGAGAATCATGTTGTTGGCCAGGGTCAATCCGCGCTTGCGGTGCCCGGACACTTCGACCGAGCCAATGCTGATCACTCCCAGCGCGCCCTGTGCAGACGTGGTTGCAATCAGGATGCCATTTCCGACTGGAATGGAACCATCGGAAGGTGCGGCTGTCGTATCGCCGCGATACGATCCGATCCGGATGCTGCGGTAGCCGCCTGTGATCAGAATGTCGGCATTCTCGTTGCCATTGGCGATGTTGCCATAGCCATCATCGACACCCGTATAGCTGATAGCGTCGCGCGGATTGCGGCCTTCCCAGGCGCGGACCACGCCGGCCCGGAAGTGGCGCAGGCCGAAATGCGCGGCATCGTCGATCTGCGCACAGATGCCATGCCCCCCGAAACCGACAAGATAGACCCAGTCGAGCTCCACATCGGTGTTGCGCGCCCGCAGGCCGCAGCCGGACGCATAGGCATTCGAAGTTCCGTCACCTTCAAGCCGCAAGTTCTGCAACACGATCTTGCCAGTGCTGACTGCAGACAGCAGATTGAGATTGGCAGCGCCGGCCTTGAGCACGCTGTCCTCACCCATGCCTTCGATGACGATCCCTCCGGGGGGAATCACGAGGCCCGAGTTCAGCTTGAATGTGCCCTTGGGCAGCTTGATGCGGCGGCCCGATGCCGCCGCTTCGATCGCTACGTCGGCCAGCGCGGCGCTGCTGTCGGCTACACCACTGGCATCGGCAACGTTGTGGTCCGTCAGCCAGACTTCGCCGCGCTTCATGATCTCGAACACAGTCTGCGGGCGCATGTTGTTGCCGCTCTGCCTCGCACCGATCAATGCGGCGCCCTTGCCGCTGGCGGTAGATGCAAGGTCGGCGGTCCTTGCGGCGATTTGCCGCGCATAGGCATCGGTCGGCATCGTTCAGCTCCCTGCGCGGATCATGAGCGTTGCACCTGCACCTTGGCGGGCACGGAGAAAGCAGTTGCCGGGCAAGCGGTACCGCCCGGGGGCGGTGATCGTCGCGAGCGATTGGCCGGCCATGTCGAAGGCAAGGCAATCGTTGAAGGCCGCCCCGTCAAAGCTGTCCTGAAAGATATAGGCGGTCGTCGGCGAGCCGATGATCTGGATCTCGACATCAGGATAGACCCTGGCATTGAACGCCGTCGCCGGCAGCCAGCTGACGGGCAGGAGGATTGGCAGAGCGGTGACTTCCGCGAAGGTCTCGTCGCCCATGTCAACCAGGCGTTTCTGGCGATTGCCGACAGTGGTGTAGGTGTAATCTGGCATGACATGCTCCTGGCACGAGAAAGTCTGGCGATCCCCGTGATGACGAGGATCGGCAGGCAGGTCCCTTTGGAGAATTGATTTGGTCGGGGATCAGTGCGTTTGCCTGTCGCTCTATGTTCCAAATATGTTCCAACATGTCAACAAAAAAACCAAATAGGTTATAACGCCATGCGCTGGAAAGGATGCTGGCCAGATCATGACAATCCCGATCCGCAAGATCTCCAGCAGCTGGGCATGCGCGCGCAGCTGCTGGCACTCGACAATCTCAGATGGCAGAAGCGCGACGTCGGGAGGTTTGCGGCAGCCGAGCCTTCAGACGCGCAACTATCCCTGCTCGCCGAATGGAGAACCCAGCAAGACCGGTCCGGTCAAGGACGCGAGCCGCCGTCGGGTTGAAATCTATGCGCCGCCGCTACCGCCGATTGGGGTTAGCGCAACATCGCCGAGGCGGATGCGGGCGCGGGGTGCCAGCCAGAAAACCAGCTGCTGCGCCGGGCAGCTCGCGTCGACGGTGAAGTCCTGGCTCCACATTCCCGGCTGATCCACGCGCACCTGACCGGGAAGTGCCCGGCTCAAGTCGTTCTTGCACCCCAGCGAGACCTGTAGGGCGCGAGCAATGGCCGGGTCGGTCGCCGGTGTACGCCAGGTCAGTCGATAGCGTCCAGGCTTGAGCACCACGAGCTGACGGACGATTGGCAGCGTCACGGTCGCCGTCACTTCGAGAGCGAGGCTGCGATCGGCTGTGCCCTCGCCGACCATCGCAATTTCGGCATCGCCCCGATTCGAGACCTGCCAGTCAAAACCGAACGTTGCCTTCAGCGTGTCGAAACGCTCGAAGCGGCCATCATAGACAAGCGCGTTTGAACCACCGCAGTTCTGGCGCCACACGGCCTGCGCCTCACCCAGCAACCCCTGATTGATGAGTTTTTGCGCAAACATCTCGGTTGCTGCGCAGTCCCACACTCCAGGCCCGGTCTTCAGCATCAGATCAACGCGCTGTTGCAGCTGGTCGTCAGGAAGATCGCTGATGTTGACCGCCATCACGCGCGCCCATTGGGGGGCCAACTTGAGGCGCTGGGCCAAGGCCGCGCGGCCCTCCGGGGTCGCCGCCATTACCGCAAGGAACCGGTCGCGGTTCTCGTCATCAGGAGATTGGCGCAGCAGCGCGTCAAGCCGTTCGGAAGCAACCTTGTAGTCGCTGCCCTGCAAAGCCTGGTCGAGCCAGTAGATCTGGGTCATCGGGTCGCGCCAGCCCAATTGCCCCGAAACTTCGAAAGCCTTCTGCGCCTCGGTCAATTGCTGCGCGTAAAGCTCCGAGCGGCCCAGAAGCGAAACTGCCTGCACGGAGATAGGGTCAGACAGGATCGACCTTCGCGCGAACGCAATGGCGCTCGCCGGTCCGCTGCGGACAAAGGCGTTGGCCGCCTTCGCTCGTGCTGCACCCGTGTCATAGGGCCAGCCGACGAAGCTCGGGGAATTCGGGAAGTCCCTGCTCTGTCGGTCTGAGCCGCTGAGGAGCGCCAGTCCTGCCAGAAGAAGGAGCCCGACGACGGCAGCACCCTGCTTCGCGCGGCCCAACAGACCAGGTGCTGCTGCCTCCGACATGGTTTAGTTCGCCGAGGTGTTGCTGTACTGGTAGTAGTTGTAGCCGTAGTACTCGGAGTACCGGTTGCCAGCATCATTGGGGTCGAATTTCGTCAGCACGCCACCGAGGATGTTCGTCCGCATGTTGCGCAGGCGGCGGAGCGAAGCCTTGAGTGAACCGCGGCGGCTGCGATCGGACTGGATCACGATCACCACGCCGTCCACAAGCGCGGCCATCAGCGGGGAGTCCGCAAGGCCAAGGATCGGTGGGCTGTCGAGCATGACCAGATCGAATTGCGCCGAAAGCTCGTCGATCAGCTGGCTCATCCGGTTCGAGCTGAGCAATTCGGTGGGGCTGGGCGGGATCGGACCCGAAGTGATCACCTTGAGATGCTCGATGTCCGTGTCGCGAAGGCCGTCTGTAACCGAACTCTGACCGGTCAGAATGTTGGTGACGCCAACACTGTTCTCGGCATTGAGCATCGGAATGGAGCGGTGCAACGCCGGATGGCGAAGGTCGACGTCGAGCAGGACCACGCTCTGCCCAAGCTTGGCGATGCCCCGGGCAATCGCGAGGCTGGTTGTCGACTTGCCTTCCGATGGCTGCGAGCTGGTGACCAGCATGGTCTTGGGCAAGCCCTGTGGGGTCGAATAGAGCAAGGCAGTTCGCAGCGAGTTGTATCCTTCGCTGATGGCCGACTTGGGATCTTCCATTGCCACGGCAATGTCGAGATCCTGCGTGTAGGGGATGACCCCGAGCAGCGGCATTTGCAGCTTGCCTTCGACATCCTCGGGGACTCGGACCGAGTCATCGAGCAAGGTGCGCAGGTAGATCACGCCTGCCGCGGAACCAAATCCGACGATCAGGGCCAGCAGCAGGTTGCGGAACAGGTTGGGCGAGCTTGGCCGGATCGGCGGAACGGCCGCATCGATGATCGAGATGTTGCTCGAGCTGATACCGGCCGCCGCGTTGAGTTCCTTGTAGCGCTGCAGCAGGCCCTCATAGACGGTGCGGTTGGTATCCGCTTCGCGCTCCAGCAAGCGGTACTGCACCAGTTGGTCTTGCTCGGCGAGCGATGAACCCTTGAGTTCGGCGACCTGCTGCTTGAGGCTCTGCTCGGCTTCGACAGCGGCGTCGTACTGCTGCTTGACCGACGCGCGGATGCTGCGCGCAACGTTCTGGATCTGCGCGTCGATCACGCCGACCTGCGCCTTGAGCTGCTGGACCGCCGGGTAATCCTCAAGGTGGTTGGCACGCTGCTTTTCGAGCTCGGCCATCTCCTTTGCGCGTTCGGCGAGCAGCTGCGAAATCGCGGGATTCGCGAGCACGTCCGGCGAATTGAGCGTATTACCAACCGAAATCAGGCGCCAGCGTCCTTCTGCCGCGATCCGGGCGGCTTGCGCCTGGTTCGCGGCCGAGTTGACTTCGAGCAGGCTGGTGGTCGTCACCGAGCTGCCAAGCTTGCCACCCTGGCCAGAGCCGTTGCTGGCATCGCGATCACGGATAAGGCCGGCGTCGCGCGCATAAGCATTGAGTTCGCGTTCGGAGCGTTCAAGTTTGGCGCGAGCTTCGGAAAGCTGGCCGGAAATAAATTCACGCGCATAGGCGGAGCTGTCAAACCGGCGCTGAAGGTTGGTCTGGATGAATTCCGAAGCGAACGAATTTGCGATCTTCGCCGCCAGTTCCGGTTGCGTGCTGATAAAGCTGACGGTCGCAAGACGGGTGTTGCGCGGGAGGTCCACGTCGCGAGCGTTTTCGATCATGCGGATCGTCAGATCCTCGAGTTCGGCGCGCGTCAGGTCGGCTGGCGGTTGGCGGACGCCCATCGCGTCGTAGAACTTGGCATTGCCCACCAGACGCAGCTTCTGCGCCACGCGCTCGGCAAGGGCCCGGCTCTTGAGAATTTCGACTTGGGTCTGCAGGAAGCGCTCCGTGTCGGTCGCCGCAACGACCGGATCCTGCATCGTGTCATCCTGCTTGCCCAAGACCTGCGCAGACTGATCGTTGATCTGCAGAGTCGTCTCGGCGGTGTAGCGGGGTGTCTGCAGCATGGTGACAATCACCGCGAGCACCAGCGTCGCCGCCACGATTATGCTGATGACGACAAGATTGGCCCGGATTGTCGAGATAATGGCGCGGATATCGAACGACGGCTCGCCGTCCAGATAGGGGTCATCGTCACCATAGCTGTTGTAGCCGCCATTGGTGGCCGCCTGCTCGGTGATGAGAGTCTGGTCGGCTGCGCCGGGAACTGTGGTGATCTGCTGCACGATACCGCCGCCGTTAGAAACGAGTGAAGACGTTGAAGATGGGAGCCGCCTGCAGGAAATCGCGGTAGATCGACTTTGCCTGCGAGAAGCCGACGACGACCACGTCGCCGCCCAGGATCTGGGGGTCAGGGTCTTGTCCCGCACGGATCCGGCCCAAATCGAAACGGGCGGCCATGCGCTGGTTGTTGACCGTCCGGAAGACAACCACCTCGTCGAGTTTGGCGATCCGCGTCGGGCTCTGCGCGAGCGCGATGGCACCAAGGAGCGTGGTCTGGTTGTCGACCGGATAGGCGCCGGCCTTCATGACCTGACCTTCGACCGTCACGGTCTGCCCGGTCTGCTCGATCACGTTAAGCGTCACGTCAGGGTTGCGCAGGAAACGAGCCCCAAGCTTGGTGGCAATCAGTGTCGAAGCTTGCGCCGGGGTCAAGCTTGAGATCTTGACCGCGCCGACGAGCGGCACTTGGATGAAACCTGCGTCATCCACCGGAAGCTTCTCGAAATTGAGATCGGGCTCGCCAAAGACGGACAACGAAACGACGTCGCCCGGATTGATGAGATACTCGCTCGGTGCCACAGCCTTGTCGATCGGCGGGATGATGGCATAGGCCGCGTCCCGCGTTGGCAGCGTACCGTAGAGGCCCGAGGAACATGCTGCGAGGCTCGCAGAGGCGAGCAGCAGGAGCGTGGCTGAAGATTTCTTCACAGTAATCAATGTCCCTTGGGGAGAACGTGTCTAAGCCGAATTGAACGATGCCAGCATCCTTGGCCCAGTGCAACATTGCACCGGCTCCCATGGATTCGATAAATCAAGGCCGATTACGCTGCGGTGCAGCAGGCTCTGTCAAGAGCGCTACCGCAAGTGCGGTAAGCATCGCCAGCGACATGCTGCGCATCGGATAGTCGACAAACGAATGGAGCCCTTCGACTGTGAGAACGCCGCACCCGAACAGGATTTGCGCCCGCCGCGCTGCACCTGTCTCAGAACGGAACGCGATCAGTATCCCACGCACAACGAGATAGCCGACCACGAGTCCGATGGCGGTGAGCACAATCACTCCGGGCAAGCCAGCTTCCAGCAGCCATTCAAGCCAGTCGTTGTGTGCGCGCACGGGACGGGTCTGATCAACGACGTCGAGCCGTTCGGCGGCTTCGAGCATCGGGACGATGGTACCGATGCCGCTGCCAAACGGCCAGACCTGTCCCATGGCATACCAGGTGTCTGCCCAAAGATCCCAGCGGGCCTCTTTGGTCAACCAGAACCGGGCAAGCACCTTCTGCATCGACTGCGCTTGCAAAAGCAATGCGCCGCCAAGCACCAGTCCCGCCGCGCCGCCGAAAAACCAATAAGGTGAAATCCGCCGAACGCTCAGCCGCGGCCAAAGGATGGCAATGAAAAAGATCAGTGCCGGAACGGCCAGACTGATCCCTGTCCGGGATCCGGTCATGAACAGACCCACCATGATCGAAATGACGCCGAGGCACAGTCCGGCCCAGGTCAGGCCATGATGGCGGCCATCGCTCAACCGGCTGGTCGCGAGCGCGCCCATGGCCAGCAGCGCGATGAGAAGGAAGTCTGATTCTGCGTTGCGATTGGCTTGAAAGCCGACCAGCGTCCCGGCGCTGAATTCGCTGTAAAGTGACCAGTCGAAGCCGCCGGTGTGGGACAGCTGGAGCACGCCGAGTGCGAGCGATACCAATCCCCCCACCACGATCACCGCCAAGAGCCAGTTCCGGCCGCGCACGGAAAGCCGCGAAACCTGCAACATCAGCAGGACCGGGCAGATGATTGCAAGCAGCGATGCAAACGTGCGCGCCGGCGCCATGGTGAGCGGCATCCATGACCAGTCTGCGCCCACCAGCGCCAGCGACTGCACTTCGATGGCCCGGCCAGGGAGCTTCTGCCAGACCGAAGGCGGAAGCGGCACCAGTTGCAAGACCGGCATGAGCAGGACAAGGGCGGTGAGCAGCCATGCCGATCGTTGGACTTGCCCAAGACCGCGCTGCCATTCGGTGGAGGCAACCAGAGGTATCATGATCAGTGCGGTCAGGACCTGCAGCACCATCTCGGTCCGGGGGTTGACCGTACCGCCGCCGCCGAGTCCGATCGCCAAGGCGACCAGCAACATGCACAGCATGGTTCCCGGCAGCGGTTTGGTGTTCGGCGGAGGAAGGGCGTCTGCTGTCCGGCCGGAGGAACTGCGCCTTTCGCCCATGCGGGAATCGCCTGTCGCAGCCGTTGCGTACGCGCCCGCCATGCAAATGCCTCCCTTGCCGACCCTGTAGATATCACGCACGACGAACGCCCAAGGGCAAGCCTGTTTGTACTTCGTTGCGGAACTGCTCAAGGTCGCAATCCGCGTAAGCTACCTACGAAAAGGGCCCGCAATCCCGATTGCGAGCCCTTCGAACCCTTACTCTAAAACTTGGATGTCAGCCGCCGTTGCTGTCCGACTTGGTGGCTTCATAGACACCGAAGCCAACCGCGACGCCGCCAAGGATACCGAGGCCGATGTCGGTACCGGAAAGTTCGCGCGATTCGCGCGAGGCCGGAGCGGTCGTGCGGAGGGGCTTCAGCTTCTTCACGGACACAACGCCCGGGGTAGCGGCAGCAGCCCGAATCGGTTCAGCATTTGCGGCCGCACCGGCCATAACCACGGCGAGCGAAGCGGCGCCGGCCATAGCGATCTTGATCATGCTCATTGTCCCACACTCCATTAACTTTACGGAAGGTTACTTACTACTCCTTGGTGATTCGATCAACCGGAATGTTGCGTCGCATACGTTTTAATGCTGCAAGTGCGAAAGAAGAAAAATGCCGAATGTTGAACGATATCGGCTCCGCAAATGCTGCAGAATAACACATTGAAACGCTTCATCGCGCCGTTCTAACACCTCACCTCAAAACGCCCGGTCGTGAACCAGAACGGTAACTGTCGCAAAAATGATCCGGATATCACGAACCGCCGTCCAGCCATCCAGATACTCAAGGTCAGCCTGCAGCCTGCTGCTCAGGTCTGCCTCTGAGTCGGTTGCACCGCGAAGCCCGCGAATTTGTGCCAGACCGGTCAGGCCGGGCTTCAGCGAATGGCGGAGCAGATACCGTGGATCGACTTCCCAAAACCGCTTCTGACCTGCCAGTGAGCCGATCGCATGCGGGCGCGGCCCAACTATGCTCATGTCGCCGCGCAGCACATTGAGCAGCTGCGGGAGCTCATCGATGCTGGTCTTGCGGATGAAGCGGCCGATTCGTGTGATCCGATCATCGTCCTTGCTCGCCGATCGCGCGCCAGTGGCGTCCAGCTTCTCGACCCGCATCGAACGGAATTTGTAGATCCAGAACAGCCTATTGTTGCGGCCTTGTCGCTGCTGCATGAAGAAGACCGGCCCACGATCTTCAAGCCAGATCATCAAGGCAACCACAAGCAGCAGCGGCGCAAGCGCCACCGTCGCGCTGCCGGCGATGGCAAGATCCATGGCCCGCTTCACGGCTCTCGACCGAAGACCGAGCGGACCGACCGACACGACGAGCGAGCCGAAGCCATGGCCACGCCCGGCGCCGAGGACGCCAAGTTCTTGCACTTCCGGATCAACGATCTCGCCGCAGATGTTGGACCCCTTGAATACGAGAGCCCAATCCTTCCGGCGCTCCGGAGGACATGTCACGATGA
>OFDC01000529.1_pt1 | contig 28160 bp, 19 predicted proteins | sample 1520941 | NCBI WGS metagenome assembly OFDC01 (sample SAMEA94258168, study PRJEB24077) | hot springs metagenome | biome: Aquatic biome; feature: Water | place: India | collected 2012-12-06 | depth 5 m | reverse complement strand
GCCCCAGCGCATATTCCTTCATGCCGCGATAGCCGAGCACTTCGATCTCGCTGCCATCGATCCCGGCATCAGGGAATGGCGCGTCGCAGGTGCCGCGGGTCTTGGCGGCAAGCAGCATCGAAAGGCCCGCGTAGCCAGGAGTCGCCGGGTCGGTGCGCACCAGCATCGTCATCAGATCAGCGCGCGCCGCATGGGTGATCCAGGTCTTGGCCCCCGTCACCCGCCATGAACCATCCGGCTGGCGGTCTGCCCGCGTGCGCACCGCCGCGAGATCGGAGCCGGTATCGGGCTCAGTGAACACGGCGGTGGGCAGGCAGGTGCCATCGGCGATGCGTGGGAGCCAATAGGCCTGTTGTTCGGGCGTGCCGCCGCCAGTGATCAGCTCGCCTGCAATCTCTGACCGGGTGCCGAGTGATCCTGCACAAATCCACCCGCGCGACAGCTCTTCCGAAACCACCGCCATCGCCAGCTTGCCAAGGCCCAGCCCACCATATTCGGGTGGGATGCAAATCCCGAACACTCCCATTTCGGCCATCTCGGCCATTACGTTGTCAGGGATCAGCGCATCGGCAAGGTGCCACTGATGCGCATGGGGCGTGATCCTGTCAGCGGTGAAGGCACGGAACTGCGCGCGGATCAGATCGAGCGTCTCATCGCCCAAGCCTTCTGCGGGACGCACCCCTTGCGCCAGCATAGCCGCGAGCGCAGCGCGGGTTTCGGTCGTGTTGCCCTCGGCGAGAAACTGCGACACCGCCGGATCCGCGACCAGGCTGCCCGCTTCGGCCTCGGCGGCGAAGGCGGAAGGACGCACCACCTCGCTCGCGCTCATCGGCAGACCATAGGCGATCTGCGCCAGATATTCGCCAAAACCGATCCGCAAGGTCAGGCTCTCGGCCTCCCCCCACGCGCCCGCTGCCTCAGCCCGCACCTCCCAATCGAGCGTCGCCTCCAATGCAGCGAGCGTGGCGGCGATCCAGGCGAGCCCATGGACCTGATGCTGCGCCCTTTCCAGCCGTGCCGAATCTGCCGCCCCATGGGGAGCGACCTCAACGCGCACCCGCTCGCGTACAGTTTCGGCATAATCGCGCGCTGATCCAAGGCTCGCGCGCGCCAGATTGATCCAAGGGTCCATCATCCGACGCTAGCAGACCCATCAGCAGCGTGCGAACCCGGAAACGTGCAGGCCATGGAGCGAGGGAGAATGCGCCCATGCAAATTTAATGATTGTTGCGGCAAGGTGACACTGCGCGATCAAAACGGTCTGTTTTGACCCACTTGGCGCACCGAGGGTTGTGTAGACTCAGCGAGGCCGCGTAGTTTTGTTGCGCAAATTGTCGTTCGGATTCGAGTCCGACAATCACACGATAAGGGAAGCCGACCACCTACTATGGCAAGGTCGGCAATCCTGAGCAGGGAGAACAAAGGTAGCCCGAATGCCAACACCCGAGCTATGCACTCAGGCGGGGCCGGGCTCCCATTGAACATCGCCGGGTCATTTGTGGTCGTGTGACCACGTCCGGCGCAATCAGTTAAATTGCCACCTAAGGAAAATTTATGCGCCTTACGATCAGCTCTCTTCATTCCGCATCGCTGCCCGCCTTGGCGGCGGCCCTGTTCGTCGCCACGACTGCGCAAGCGCAGGATTCGGTGCAGGACAATGCCGAGGCTGAGACCGAAAACGAGGCTCGGATCGTCGTGACCGGTTCGCGCCTCCAGCGCGATCCTAACGCCACCGCGCCGCTGCCGATCAGCACGCTCGATACAGAAGACTTCCGCAATTTCGGCGGCACCGACGTCACCGCCGCGCTGCGCCAGATCCCGGCGCTGATTTCGTCCGGCACCATCGCCGACTCGATCGAGCGTGGCGGCGGCGGGGTCGGTCAGGCGACGCTCAACCTGCGTCAGCTCGGTTCGAACCGCACGCTCGTGGTGGTGGATGGCTGGCGCCACGTTTCCGGCGTGGCCGGATCGCAGACGGTTGACGTTGCGACCATCCCCAATGCGCTGATCGAGCGGGTCGAAGTGCTGACCGGCGGGGCCTCGGCCATTTATGGTGCTGACGCTGTGACCGGTGTGGTCAACTACGTGCTCAAGCGCGATTTTGAAGGCATCAGCCTCAATGGTCAGTTTGGCATTTCGTCCAAGGGCGATGGCGAGAGCTGGCGGCTTGAAGGCGTTGCCGGTCAGAATTTTGCGGATGGCCGCGGCAACGTGACGATTGCGCTGGGTTACACCGATGACGCTGAAATCTTGTTCGGTGATCGCGAATTCACCCGCGACAATGGCCGCGGCAACAACTCGACCACCTATGCCAACCCTCTGCGCCGCTTGCAGCGTGGTGATCTGAACCCGGCGACCACGCCTAACTTCTCCAACCGCTTCCGGCTGGGTGGCCCTGGGCCGGGCGCAACCCGGTTCCCGTTCGGTCCGCTGATCCCGACCCCGGCACAGGTGGCAACCCTGTTCCCCGGCGGCATCACCGCAGCCGAACAGGCCCTGGTTGACCGCGCGGTCAACTCGCCCGCTTTCGTGATCGGCGCAGACCCGCGGTTTGCGATTTCATCAAACCGCGGCCTCATTTTCCGCAATGACTTCAATTTCTTCCAGGCCGACACCAACGGCAATGGCGTGCCTGATTGTAACGAGAGCTTTATCGGACGCACCGGCTTTGGCGGCGGCGGATGTCTTGTATCGAATGATGATGGCACCGTGCGTCCGTTTGTGGACGGCGTGATTGCCACGGGCGCGAACCAGTTCGGCGGTGATGGCGCGGTGGAACGCACTAACGAATCCTCGCTGATCCCCGGTTCCGAGCGATTCTACGCCAATTTGCGGACCAGCTTCGAGTTCTCGCCCGCTGCGCGTGCGTGGGTTGATGCGAAGTTTGTCCGCAACGTGTCCACCAGCCGCAGCAACTACAACACCTTCTACGACAGCCTGTTCATCGCGCCTGACAACCCTTTCATCCCGCAGGCCCTGCGGGCTGATTCCAATGCTGCGGGCGGTTTGCGGGTCAGCCGCGACTTCCTTGATCTCGGGCCGGGCATCTCGACCGCGGAGCGCGAGACCTTTCGCATCGTCGGCGGGGTCGACGGGGAGATCACCCCGCATCTGCAGTATGAACTCGTCGGCAACTATGGCCGTACCAATAATACCAACACTTTCAGCAACTCGGTGCGGTATGACCGCCTGTTTGCTGCGATCGACGTGGTGACCAACCCAGCCAATGGCCAGCCGATCTGCCGTTCGACGCTCAATCCCAATGCGCCTCCGCACCCGGGTTCGGAGTTCTTCCCGGTAATCGCCCCCGGCTTCTTCACCTTCACCCCGGGCGCCAACAGCGGCTGTGTGCCTGCCAACCTGTTCCGCGGGGTCAACTCGGTGAGCGCCGCAGCGACGGACTGGATCACCACGCCGACGACCAACCGTTTCCGTCTCGAGCAGACCGTAGTGACCGGATTGCTTAACGGCGATACTGGCGGTTTCTTCAACCTGCCAGGCGGTGCCATCCAGTTCTCGCTTGGTGCGGAATACCGCAAGGAGGAATCGCGTTCGCGCTTCAATGATCTGCTGCTTGGCCTGCTGCCGGAAGGATCGCCGGCCGGTCCGGCGGGCACCTTCATCGGTGACATTTCGGACAACCAGTCGCTGCTGTTCGATGCGGCCTCGCGCCAGTTCAACGCAGGCGGTCAGTTCGACGTTGTCGAAGTCTTCGGCGAAGTGCTCCTCCCGGTCCTTTCGGAAGAGCCGTTCTTCCACGACCTGAGCTTCGGCGCAGCCGGACGCTACGCCGATTATTCGACCGTGGGCGGTGCCTTCACCTGGAACGTCAACGGCGTGTGGGCCCCGGTGCGCGATCTGCGCTTCCGCGGCACCTATGCGCAGGCGATTCGCGCACCCAACATCTCCGAATTGTTCGATCCGCAGCAGGGCGCGACTTTCCGGCCCAACGATCCGTGCAGCCAGTCGAACATTGATCGCCTGATCGCCGCTAACGATCCGAATGCCCAGAACCGCCTGAACAATTGCCGGGCGGATGGCATTCCGGCGGGGTATGAAGATCCGCTCACCGCGCGCTTCTCGGGCACCTCGGGCGGTAACCCCAATCTGCAAGAGGAAACCGCCACCACCTGGACTGCGGGCGGGGTGATCCAGCCTCGCTGGGTGCCGGGGCTGACGCTGTCGGCGGATTACTACTCGATCGAGATCGAGGATGCGATCCAGGCCGTGACCTCGCAGGATATTGTCGACACCTGCTACGATCTGTCGACCTTCCCCAACGACTTCTGCGGACTGTTCACCCGCAACCGGACGCCCGGTTCGCCGACGTTCCTCGGGCTGAACTTCCTGCAGCAGACCCAGATCAACTTCGCGCGGCTGGAAACCAGCGGGGTCGATTTCCAGGTCAATTACAACTTCAGCTTGGGTAAGAATAATTTCGGCCTGCAGGTGGGCGGCAACTGGACCGAGAAGCTCAACCGCTTCTTCGATCCGGTCGACAGCACGCTGGTCAACCCAGGTCTGCGCGAGCTGGGTGCGCCGGAATGGGCTGGTTTCGGCTCAGCAAGCTGGAACCGCGGTGACTTCACGCTGAACTACGGCGTGCAGTACATCGATTCGACTGCGGCAGCTTCGGTCATCCAGATCGAGCGGATCGAGACCGAGTTCGGTCCCGCAGGCTTCGCGCCGGAATACTGGATCCACAACCTCGCGTTCAATTTTGACGCCACCGACGAGATCAATTTCTACGGCGGCATCAACAACCTGACCGACGAAGAGCCCTATCTCTCGAGCTCGGCCTACCCGGTCTCGGGCTTGGGACGCAGCTTCTTCCTCGGGGTCAACGCCCGGTTCTGATCGGGCCAAGAGGCACAACAAAAAGCCCGGCTGCGTACCACGCGCAGCCGGGCTTTTCCATGGGGCGGAGGCTCTGTCCGGCGAGCGCTCAGTCGCGCACCCCCAGCAGCCCGCGCGCCACGACCCAATTGTGGATCTCGCTCGGCCCATCATAGATGCGCATGGTGCGCAGCTTGTTCGACATGAGGTAAAGCGGCAATTCGCGGGTCATGCCCATGCCGCCGTAAAGCTGCATGGCGTGATCGACGATGGTGTAAGCTTCCTCGATGCAGAAGGACTTGATCATCGAGATTTCGCTGCGCGTATCGCGGCCCTCGTCGATCTTCCACGCGCAGTCATAGGTCATGAGCCGCATCGCATGGATCTTGGTCGCGGCATCGCTGACCCAGTTCTGCACCGTCTGGCGAGCAGCAAGCGGCTTGCCAAAAGTCGTGCGCTGCGGAGCGTAATCGATCATCATGTCGAGCGCGCGCTGCGCCATGCCGATCGCCCAGGATGCCATCTCGATCCGCCGCGTGCCGAGGCGCACCTGCATCGGCGCAAAGCCCTGCCCCCGCTGGCCGAGCAGCTTCCACCCCGGAACCCGGCAATCATCGAGCGCGATTTCATAGGTCGCGGTGCCATCAATCATCGGGATCTTGCGCGTGACGTTGAAGCCGGGGGTGTCGCGGTCCACCAGAAAGGCCGACATGCCGTTGCGGCCATCGGGGTCCTTGTCGGTGACCGCCATCAGGATGGTGAAATCGGCCTCAGCACCTTTGGTGATCCAGATCTTGCGGCCGTTGATGATCCAGTCATCGCCGTCCTGCACCGCCGTGGTGCGCATCCCCTGTGGGTCCGCGCCCGCGCCGGGCTCGGAAATGCCGATGGCGCTGATCGTCTCGCCGCGCACATAGGGTTCGAGATAGGCGACCCGCTGGCGTTCATCGGCGGCAACCATCAGCATCCTGAGGTTGGGCGAATCCGGCGGCAGGTAATAGGGCACGACGGTCTTGCCCAGTTCCTCGGACACACCAACCATCGCCACCATCGGCAGGTTCATTCCGCCCACTTCCTGGGGCGCATCGAGTCCCCACAGGCCGAGTTCGCGGCTGACCGCATCGACCTCGGCGGTTTCCTCGGGCGTCAGATAGGTCCCCTTCCCCAGGTTCTCACGCTCAATCACCGCCGCCTCGCGCGGCAAAAGCTGATCGCGCACAAATTTGCCGACCAGTTCCTTGAGCATCTGATGTTCGTGGGCGAGTTCGAAATTCATGGGCATCCTGTCTCGGTAGGTATGGTGTTCGCTGCGACCTGCCGCGTGTGACAACACAAGAAACGGCGCGTGTCACCCGTCGGATTGATAGGCGAGCAGGATTTTTGTGCGCGCTACCCGGTGATGACGCTGCGGGCGTGGCGGCTGATGCGGGTGGTGGGCCGCGCTGAGCCTTCCGGCGGGAGGTGCGTGAAACCGTCTGTCGCGGGATCCTGCCATTGCTCCGGGGTCATCGGCGCGCCTTCGGGTGAGAGCCAGTGGCCGTCTTCAGGGAAGCTGGTGAAGGCGGCGATTCGTGCCGCGCGCGCTGCCGAGAGACCCGCGACATATTCCTCCAGCGCGGTGTCGCGGCCCGCCCAGTCGAGCGGCATATCCTGGCAATAGGCGTTGTTGTTGCCCCCCTGACTGCGCCCGCTTTCATCGCCTGCGGTGAGCATGACCGTGCCGGTCGAGGCGAACAGCGTGCCGAGCAGTGCGCGCAGATCGGCAGCGCGGCGGGCGCGGATTTCCGTGTCGTCGCTCGGCCCTTCCGCGCCGTTGTTCCACGAATGGTTCTCTCCGTGCCCGTCGCGATTATCCTCGCCATTGGCGTGGTTGTGGCGCTGTTCATAGGCGACGGTGTCGGCCAGTGTGAAACCATCGTGGGCTGCAAGGAAATTGATGCTGCGGCAGTCCGCGCCAAAGACATCGGATGATCCCGCAATCCGGGTGGCGAGGTCGCCGACGGTGCCCGCGCCTTTCCAGAACCGGCGGACATCGTCGCGATACTTGTCGTTCCACTCAAGCCAATTCGGCGGGAAATGGCCCAGCTGGTAGCCGCCGGGGCCGATGTCCCATGGCTCGGCGATCATCACCCGGTCAGAGAGGAGCGGATCGGCGCTGAGTTCGGCGAAGATCGGGGCTTGGGGATCAAAGCCCGGCCTGCGCGCCAGCACCGGGGCGAGATCGAAGCGGAAGCCGTCGATCCCGGCGTGGCGGACGAAGTGGCGCAAGCTATCGAGCATCAACTGGCGCACATGCGGATTGGCGAAATCGAGCGTGTTGCCGCAGCCGGTGTCGTTGATGAGGCTGCCGTCGGGTGCGCGCGCATAGGCCGCCGGGTCGAGACCGCGCAGGGAGAGCGTGCCGCCCTGCACATCGCTCTCGCCCGAGTGATTGAACACCAGATCGAGGATCACCCCGATCCCCGCTTCATGCAGCGCTGCGACGGTCTCGCGCAATTCCGCCACACCTCCCGGGCAAAGGCCCGGATCAAGCGCCATCATCGCCACTGGGTTATAGCCCCAATGGTTGGCGAGCCCCAACGGCGGCAGATGGCGTTCATCGATCCACGCGATGATCGGCATCAGTTCAACGGCCGTGACATGAAGTGACAACAAGTGCGCGATGACAGCGGGATGACCGAGCGCGGCGATGGTGCCGCGCTGGCTTTCCGGCACCTCGGGATGAAGCTTGGTGAAGCCGGCAACATTGACCTCGTAGATCAGCCCCCCGCGTTGGAACAGCGGCGTGTGCAGGGGCACCTCTGTCTGCGGCCCGGGAATGATAGCGCGCGGGACAAGGTCGGCGGTGTCTTCGCTATATTGCCGAAGGCGGGGGTGCTGGGTGAAGCGGCGGTCGAGTTCCACCGCATAGGGATCGACCAGCAGCTTGGCAGGATCGAACCAGAGGTCGCCCGCCGGGTCATACCGCCCATGCGCACGATAGCCGTAACGCGTGCTGGTCAGATCATCGGGTAGCTCCACCACCCAGACATCGCCCTGCTGCGCCATCGGGTGCCGGGTCTCGACCTCACCGGTGAACAGGCACAGCTCCAAACTTTCCGCCAGCGGCGCGCGCACCGAGAAGCGGGTCACGCCGCCCGCGACCTGCGCGCCGAGGGGCGGGATCACGTCACCACATCAGGCGCGGTGCGCCCGGTATAGGCGGCGATACCGGCAATCGCTTCGGCTGCCGCGATCAGATCGGCAAGCATCGCAGGGGTCTCTTCCGCCAAGCGCCCGTCCGGGCTTTCATAGCGTTCCAGATAGACCCGCAAGGTCGCGCCCTCGGTGCCCGTGCCCGACAGGCGAAACACGATCCGCGATCCGCAAGCAAACAGCACCCGCACACCCTGCCGCAAGCTTTGCGAACCATCGACCGGATCAGTGTAGGCGAATTGATCGGCAGCGTTCACCGTGAGCGGTCCGAAGGCCCTCCCCGGCAGGCCCTTCAGCGAAGCCTCCAGCGCAGCCATGAGCGCGTTCGCCCGCGCCGTCTCGATCGCCTCGTAATCGTGCCGCGCGTAGTAATTGCGCCCGAACCGTGCCCAATGCTCCCGCGCCAGCTCCGCCACCGGTTTGCCCGTCACCGCCAGAATATTGAGCCACAAGAGCACCGCCCACAGCCCATCCTTCTCGCGCACATGATCGCTGCCAGTGCCCGCGCTTTCCTCGCCGCAGATCGTGGCCTTGCCCGCGTCGAGCAGCGTGCCGAAGAATTTCCACCCCGTCGGCGTCTCCCACAGGGGGATACCCAGCGCCTCCGCCACCCGGTCGGCGGCGGCGCTGGTCGGCATGGAGCGGGCGATGCCCTTGAGCCCGCCCGCATATCCCCGCGCGAGGTGCGCATGGGCGGCCAGCATCGCCAGCGAGTCCGAAGGCGTGATGAAAATCCCCTTGCCGATGATGAGGTTGCGATCCCCGTCCCCATCCGAAGCCGCCCCAATCGCGGGCGCATCGGGCGACATCATCAGATCGTAAAGCACCCGCGCATGGACAAGGTTGGGATCGGGGTGATGCCCGCCAAAATCCTCCAGCGGCACGCCATTATGCACGGTGCCTGCGCGAAAGCCCAAGCGGCGCTCAAGTATCTCGGTGGCATAAGGCCCCGTCACCGCGTGCATCGCGTCGAACGCCATCGACAGACCATCCTGCACCGCGGCGCGGATCGCGGGGAAATCGAACAGCTCCTCCATCAAGGCGGCGTAATCGGCGACCGGATCGATCACTTCGACCGTCATGTCGCCGACTTGCGATGTGCCGATCCGGTCGAGGTCGATATCGGCGGCCTCGACCATCATCCAGCGGTCGATGGTCTGGGTGCGCGCGTAAATCGCCTCGGTCACCGCTTCGGGCGCGGGGCCGCCATTGGCGATGTTGTACTTGATGCCGAAATCCTCGTCCGGCCCGCCGGGATTGTGGCTGGCGGACAGGATCAGCCCGCCAGAAGCGCCATATTTGCGGATCACGTGGCTCGCGGCGGGCGTGGAGAGAATACCGCCCCGCCCCACCAGCACGCGGGCATAGCCATTCGCCGCCGCGATGCGGATGGCATGCTGGATCACCGTGCGGTTGTGATAGCGCCCGTCCCCACCGATAACCAAGGTCGATCCGGCCGGGCGTTCGGCCACATCGAATACGCTCTGGATGAAATTCTCGGCGTAATTCGGCTGGGCGAACACCCGTACCTTCTTGCGCAGGCCCGAGGTGCCGGGCTTCTGGCCGTCGAAGGGCGTGGTGGCAATGGTCTGGATCATCCCCGTTCCTCAATCAATTGGCGGTAGAGCGCAGCATAGGCCGCGCCGCTGGCCCCCCATGAAAAATCCGCCTTCATCGCGTTCTTCTGCACCTGCTTCCACGCCTTGGCATCGGCGTACAGCTCGACCGTCCGGCTCACCGCCATGGCGAGCGCCTCAGGGCTGACCGCGTTCATCTGCACGCCCGTGGCAACGCCTGCAGCCAGCGCGGCGGGGTTTGCATCGATCACCGTGTCGGCGAGGCCCCCGGTGCACGCGACCACGGGGATGCAGCCGTAAGCGAGGCCATAAAGCTGGGTAAGGCCGCAGGGTTCGAACCGGCTCGGCACCAAAATAGCGTCGCCGCCTGCCTGCAAGCGGTGCGCGAGCGGCTCGTCATAGCCGATCCTGATCCCGATCCGCCCCGGATGGCGCGCGGCGGCGGCATGGAGCGCGGCCTCGATTTCGGCATCGCCTGAGCCGAGCAGCGCCAGCCGCCCGCCGATCCCGACCAGATGATCGAGCACGTCGGGCAGCAGGTCCATACCCTTCTGCCATGTCAAGCGGCTGACAACGATGAATAGCGGGCCATCGCCGGGTTCAAGCCCAAATTCCTGCTCAAGCGCGCGCTTGTTCTTGGCCCGCGCGGCGAGCTTTCCGGCAGTGAAGCGAGCGGCAAGGTGCGGGTCGGTGGCCGGGTTCCATTCGGCTGTATCGATCCCGTTGAGGATGCCGTGGACCCGATGCGACCGCGCCAGCACCACGCCTTCCAGCCCCATCCCGAATTCGACGCTGCGGATCTCGCGCGCATAAGTGGGGCTGACAGTAGTGATTGCATCGGCCAGCTGCATCCCGGCCTTCAAAAAGCCGACCCCGCCATAGCTTTCGACGCCGTCCACCGACCACGCCTCGGGCGGCAGGCCAAGCTGGGGGAAGACCTCGGCGGGGAAATAGCCTTGGAATGCCATGTTGTGGATGGTCATGACGCTTGGCACTGGCGCACCGCCGAAGCGCAGGTAGGCGGGGGTCAGCCCGGTCTGCCAGTCATGGGCATGAACCAGATCGAAGCGCTGGCCCTTCACCGCGCCCCCCGCCAGATCGGCTGCTGCCCGCGCCAGTGCCGCGAACCGCCGCCAATTGTCGTCCCAGTCGCGGCCCAAGGCATCGGCGTAAGGCCCGCCTTCGCGCCCGAACAGTGCAGGCGCATCGAGCACCAGCAGCGGGCTCGCGCCGAGCGTGCCCTTCACCATCCGGGCGGGCGTGCCCAGCAGATCGTCCCACTTATGCGCCGCTCGCACCTTGCCGAGGCTGCTGAGCACCTTGGGATAGCCCGGCACCAGCGTTGTCACCGCCACGCCGTGCGGGGCGAGCGCGGCGGGCAGCGCGCCCGCCACGTCGGCCAGCCCGCCGGTCTTGATCAGCGGTGCCGCCTCCGAGGTGACCGAGAGGACTTTCAGCGTCATACTTGCAGGCGCGCCATCATGTCGCGGGTGACCAGCACCACGCCCTTGTCCGACACCCGGAACCGGCGCGCATCGAGCTCGGGGTCCTCGCCGATCACCAGCCCTTCAGGAATGCGCACGCCGGAATCGATGATCACCTTGTTGAGCCGCGCCCCGCGTCCGATGTTGCAGTAGGGCAGGATCACCGCCTCGCGCACCCGCGAATAGCTGCCGATCTTGACCCCGGTGAAGAGCAGGCTGCGCCACACTTCCGAGCCCGAAATGATGCAGTCACCCGACACCAGCGAGGACACGGCAAAGCCCCGCCGGCCGTCTTCATCGTGCACGAACTTGGCAGGGGCGGCGACGACGGAATCGGTCCAAATCGGCCAGTCACGGTCATAGAGGTTCAGCTTGGGCACGGTGTCGGTGAGGTCGAGATTGGCTTCGAAATAAGCATCGAGCGTGCCGACATCGCGCCAATATTCCTCGATCTCTTCCGCCGCGCGGATGCAGCTGTTGGTGAAGCGGTGCGCGACCGCTTTGCCGTGCTTGACGATGTAGGGGATGATATCGCCGCCAAAATCGCGCTTGGAGGCGGGATCATCGGCATCGCGGCGGAGCTGCTCGAACAGGAAATCGGTGTTGAAGACGTAGATCCCCATCGAGGCCAGCGCCATGCCCTCGTTACCGGGAATGCCCGGCGGGTCCTTGGGCTTTTCGACAAAGGCGGTGATGGTGTCCTTCTCGTCCACCTGCATCACCCCGAAGCCGGTCGCCTCCATGCGCGGCACGACAAGGCAGCCGACGGTCACATCCGCGCCTGAATTGACATGCTGTTGCAGCATCAATTCGTAGTCCATCTTGTAGATGTGATCACCCGCGAGGATCACCATGTATTTGGGGGCGTGGGAGGCGATGATGTCGATGTTCTGGAACACCGCGTCGGCCGTGCCTTCGTACCACTGGTTTTCCGAGACGCGCTGGCTGGCGGGCAGGATATCGAAGCTTTCGTTGCGCTCGGGCCGCATGAAGTTCCAGCCGCGCTGCATGTGCCGGATCAGCGAGTGGGCCTTGTACTGGGTCGCCACGCCAATACGGCGGATGCCCGAATTGATCGCGTTCGACAGCGCGAAATCGATGATCCGCGATTTGCCGCCGAAATAGACCGCAGGCTTGGCGCGCCTGTCAGTCAGTTCCATCAACCGGCTGCCGCGTCCTCCCGCAAGCACATAGGCCATGGCTTCACGCGCGAGCGGCCTTCCCGAAGTTCTCTCTTGCATCTGTTCTCTCCCCAGAGATTGGCGTTTTTGTGTTCTTATCCCGTGTAGTGCAGCATTATCGTGGCAAGCGGCGGCAGGACGATGTGGGCCGCGCCGCCCGATGCGGTCACTTGCCCCAGATTGCCCTGTCCGCTGCCGCCGTAGATCGCGGCATCGCTGTTGAGCACCTCGGCCCATGTCCCGTCATGCGGCAGCGACACGCGGTAGTGGGTGTGAAGCGCAGGCGTCAGGTTGGCGATCACCGCCACCGGAGCCTCGCCCGGAGCCTTGCGCAGCCATGCGAACACGGAATTGTCCGCATCATCGGCAATCAGCCATTCAAACCCCTCGCCCTCGCAATCGCGGGCATGGAGTGCGGGCGTAGTGCGGTAGAGGCGATTGAGGTCACGGATCAGATCAGCCACCCCGCGATGCGCAGGCGCGTCCATCAGGTGCCAATCGAGGCTACGCTCCTCGCTCCATTCGCGGCGCTGGGCGAATTCCTGGCCCATGAACAACAGCTTCTTGCCAGGATAGCCCCACATCAGCGCGTAATAGGCACGCAGGTTGGCGAACTGCTGCCAATCATCGCCGCTCATCTTGGCGATCAGGCTGCCCTTGCCGTGCACCACTTCGTCATGGCTCAAAGGCAGCACGAAATTCTCGGAAAAGGCATAGACGAGGCCGAAGGTAATCTCGCTGTGGTGGTATTTCCGGTGGATCGGATCACGCGCCATGTATTGCAGCGTGTCGTGCATGAAGCCCATGTTCCACTTGAACCCGAAACCGAGCGCTGTGCGGGGACCTTCATCAAAGGCGGGGTGCGAGACGCCGGGCCATGAGGTCGATTCCTCGGCGATGGTCATCACGCCGGCGTGCTGGCCATAGAGCGCGCGGTTGGTGGCGCGCATGAATTCCACCGCCTCCCAATTCTCGCGCCCGCCAGCCTCGTTGGGGATCCATTCACCTACTTTGCGCGAGTAATCGCGGTAGAGCATCGAGGCGACCGCATCGACGCGCAGCCCATCGACATGATATTGCTCGGCCCAGAACAGCGCGTTGTTGACGAGGAAGGAGCGCACTTCGCGCCGCCCGAAATTGTAGATCGCGGTGTTCCAATCGGGATGAAAACCGAGGCGCGGGTCTTCGTGTTCGTAGAGCGCCGTGCCGTCGAACCGGGCGAGGCCATGCTCGTCGACCGGGAAATGCGCGGGCACCCAGTCGATCAGCACGCCGACACCGGCGCGGTGCGCACCGTCGACGAAACGCGCGAAGCCCTCAATGTCGCCGAACCGCGCGGACGGCGCGTAAAGCCCGGTGGTCTGATAGCCCCAGCTTGGGTCATAGGGGTGTTCGGAGACAGGCAGGAACTCGATATGGGTGAAGCCCATCGCGGTCACGTAAGGGATCAGGCGCGCGGCCATTTCGTCCCAGGTCAGGAACCAGCCATTGTCGTCCCGCTGCCACGAACCGGGGTGGACTTCGTAGATCGAGATCGCCTCGCGCCGGGGATCGACACTGGCCCAATGCGCGCGGTGGGCATCATCGCCCCATTCGCGCTTGCCGGGCACCGCCACCACGCTGGCGGTCTTGGGGCGCAGCTCGCTGGCGAAGGCGAAGGGATCGGCCTTCAAGGGCTGCACCCTGCCATCAGGGCCGGTGATGCGGTATTTGTAGGCGGTGCCGGGGCCGATATCGGGGATGAATATCTCCCACACGCCGATATCGACGCGGCGGCGCATCATGTGCGCAGCCCCGTTCCAGCCGTTGAAATCGCCCACCAAGTTGACGCACCGCGCGTTCGGCGCCCAGACCGCAAAATGCACGCCCTGCGCGCCCTGATGCTCGATCACATGCGCGCCGAGCTTGTCGAACAGACGGAAATGCGTGCCTTCTGCGATCAGGAAATCATCGAGCGGGCCGAGCACCGGGCCAAAGCTGTAGGGATCGGTCACCCACCATTCGCTGCCATGCCCCCGGCAACGATACTTCACCGGCTTGGGCTTGCCGCGCAGCTTGCCCTCGAACAGCCCATGGATCTCCACCCGGGCCATCTTGCCGAGCCTGCCGCCTTTCAGCGAGAACGCCTCCGCTTCCTCCGCGCCCAGCAGCAGCGCACGGGCGAAGGTGCCCTCCGGCCCCTCGTGCGGCCCCAGCAGCGCGAAGGGATCGGCGTGGGTGCCGTCCAGCAGCGCAGCGATGGCCTCGGGTGGCGGTTTCACAGCACGCCCCAGATCTCGCGTGCATATTCCCGGATCGTGCGGTCGGAGGAGAACCACCCGACCCCGGCAATGTTCATAATCGCCGCCTTGCGCCAAGCTGCGCGGTCTTGCCAGCGCGCATCAACCTCGCGCTGGGCGGCCGCATAGGCATCGAAATCAGCGGCCACCATAAACCAGTCGGAGTGCTTGAGCGCGTCCATCAGCCCGGTGTAACGCGATGGATCATCGGGGCTGAACACACCGCTGGCGATGGCATTGACCGCCTGACACAATTCGCGGCTGCCCTCGATCACTTCGCGGGGGTTGTAGCCCCCGGCGCGCTTGGCGGCGACCTCCTCGGCGGTGAGGCCGAAGATCACGATATTCTCGCGCCCCACCCGCTCCATGATCTCGATATTGGCCCCGTCGAGCGTGCCGATGGTGAGCGCACCGTTGAAGGCGAACTTCATGTTGCCCGTGCCCGAGGCTTCCATGCCCGCCGTCGAAATCTGTTCCGACAAATCCGCCGCCGGGATGATCCGCTCCGCCAGACTGACATTGTAATTGGGGACGAACACCACCTTCAGCACCTCGCCCACGCTAGGATCGGAATTGATCCGCCGGGCAATGTCATTGGCGAGTTTGATGATCAGTTTCGCGTTGTGATAGGTCGGCGCGGCCTTCCCGCCGAAAATCTTCACCCGCGGCACCCAGTCACGCTCGGGATGGCTGCGGATCTGATCATAGAGCGCCACCGTCTCGATCAGATTGAGCAGCTGGCGCTTGTATTCGTGGATGCGCTTGATCTGGACATCGAACAGCGCGTCAGGATCGAGCCGGATGCCGGTGAGCTCGCGCAGGTGGTTCGAGAGGTCCACCTTGTTCGCCCGCCTGGCCTCGTCCACCCGCTCGGCAAAAGCAGGGTCGGCGGCGAAGCCTGTGAGCGCGCTGATCTGCTCGGCATCCTCAAGAAAATCGCTGCCAATCGCCTCGCGGATCAGGCCCGTCAGGCGCGGGTTGGCCTGTTGCAGCCAGCGGCGCGGGGTAACGCCGTTGGTCTTGTTGTTGATGCGTTCGGGATAGAGCTTGTGGAGATCGGAGAAGACCGTCTCCTTCATCAGCTCTGTGTGCAGCGCCGCCACCCCGTTCACGGAATGCGCGCCGACGAAAGCAAGGTTCGCCATCCGCACCCGCCGCTCGCCGTGCTCGTCGATCAGCGAGATCGCGGCAATCGCGGCGTCATCCATCCCGGCCTTGCGGGCCTCGCGCAGCACCCGCGCGTTGATCGCATAGATGATCTGCATGTGGCGCGGCAGCATCCGCTCGAACAGCGGCAGCGGCCAGCTTTCGAGCGCTTCGGGCAGCAGGGTGTGGTTGGTGTAACCGATGGTGCGCCGGGTGATGTCCCACGCCTCGTCAAAGTCGAGACCGTGTTCGTCCTTCAAGAGCCGCATCAGCTCGGCCACCGCGACGGAAGGGTGCGTGTCGTTCAATTGGATCGCCGCCTTGTCGGGCAGGCTGCGCACATCGCCGTGATATTGCACGTGGCGGCGGACAATGTCCTGAATGCTGGCCGAGGAGAAGAAGAACTCCTGCCGCAGCCGCAATTCCTGCCCCGCCGGGGTGGAATCCGCCGGATAGAGCACCCGCACCAGACTATCCGCGCGAACCTGCGCTGCCAGTGCGCCGGCGTGGTCGCCGGCGTTGAAGGCGGCAAGCTGGATCGGGTCCATCGCATTGGCGGTCCACAGCCGCAGCGTATTGACCCGCTTGCCGCGCCAGCCGACAACAGGGGTATCGACCGCGGTCGCCTCGATCTTTTCGGCCGGCAGCCAACGCACCGCCGCGCCGTCGCTGATCACCTCGCCGCCGAACCCGACACAGTAGGAACTCTCGCGCCGCTCGAACTCCCAGGGATTGCCGTGCGCGAGCCAGGTTTCGGGCAATTCGACCTGCCAGCCTTCGTCGATCCGCTGGCGGAACATGCCGTTGATGTAGCGGATGCCATAGCCAAAGGCGGGAATATCGAGGCTGGCGAGACTCTCCATGAAACACGCTGCCAGCCGCCCGAGGCCGCCATTGCCGAGCGCCGCATCAGGCTCCAGCTCCTCAAGACGTGCCAAATCGAGCCCATGCGCGCTCAGCGCCTGCTCCATCGCCCGGGTGCAGCCAAGGTTCGACAACGCATCGCGCAGCAGCCGCCCGATCAGGAATTCGAGGCTGAGGTAATAAACCCGCTTGCCTTCCGCCTCGTGCGTGCGCGCGGTCGAGGCGAACCAGTGGTCGATGATATCATCGCGCAGCGCGAGCACGGTGGCGTTGTACCAGTCATGCGGCTTGGCCGCGCGCTCGTTCTTGCCGACGCGGTGGTGGAGGGCGTCGATGATGCGCTCATCAAGCTCGCTGGCTTTTCCGCTGATGGGAATATTCACTGAGACTATTCTCCCTGTTTGCGCCGCGCGCCGTCGCAATCCCGGTGCCCCCACCATGCTGCATGCCGCGATGGCACACTAACCAGTTGCGATGCTCGCCAGCAATCGCTCAAATGCCACTTCAATCGTATTCATGGCGCGAAATCGGGCTGCACGGCTTGCCAAGCGGGGTTTGCGGCCCGATGCGGGCGGTCGCGGCGCGCAGACCAGCGCCGCTGAGGAGGGCCGCGATGACGCCATTGGATGCGCTGGCACAGGCTTGCGGCCTCGCGCGCGCATGGCGCGATGTCGAGGGGCGGGAGCAGCGGGTCAGTGACGCCGCCCTTGAAGCGATCCTCGCCGCGCTCGGCCACGAGGCGGCGAGTGAGGGGAAGATTGCGCGTTCGCTGGCACAGGTTGAAGCACGCGCGGCGGCGCTCCCAACGATGCTAGTGGCCGATGCCGGTGAGACCATCACCCTGCCCTTCGCCCCGACCTGTGCCGAAATTACCGGTGAGGACGGCATCACCCGCCCGCTGCCGCTCGATGGCGCGCGGCTGAAGTTGGGCGCCGCGCCCGGCTATTACGACCTCGCGCTGGATCGCCACACGCTGAAGCTCGCGGTCGCGCCCGCCGCGTGCCCGCTTCCCCATGCCCCCGGCCGCCGCCCGTGGGGCGTTTCGCTCCAGATCCCGGCGCTGCGGGGCGATGTGCCGCGCGCTTTCGGCAATTTTGGCGAGCTAGCTCGCGCCGTCGAGGTTTTGGGCACGCGCGGGGCGGATGCGGTCGCGATCAATCCCGTACACGCGCTGTTTCCGGGGCATGGACAAGGGTTCAGTCCCTATTCTCCCTCCAGCCGCCTATTCCTCAACAGCGCGATGGGCGATCCGGCGCTGGTCGGCCTGCCACCGCTGCCCATTGAAGAATCGGGCGCCTTGATCAACTGGGAGCAAGCCCTGCCGCGTCGTCTGCAGGCTCTGCGAACCGCCTTTGCCGCACTGGACCCAGCGCGGCGCGCTGCGCTGGCGCGAGAGGGCGATGCCATGCTCCACCGACACGCGCTGTTCGATGCGCTCGACACCCATTTCCGACCCACCGGCGCGCATGGCTGGCGGGAGTGGCCAAGCGCTTATCGCGACCCTGACAGCCCCGAAGTCGCCCGTTTCGCCGCCGAGCATGCCGAGGAAGTGACCTTCCACCTGTTCTTGCAGTGGCTCGCGCGCGAGGGCCTCGGCGCAGCCCAGGCCGCCGCGCGCGATGCCGGGATGGCGGTGGGTCTGATCGGCGACCTTGCCGTGGGTGTCGATCCGGCAGGCAGCGATGCCTGGTCCTTGCGCGGTGCGATGCTGGACGGCCTCACCATCGGAGCCCCGCCCGACCCGCTGGGGCCGCTGGGGCAGAACTGGTCGATCACCAGTTTCTCGCCCGAGGGTCTGCGCGCGAGCGGCTATGCCCCGTGGATCGCGATGATCCGCGCCGGCCTGATGGGCTGCGGCGGCCTCAGGATCGACCATGCATTCGGTCTCGCACGACTGTGGGTCATTCCCGAAGGCGGCGCGACCAGCGACGGGGCTTATCTGAGCTACCCCTTCCAAGACCTGATCCGCCTCGCCACCTTGGAAGCGCACCGGGCGGGCGCGCTGATCATCGCCGAGGATCTGGGCACCGCTCCTCACGGCTTCACCGGGGCCGTGACCGCGCGGCAGATGCTGGGGATGCGGGTGCTGTGGTTCGAGCGGGCAGAGGATCACGGCTTCGTCGGTGCACAGGATTACCCGCGCCTCAGCGCGGCGATGAGCGGGACTCATGACACGGTCACGGTCGCGGGATGGTGGCGCGGGCGCGATCTTGATTGGGCGGAGAAACTCGGCCGCCTGCCACCCGAAGTTGATAGGGCCGAAGCCGAGGCAATCCGCGACTGGGACCGCGGGCTGCTGTGGTCAACCCTCAGCGGCGCACACCCTCGCCCCGCGCCTGACGACCCGGCCCCTGTGGTTGACGCCGCCATCGCCCATATCGCCCGCACGCCTTCAGCCTTGGCGCTGGTGTCGCTGGAGGATCTGCTGGGCGAGGAAGAGCAACCGAACCTCCCCGGCACCATCACCGAACACCCCAACTGGCGCCGCCGCTTGGCTGCGCCGCTGGGTGAGCTGCTGGCAACCGAGCCGGTCGCTCAGCGCTGCGCGATGCTGCGGACCGAGCTTTAGGCCCGAGCCAGCCCCGCAAGGCCGAGCCGCCAGCGCAGCGTATCGATCCGGTCCTGACCGAAGAACGGCTCCCCGCGAAACACCATGGTCGGCACGCCCCAGTGCCCCGCCGCATCGAGCGCCTGGTGATTGCGCTCGATCTCTTCGAGATGGTCGCCATTTTCAATAGCCGCATCGAGGTCTTCGAGGTCGAGCCCGGCATCGGCCACAGCGTTCTTGAGCAAGTCGCCCTTGTCCCAGCCCCGGGTGCCGCCAAAGATCAGTGCGGCCACCCGGTCGGCGAGCTCCACACCCCGGCCCCGGCGGTTGGCCTCCACCCCCAGCTTGGAGAGGCGGTAAATGTATGGTTGCTCCTTGGCGACCGCCATCGTCCGGAAGTCCTGCACGATCGGATCGGGATCGGTCGGGAAAACGATCGGCCGGCCCAGCATCTCGCCGCGCCGGATCGAATCCCGCGCGATATACATCGGCGGCTTGCGGTTGGCGGGATCAAACAGCGCTTCGGGGTTGCGGACCGCCAGCGGCAGCACCACGCGCAAAGCGACATCGACCGCGTAATCCTCCCGCAACTGCAAAAGGTCGGCTGTTACCAGCCGCGAATAGGGGCTGCGGAACGACCAGAAAACGTCAACGGTTTCGCTCACGGCTATTGTCCCCTTTCACCCCTGGCAACGTGCCTGGCACCCAACGCGCGCGGCATGGCCTAGACCGCCGCGCTCAGGTAGGCTGCAAGACCGTTGGCGGCTTCCCGCACCGCGGCGTTTATTGACGGCGCGGTTCCTGCTTCCACCTCGCGGGAAAAGCTCACCGCCTGCACCATCGCGATGACGAAACTCTGCCGGATCCGGGGCTCCAGCCGTGCGGGAGGTATGTGCGGCAGGGCTGCGACGATCTCTTCTGTCAACCGCACAAAGGTCTGCGCGCCGGCGTTTTTAATCAGCTTGGTGTGGTGGAACCGGGGATCGGAAACAAACTGAAGAGCAAATCGGACGTAGACACGGCCGTTCTCTTCGAGACAGGCTTCCAGAAGCGGGCCAATGGCTGCTTCGACCACCGCCACCAGCCGCGCTTTGGGATCGGTCTCGGTGACCCGCTCCAGCCGCACCGCTCGCTCCGCCTCGATCTCGCGGTAACGCTTGGCGAAGACTTCCTCGATCAGGCTTTCGATGTTGCCGAAATGGTAATGCACCGCACTGGGATTGCGCGCTCCGGCATCGGCGGTGATCATCTTGACCGAGACCGAGCCCAGCCCTTTCTCGGCAATCAGCCGCTCAGCTGATCGCAGCAATTCAGACTTGGTATCCTGCCGGCTTGAAGCTTCCATAAGTCGTGCAGTCCGTTCCTCGTAAAAGCCGCGTCCCGGGGCAACGGCCTATCACCGCGCGGCAGGTGATAGCAAGCCATGGCACACGGCAGAGGCCACGGCTCCAGAATGGCGCTGCGGTATTCACCTTCGCAACCTCGCATTTGGACACCCTGCGATTTCCTCGGGTTCTTCTTTCTGGTGGAAGTGCCCCGCGTGCGGCAACTTGTAACGCCGTGATCAGTTGATGACCCGGTTGGCGCGCAGCCTTTCGCGCGCAAAGTCGAAAAAGGCACGCACCTTGGCCGAAGCGTTGCGTCCTTCCGGATGGACGATGTGCACCGGCAGCGGCGGCTGTTCGAAGTCCTCGAGCACAATCTGGAGATGGCCCGCGATCAGGTCCGGCCCGACCTGATAGGACAGCGCGCGGGTCAACCCCCAACCGGCGCGCGCCGCACTGATCGCGGGTTCATTGGCGTTGCAGAACAGCGCAGGCTTGACCTGCACCGCGATCTCGCCCTGCGCCCCGAAGCGCCATTCAAGCGAAGTCCAGGCACTGGTCGCGGCGATGATCCGGTGCTGGGCAAGCTCAGAAGGGTGCTGTGGCAAGCCAGCCCGTTCGAGATAGGCGGGCGAGGCGCAGATCACCTGCCTGACCGATCCGACCCGGACCGCGCTGTAACTCGAATCCGGCAGGTGCCCGATGCGGATCGCCACATCGATCCCTTCATCGACGAGATTGACGACCCGGTCGAGGAAGATCGCCCGTCCCGTGACCTGCGGGTGAAGGTCGAGGAATTCGGTCAGGATCGGCATCACGTAATGTTGCCCGAACAGCACCGATGCGGTTACCGTCAACATTCCCGTGGGAGTGGCATAGGACCCCGCCGCCGATGCCTCAGCCTCTTCGATCGCAGCAAGGATGCGGCGGCAATCGTCCAGATAGCGCGCGCCTGCCTCGGTCAGCTTGACCGCGCGGGTGGTGCGGGTCAGTAGCCGCGTGCCGATGGCATCCTCAAGCGCGGCGACCGCGCGGGTGACAGCGGGCGGGCTCATGTGCAGCTGGCGCGCAGCCTCGGCGAACCCGCCCGTCTCAGCGATCCGCACGAACACCCGCATCGCGTGATAACGATCCATTCCGGCCTCCCAGTCCCTTACCGGCCCCAGCAACGTAGCCAAACCTCGCTGCGGCAGTCCTGCTTTATGCACCTATCATTGCGTGAAGTGGAACAGTGATTTGTCGATTTGCGCCGTTCTTCCGCCAATCGGTGCAACCTAAGTCACAAGCCGTCGCTTGATCCATCCGGCGACCGCAACTTGACCTCAGAAAGACCCTGTCATGAAACTCTATTCCCATCCCATCTCCGGTCATGCCCACCGCGCCCGCCTGTTCTTCTCGCTCATCGGAGCGCCGGTCGAGATCGTCGAGGTCGACCTTGCCAAAGGTGAACACAAGTCACCTGAATATCTCGCCAAAAACCGCTTCGGTCAGGTGCCGCTGCTGGAGGATGACGGCCACTTTATCGCCGATTCCAACGCCATCCTCGTTTATGCTGCCAAGAAGTTCGCCAAGACCGAATGGCTGCCCCAAGACCCGATCGGTGCGGCGCGAGTGCAGCGCTGGCTCTCTGTCGCTGCGGGGCAGATCGCCTTCGGTCCCGGCGCCGCGCGGCTCGTGACCATTTTCAAGGCCGATTATCGCCCCGATGAAGTCATTGCTCGTGCCCACGCCATCCTCGCGTTGATCGAGGCCGAGCTGGAAGGGCACGACTGGATCGCCGCCGACCGCGCCACCATCGCCGATGTTGCGCTCTACAGCTACATCGCCCGCGCGCCGGAGGGCAATGTCGACCTTGCGCCCTATGCCAATGTCCGCGCCTGGCTCGCGCGGATCGAAGCGCTGCCGGGCTTCGTGGAATTCGGCAAGACCCCGGTAGGCCTAGCCGCCTAAATGCCGCGCGACCGGGCGGTGTCTGCCGCCCGGTCGCCTGCCATGGGAGACCGCCATGACCGACACACTGACCGACAAGCCTTCCCCCTTTCACCCGGGCGAGGTCGCGATCCAGGCGTCGCTGGGCGTCGCTGAGCGCATGGAGCAATTCGGCAGGCGGGCAATCCGCGATTTTATGCCCGACCAGCACCGTGATTTCTACGCGCAGTTGCCCTTCATCGTAGTGGGCGCGGTTGATCGGCAAGGCGATGTCTGGGCCACAATTTTGAGCGGCGCGCCTGGGTTCATCCACAGCCCTGATCCGCGCACGCTCCATTTCGCGGTCACGCCCGATCCGCGTGATCCGGCCAGCGCCGGACTTGGCGAAGGCGACGCGGTCGGCCTGCTCGGGATTGAGCGTCATACCCGCCGCCGCAACCGCATGAACGGGCGGGTGCAGACGCTCAGCGCCGAGCGGATCGCCGTGACGGTCGAACACGCCTTCGGCAATTGCCCGCAATATATCCAGAGGCGCGACTGGCAGATGGTGCGCGATCCGATGGATCATGCCGACCTGCCTGATGCACTCGAACGCGATCCGGCGGACCGACGCGTGCAGGACATGATCACCGCCGCCGATACGTTCTTCGTGGCCTCCTATGTCGATGATGCTGCGGGCCGCCACGTCGATGCCTCGCACCGGGGCGGCAAGCCGGGTTTCGTGCGGGTCAATGCCGATGGCTCGCTCACGATCCCCGATTTTGCGGGCAACCTGCAATTCAACACGCTGGGCAATTTTCTTCTCAACCCGAAGGCCGGGTTGGTGTTTCCCGATTTCGCCAGCGGCGCTGTGCTGCAACTGACGGGCGAGGTGGAACTGGTGCTCGATTCGTCCGAGATCGCCGCGTTTCAGGGTGCCGAGCGCTTGTGGACGTTCCGGCCGCGCCGCGCGGTGCTACGCGAAGGCGCGCTGCCGCTGCGCTTTGCGTCCCGGCCTGAAGGCGCATCGCCGAACAGCCTGATGACCGGCGACTGGCAACAGGCTGCCGAGCGGCTGGCAGCCAAGACACTGGCCAACGCCTGGCGCCCGTTCCGGGTGGCAAAGATCACGCAGGAGAGCAGCGTCATCCGCTCGGTCCATCTCGAGCCCGCCGATGGCCACGGGATCATCGCCCACGCCCCCGGTCAGCACCTCCCGATCCGCGTTACGCCCGCAGGCAGTGCCGAGCCGGTGCAGCGCACCTATACCCTGTCGAGCGCGCCGTCGGACGGGTTCTTCCGCCTCAGCGTCAAGCGCCAGGGGCTGGTGTCCGATCACCTCCACAGTCTTGCCGTGGGCGACAAGATCGAGGCCCGCGTCCCGGCAGGAACCTTCACCATTGACCCGCTCGAGCCACGTCCGGCGGTGTTGCTGGCGGCCGGCGTCGGGATCACCCCGATCCTCGCGATGCTGCGCAGCATCGTGTTCGAAGGCCTGCGCAAGCGCCGCATCCGCCCTACTTTCGTGTTTCAGGCCGCGCGCAACCTTGCCGAGCGCGGCTTCGATGCCGAGCTCGGCGATCTGGTTGCGCAGGCGGGCGGCGCGGTGCGGATGGTGCGGGTCCTCGACGATACGACCGGCGCGCGCGAGGGGCTGGACTACGAAGCGACAGGGCGGATCGATGCTGCGCTGCTGCGCGCGGTTCTGCCGTTCGATGCCTATGATTTCTACATGTGCGGCCCGCCGCCTTTCATGCAGGGGCTTTACGACCAGCTGAGCGACATCGGCGTGCCTGATGCGCGCATCCATGCCGAGACCTTTGGTCCGGCCTCACTCAAGCGCCGCGTGTCGGAGGTGGCCGCCCCGCTCACCCCGGCGGCGACCACGCCCGTCCCGGTCGCGTTCATGGCATCGGGCAAGGAAGCGCGCTGGACGCCCGAGGCAGGCTCGCTGCTCGACCTGGCCGAAGCGCGCGGGCTGACCCCGGCTTATGGCTGCCGCGGCGGTTCGTGCGGCACCTGTGCCACCAAGGTGCTCGCCGGCTGGGTCACCTATCCCGCACCGCCCTCAGCCGCCGTGGCCGAGGATCACGCCTTGATCTGCTGCGCCATTCCCGCCGCCACCGAAGCGGGCGTCGGTGACCGGCTGGTGCTCGACTTGTAAGCGTTCGGATCATCTTGCGAGACTATTTCATCACTTGCAACAAAGCCTTGCGCAAGACGCAGGTTCTCGCCTTCACGCGGATCACCTACCTCATCGGCATCGTGCACTCCCTCTTTCTCTCCGCCCGGTCACCTTTTTTCAACCCCGGAGCATGTCATGACCCGCCCACCCCTTCCCCCCTTCACCGAAGAAACCGCACGCGAGAAAGTGCGCCTCGCCGAAGATGGCTGGAACAGCCGCGATCCGGCCAAGGTCGCGCTCGCCTATACCGAGGACACCATCTGGCGAAACCGCGCGGAATTCCCGCGTGGCCGAGCCGAAGTCGCGGCCTTCCTGACCCGCAAATGGGCGAAGGAGCTCGATTACCGGCTGATCAAGGAGCTCTGGGCCTTCACCGGCAATCGCATCGCGGTGCGCTATGCCCATGAATATCACGATGACAGCGGCAACTGGTTCCGCGCCTATGGCAACGAGAACTGGGAGTTTGCCGAGGATGGCCTGATGCATCGCCGCCATGCCAGCATCAACGAACACCCGATCCGCGAGGAAGACCGCAAGTTCCGCTGGCCGCTGGGCCGCCGGCCCGACGATCACCCCGGGCTGAGCGACTTGGGGCTATGACCATGGCGCGGATTGCTCACGAGGGCACCGCAGACTTCAAGGCGGAAAAGATGGCGGCTGACCGGCCGGCGCTGGGCGATTTCTATGCCGACGGGTGCGGACCCTAAGAGGTGCAGGCGCCGATCCCATGAAAGGGACCGCCCTGGCGAGCCATTGGAATGCGGCGCTTTATCCCTTTACCGACAGGCTCGCTTCTCTCAGGAAAGGCTGTCACTGCTGCGCTTCAACTTGCAGCGGCAGCCACCCATTTCTCGGCAGCGCCCGACAAATGACCCGTCTTGACGAAGATCAGGCAGCCTTCGGTGCTGAAGGGGGTATGCTCTGAACCGTGCGGGCAGCGCAGCCACGTTCCGGCCGGATAGGCGCCATGCTCGTCCTCGAAGGTGCCTTCGAGGACGAGGATTTCCTCACCGCCAACGTGGCGATGCGCGTTGAACCGCGTGCCCGGCTGCCAGCGCACCAGCGCGACGTGCTCGCCCTCGAATTCGTGTAGGGGAAGCACCGTGAGGCCCGGCACAAGTCCGGGCTGAAAGTCATCAGGATCCGGACGCACGACCTTCTGCGCAGTGTCGCGTGGGTCGAACTGATGCAACTTGACAAAAATCGTGCAGCCCTCCCTGCTGTGCGGCGTGTGGCTGCTGCCAATCGGATTGCGGACATAGGTGCCAGCGGGATAATCACCGTGCTCGTCGGAAAACACGCCCTCCAGCACCAGAAACTCCTCCCCGCCGCCATGGGTATGGGCCGAGAAATACGAATCGGGCGCATAGCGGACGAGCGAGGTCGCGCGAGCGACCTCCCCGCCGATCCGGTCGAGCATCTGCCGTTCAACCCCCGGCATGGGCGAAGCGACCCATTCGGTATCGCCGGGGCGGATCACCACCCGCTGATCGAAATCGGCATTGATGCGCATTGAACCTTACTCCTTCCCGTTCCGGCCAGCCATGATGCCGCCCTCGGCTGCGATGACTTTCGCCGCACCGGCAAGCTTGGCAGGATCGCGCGCGGCGACGAGCCCCATGCCAGATGATCCGCCGATGATAAGCGTGGCTTTGTCCATGGCATTGTCCTTTCGAGACTGCCAGTCGCTGAGGCCGCCAAGCGGACACCGCGCCCGCCCTGTTCGATCACGGGGAATGAGCCCGTGAAACGCCGGGAGGCCTTGTAAGCCGACCAACGCGGACTTGGATGACTTCGTCGCCTGCTACTAGGAGTTGATCGAGTGAGACAAGCTCGACCTCGACATATTTTGGCCGAAGGATGATAGCCTCGAAGACTTCGAAACCCTGCCAGAACCCGACGAGCTTGGTGCTGCAGTAGAATGATCAACTCGACCGTGCAGTCTGGCAGAACGAATGCCACGGCAGCAATTGCGAAGCATCAAGAAGGCGGAAGTCCGACCACGGCTCACATCTTCGCAATCGGGGGCAGCCAAACAGGCGGAAACCCGCAGCTTTAGCCATCGACCGGGAGGACAGAATGGTAGCGGAGGTCCGATGCGAACGGTGTGCCCCACATGGGCCTATTCCGCTCAGGCACCCGTAGCGGTGCACGGGTAGCACCCCCGCCTTCAGTTTACCGGATCGGAACTTACACCTGATATGCAAAAGCCCCACCGTTGGCGCGGCAGGGCTTTCTTGAGCGCCGGAACGACGCTGACTTGCACCAGCAACAATACGCCCGGCGCTCCTTCGACGCAACTCGAAAGGACGCAGAGCCGTGGCAGATACGCCTGGAGCGCACAAGAATGGGCTTCCGCTACCGAGTGAGATCGTACAGCTGCGAGGAACTGCTCGAAGGCTAGCCGAGCTGATCTTGGATCAAGGCGACCATCAGTATGAGGGCTTCCATTGGCTTCGCGGAACCTATGGCGGTGTCGCTGAACATCTGGGTGTCAGTGACAAAACGATCCAGCGGATCGCTAGTTCTGCCCCTTTCCATCGTATCAGCCTTGTGACCCCAGAGGATGGAAAGCACGTCTTAATCAAGTGGGGCACAGACCCCTGCGAAACAGATTTGGTGAGACGTCTTCGCGCAAGCTGGAAGATCGGGCTTGCTTACTTCAACGGCGTTGCCGTCATGGCTTGGCCGATAGAGGCTCAGAAGGCGAAGTATGCTGGCAAGCCATACAAGCACCTTCTCAATCGCATACAGGAGGCCCAGAAGTGGGAACCGGTGCTGGAAAAGCTGAAGGCGGGCGAGCGGATTTCCTACGAAGTGCAGCCGCATGAAGTGGGTCTGCTCCGAGAGTGCGTCAAAAGGCTGGGTGATGATGCTTTTGCCGTCATTCCCTGCGTAACGTCATGGGAGGGCTGGCATCTGTTCATCGCATACGCGAAGATCGCTGATCGGATTAAGGATCGGCACTATCACTGGCCTACTCTCGGCCCGATTGCTGGGAACCCGGACATTGCCCTCCAAGCCTATCTCGACATCAAGCAGGAGCAGGGGAATATCAGCCTCACGGAAAGCAACAGGTTGAACGCTAAGATAGCCGCACTGGAGCCGAAGCCGAGTACTTGAGACGATGATGTCCGTTTCTCTGATCCCTTTGTTTCCACAATTACACCATTGAGTATGAACTGATTAATCCACGGGGAGAGAGAAAAGGACATTTCAGTTCATGACTTGTCGCTTCGCGCCAAGCCATGATTTGTTTGGCGGGGAAGATATTACTCGGGGAGAGATACCGTAGAAGATGAAGCGCGCAACCCGAGTGCAATTAATTGCACTCCTCATCCCATGAAATGCCGACAGCCCGAAGAAGAGACAAGACCAGCCAAATGCTCGTCCCCGAGACACGAACAGGGACAAGTGGCTCTGCGCCAAACCGACCTATATTGTCACGCAGGATCGCGGCCTTGGCACGCCCAGCTGCCGTGGCTGAAAGGTGGGGATCAGACCTCTCTTCCAGTTTTGTCCAAGGCCCAGATTTACTCGGTTTCCACACCAGATACGAAAGGTCCAAGCAGATTGGAGGAATGCTCACATGCTCGACCTTACCCAGCCGGATTTGGCCGCAATTAATTGCA
>OFDC01000526.1_pt1 | contig 28318 bp, 33 predicted proteins | sample 1520941 | NCBI WGS metagenome assembly OFDC01 (sample SAMEA94258168, study PRJEB24077) | hot springs metagenome | biome: Aquatic biome; feature: Water | place: India | collected 2012-12-06 | depth 5 m | reverse complement strand
GAAGCGGCGGCGGCGTAGGCGGCGGCGGGGTGGCCAGCGCGAGAACGGCGGTCCGGTGGGTGAGGCCGAGGCCGGTGCCGAGGGCGACGACGACGAGGATGGCCCGGACGACGGCGAGGCGGCGGGTGAGGCCGAGGCGGTCATCGTGGCCGATGCCGTGACCGAGGAGCCGAAGGCCAAGCCGCGGCGCACGCGCAAGCCGCGCGGGGCCAAGGCTGAAGCGGTGGAGGCTTTGGGTGAGGCGGTCGTCGCTGAACCGGAGGCCGCGCCAGTGGCGGAAGCTGTGGCCGAGCCCGAAGCCGAGGCGGCACCTGCGCCGAAGAAGCGGGCAAGCCGGTCGAAGAAAGTGGCGGAAGCTGCGGTTGCCGACGCCGAGGGTGCGCCTGAGGCTCCGGTGGCCGAGACGCCAAAGCCGAAGGGACGGTCGCGGGCGAAGGCTGTTGCGCCAGCGCCCGAGGTTGCGGCCCCGGCGCTTGCCCCCGATCCTGGGATGGTCCCGGTGGCCGAAACGGTGGTCGCCGATCCCGCCGAAGCGGAAGCCCCGGCGCCGGACGAACCGGCCAAGCCCAAGCGCAAGGGCTGGTGGTCGCTGGGCCGCTGAGACGGCTCACAGGACCAAGGGACGGGCGGCTTCGGCCGCCCGTTGTCGTTCAGCCCCGGCGGATCAGGTGGAGCGTCACCGGTCCGTCAGGCTGGTGGCCAAGATAGGAGTGGCCCGCCTGACCGCAGAAATGGGGCAGGTCGACCAGCGCCATCGCGTCGGTCGCGCGGACACACAGGACCGTGCCGGGCGCGAGCGACAAAAGCCGCTTGCGCGCGCGCAGCACGGGCAGGGGGCAGAGGAGCCCCTCGCAATCCACGATCTCGTCCCAATCCGGCATGGGCCCGGGTGTAGCCGGGGTGCGGCGGCGGGGCAAGGTTACAGACCTGCCACGCGCATGTGACAGGGTGACCCGGTGACGGGCCGCGCGAAAGCCGCTATCCGGGACGGACCATGTTCGGGATCGAGATCTTCGACGCCGCCCTGCTGCCCGCGATGCTTGTCGCGCTGGTGGCCGGCGTGCTGTCGTTCTTAAGCCCCTGCGTCCTGCCCATCGTGCCGCCCTACCTCGCCTACATGAGCGGGATTTCGGTGGGCGAGATGCGCGACGGGGTTGACCGGCACCGGGTGATCCTTCCCGCGCTGTTCTTCGTCCTGGGGCTGTCGACGATTTTCCTGCTCCTCGGGTTCACTGCCTCGGCCTTCGGCAGTTTCGTCCTTGAGAACCAGCTGCTGCTGGCGCGGATTTCCGGCGTCCTGATCATCGTCTTCGGCCTGCATTTCCTTGGGGTGTTCCGCATCCCGCTGCTCGACCGCGAAATGCGGATGGATGCGGGCGATCGGGGCGGGTCGGCGTTCGGGGCCTATCTCCTCGGCCTTGCATTCGCTTTCGGCTGGACGCCCTGCATCGGGCCGCAGCTGGGCGCGATCCTGTCGCTGGCAGCGCAGGAGGGCAGCATGGAGCGCGGGACGCTGCTTCTGGGCGTCTATGCCTTGGGGCTGGGGCTGCCCTTCCTGCTGGCGGCGATTTTCATTGAACACTCAATGGCCTTGATGACAAAGCTGAAACGCCACATGAAGCTGATCGAGCGGCTAATGGGCGCGCTTTTGATCGTCGTGGGGCTGGCGCTGGTGACGGGCGCTTTCACCGATTTCAGCTATTGGATGCTGGAAACCTACCAGGTCCTGGGCCTGCCCTTGCCGGGCTGAGCATGGTTTCCCTGCCGCTTACCAGCCGTTAAGGTGGCGACGGCACAGTGGCGGTATGGGCTTGGCAAAGGACGGCAAAAGCGGGGACGAGGCGGGCGTCTTTCGGCGTCATGTGCTGTACATTCCCGGCTATGACCCGTTCCCTGCCCGCCGCTATCGTGAGCTTTACCGGACGGAAGGCGCCGCGCAGGCGGCGCTGTCGGGCTATGAGCTGACGATCCGCCCCCGCGCGGGAGAGACCTATGGATGGAGCGTCTTGGCCCGGATCGACGGCAGCGCGGTCGAGGCGGAGGTCGAGGTGCTGGTCTGGTCCGACCTGGTCAAGGCCTCGATGGGGGGCGGCATCCTTGGGACCTATCGGCAGCTGGCGCGGACGGCCTGGCTTTATGCCTCGTCCGGCGCGCTGCGGCGGCTGATCCGGCTGCGCAAGGGGCCGATGATCGCGGCGCTGTATCCGGCCGTCGTGCTGGTGCTGCAGGCAATGGTGGCGCTGGGGGTGGCTTTCGGGGTGATGGCGCTTGTCGCGACAGTCTGGCCGGGCCAGACCGGGACTGGGATCGGGCTTATCCTCGGGCTGATGGCGGGTGCGGGGGTGCTGCATCTGTTCCGGCGCATGGACCGAAAGCTGTTCGTCTATTACCTGATGCAGGATTACGCCTTCACAGCCCATGAAGGCGGGGCCTATCCGGCGGTGCTGGAGGACAGGTTGCGGGTCTTCGGCAGGCGTCTGCGCGCGGCGCTGGCGTCCGATGTGGATGAGGTGCTGGTGGTCGGCCATTCCTCGGGCGTGCATCTGGGGGTGACGCTTCTGGCCGATCTGATCCGCGAGGGGGTGCCTGAACAGCGACCGGCGCTGGGGTTCCTGTCGCTGGGGCAGGCGGTGCCGATGGTCTCGTTCCTGCCGGGGGCGGCACGGCTACGGGGCGACCTTGCCTATCTGTCGGCGCGGGAGGAACTGACCTGGGTCGATGTCTCGGCCCCCGGGGACGGCTGTTCCTTTGCGCTCTGCGATCCGGTGGCGGTGAGCGGGGTTGCTCCAGACGGGCAGCGCTGGCCGCTGGTGATTTCGGCAGCCTTCACCCAGACGTTGAAGCCCGAAACCTGGGAGGCCCTGCGGCGCAGGTATTTCCGGCTGCATTTCCAGTATCTCTGCGCCTTCGACAACCTCAAGGGCGAGACCTGGGACTATGACTATTTCCGCATCACGGCCGGTCCGATGACGCTGGCCCGGCGGTTCAAGCGGCGGAAGTCGTCCGGTAGCTTGGTAACGACGCCCCTCAGTCCCTACCGGGACGTGGCATGACCCCGCCGAAGCCAGAGCCCAGGGCGGATAGGGTATCGCTTCTCGGGCATTTGCGGGCGTTCCGGCGGGACATCCTGTCGGCGCAGCCGGCGCGGCTGTACCGGGCCTGGATGGCCGAATTCCGGACGCCGTTCTTCAGGAGCTACCTGTGCAACGACCCCGATCTGGTGCGGCGGGTGCTGGAGGGGCGGCCCGCCGATTTCCCGAAGTCAGACCGGGTGACGGAAGGCTTGCGGCCGCTGCTGGGACGGTCGGTGTTCGTGACCAACGGCGAGGAGTGGCTGCGGCAGCGGCGGATCATCGACCCGGCGTTCGAGGGCGGGCGGGTGAAGGAAGCGTTTCCGGCGATCTGGGCGGCGGCGGAGGCGGCTGTGGCCCGGATGGCACCGGGTGAGGTGGAGGTGGAGCTGGCGGCAAGCCACGCGGCGGCGGATGTGATTTTTCGCACGCTGTTTTCGATCCCGATCGAGGACCGGGTGGCGCAGGCGGTGTTCCATGAATTTCGGGCCTATCAGCGCAGCGCTCCGATCCTGAACCTGGGGGCCTTTCTGCCGTTGCCTGGGTGGGTGCCCCGGCTGCATCGCGGGGCGACGAGGCGGTCGGCGAAGGTGATCCGGGAGCTGATCGGGGGGCTGACGGCGGACCGGGCGGCGGCGATTGCGGCGGGGCAGGCCCCTGCGGACCTTGCGACGCGGATCATGACGACGCCGGACCCGGTGACGGGAGAGCGGTTCGGGACGGCGGAAATGGTCGACCAGGTGGCGATCTTTTTCCTGGCGGGGCATGAGACGAGTGCCTCGGCCCTTGGCTGGGCGCTGTATCTGCTGGCGACGCATCCGGAGGCTCAAGGTAGGGTGGCAGCGGAGGCCGAGGGGTTGCGGCCGGAGTTCGGGGTGATGTCGTCGCTGCGGTTCACGCGCGACGTGTTCCGCGAGGCGTTAAGGCTCTATCCGCCGGTGCCCATGATGGTGCGCGAGGCGGCGCAGGCGGAGGAGTTTCGGGGGCGGAAAGTGGGGAAGGGCGCCCAGGTCGTCATCAGCCCCTGGCACTTGCACCGGCATGAGCGGCTGTGGGAGCGGCCGGATGAGTTCGACCCGGACCGCTGGGCAGGCGAGGTGCCGCAGGGGGGGTATCTGCCGTTTTCTCGCGGGCCCAGGGTCTGCCCGGGGGCGGGGTTTGCGATGCTGGAGGGGACCTTGTTGCTGGCCCACCTGGTGCGGGCGTTCCGGTTCGAGGCTTTGCCGGACAGGGTTCCGGTGCCGGTCGCGCATCTGACGGTGCGGGCGAAGGACGGGATCTGGTTGAAGGTGAGCCGGAGGTAGGGCGGGCAGGTTGCCCACCCCGGTTTCAGTCGCTGTCGCCTGCGATCTGCGCGAGGACCTGGCCCTTGCCGCGATAGCGCAGGATCATCGGCACGATCAGGGCCAGTGCCGCGATGCCGAGGAGGATGGCCGAGAGCGGCGTCGAGACGAGCGTCGTCCAGTCGCCTTGCGCGATGGCCAAGGCCCGGCGGAGCTGCTGTTCGGCCATGGGGCCGAGGATCAGGCCCACCACCACGGGCGCGATGGGATAGCCGTAGAGGCGCATGGCGTAGCCAAGAAGCCCGAAGATTGCGAGCATTGCAAGTTCGACCGGCGAGGGGTTGACGCCGATGGTGCCGAGGGTCGCGAAAAGCAGGATCCCCGCGTAGAGCCAGGGCCGCGGGATGTGCAAGAGCTTCACCCAGAGCCCGATCATCGGCAGGTTCAGCACCAGGAGCATGAGGTTGGCGATGAGAAGGCTGGCGATCAGCCCCCAGACAAGCTGCGGGCTGTTGGCAAAGAGCATCGGCCCGGGTTGCAGGCCGAACTGCTGGAACCCAGCGAGAAGGATCGCCGCCGTGGCCGAGGTCGGCAGGCCCAGCGTCAGAAGCGGTACCAGTGTTCCGGCGGCGCTGGCGTTGTTCGCGGCCTCGGGTCCGGCGACGCCCTCGATGGCACCGTGGCCGAACTCCTCGGGGTGTTTCGAGAGCCGCTTTTCGGTGGCATAGCTGAGGAAGGTGCCGATTTCGGCCCCGCCTGCGGGCATCGCACCGATGGGAAAGCCGATCACCGTGCCGCGCAGCCAGGGCTTCCACGACCGCGACCAGTCGCGGGCGGACATCCAGACCGAGCCCTTGACGGCCAGCACCTCATCGTCGCCGGGGTCGGACTGGGCGGCGATGAACAGCGCCTCGCCCAGGGCGAACATGGCGACGGCGATGGTGGTGATCTCGATCCCGTCCAGCAGCTGCGGCACGCCGAAGGACAGGCGGGCCTGGCCGGTCAGCTGGTCGATGCCGACAACGGCAAGCGCCAGGCCGATGAAAAGCGAGGTGAGGCCGCGCAGCGCGCTGTCGCCGAAAGCGGCGGAGACGGTGACGAAGGACAGGATCATCAGCGCGAAATATTCGCGCGGGCCAAAGATGAGGGCGATCTTCACCACCCAGGGGGCAAGGAAGGCCAGCGCCAGCGTGGCGATCAGCCCGGCGACGAAGGAGCCGATGGCGGCAGTGGCAAGTGCGGGACCGCCCCGACCGCTGCGGGCCATGCGGTTGCCCTCAAGTGCGGTGATGATCGAGGCGCTTTCGCCGGGCGTGTTCAGAAGGATCGAGGTGGTCGAGCCGCCATACATCCCGCCGTAGTAGATGCCCGCGAACATGATCAGCGACCCGGCGGGATCAAGGCTGTTGGTGACGGGCAGCAACAGTGCAACAGTCAACGCCGGGCCGATGCCGGGCAGCACGCCGACGGCGGTGCCGAGGGTCACGCCGATCAGCGCGTAAAGCAGGTTCATCGGCAGGGTGGCGACCGCAAGGCCCTGGGCCAGATAGGCGAAGGTGTCCATGGTCAGCCCCCGAAGATCGCGGTTTCAAGCCAGCCCGCCGGCAGGTTCAGTTTCAGCACGCCATCGAAAAGCGCGTAGATCGCCAGCGCGAAGACAAGGCCGAGCGGCAGGGTCAGGGCGAGGTTGCGCTTGCCGAAGGCGGCAGCGGTGCAGGCGCAGAGCAGCGCCGCGGCGATGGAAAAGCCCTGCGGTTTCAGAAGCAGAAGTTGCAGGACAAGCCCGCCGAGAACCCAGCCCACGGCTCCCAGCCGTTGCGGCGGCACCCGTCGCGGACCGTCGCGGTAGCCGGTTATCGCAGTGACAATCCCCAGAACGATCAGCCCGCCGCCGACGATGCGCGGCATCGAGGCCGGGCCGACCCCGGCATAGCCGCCGTCCTGCGGCAGGCGCATGGCATCCCAGAAAAGCACGGCGCCAAGCCCGATCAGCAGCGCCGCGATGATGAACGCCGCCCCATCGGGGCGGCGTCCGGTTCCGGGTGTGCCGGTCATTTGACCAGACCGATGTCCTTGAGGATCGCGGTCGTGGCCTCGATCTCTTTCGCCAGCTGCGCGTCGAAGTCGGCCCCGGCGAGGTAGGTGTTGGCCCAGCCCTTCGAGTCGAGCGCAGCCTTCCAGCCGGCCGAGTTCACCAGCTTGTCCACGTCGGCGGCGACAGCGGCCTTCTGTTCGTCCGTGAGGCCGGGGGCGGCCGCGATCATGCGCCAGTTCTGCACGTTGACGTCGTACCCTGCTTCCATCAGCGTCGGCGCATCGGTGCCCGGCCATTTCTCGGCGGTCGAGACGGCAAGGATGCGCATCGCTCCGGCTTCGACCTGGGGCAGGAACTCGCCCACACCCGAGATGCCCGCCGTCACCTGGTTGCCCAGGATCGCCGCCGTCGCCTCACCGCCGCCCGAGAAGGCGACGTAGTTGATCTTGGTCGGGTCGACACCGGCGGCCTTGGCCAGGAGGCCGACGGTGATGTGGTCGACGCCGCCCGCCGAGCCACCGGCCCAGGACACGGCTCCGGGATCGGCCTTCATCCTTTCGACAAGGTCCTGGATGGTCTGGATGTCCGATCCGGTCGGCACCGCGATGGCCACGGCTTCGCCGGTCAGGCGGGCGATGGGGGTGACGTCGGCCAGCGACACGGGCGAGGCGTTGGTGAGGATCGCGCCGACCATGACATAGCCGCCGACGATCAGCTGCTTCGGATCGCCGTTGGCGCTGGCGACGAACTGGGCAAGGCCCACGGTGCCGCCCGCGCCGGGGACGTTCGTGACCTGGACGTTGCCCGAGATGCCTTCGGCGACCATCACCTCTTGAATCGTTCGGGCGGTGGAATCCCAGCCGCCGCCGGGCGAGGCGGGGGCCATGATCATGTAGTCTTCGGCAAAGGTGGCGGTTGCAGCGGCAACGGCAAAGGCCGCGCCGAGAAGGGCGTGTTTCATGTGGTCTCCTCCCATGGCGCCTGTCGCGCCGGATTGTCGCGGGCGGCACCTCCTCGTGCCGTTCCCTGGTCGTAGTGCAGCACAGAAAGCTGTCAGGAAGCTGACAGGGGCTACTAGCGTCCCAGGGCTTCGTTCCAGAGCTGAACGATGCGGGCGCGTTTCGACTGGTCGAGGTAGACGAGGAGGCCGGGGCTGACCGGGACGGGGCGAAGCTGGTCGCCCAGGGCCGCTTCCATCGCGCGGGCGGAGTTCTGGCCGGAGACTTCCAGCGACACGGCGGCAAGGCGCAGGCGGTCGGCCATGATGGTCTGGCCCTCACGGCCCATGAGGAACGCAAGGAAGGCGGTGCCGAGGTCGGGGCGGGCGGCGGCGCGGGGGACGAGGCCGACGCGGCTGGTGACAACGGTGAAGTCCTTCAGGAGGACGACGCCGAGGTCGGGGTTGGCGCGGGCGCGGGCGTCGGCGTAGGAGCCAAGGATGTTGTAGCCAAGCGCCAGGCGGCCATCGGCGACGCGGTCGATGATCTCGGCGCTGGTCGGGAAGGTCTGGAGGCCCGCGCGGCCCATGGCGGCGACAAGCGACCAGATGTCGGCGAAATGCTCGGCGTCGCGGGCGAGATAGAGGTAGCCCACGGCAGAGCGGGCGATGTCGTAGGTGCCGATCTTGCCGTTTGCCTGTGGCGTCTTGAGCCAGTCGATCATGTCGAGCCGCGATTGGGGCGGACCTGCGGGGAAGGAGGGTTTGTGCCAGACGAGGACGGCGGGCTCGAACGTCAGGGCAAAGGCCATGTCGCGCCAGTTGGCCCAATCCGGCCAGTCTGCGGCCAGGGGCACGGTGACGGGCTGCGCGTAGCCGTCGTTGGCGAGTTTGACCTGCAGGTCCATGCCGGAGGAGAAGACGAAATCCGCCGTGGGCTGGCCTGCGTCGGTCTCGGCGATGACGCGGGTGGCGATCTCGGCGGCAAGGAGGTCTTCGTAGACGACGGTCGTGGTGGGCTGGCTGGACTGGAAGGCGGTGATCAGCGGCTGGGCCAGGGGGCTGTCGAGGGTGGAGTAGATGGTGAGGATGGCGGCTTCGCCCCCGGGCGCGGGGAAGCGCGTGGGGTCGGCCCAGGCGGGAAGCGCGAGGAGGGGGAGGAGGAAGCGCCACATGGGGAAAGGGTGCCCGATGTGGGGCGGCGGCTCAACCGGGGTGCCGGAATTTTCGAAAATTCCGGTTCGGAGCCTTTGAAGGCTCCGGTCCGATTTCTTTGCAGAAATCGGCTCCCGTGCGCGACCGGGGTGCTTTAGGCTGGGCGCGGGGGGACGGGATGCGCCTGCTGCTTGTCGAGGATGATCTGCCACTGGCCGAGGCGCTGACTGCGCTGCTGGCGGGGTCCGGGCATGCGGTGGATTGCGTGCATGATGGGCTTGGGGCCGAGGCGCTGCTTCTGGCGGAGCAGTTCGAGCTGGTGATCCTGGACCTGAACCTGCCGGGGCTGGATGGTCTGAGCCTGTTGAAGCGGATTCGCGCCCGGCAGCCTTCGCCCGCGGTGATGATCCTGACGGCACGGGGGGCGCCGGAGGAGCGGGTCAGGGGGCTGGACCTGGGGGCGGATGATTATCTGTCGAAGCCCTTTGACGTGCGCGAGTTCGAGGCGCGGGTGCGGTCGCTGCTGCGGCGGCAGGCGGGGTTGCGGTCGTCGGTGGTGCGGCTGGGGGGGCTGGAACTGGACCTGACCAGCCGACAGTTCGTGGCGGAGGGGGCGGTGCTGGACCTGCCGCCACGCGAGAGGGCGCTGCTGGAGCTGTTCTTCCAGCGGGCGGGCAAGGTGGTGGCGAAAGAGGCGATCGTGCAGTCGCTGACGTCGCTGGACGATCTTCTGTCGGACAATGCGATCGAGCAATACGCCTCGCGCCTGAGGCGGCGGATCGCGCCCTATGGGCTGGTGCTGCGGACAGTGCGGGGCTTGGGGTATCTTCTGGAAAAGCCGGTGGACGCGCCGTGAGCGGCTATTCCCTGCGGCGGCGGCTGATCCTGTGGCTGAGCCTGGCCACGGCGGCGCTGGGCGTGATTGCATTGGCCGATACCTGGCGCGAGGCGGTGGCGACGGCGCGGGGGCTGTCGGACCGGGTGCTGGAGGGATCGGCCCTTGCCATCGCGGAGCGGGTCACGGTGGACGAAGGCGGCGGGCTGGAAGTCGACATCCCCTTTGCGGCGCTGGAGATGCTGGCCTCGGCCGCGGAAGATCAGGTGTTCTACCGGGTGGATGCTCCGGTCGGGCAGTTCCTGACGGGCTACCCGGACCTGGCGCTGGTGGAGGTGGGCGAGGAGGGCATCGGTTTTGCCGATGGGCACTACGGCGAGGTGCCGATCCGGTCGGCGACGCTGATGCGCCGGGTGTCGACCGGGGCCCTGTCGGTGGCCTTCACCGTGACGGTGGCGGAATCGACGCTGGCGCGGTCGGAACTGGCGCGGACGATCCTGATCCGGTCGGCAGTGCGGATCCTGGCCCTGATGCTGTGCACCATCGCGCTGGTCTGGGTGGCCGTGACGCTGGCCTTCCGCCCGCTCGACCGGCTGGGCGCGGCCATTGCCGAACGGACGCCCGACGACCTGCGCCCGATCCGCGAGGCGGTGCCGCTGGAGGCCGCCCCCCTGGCGGGGGCGGTCAACAGCTTCATGGGGCGGCTGGAGGATGCGGTGGCGGCGTTGCGGCATTTCACCGGGAACGCGAGCCACCAGTTGCGCACGCCGCTTGCCACCCTGCGCACCCAGTTGGCGCTGGCGCGACGGGCGGGTGAACAGGTCAAGGGCGAGGCGGCGCTGGACAAGGCCGAGGCGGCGCTGGTCCGGGCGGAACGGGTGCTGGCACAGCTTCTGGCGCTGGCCCGGGTCGATGCGGCGGCGACAGGGCTGGGGCTTGGCCCCGTAGATCTGGCAGCGCTGGCCCGGGACCTTGCGACCGAAGGCCTGGCCCGCGCCGATGCGGCAGGGATGGACCTTGGCTATGAGGGGCCGGACCGGGCGCTGGCACTGGCCGAACCCGTGCTGGTGGGAGAGCTACTGCGCAACCTTCTCGACAATGCGCTGGCCTATGCCGGGCGCGGCGCGGTGGTGACCGTGCGGGTCCGGGCCGAGGGGGACGGGGTGGCGCTGGAGGTCGAGGACAACGGACCGGGTCTGCCGCCCGAGAGGCTTGAGGCCCTGAAGGCAGGGGCGCTGCCGCAGCGGATGGCACCTCAGACTGCGGCAGCGCAGGCCGGCGGATCGGGGTTGGGGCTGGCCATCGTGGCCGAGATCGCGGCGCTGTTCGGCGCGACCTGCGGGTTTGGCACATTGCCGGACGGGCGCGGGCTGAGGGTAAGCTGCCAGTTCCTTGCGCCCGCGTAGGATGGGCGATCCGCCCGCCGCCTGGTCAGAGAAGCTCGACCCGGTAGCTTTCGATGACCGTGTTGGCGAGAAGCTTGTCGCACATCGCCTTGACAGCGGTTTCGGCCTTTGCCGCATCGGTTTCGGTCAGGTCAAGCTCGATCACCTTGCCCTGGCGAACGCCGTTCACGCCAGAGAACCCCAGCGCGCCAAGCGCATGCCGCACGGCCTCGCCCTGCGGATCGAGGACGCCGGATTTCAGCATGACAGTGACGCGGGCTTTCATCGGGGGCCTCTTAGCTTTGGGAAGACTTCGATTTTTCGACGGAAAATCGGGTTTGCTTTCAGTTGATGAGCGTGGGCTTCATCGGATGGGTGACGTTCGACGGCAGGACGCCAAGACGCCGTGCAAGCTCGCTGTAGACATCGGCAAGCGGCAGGGGGTCGGGAAGCGACCCATCGGGCCGTTCCGGCAGGCGCATGTCCCACAACCGGCAGCTGTCGGGGCTGATCTCGTCCGCCACGATCAGGCGCATGAAGTCGCCTTCCCAGATCCGGCCGACCTCGATCCGGAAATCGGCCAGCCGGATGCCCACGCCCATCATCACGCCAGAGAGGAAATCGTTGACCCGCAAGGCCAGCGCCACGACGTCGTCGAGGTCCTGCTGGTTGGCCCAGCCGAAGGCGACGATGTGTTCTTCCGCCACCAGCGGCGAGTTCAGCTTTTCGTCCTTGTAGTAGTATTCGACGATCGGCCGCGGCAACTGGGTGCCTTCCGGGATGCCAAGCCGGGCGGTCAGGGGACCTGCGGCGAAGTTGCGCACCACGACTTCCAGCGGGATGATCTCGGCCATCCGCACCAGCTGTTCGCGCATGTTCAGCCGCCGGATGAAATGCGTGGGAACGCCGATCTGGTTCAGGCCCGCCATGAAGAATTCGGACAGCCGGTTGTTGAGGACGCCCTTGCCCTCAAGCGTGCTGGGGGCCGCGACGGTCGAGCTGCTGTCGTCCTTGAAATACTGCACCAGCGTGCCGGGTTCGGGGCCTTCATAAAGGATCTTGGCCTTGCCTTCGTAGACCTTCTTGCGCCGTGCCATGGTTCACTCGATCAGGGGATGCAGGCGGAAGGGCGATCCTTCAAGCCGCTTTCCATGGCCTATAGTCCAAGGGGCACTTACCCGCAAGGCGCGAGCCATCGGTGCGGGCCAAACGGGGCTTGCAGGGACGGGTCCGGATGGGCATATGGGGGGAAACGCACTGGCATTTTGCCAAAGTAGCCCGGGGGTGCCCATGACCACGTTCGACGATCGCGAGAATGCCTTCGAGGCCAAGTTCGCCCATGACAGCGAGATGCAGTTCCGGGCCGAAGCGCGGCGCAACAAGCTTTTGGGTCTGTGGGCGGCCGGGCTTCTGGGCAAGTCGGACGCGGCGGCGGCGGATTACGCGCTGGAAGTCGTCAGCGCCGATTTCGAGGAAGCGGGCGACGAGGACGTGGTGCGCAAGGTCGTGGCGGACCTCGCGGGCAAGGCCAGCGCAGACGAGATTCGCGCCAAGATGAAGGAACTGCTGCCGGTCGCGAAGGCGCAGCTTTTGTCCGAGCTCTGAGCCTGGCGGGCTAGTCCCGGATCAGTCCCATGGACCTGCGGCGCCGGGCAGCCCGCGGGTCCTTTTCGTTTGCATCTTCGGACTTCAGCAAGGCCCGCTTGGGGCTTTGTGGCATGTTGCCTCTGGCTTGCCCCTTCCTGCGGCACGAATGCGGGCGTGGCCAAAGATTTTTTCCACAGGCGCGGAATAGCCTTTGCCGTCGGCCGTTTCCCCAAGTGACAGTGCCAGGCCGAAGGTCGGGCAGGTTGTCAGGGGGGCGAAGATCGGTGTCCCCGAAACCAGTGCAGACGCGGCGGGGTCGCACAAGGCGGGTCCGTCGGAAATCCGAAAACGAGGAGACGCACGTGTTCATTTCCCCACAGACCGCCTTTTCCCCCGCTGTCCATTCTGTCCCCGCTGTCCCGGAGGAGGTCAGCTTTGCCGACCTTCGGTCAGAGGACACCGACCTGACCAACGTCGAACTGGTGATCGCGCCCCTGTTCGGGACGGGCTTTGACGCGACCGAGGTGATCCAGTTGCTGGGTGAAGCCGGATTTTCCGGGCGGCTGCATGTCAGGGCCACGGACCTGCCGGATCGCCTTATGGTGCAGGCCGAGCTTCGCGCGGTGGCGAAGGGTTACGGGTTCCGGGTCGATCTGGCCTGCGCGCCCTGATGCAGACACTTGGGCGGGCTGCCTTATCGGGCGGGTCGCCGATGCGCGGCTGACAATGCGGCGTCTTTTCTTTCCGCGCATTTGAAACGTTAACCGGACTGCCAGCACTGCCGATGCACTTTCGAGCCTTCTGACGGGCAGGCGCAAGGGGTGCGGCAAATGGACAGGGCGGGGGCGCTGGGCCAAAGGGTCTATTGGCGCATTCTGGTGACGGCAGGGATCGCGCTGCTGTTTCTTGGCCTTCTCGTCCAACGGCTGCAGGCGGTCGATCCGCAACTTGTGCTGTCGGCTCTGGTCGGCATCGGGACCGCGCCCCTGGCCCTGGCGCTTGGCGCGACGGCGATCAGCTTCTGGGCGGTGGCGGGCTATGACCAGGCCTGGCATCGGCACCTGCGGACGGGGGTCGCTCCGGCGCGGGCGCGGCGGGCCGGGTTTGCGGCAATCGCCATCGCGCAGACCGTGGGGATGGGGGTGGTCAGCGGTGCGCTCGTGCGCTGGCGGATGCTGCCGGAACTGGGGCTGGTGACCGCGACGCGGTTGTCGCTGCTGGTGGCGCTGTCGTTCCTGCTGGCCTGGGCGATGGTGACCTCGGCCACGCTTTGGGCGTTGGCTGCGGCGCCCCACGCGACGCTGGCGCCCTGGGGGCTTGGCTGTCTGGTGGGTGCGATTGCGGCGGGCCTGGTCGCCGGGCGAAGCTGGATGCCGAACCTGTTCACGACCGCCCGGCTGACCCTGCTGGCGGCGGTCGATTGCCTGGCGGCGGGACTGGCGCTTTGGGTCCTGATGCCGGGCGACCTCGGCCTTGCGGACTTTCTGCCGGCCTTCCTGATCGCCCTTGGCGCGGGGCTTGTCTCGGGCTCTCCCGCCGGGCTGGGCGCGTTCGAGATCGTGCTCTTGGCGCTTTTGCCGGGCGAGCCGCAGGCCGGGGTGCTGGCGGCGGTGGTGGCCTGGCGGGTGATTGCCTACGGGCTGCCGGCGCTGGCCGGGGCGGGGGTGGCGCTGGCCGGCCCGGCAAGGCCCGCGCATGCCGCCGGGCGCACGATCCCGGCCCCGGACATCGCCGAGGCGGGTCTTGTGGCGCAGGGCGATCTGTTCCGGCATCCGGACGGCTTTGTTGCGGGCCGGACGGCACATGGGCTGGTGGCGCTGTCGGCGGTGGCCGACCTTGGCCGTCACCGGGCCGCCGCCGGGGCCGAGGGGCGCTGGCCGGTCTTGTACAAGCTTGACCCGCGCCGGGCCGCCCTGGCGCGTCGGGCCGGGTTGCGGGTGCTGACCGTCGCGCGCGAGGCCTGGCTTGACCCGACCACCTTCCGGCTGGACCTGCCGACCCGGTCGGGCCTGCGCCGCAAACTGCGCCGGGCCGATGCGGCAGGGGTGACCGCTGCAGTTGAGGTCGCGCCCGACTGGGCGGCGCTGGCCCAGGTGAACCGCGCCTGGGTCGTTGCGCGCGGGCGCGAGCACGGCTTTGCCATGGGGCGATTCGAGCCGGGCTATCTTGCGACGCAGAGGGTGATCGTGGCGCGGCTGGGCGAAAGGGTGGTGGGCTTTGCCAGCTTTCACGCGGCCCGGATCGGCCGGGAAGCGGTCTGGACGCTGGACCTTCTGCGCCCCGACCCGGCATCCCCGGAAGGCACGGCGCAGCGGATGATCCTTGCTGCGCTTGCCGCCGCGCGCGAGGCCGGGGTGAAGCACCTGTCGCTCGCCGCGGTGCCAATTGGCGCCCGGGCGGAGGAACAAGGGCCGGTCGCCCGCCTTGGGCGGTCCCTGGCGGGCGAGGCGATGCGCGGGCTTGACCAGTTCAAATCCGGTTTCGCCCCGCGCTGGCAACGCCTTTACATCGCGGCCCCGTCCTACCCGGCGCTGATCCTTGTCGGCATCGAGATCTGGCGCCGGGTCTGCCGTCCGCAGGCGTTGGCGAACATGAGCCGCACCAGGGGCCAAGTTGAGGAATATGAAATTGCCTACGGCCGCAACCCGTGGCAGAGGGAGGAGGACACTCAGACCTGAAGGATGCCCAACATGACCGACGCGCTGACCCGGATGCTTGAAAAGCGCGACTGGATCATGGCGGACGGGGCCACGGGGACCAACCTCTTCAACATGGGCCTGTCGTCGGGCGAGCCGCCGGAATTCTGGAACGTCGAGAAGCCGGAGAACATCCTCAAGCTTTATGGCGACGCCGTGGCCGCCGGGTCGGACCTGTTCCTGACGAACACCTTCGGCGGCAATGCCGCGCGGCTGAAGCTGCACACTGCGCAGGGCCGCGTACGTGAGCTGAACCGCGTCGGCGCGGAACTGGGGCGCGAGATCGCGGACCGGGCCGGTCGCGCGGTCGTGGTTGCGGGCTCCATGGGTCCGACGGGCGAGATTTTCGAGCCGATGGGCACGCTGACGCATGAACTTGCCGTCGAGATGTTCCACGAACAGGCCGAAGCGCTGAAGGAGGGGGGCGCGGATGTCCTTTGGGTCGAGACGATCTCGGCGCCCGAGGAATACCGCGCGGCGGCGGATGCGGCGCTGCGGGCCGACATGCCCTGGTGCGGCACGATGAGCTTTGACACTGCCGGTCGGACGATGATGGGGACGACCTCGGCGGCGATGGCCGACATGGTGGAGCGTCTGGTCAACCCGCCGATTGCCTTTGGCGCGAACTGTGGGGTGGGTGCCTCGGACCTGATGCGGACGGTCCTGGGCTTTTCCGCGACCGGCACCGACCGCCCGATCATCGCCAAGGGGAACGCGGGCATCCCGAAGTACCACGATGGCCACATCCATTACGACGGCACGCCAGAGCTGATGGCGGAATACGCGGTGATGGCGCGCGATTCGGGTGTTCGGATCATCGGGGGCTGCTGCGGCACGATGCCGGAACATCTGCGCGCGATGCGGGTGGCGCTGGAAAGCCGCCCCAAGGGCAACCGGCCCTCGCTTGACACGATCCAGGCCAAACTGGGCGGCTTCTCCTCGGCTTCGGACGGGACGGGCGATGACGCGGGCGCGGGCCGTCGCGAGCGTCGGGGACGGCGGGGCTGATGAATTCTGGCGCGATCCTTTGGCAACGGGTCGAAGCGCGCTGGTCTTTCTGGGGGCGCTGGCGATCCTGACGCTGGACTGGCAGCCGATGGTCTGGTGGCTGGCGCTGATCGTCTTCTTTGCGCCGGACCTGTCCTTTGTGGCCTACCTCGCTGGCCCACGGGTGGGTGCGGCGGGCCTACAACGCGGTGCACCTCTACGGCTTTGGCCTGGTCGTCATGGCCGTCGGGGCGGTGGCCGATCTGCCCTGGATCACGGCGCTGGGCTTTCTGTGGCTGGCCCATGCCGGGTTTGACCGGATGCTGGGCTATGGGCTGAAGCTATCCTCCGGCTTTCAGGACACCCATCTGGGCCGGATCGGGCGCGACGGCTGAGGCCGGGGGCAAAATCCTTCGAAGGATTTTGGCAAAACTTTTCGAAAAGTTTTGGCACCCGGCCGCAGCGGGTCAGAACAGCGTCAACTGGTCGCCGGGTCGGGGTGGCGGAGCGAAGAGGTCGGTCCGCAGTTCAGGCAGCGTCTCGTCCAGGCCCAGGCGTTTGCGCGTCAGGTCGACCCGGCGGTGGATGAGGTCGGCCCAAAGCCCCTCTCCCCGCATCCGCTTGCCCCATTCCGGGTCGTAATCCTTGCCCCCATGCAACTCGCGCACCCGGCCCATGACCCGGGCGGCACGGTCGGGAACGGTGACGGCCAGCCAGTCGCGGAAAAGGCCCGCCACTTCCTGCGGGAGGCGGAGAGGGATGCAGTTCGCCGCCTGCGCGCCATGGGCCTGTGCCGCCTCCATCACCGCTTCCAGTTCATGGTCGGTCAGCGCCGGGATCAGGGGCGAGACCTGGACGCGGACCGGGATGCCAGCCTGGGACAGGCGCCGGATCATCTGCAACCGCCGCTTCGGCGCGGGCGCGCGGGGCTCCATCTTGCGCGAGAGGCCTTCGTCCAGCGTGGTGACCGAGATCGAGACGCAGGCGAGGCGCTGCGCCGCCATGCCCGCGATCAGGTCGATGTCGCGTTCGATCGTGGTGCCGCGCGTGGTGATCCAGACCGGGTGACGGAACTCGGACAAGACCTGCAGGATCTGGCGCATGATGCCGTGGTCGCGCTCGACCGGCTGGTAGGGGTCGGTGTTGGTGCCGATCGCCACCGGGGCGACCTTGTAGGCGGGGCGGCGGAGTTCCTTTTCCAGCACCTCGGCGATCCCCGGACGGGCGATGAGCCGCGTCTCGAAATCGAGGCCGGGGGAGAGGTTCAGGTAGGCGTGGGTGGGCCGGGCGAAGCAGTAGATGCAGCCATGTTCGCAGCCGCGGTAGGGGTTGATCGAGCGGTCGAAGGGCACGTCGGGCGAGCGGTTGAAGGTCAGGGCCGAGCGGGGGCGTTCCTCGCGCACTTCGGTGGCGACCAGACGCTCCTCCTCGGGCAGATCCCAGCCGTCATCGAAGGCTTCACGCGCGGTGGCCTCATACCGGCCCGCGCGGTTGCTTTCGGCCCCCCGCGCCCGCAGACGCTGGCCGGGCAGGATCGTTGAACTGTCGGTCATCCGGGCAAACTAGAACAAAGTTGGAACATGTGCCAGAACTTTCCGGCCTGCGACGGCTTTCTGTCGGCTTTCATCCGGTGTATGTCGCTTGGCGAATAGTGGGTGCGTCGCTTTGCGACCATCACCATGCCAAACCATTCCGCTTGGAGCACCTGTCATGGCCGACGACGACGAGATCATCCTTTCCGAACTGTCGGATGACGAGCTTGTGCTGCAGATGCATGACGACCTCTACGACGGTCTCAAGGAAGAGATCGAAGAGGGCGTCAACATCCTGATCGAGCGCGGCTGGGCGCCCTATGACGTGCTGACCAAGGCGCTGGTGGCGGGCATGACCATCGTCGGCGCGGACTTCCGCGACGGGATCCTGTTCGTCCCCGAGGTCCTGCTGGCCGCCAACGCGATGAAGGCGGGCATGGCGATCCTGAAGCCGCTCTTGGCCGAGACGGGCGCTCCGCGCATGGGCAAGATGGTGATCGGCACGGTGAAGGGCGACATCCACGACATCGGCAAGAACCTGGTCGCGATGATGATGGAAGGCGCGGGCTTCGAGGTCGTGGACCTGGGAATCAACAACGCGGTCGAGAAGTACCTGGACGCGCTGGAAAAGGAACAGCCGGATATCCTGGGGATGTCCGCTCTGCTGACCACGACCATGCCCTACATGAAGGTCGTGATCGACACGATGAAGGAAAAGGGCCTGCGCGAGGACTACATCGTGCTGGTTGGCGGTGCGCCCTTGAACGAGGAGTTCGGCAAGGCGATCGGCGCGGACGCCTATTGCCGCGACGCCGCCGTCGCGGTGGAAACGGCCAAGGCCTGGGTCGCCCGCAAGCACAACCAGCTGAACGGTTGAGGCGCCACAGCCACGGTTGCCACGGACACGGGCCTGTGATTCGGGTGGGGCTTGTCTTGCGGCGATCTGAGGCGCAGATTGGCAGTCAGGGAGACGCGACATGCCCTTGACCCATTTCCTTGGATTGATTGCCCTGGTGGTTCTGGCCGCCGGATTGACCATCTGGCTGGCGGTCTGGACCGGTGTTCCCTTTGCGGCCCTGGCCTTTGCGGCAATCTCTGCCAGCGTGATCCTGACCTGGACCCGGGTCAGCCGGTAAGGCTTCCCCATGGACGATCTGACCCTTTCCGAGACCGGGCTGCCGCCCGCCCATGTTGGCCGTATCCTGCTGATCGCCTGCGGGGCGCTCGCGCATGAGATCCTCGCGCTGAAGGACGCGAACGGCTGGGCGCATATGGATCTGCAATGCCTGCCGGCGAAGCTGCACCTTTGGCCCGAGAGAATCATCCCGGCGGTGGAAGAGGCGGTCGCGGCGGCGCGCGGGGCCTACGATACGGTGTTCATCGTCTATGCCGATTGCGGGACGGGGGGGCTGCTCAAGGCGGCCTGCGACAGGCTGGGGGTGGAGATGGTGGAAGGCCCGCATTGCTATGCCTTCTTCGAGGGGAACGCGGCCTTCGCGGCGCGGGCGGAGGAGGAGTTCGACGCCTTCTACCTGACCGATTTTCTGGTCCGGCAGTTCGATGCCTTTGTCTGGAGGCCGATGGGACTGGACCGCCACCCCGAGCTGCGGGACATGTATTTCGGCAATTACCGCAAGCTCGTCTACCAGGCGCAGAAGGATGACCCGGTGCTGGACGCCAAGGCCGAAGACTGCGCGCGGCGGCTGGGCCTGGCCTATGAGCGGCGGTTCACCGGCTATGGCGATCTGGCGGTGACCTTGTCCCGTGTCGCGGGTTAACCGGCGAAATCGGTGATGACGGCAACGCCGGGGGCGGTGGGGCCGTCGAAGGCTTTCAGTTCCTCGGTGGCTTGGCTCAGCGCGACGGTGCGGGCGACAATGGGGCTGACGTCGATACCGCCGGTTTCGATGAGGGACAGGAGGGTCGGGTAGCGCCAGGCGGGCATCCCCCGGGTGCCGAAGACCGAGAGCTGCCGCATGTAGAGCGTGTTCATGTCGATCTGCATCTGGGCCGTGTGGCCCACGGGCAGGCCGACCTGGACGTGGCGGCCGAGGGGCCGCAGGCATTTCAACGAGTTGTTGGCGGTGGCCTCGATCCCCAGCGCCTCGACGCTGACATGGGCGCCGCCCTGGGTGATCTCGATGATCCTCGCGGCGACGTCGCCGTTGCGGGCGTCAAGGGCGGCTTCTGCCCCGAGGGAAAGGGCGTGGGTGAGTTTCTCGGGGACGACATCGACCACGATGACCCTCGCGCCGAGGGCCTTGCCGATCAGAAGGCAGGAAAGCCCGATCCCGCCGGTGCCGTGGACGGCGAGCCATTCTCCGGCCTGCAGTGCTGCGCGCCCGGTGAGGGCGTGAAAGGCGGTGGTGACGCGGCAGCCGAGGCCCGCGGCGAGGGCGGGGGATAGGGCATCGGGCAGGCGGGTCAGGTTGTGGGCGTGGGGGACCGAGACGAATTCGGCATAGGCGCCGCGGTCGCCGAAACCCGGGACACGCTGGGCGCGGCAGGTGGTCGTCTGGCCCGAGCGGCATTCGGGGCAGTCGCCGCAAGCGAGGATGAAGGGGGCGATGACCCGGTCCCCGGGTTTCCACTTGGCCAGCGGTCCGGCCTCCACGACCTCGCCGCAGTATTCATGGCCGGGGATGTCTCCGGGTTTGACCTTGGGGTGTTCGCCAACCCAGCCGTGCCAGTCGCTGCGGCAGATGCCGCAGGCGAGGGTTTTCAGGATGACGCCGTCGGCCTCGCAGGTAGGGTCTGCGACGGATTGCAGGCTGAGCGGTTCGCGGTAGGCGCGAAGGACGGCAGCGCGCATCAGGACCTCCGGTAGTGGTTCAGGCAGAAGACCCGGATGGCCGAGGCGAGGCCTTCGTCCCCGCGACGGGCGGCGTCGATTTCGGCGGCGAGGGCGTTGAGGGGGGTGGATTTTTCAGCGGCGATGGTGCGGAAGGCGTCCCAGAACTCGGGCTCCAGGGAGACGCTGGTGCGGTGGCCGTGGAGGGTGAGGGAATGTTTCGCCGGGCGGGTGGTCATGGGGGGACCGTAGCGCAACGGTTGGGCCGGGACAAAATCCTTCGAAGGATTTTGCAAAACTTTTCGAAAAGTTTTGCGGCCCCAGACGCGCCGTCAGTTCAGGACGTAGACTGGCTCGCGGTTGCAGAAGACGATGAATTGACCGGCGTTTTCGATCACGCGAAAGCCGCGGCGACGGACCTCATGCAGGAACCGGTCGCGTCCGATGAGACGTTCCACGTCGGCAACCTTTCGACGGACTGTTCCGCCTTCCGCCACGCTCTTGGCCGAGAACAGGTGAACAATCCACTTCTCTGGCGAAATCACTTCTGGCAGTTGGGTCATGCTGCGCACCTCCTGCCCGCAACCCTGCCAAAGCAGGGTTAACGGCAGGTTACTCCGTCTCGCGTCTGTGGGCATCGAGGTCGCGCGCGGCCTTTTCGGCGCGGGCCTTCTCCAGGTCCCGCTCCGCTTTCGTTCGGCCATGCTTTGCGGCATTGGCGTCGGCCGCTGAACGGGCGGCCTTGCGGGCCGCCTGCTTTTTCGCCGTGCGAAGGTTGACGACCTCGGCCATCAGCCTTTCGGGCCGACCATGTCCTCGGGGCGGACGATCCGGTCGAAGGTCTCGCCGTCGACAAACCCAAGTGCAATCGCCTCCTCGCGCAGCGTCGTCCCGTTCTTGTGCGCGGTCTTCGCGACCTTCGTCGCGTTGTCATAGCCGATGGTCGGCGCCAGCGCCGTCACCAGCATCAGCGATTCCTTCATCAGCTTTTCGATCCGGGCGGTGTTGGCCTGAGTCCCGACGACCATGTTGTCGGTGAAGCTGCCGGCCGCGTCACCCAGGAGCTGGATGGACTGCAGGACATTGTAGCTCATCATCGGGTTGTAGACGTTCAGCTCAAAGTGCCCCTGCGACCCCGCAAAGCCCACGGCGGCATCGTTGCCCATCACATGCGCGCAGACCATCGTCAGCGCCTCGGCCTGGGTCGGGTTGACCTTGCCCGGCATGATGGAACTGCCGGGTTCATTCTCCGGCAGGATCAACTCGCCCAGGCCCGAGCGGGGGCCCGAGCCGAGGAGGCGCAGGTCGTTGGCGATCTTGAACAAGGCCGCCGCGACCGTCTTCAGCGCGCCCGAGAACATGACCATCGCGTCATGGGCGGCGAGTGCCTCGAATTTGTTTGGCGCGGTGACAAAGGGCAGGCCGGTGATCTCGGCGATGCGGGCGGCGACGCGGGTGTCCCAGCCGACGCGGGTGTTAAGGCCGGTGCCGACGGCGGTACCGCCCTGGGCAAGCTCGTAAATGTCGGGCAGGCACATCCGGACCCGCTCGATCCCCTTGCGGACCTGCATCGCATAGCCCGAGAATTCCTGGCCCAGCGTCAGGGGCGTCGCGTCCTGGGTATGGGTGCGGCCGATCTTGATGATGTCCTTGAATTCGCTGGACTTCGCCTCAAGCGCGGCGAGCAGCTTTTCAAGGCCGGGGATCAGCACGTCGCGGGTGTGCATGCCGATGGCGACATGCATCGCGGTCGGGAAAGTGTCGTTCGAGGACTGGCCCATGTTGACGTGGTCGTTCGGGTGGACGGGCTTTTTCGAGCCCATCACCCCGCCCAGCATCTCGATCGCGCGGTTCGAGATCACCTCGTTCGCGTTCATGTTCGACTGGGTGCCCGAGCCCGTCTGCCAGACCACCAGCGGGAAGTTGTCGTCGAAACGGCCCTCGATCACCTCTTGTGCCGCCGCCGCAATCGCCTCGCCCAATTCGCGCGAGATGTCGCCCTGGTCGATGTTCACCAGCGCGCAGGCTTTCTTGATGACGCCAAGCGCGCGGATGATCGGGACCGGCTGGCGTTCCCAGCCGATGGGGAAGTTGATGATCGACCGTTGCGTCTGGGCACCCCAGTACTTGTCGGCGGGCACCTCAAGCGGGCCAAAGCTGTCGGTCTCGGTCCGGGTGGCGGTCATGGCGGTCTCCCTCTCTGGCACGTGCTGCCCCATAGCGCCGGGGGGCGGCAGAATCAATCGGCATGCAGTGGTATACCGTAGACCCGGCGCTTGTGTCGCGGCTTATGCAGAGCGGCGGAAGCGGTAAACGGTGGCGGGGGGCAGGTTGGCCCAGACCTTGTTGCCCTTGTTCACGGTCAGACCAAGCGCGACGATCGTTTCGGGCGGCAGGGGCGGGCGAGGTCCGTAGGTGAACTGCACGTAGCGCCCGCGCGGGGCGAGGATCGCGAAGGCGGCAGCGACGATCCCTTCGCGCACATCGGGCGGCATCGACAAGAGCGGCAGGCCCGAGATCACGGTAGAGACCCCGACAGGGACCAAGCGTGCGGCCTCTTGCGCGGGAAGCTGGTGCACAGTGACGCCGGGGAACTTCTGCCGCAGGTAGGCTACGAATTCCTCGTCAAGCTCGAACAGCGTCAGGTCTTGCGGGGCCACACCACGCGCCAGGATCGCCTCGGTAAAGCGACCCGTGCCGGGGCCAAATTCCACCACCGGGCCGCTTTTCGGGCCGAGGCCCAGGGTCATCGCCCGCGCAAGCGTGCGCGAGGACGGCGCGATGGCCGAGACCTGCCGGGGATTCTTCAGCAGCCTGCGGCGGAACAGCGCGAGATCGCTCATCCCCTAGTGCTTGCGGAACTGGTCGAGCGACACGACCTCACCCGGGCGGCGTTCGGGTTCTTCCTCGACCTCGATGTCGGCCTCGTCCTCTTCGTCGTCCTCATCCTCTTCCTGCGTCTCGAATCGCAGGCCGAATTCGACAGACGGGTCGACGAAGGTGCGCAGAGCGTCGAAGGGGATCACCATCGGCTCGGGATTGTTGCCGAAGTTCAACGTAATGCTGAAGCCTGCATCGGTAACGGCAAGGTTTTCGAACCAGTGCTGGATGACGATGGTCATTTCCGTGGGATAGCGTTCCTTCAGCCAGTCGGCCATCTGCACTTCGGGGTGCGTCGTGTCGAAGGTGATGAAGAAATGATGCGCGCCCGGCAGGCCGTGTTCGGCCACATCGGTCAGGACCGACTGGATCAAGCCCCGCATCGCGCGGTGCATGAGATTTCCGTAGTCGATGCTGCGCGCCATGGGCCGTCCTTTCCCGGATGGGTTGCAGCATAGGCAATTCGGGGGCCAAGGGAAGGGGTGGATCGCACCCCTTGGCCCCAGGGTCACAGAAGCGTTGCGAGAGCCGAGCCTGCTGCCGCAATCGCAAGCACCCAGACGAGCGGCCAGTGGCGCATGAGGAGAAGATAGGCCGCCAGCACCGCAAGAAGGGTCGGGACCAGACGCAGGCTAAGGGGTTCGGGCAGCAACACGTGCAACGGGCCGAAGCTGATTTCGGGGACCGAGGCGAACAGGACATGAAGCGCAAACCACAGCGACAGATTCGCGATGACGCCCACGACCGCCGCCGTAATCGCCGCAAGCGCGCCGGACAGGCGCGGCATGTGGGTCAGACGGTCGATGAAGGGGCTGCCCGCGAAGATGAACAGGAAGGACGGCACGAAGGTCATCCAGACCGCAATCACTGCCCCGGCAACCCCCATCGTCCAGCCGCCGACCTGATAGGCCGCAAGGTAGCCCACGAATTCGTTCACCAAGATCAGGGGACCGGGCGTGGTTTCCGCCAGTCCGAGCCCGTCCATCATCTGCGGCAGGGTCAGCCAGCCTTTCGCCTGAACCACGTCCTGCGCCATCCAGGCGAGGACCGCGTAGGCACCGCCGAAGGTCAGGATGGCGAGCTTGGAGAAGAAAATGCCGATCTCGGCCAGCCGTCCGGGCGCAAGAAGGATCAGCGCGCCAAGGGGGGCAAGCCAGATTGCCAGCCAGACGGCACCGGCCTTCAGCGATCGGGCAAGGGCTGCAGGCGGGGCAGGGGCCGCAGGGTCGGGTGTTGCGGCCTGCGTCCGGATGAAGCCCCAGAGTGCAGCCGCCAGGATGATCAACGGGAAGGGCAGCTTGAGGAGAAACAGGCCGGCAAAGGCGAACGCGGCAATGACGTAGGCCTCGCGCGATTTCAGGGCGCGTTTCGAGACACGGATCAGCGCCTCGATCACGATGGCGATGACGGCGGCCTGGACGCCGGTGAAAAGCGCCGCGATCAGAGGCACCTGGCCGAAGGCCGCGTAGACCATGCTGAGCGCGAGGACGACACAGGCGCCGGGCAGGACGAAAAGGCCCCCTGCGATGAGGCCGCCCTTCACCCCATGCAGCCGCCAGCCGATCCAGGTGGCCAGCTGCATCGCCTCGGGTCCCGGCAGAAGCATGCAGAACGACAGCGCGCGCAGGTAATCCGCCTCGGCTACCCAGCGCTTTTCGTCCAGGATCACCCGATGCATCAGCGCGATCTGCGCGGCGGGACCGCCAAAGGACAGAAAGCCGATCCGGGCGAAAGTGCGGGTCAGGTCGGAAAGCGTAGGGTCGGTGGTCATTCGATGCGTCCGGCGGGCCAGTCGTGGCCTTCCTCATGCCCGTCGCGCGCCCAGCGGTAAAGAGCGTCGTACAGGGCCAGTCCGGCGTCAAGCTGTTGCAGGTCATCACGAAACATCCGTGACAGACCGACCGAAAGCGCAAGAAGCCCGGCCGCTTGCGGGGCAAGGTCGTGCCGATCCGTGTCGGCCCCGCGCACGACAAGGGCCAGCCGGTCCAGCGGCTCGGTATGGAGGGCGAAATCGTCGAGAAGCGCGTCAAAGCTGCAGCACTCGCCCCGGTGGCTGAAAGTCACGCCCTCGATGTCGAAGGGGATCGCGCCGAAGCGGTCGGCGACGGCCTGGACCTCGGCTGGGGCGACGAACAGGAAGCGCGCGCCCGGGTCGACGAAGCGGCGGATCAGCCAGGGGCAGGCGATGCGGTCGATCTTGGGCCGGTGCCGGGTGACCCAGAGGCCGGTCGCGGGAAGGACGGCGCGGGGTGTCATCGGCAGGCCCGCGGCCTCCCAGCCAAGGGCGCCGCCCTCCAGAACCTCGGCCTGCCAGCCCTTCGCGCGCAAGAGTGCCGCCGCCCCTTCGGAAAGCTTGCGGCCCTTCATGCAGACGACCACGGCGCGGTCCGGCGGGTCGGTCAGCGCCTCGATTGCGGTATGGGCGATGATCCGCGAGGTCGGGACCACGCGCGGCAGGGCGTCAAGGTCCTCGGGCAGGCGGACGTCGAAGATGCGCGGCGCGTCGGGCGTGCCGATCAGGCGCATGGTCTGGGCGGGGGTGATCTGGCCGAACTGGGGCATGGGTGCATCCGTGGCAAAGGGTCAGGGATGCGACGCTTGGGCCATGGCCTCACGGGGTGGACGCGGACCCCATGGCGTCTTGGTAAGCGGCAGCGCGTGTCGGGTCAAGGGTCAGCCGATGGGCTTGGTCAACTCGCGCAACAGCTTCAGCCGCAGGGTTTCGGCGTAGTCGCCAAGGCCGCGCGCGGTGACGACAAAGCCGTCCGGGGTGATGATCCAGCGGCGGTAGTAGGTGGTGATGGGGAAGGCGGGGCCCGGTTCCTCGATGGCGATGGCGTTGATCATGATCCCGGCGTCCATCGCCTCGGCCCGGGCGGCGCTGTCGGTGAAGCCCGCGTTTTCCTGCCCGTCGCCCGAGACGTCGATCACGCGGCGGCGGCAGTCGGGGACGGCGGCAAACTGCGCGGCGGCAAAGCGGAGCGCCTGGCCCACGGCGGTGTCGGACCCATAGAAAGCGCGGCGAAGTGCGCCGGCGTCGCGGGAAAAGCGGGTGACCGCCCCCGGCGCAAGCATCCTTTGCCATGGCAGAACGACGGCCTGCTGGTCAATGCCCGACCACTGGACGACCGACAGCGCGACCTGACCCCGGACAAGCGCCTCGGCCACCTCGGGGTCGGACAGGGCGGCGGCCAGGCCCTCGGTCTGCAACCGGTATTCGCCGCCGTCGATCGAACCCGAGACGTCGATCGACAGGAGAAGCGCCGCCTCGCACGAGAGGGCGGGTGGGGCAGCGAGGCAGAGGAGGACAGCTGCGCGGAGCATGGGGCAGGATGGGGCCGGCGGGTGGCTCCTGGCAAGCCGCTCGTCGTAGCCTTCGGTTTGCCTTGCACAGCGACCGGGAGACGAAGCCGAACGAGAAGTGGTCGGGAAGGGTGCAGGTTTCTGTTGCCAGGTACCTGGATCCGCACGTTTGCCAGAGTTTTCTTGCGGCAGAGGAAAGTGCCGGATTCTGTTGCCAGGCTCCGGCGGGCCCCGCCTTACGGGGCTAACCGCAAGGACTTAGTTTTGGTCTTGCGAGCCGCTTACGCGGCCAGCGCCACCGGAGCACGGTTGTCGTTGGCAACTGTGATCATGGACCGATAACGGTGGTACCTCACCGAGCGAAAGCTGGCCTCTTTGGTCGTTCGTCGATCCTATTTCGGCCCCTTGCCCCCGCAACGAACGGGAAGTTGGTGGAGCCGCCGGGTACCGCCCCCGGGTCCGAGCCGATTATTACAGGTGCGTTTATCGCCATAGTCGGGGTTGCCCCCGACAGGGTCAATATAAGGGCCGGGGGCGGGGGGTGCAAGGGCGGGCGTCCACGGCGGACGGTCGCCGATGTGCTATCAGGATCAATGGCTTGGTCGTGGACGTTAGGGATCTGGAAAGGTCTGTCGCGGGCAGGTGCCGGGCCGGGTCGCGAAGGGTCGAGCCGCTGGCCCCGCGCGCTTTCAGGGGAATTTCAGAACTCTTTCAGGACTTGTCCGCGCCGAAGACGCAACGATGACCCCACCTTTTCAAGCGCAATTTCAAGGCGGTTATTGGATGATCCGTTTCAGCACGTTTCTCTTCGCGCTCCTGTTCGGCTCCGGAGTCTTCCCTTCCTCCGGGGCCGCTTTTTCCTGCCCGGACCTGGCGCTGGTTCTGGCGATCGACGCCTCGGGCAGCATCGACGCGCGGGACTTCACTCTGCAGCAGGCCGGATACGCCGCAGCCTTCACCAACCCGGAGGTGCTGGATGCGATGGCCGGGGCGGGCATGGTCGATGTGGCAGTGGTCTTCTGGGGTGACGAGACTCTGTTGCACAAATTGGCTGATGGCTGGACGGCCCCTTTTCCCGGACAGACTTATCCCACGACCTTCGTGACGGGGAGTCCGAGCGCGGTGTAGCCGTTCCGCACGGCAACACGAACCTGGAACTCGGCCACCTGGCGGTCGAAGTCCCGCGCCATGAGGCGCTGACCCAGCAGTTTGACGCAGTGCATTTTCGTCTCTTCGCGACTTCGGCGGTGATATCCACTCCATCGTCGCCAGAGCGCACGGCCTAGATGCTTTGATGCCCTCAGGGCCTCGTTGCGCGCGGCGGCCCCGGCGCTATCGGCCTTCCAGGGCTTGGCGTTCCTGCCCGGCGGAATGACGGCAGCAGCACCCCGTTCGGCGATGGCGTCGTGGCACTTTCGGGTGTCGTGAGCCCCGTCGGCGGTGACGCTGGCGATCTCCTGATCGGGAGGGATTTGGCTGAGCAACTCAGGCAACATGGGGGCATCCCCAACGTTGCTGCTGGTGACCTCCACCGCCCTGATCTCAAGCGTTTGCTCGTCGATCCCGAGATGGACCTTGCGCCACACGCGGCGTTTTGCCCCGCCATGCTTGCGCGCATTCCATTCTCCTTCCCCCTCGACCTTGATCCCCGTGCTGTCGATCAGCCGCTGCGCCGGGCCCTGCGACCCCAGAACAGGACCTTCATCGTCAGGCAGGTCTGAACGGCGGCGTCGGTGTAGACGGGCTGTCGCCCTCGCTTGCCCGTCGGCAGCGCTGCCCATTCCACGCCGGGGTCAAACCAGATCGTCAGCGACCCGCGGCGCTTCAGCGCCTTGTTATAC
>OFDC01000523.1_pt1 | contig 28345 bp, 17 predicted proteins | sample 1520941 | NCBI WGS metagenome assembly OFDC01 (sample SAMEA94258168, study PRJEB24077) | hot springs metagenome | biome: Aquatic biome; feature: Water | place: India | collected 2012-12-06 | depth 5 m | reverse complement strand
ACAACTTTTGCTGTGACTAAAAAAGTGAATTTCTTAGTTTAGTGTGCGATTTCTCCAAAATTTATGGTTATAGCAATAGTCAGTATGACTATACTTTTCATAACATTATCCAACACACTAATAATCAAGCACTTACAATTGACTTTATTTGCAAAAAAATGCAAACTTTATTCACTTTTAATTTCTTGGTATCAATAAATCTAATTTTATCTATTCAGAATCCTACTTATCTATCTTCAAATAATTCCGACCATACGGCATAATTGTATCAATGCAGTTGTGTCTCGCATACCTGTACGAGCAAGTGTATTTCGGCGATGGTTATCAACCGTATTCGGACTGATTTTCATCTGACGAGCAATTTCTTTTGTATCTAAACCTTGCGAAATATGTTGTAATACTTCTCTTTCTCTTTCTGAGACTATATCGTTATCAATTGTACGCTCTTCATTGGAATAATAAACAAAGGTTTTCTTATTTTCTTCACCGAACACTCCTCTAATACAATAATCATCGCCTTTTACAAGATGGGTAATTTCCTGAATTGACACCATTATCAAAGTAGGGTTTTTCTGAGTATTAAATTCTATAGGAATTATATTTAGATACCACCTCATACTACGACCATCTTTATGAAATAACTTCATTCCCCAAGCACTGATAAACTGTCGAGATTTGTATTCAATTGGAAGGTTTTTCTCAATGTTTAGAATCCATGTAACAAAAGTACTCATAAATAATCGATGTTCAATGGCAAATAACATCATGAATTTTAAAAGAATATTATCTCCAAATTCGACTGAGCTAAACCCCGTATATTTCTGAACACTACCACTTACTTGAACTACTCTGAGCTGTTTTACGTCAATTAGAAAAGTGAGGTTTCCTTGTTGATTATTTAGCAAGTTGATAAGTCCTGATTTTTCAAGATACTTTTTATCATCTATCTTTACATCATCAGGATAAAACCGCTCCAGTGTTTTGTAGAGTTTTCTTAGAATATTTTCTATTTCTCTATGCACTCTCGAATATTTAATTTCTTATAAAACTAAAATTTAACACAAATTACGATAAATTATTTAATTTCTTTTGTATTCAAGGATTTATTTTTTAGAAAAAAGAAAATCTTTGAATCTTTAACTTTTAACAACAAAACAACGCAACAGCTATACGTCCATTTAACATATTGATTATTAAGATACGTTTATTTCGATAAAAAAGCTTTGCCTAATATCTATTTTTCAGAATAGTTGGCACATAATCAGTAAAACATTCAAAGCATATAATGACTAAAATATCGCCCAAACTTTTTTACATCATAGTTTTAGGAATCTGTTTTTATTTCCCATTTCTTGGAGGAGTTCATCTTTTCGACTGGGATGAAATAAACTTTGCCGAATCAGCCCGAGAAATGATTCTTACAGGTAATTACAGTCGTGTACAAATTGACTTTAAACCCTTCTGGGAAAAACCTCCACTTTTCTTTTGGATGCAGGCAGCAGCAATGCATCTTTTCGGCATCAATGAGTTTGCAGCTCGTTTTCCGAATGCTTGTATTGGCGTCCTTACTTTGTTGACGTTATTTTTAATTGGTAAAAAACTCAGAGATAATACATTCGGGTTTATCTGGGCTTTGATGTACTTGGGGGCATTTACGCCGCACCTTTACTTCAAATCGGGTATCATTGACCCTACCTTTAATCTGTTTATTTTCTTAGGCATTTACTTCTTTTTTAGAGCAAAAATTGAGCCAAAGAAATCTATGCCAAATACGTTACTGGCTGGAGTATTTATTGGACTGGCAATTCTTACAAAAGGTCCCGTTGGAGGACTTATTTGGGGATTAACCGTGTTTTTTTACCTTGTCACTACTAAATTCAAGCAATCCATAAAATGGAAAGAAGTTCTTGTTTTTGGAATAAGTTGTGTGCTTGTAGCATCTATTTGGTTTGCCAATGAGTTAGTCAATAATGGCTTTTGGTTTATCAACGAATTTATTACTTATCAAATCCGACTTTTTAGTACGCCCGATGCGGGGCATGGACAGCCATTCTATTATCATTTTGTGGTTGTGCTAATTGGCTGCTTCCCGATTTCAATTTTTGCGATTCGAGCTTTTACTTATAATCATGCAAAAATTGATAATGCCTTGACCGAACTAAGCACCTTCGTACCGTGGATGAAAACAACTTTTTGGGTAGTTATGATTTTGTTTAGTATCGTTACGACCAAGATCGTACATTATTCATCAATGACTTATTTTCCTGTGTCGTTTTTAGCAGCTAAATTTCTTTATGATTGGCTCAATGAGAGAGTTACTTGGAATAAATGGGTGAGTTTTGGTATCCTTTCAATTGGTTTTATTTTATCTTTAGTTTTAGCGGCTGTACCTTTTGTGGGTATGCACACACAAGAGATTATTCCATACATCAAAGACCCTTTTGCCGTAAAAAATCTCGAAGCGGTGGTTGACTGGCACATTTACGAAATGTTTATCGGCATTATCTATTTTGCAATCATTATTTTTGCGGTCGTTTTTCTACGAAAACAAAGCAAAAAAGCATTTATTTATACCCTTTCGCTGGCTACAGCTGTTTGTTTGTTTTTGTTCGGTGCGATTGTCGTACCAAAAATCGAACGTTATACACAAGGTGCAGCTATTGATTTCTACGAGTCGAAACATGGACAAGATGTGTATATCCATGTGTTGGGTTTTAAAAGTTATGCCCATTTATTTTATTTTCAAAAACCCGTTTCAAAAATTTCGGCTGAGAAAGGTGAGGCTTACGAAGATTGGCTTTTGAACGGAAACGTTGACAAGCCCGTGTTTTTTGTAACAAAATTTGATCGATACGAAGAATACCGAAATCACCCAAATTTAGAGATTATTAAAGAAGAAAATGGATTTGTTTTCTTGAAGCGTCGCAGTGATACTAAAAACTTGTTTTTGAAATAAAATTTGAAAAATTAAGAAGATTTAGCAAACTTTGACCATAAAAAAACTAACATTGACAAAAAACTCAGCACACTTACTGGTCATTGACGTTGGCAATACTGATGCCACTTTCGGAATTTTCGAGGGCGAAAACCTTTTGCATAACTTTAGGATAAAATCGCTTAAAGACGAAAACTACGTTTATTTTGAATATCGTTTTCGTCAATATTTTCTCGAAAACAACCTTCGCTTTGCCGATGTTACTAAAGTTGTATTGAGTAGTGTTGTGCCTCCGCTTACACCCGTTTTTAAGTCGTTGATTCAAAATATGTTTGGTTTAGAGCCAATCATAGTCAACGCTCATATTTTCCCTACTTTGACAGTTTCGATAGATAATCCTGATGAAATCGGTAGCGATTTAGTGGCAAATGCCGTTGCTGCCTATACGAAATATGGAAGAAACTGCGTAGTTGTTGATTTTGGGACGGCACTCACTTTTACAGTCGTTTCGGCCGAAGGAAAAGTACTTGGTGTTTCGATTGCTCCAGGTTTACGTACAGCCGTAAAGGCTTTGTTTTCAAATACAGCTCAATTGCCCGAAGTTCCGCTCGAATTACCGACCTCTGTACTTGGAAAAAACTCGGTTCACGCCATTCAGTCAGGCATTTTGTGGGGTTATGAAGGTTTGGTTAAAAACATGATTCATAAAGTAAGAGTCGAACTCGGTGGCGATTGTATTGCGATTGCTACAGGCGGGCTTTCTTCGATTATTTCGACACTGAAAGATGAATTTGTTGAAGTAAATCGAGAATTGACATTGGAAGGTTTGAGAATAATTGGTGAAAGCAGATAATCTGCCCTCCAATGTCAAATAAAAAGTATTATTTTACGGTGCAAGGTTTCGTAGGAACGTCAAAATTGGACGTTCTTCTCAATAATATTCCACAAAATTTATCAGATTGAAAAAAATGAAATTAGATAAAAGAGCAATCACGAAATTTATAAAATCAGCCCTTTCCGAAGACGTAGGCGATGGCGACCACACTTCGCTTTCAACTGTCCCAGCCGATGCCGTGGGAAAAGCTAAACTTTTGGTAAAAGATGAGGGAATTTTGGCAGGTGTAGAATTGGCTAAAATGATTTTTAAGATTGTCGATAAAGACCTAAAAGTACAAGTGCTTATCAAAGATGGTAAACCAATCAAATACGGTGATATTGCGTTTTATGTAGAAGGCCGTGACCGCTCAATTCTGACGGCCGAACGTTTGGTCTTGAATTGTATGCAACGAATGAGCGGAATTGCGACCACAACCAAACAAGTGGTAAAACTACTCGAAGGCACAAAAACGAAGGTTTTGGATACCCGTAAGACCACACCTTGTTTCAGAATGATTGAAAAATGGGGTGTGCAAATTGGTGGAGGAGTCAATCATCGTTTTGGGCTTTTTGATATGATTCTGATAAAAGATAACCACGTTGATTATGCAGGAGGCATCAAAAATGCCCTCAATGCAGCCCACGAATACCTAAAATCTACTGGAAAGAATTTACCAATTGAAATTGAAGTTCGTAACCTTACCGAACTCAAAGAAGCCCTCGAAATTGGCGGAGTCGTACGTATCATGCTCGATAATTTTAGCTACGAAAATATCCGTGAGGCCATCAAAATTGTTGATGGTCGTTTTCCGCTCGAAGCATCGGGCAATATTTCGCCTAAAAATGTACGAGAATACGCCGACTGTGGCGTAGATTATGTGTCGATGGGCTATCTGACACACTCGGCCAAAAGTTTAGATTTGAGCTTGAAAGCAGTGAAATAGTCTTGCGTTTTTCGGGAAGATTTATGATAATATTTGTAAGTTTGATAAATATTCGTGCCACAATTTAATTGTTATCAATAATTAAGGGTGGCACGAATGCTTTCAAAATAAAACTATTCAATCTTTCTCTAAAAATGACAACTACTCGCCGAGATTTTATTAAAACCACGGGGCTTGGCTCTATTGGTTTAAGTATTTTACCTTCTTTTTATTCTTTCGCCGAAACTCCGCAAGGCCTACCACGAAAAAGCCCCGAATCTCAAGGAATCTCTTCTGAAGGTATCCTTAATTTCTTGAAAGCTATCAAAGAATCTGGTCTTGAGTGGCACAGCTTTATGCTACTCCGACACGGAAATGTTGTGGCCGAAGGTTGGTGGAAACCTTTTGCTGCCGAAAATAAGCATACGCTTTATTCGCTCTCAAAAAGTTTTACGAGTACAGCCATTGGCTTTCTGGTGAATGAAGGTAAAATTTCGGTAGAGGACCAAGTAATCAAATTCTTCCCTGACGAAACACCAATATCGCCCAGCGAAAATTTGAAGGCTATGAAGATCAAACATTTACTAACGATGAATACTGGTCATCACACTGATTCGATGCCTGATATTCGTGCAAAACCTGAGCAAAGTTGGGTTAAATCATTTCTCGAAAAACCAGTCGAACACGAGCCAAGCACTTTTTTTATGTATAATACGGGTGCAACCTATATGCTCGGTGCGGTACTTCATAAAGTAACAGGACAAACTCTTGAAGAATACTTACAACCTCGTTTGTTTGCTCCACTGAATATTGTAGTAGGCTATGATTGGGAAAAATCGCCTCAAGGATTAAATACGGCAGGCTATGGCTTACGAGTAAGTACCGAAGACATTGCCAAATTTGGTCAGTTTTATCTGCAAAAAGGCAAATGGAAAGGCAAGCAACTTTTGCCCGAGAGTTGGGTAGAAACAGCCACAAGCAAACAAACTACTTCACAAGCTGGCGATAATGATTGGTCGCAAGGTTACGGCTATCAGTTTTGGCGGTGCAAACCAGGTTTTTATCGTGGTGATGGAGCTTATGGGCAATTTTGTATGGTAATGCCCGAACAAGACGCAGTTTTGATAATGACCTCCGAAAGCTGGAATTTACAAAAATCAATGGATACAGCCTACCAAACCATTTTACCCGCTATTAAAAATGCCTCTTTACCCGAAAATCCTGCTGAGTTAAGTGCATTGAAAAAAGAACTTAGCGAGCTTTCTTTGAGTGTTCCGAAAGGCACAACAAAATCTTCGATTATGTCGAAATACAGCGATAAAGTATTTAGTGTTGAAAAAAATGCTTTCGGTATCACACAAGTTGGCTTTGGCTTGTTTGATGATGCAGGAGTTTTACGAGTAAATTTTGGTCAAGGAATGGAAAAAATTGGTTTTGGCTGGGAAAAGTGGAGAGTAAATCCGAATAAAAGAAAAAACCCTTTCTCGGCAAATCCGATTGTGATTCCTTCACGAATTGCGAGTACAGCAACTTGGCTTAGTGATAATACCTTACAGATAAACTTCAAGTTTGTTGACCAAATTCATGGCGATAAACTTACTGTAATTTTTGATGATAATAAAGTTTCTATTTCACTTTTGGGAAGTGTTGCCGAAAACACCAAAAATAATCCTGACAAAAGAGAGAAGTTGATTGGGACTTTAATTGCGTAGATTGATAGATGTTGCTGTGTAGAGACGTTGCATGCAACGTCTCTACTGCAATTACATATCACTTCATTTCCATAGCCATTTTAACGGCGTTGTAAGCGTTTACTATTCCGCCCGTAACCGATAAATCTTCAAACTTCACGATTTCTTCCGAACCTGGCTTTTTTACTCTCAAATCTGGTTTTACCGTAGATTCCAAGATAATTTTCTTGATTTGAGCCGCCGTAAGATTTGGGAAATACGATTTTAATAAAGCAGCTACACCTGCTGTTGCTGGCGAAGCCATACTTGTTCCACCTTTTTCTTCGTATTTCGAGCCTGGAACTGTCGAATAAATATCAACCCCTGGAGCAAAAACATCAACGTTTTTCTTGCCATAATTACTAAATGTAGCCACAGCATCGACATCTGGTTTCCAAGATAATGCACCTACTGAAATCCAGTTTTCAGCTACACTTCCATTTTCATAAGTATCATTGGGAAACTGAGGGTCAGTATCCATATCTGAATTATCGTTTCCTGCCGCCGCAATCATTAAAACGCCTTTCGATTGTGCATATTTTACGGCATCATCTACCCATTTTTTCTCTGGCGAATATTTCTTACCAAAGCTCATATTGATGATTTCTGCACCATTATCGGTAGCATAGCGAATAGCATTTGCCACGTCTTTGTCTCGTTCGTCGCCATCAGGTACAGTACGCACAACCATTAGCTGAACGTCATTACACACGCCCATGATACCTAAGTTATTATTACGGTTTGCCCCCACAATTCCAGCTACGTGTGAGCCATGCATGGCATCTGGGCCTGTTACTTCATTATTACCATATTCTCCGTATTCAAGTTTTTTAGGGTTATCGCCTACTACTTTACGGGCATCAAAATCAAGGTTATAATTGTATTTCAACTCGCTTTCAAAATGTTCGGCAGCTTCTTTAATGTCAGCTCCTGTTGCTCCCAGCTCAATAAACTTTTCGAGTGTTTTCTTGGCAGCTCTCACCTTGCGATCAGCTTGGCTTTCGTCAATACCCTTGATAGCTGCTTGCGTAAGGTTTTCAACTTTTAGGTAATCTTTCAAAATCTTCTCCGACTCTACATAATTTGTATAAAGCTGCTTGTAAAATGGGGCATATTGCTCATTTTCAGCTTTTTTCTCGTCATATTCTTTTTGCAAAGTTTGTAATAATTCGTAATCGGCCTTGCTTTTACGTATCAATTTTTTCGATGGTTTATCACCAAATTTATCTTTCAATTGCTTCAAAATTCTGGTCATTTCGAGTTGTTCGTGATGCACATCAGTGCCGTCTTTTCCGCCCAAAAAATCCCAACCATTAATGTCATCGATGAAACCGTTTTTGTCATCATCCTTGCCATTTCCAGCAATTTCTTTGGTATTTACCCAAAGTTTATCTTTCAAATCTTCGTGGTTTACATCAGTTCCACCATCAATAATTGCCACAACTACTGGCTTAGATTTTTTATCTTTCAGAAGCTCATTATAGGCACGCTCCACACTCATTCCACGAACACCGTCTTTCTCAAAATCAAGGTTAAACCAATTCAGTTTAGTTTTTAGTTCTTGGGCGTTTGTTTGAAGAAGAAACGAGGAAATTAAAATCGAAAAAAGGATTTTTTTCATTAGCATAAGTTTTGTTTTTGAGAAAAGCATGTTTTGGGACAAAAATGCTTTGATGAATAAACTGCGAATTAAACGAATAAGTTTGACATTTATTTAACCTCTGATTAGGTATTTATCGGAAAGCCTGCTCGAAATCAGCTATCAAATCGTCAATATTTTCGATACCAACCGAAATACGCAATAAGTTTTCGGGACTGGTCGAATGAATACCTTCCACCGAATAACGGTGTTCGATTAAACTTTCTACACCACCCAAACTCGTAGCGTGTTTGAATATTTTGAGTTTGGAAGCTAATTCCATGGCTTCTTTTTGTCCACCTTTCACCAAAATCGACATCATTCCACCAAACCCATTACGCATCTGCTTTTTAGCAACTTTATGATATTCATTAGATTTCAGTCCAGGATAATTTACTTTTTCGATTTGTGTTTGGGCTTCTAAAAAAGTGGCCAATTTCATGGCATTTTGGGCATGAACAGGCATTCTGACCGCATAAGTTGATAAACTTCGACTCAATAACCAACAATCAAATGGCGAAGGAACAGCCCCACCAACGGTTTGGAAGGTGCGGATAGCAGTCGATAATACCCCTCTTAAATCCTCAGTATCGACCGTCGCCCCTATGGGGAGGACTTCAAACTCCCTCTCCATTGGGGAGGGCTGGGGTGGGGTTATTACACACCCACCCAAAATATCAGAATGTCCACCAAAATATTTAGTAGTTGAGTGCATCACCAAATCAACGCCCAGCTCGAAAGGTCGAGTAAAAAATGGCGTTGCCCAAGTATTATCGCAGGCTACCAAGATATTTTTAGCTTTAGCAATTTTCACAACCGCCTGAATATCAGCAATTTTCAAACTCGGATTCGACGGTGTTTCTACCCAAATCAGTTTTGTGTTTTTTTTAATCGCTCGCTTGATTGCACCCAAATCTGTCATATCAACGGCCGTACAGGTAAGTCCGAAATTGGCGTAGAGATTATCAATGATAACTTTTGTGTTATAATAAATATCATCTGGCAGAATCACGTGGCTATTTCCACCCAACGAATGGAAAATACTCATCGTAGCAGCTTGCCCCGATGCGAAAGCAATGGCTTCGCTTCCACCTTCAAGGGCAGCCAGTTTTTCTTCTAAGGCTCGTCGATTGGGATTCGAGGCACGGGTATAAATATCTCGACCTTCAACTATGCTTCCATCGGCGGCACGCTCAAAGGTAGTAGAAAGAATCAAAGGAGGAACAACTGCCCCCGTGGTTGGGTCGCCGTGATTTCCTGCGTGAATCGCAAGAGTTTCGATTTTCATTTTGTAATTTTGTATTATTAAAGTTTACAAATATAAGTAAAAGTAAAACATTACAAGGAAGTCTTCGCTCAAAGCGAAGACTTCCTTTAAACAATATGAAACTAAACATCATCAAAATCGGAGGAAACGTAATTGATAATCCTCGCTCATGTAAACAATTCCTCGAAGATTTTGCCGCTCTCGAAGGCTCAAAAATTTTGATTCACGGTGGAGGAAAAGTGGCCACAAAAATTGCGGTAAAACTTGATGTGGAAACCAAAATGGTCGACGGCCGCAGAATTACCGATTTGCCAATGCTTGAAGTAGTAACGATGGTTTATGGAGGACTCGTGAATAAGCAAATTGTGGCACAATTGCAGGCACTTGGCTGTAATGCACTTGGTCTTACGGGAGCAGATGGTGGCGTAATTTTGGCCAAAAAACGTGCCGTAAAAGATATTGACTACGGCTATGTGGGCGATGTAGAAAAAGTTGATAGTAAACTGATTGACAACTTTTTACAAAATAACCTAACGCCTATCTTTGCTCCGCTGACGTTTGATAAAGAAGGAAATATGCTCAATACGAATGCCGATACACAGGCATCGTCGGTAGCAGTAGCGATGGCCGAGCAATATGAAGTAAATCTAATTTACTGTTTTGAGAAAAAAGGTGTACTTTCAAACCCAGATGACGATGATTCGGTAATTCCGCAACTCACGCCAAGCATCTATGCCGATTATAAGGCTTCAGGAGCAATCAATGCTGGTATGATTCCGAAACTTGACAATGCCTTTGCGGCACTTCAAAGAGGCGTTGCGAAAGTAACGATTTGCCATGCCGACGAACTAAAACAAGCAGTTGCCGAAGGCACAAGAGGAACACAGATAATAGCCCCACCCAACGGCAGTGGCCGACCTTCTCTCCAATAGGGAGAGCTTATAAATTATTGATGGTCAGCAATATAAGTCATAACTATTTTTAGCAATGTCGGAAGAGAAAAAATCATTCAATATCCATTGGGGCACTCATTCGCTCATTCAATCATTCACTCATTGAACTTTATGCTTCAAAATTCAGAATTAGTACAGACACTTACCAAAGATGCCATTGAGCTTCTGAAAGATTTAATTCAGACAGAATCATTTTCTAAACAAGAAGACGAAACGGCAGCAATTCTCGAAGAGTTTTTCCGAGAAAGAAATATTCCGTATCGTAGAAAAAAGAATAATATTTGGGCAAAAAACAAGCATTTTGATGCTTCTAAACCAACGGTTTTGCTTAATTCTCACCACGATACCGTAAAACCTAATCCTTCATGGACACTTAATCCATTGAATCCATTGGTGAAAGAAGGGAAATTATACGGACTTGGCAGCAATGATGCAGGTGGCTGTTTGGTTTCGTTGATTGCCACGTTTTGTTATTTCTATTATCGAGAAGATTTGAAATACAATGTCGTGATGGCGGCAAGTGCCGAAGAAGAAATTTCTGGACGTGATGGTCTTGAGATTTTAGTGCCCGATATGCCCGAAATTGAGTTTGCGATTGTGGGTGAACCAACCCAAATGCACTTAGCCGTTGCCGAAAAAGGCTTGTTGGTTTTGGATTGTATTGCTCACGGGAAATCGGGGCATGCTGCTCGTGACGAAGGTGAAAACGCTCTTTACAAAGCGGTAAAAGATATTGCGTGGTTTCAGAATTATAAATTCCCGAAAGTTTCTGAAAATCTCGGACCAATCAAGATGAGCGTAACGATGATAAATGCTGGTTCGCAGCACAATGTTGTGCCTGATACTTGTAAGTTTACGGTCGATATTCGAGTAACAGAGCAATATACTTTAGAAGAAATTACGGAAGTAGTGAAGAAAAACATCGAAAGCGAAGTTGTTCCTCGATCAATTCGTTTGCGTCCGTCAAGTATTCCGAAAGATCATCCGATCGTACAAGCTGGAATTTCGATGAGCAGAAACACCTACGGTTCACCAACTACTTCTGACCAAGCTTTACTTGACTGTCCATCTCTGAAAATGGGGCCTGGCGATTCAGCTCGCTCGCACACAGCCGACGAGTTTATCTATCTTGATGAAATCGAAGAAGGTATCAAGCTATATATTACCATGCTTGGCAAGGTTATTTTATAAAAAATTGTTTCATAACCTCATAAAAACGCTTTTTCATAGTGTAGGGTCTGCGAACCCTACGCTATGAAAAAGCAAACTAATTAGCCATGAGTATCATCTACTACATTCTTGCTTTTTTGTGCGGTGTAACCAACAGCACACAATCAGGCGTAAATGCCGAATTGCGAAAATCTATCAATAATCCAATTTATGCAGCTATCATTTCTTTTGCTTCAGGTTTGTTGGGCTTGATTTTGATAACTCCTTTTTTCAAGGAATCAGTACCAACAATGGCAACTTTAAAATCGTTGGAATGGTGGAAGCTAACCGGTGGTGTATTGGGTGCTTTTTTTGTAACGACTGTTATTTTGAGCGTACAAAAAATCGGCTCGGCAAACATGATTTGCTTGATTGTGGCGGGGCAATTAATAACCGCTATGCTACTCGACCACTACGGACTTTTAGGCTTCAAATTGCACCAAATCAACGGCTGGAGAATTGCGGGCGGGTTGCTAATTGTAGCAGGCGTTTATTTAATCGTTAAGAATTGATTCTACAACGGCCATCACTTTTTCGGTAGCACCGATATTCTGCAAAACATAATTCTGCGAAATTATATCAGTTTCTTTCTTTTTTGCTTCGTTTGAGCGTAAATCTTTTAATATTTCGCTCAAATCGTTAGTTGAAGCTACGGCATAAGCTCCGCCTTGTTTGACTAAATCGACTGCTTCTTGAAATTTATGATAGGCTTTATTGCCAAAGAAAATCGGCATTCCGAAAGTAGCAGCTTCTAAGATATTGTGTAGCCCTTTACCAAACGAACCGCCAATAAATGCAAAATCGGCGTACTGATAAAGCGATGAAAGCATCCCAATATTATCAATGATAAGCACCTGATAATCAGTTAATTTCGTATCAGGTTGTACTTCCGAAAAACAAATACTTTTCATCTCAATTTGCTTTTGCCAAGCATTTATTTCCTCTCGATGGATTTCGTGTGGAGCTATGACAAAGACAACGTCGGCAAGCAGTTCCACTGTGGGTTTAACCTTGCCGACGTTATATGAATTCATCAACGGAATCAAAATTTCCATATCGGTTTGCCAAGCCGAACCTACCATAAATACTTGTCGATTTGCCTTGAAATGCTCGGCAATCGGAATATCCTTTTTTGCATCTACAATTTGCTTTACACGGTCGAAACGAGTATCACCTGCGAGCGTAATCTGCTGAATATCAATACTTTTTAGTAAATCGAATGATTCTTGATTTTGAACTAAAATATGTTCAAATTTCTTTAGAACTTCTCTATAAAAACCACCGTAAGACTTGAAAAATAACTGATTTGGTCGAAAAATAGTCGAAAACGACACTACTGGAATTTGTTTTTTTTCGAGTTCTATCAGATAATTTCTCCAAAATTCATACTTCACAAAAAAAGCAATCGAAGGCTTTACGATTTCTATAAACTTTCGGGCATTGGCAGGAGTATCGGCGGGAAGATAAAATATAAAATCTGCCCCAGTATAGTTTTTCCTGATTTCATAACCCGATGGTGAAAAGAATGTCACCAAGATTTTATAGGCTGGATATTTCGCCCGAAAAGCTTCAATAACTGGTCGTCCTTGCTCAAATTCACCCAAGGAAGCACAATGAAACCATGCGAGCTGAATCGAACCACGGTTGGTGAGCGAAGTTGAAGCAAGCCTTTCAAAAATATTTTTTCTACCCTCAACCCAAAACTTCGCTTTTGAGTTAAACGGAGCTATGATGCTGATTATAAACGAATAAGCGTATATCGAAAAATTGTATAATAGATTGAGCATTGTCAGTAGAACAAGTATCTAACTTGTTCTGAATAGTAAAACATTGAAGAAATACCTTAAAAATCAGATGGCAGCGGCCGACCGTTGGCGACGCAGTCATTTTACGAAAACAAAACTATACAAAAACATTCAATTTCTGCCGAAAACATATTTTTTGTTTTAAATTCTACCATATATTTTCACTGGTTTTAAAAATCCTAAAGCTAAGACAACCATTGATAATCAAATAGTTACCGATAAATAAAAATCATATTTTCGATTTTTATTCTCAAAAAACTTCGCTTAATTTCAATAAAAACAAAAACAACCATGAAGAAAAACGATACTCCAAACATAATTGAAAACCTAATTCCTGACTTTAAAAACACCAAAATCATCAGCTTAGAAAAACAAAGCACGCTAAGATGGCTGGTTGGATCGTTGGGTATGCTTTTACCAATATTGCTATGGTTAATATTATATTTCGGAAACAACCTACAAACACCATTAGACTCAATCAGCCACTATTTTTATACAAGAGCAAGCAGTATTTTTATAATCGTTGTGAGTTTACTGGCTATTTTTTTGTTGGTTTATAAAGGATACGAAATGATAGATTTTATTCTTTCTACCATTGCGGGAATTTGTGCCTTGTTATTACTCTATTTTCCAACGAGCAATATTGATTGTGCCCCTGATATTACTAATTGTAGTTATGTTATTACGCATTTCCCAGATACCAATGAAGAATTTAGAAGTACGTTTCACCTCATTATGGCAGGTCTGTTTTTGGGAAGTTTAGCTCTAATGTCGATATTTTTATTCACTAAAAAAGAAGGTGATAAAGATGGTTTTGTAATACCCGACTTGAAAGGAGAAAAAATCATTTTTGTTGTTTGTGGCGTATTGATGCTTTTATCTATGCTGATGATTGCTACCAACTGTTTTGGCGTTTTTACTGTTGATGAATTTAATGATAAAAACCTTACTTTTTGGTTTGAAGTGGTAGCCTTAGAAGCCTTTGGTTTTTCGTGGTTTGTAAAAGGTGATGTGTTTGAAAAGAATAAGTAGTTGGCTTTATCAGAATGGTTTCAAACCTATGAAACCATTCTGATATTTTTCATTTTTTCAAAGTCATCTCAATTTGCTGAATTAATTCTTTTCGATCTATTGGATATTCAACTTTCGCAATTTTGCCATTTTTATCAATTATGGCATAACTCGGAAAACTTGAACCTTTCACTTTCTCCATGATTTCGTCAGTTAAGGCTTCGTTGGCAAAAACATGACTTCCTTCTAAATTATAAAAAGCAATGAGCTGCTTCCATTTGGCTTCACTTTTATCGTAATTTGTTACGTACAAAAACTCTACGCCTTTGCCTTCAAAGTGCTTTTTCAGAGCGGCGGCATTCTTTTCAATTTCTTCTCGGCATGGGCTGCACCATGTTCCCCACATATCCAAAAAGACAGTTTTTCCTTTAAAATGCTCTAAAATATTATCCCATTTTGCGGTGGTATTTGCTTCTAAAAATATCGCCTTTTTAGGAACTGTATTTTCCAAACGAATCGCCGCTTCTTGAATAGGCTTTTTAAAATATTTGATATATTGACTATTCGGATATTGACGTTCAAAGTCGTTGAAAACAGATTTAGCATTAAAAAAATACTGGTTGTGAATCATTGAATCAAAAAGCAAAGCGTAAAGATGTTCTTTCACTTTACCACTAAAATATCGCTCAATGATTTTTTGTTTTAGTTGGTTCGTATAGTCAATTTCCATGACAGCCTTCGCTTTTAGGCTATCTCCACCAAACCATTCTTGATAGAAAAGCATTGGTCTTTCTTCATAATCATCTCTTATTTCTTCACTTTTTCGTAATAAAAAAATCCTCAAAAATTCACAATACGAAGGAGCATTTAGGGCTTTATCATTAGAAACTTCCACCTCACTCAGTAATTCATTAAGCAGATTAGTCCAATTTTTATTACTTTTTATTTCTCTTGAACTATTACCGAATGTATAGTAAAATGAGGTCAACTTAAAGTATTTTAAGTGATAGTTCCATGCTTCTATAAAATCAGTTGGAGCTTGTTTATATTCCTCTATTCCTTGTATTACTTTTTCAAATTTTTGATAATTATTAGTGATGCCATTATAAACTCGATTAGGTAATGAGTCTTGCTCAGCATTTGTATAAAAATACTCATTTTTAAGTCCTTGCAATTGACCATTATACTTTTCGCTCTTCCCACTTATTCTGATTTGCTTATCAAAATCCTCTAATAAAAATAGATTATCGCCCTTTGTTATGTATAAATATTGAAAGAATAAACGACTATCATTTTGTTTATCCCAAACAGAAAAGAATATAATTTCTTTATCCATCGCACCTAAATTTAGGGTAAACTCTCCATTTTGGGCAATTTCACTTTCAATAAAGCCAACTGTCTGTGTATCATAAACTAACCACTTCGTGGGTCGTCCTATCGAAATCTTAGCACCTTTCATCGAAGGAATCTTACCTTTGATTACGGTCGTCTGTGCAGTTGCTTGATAAATTAAAGAAAATAGTAAAAGCGTATTGAATAGTAGCTTCATTGGTTGTAGGAATAATAAGTGTTTATGTATAGATGTTTAACGGTTTATCACATATATGTATTTTATCCAAAATATCCATTTCGTAATCTATTCCCTCCTCTTCCACCATTTCACCACCTCAAACCAAATCACCGAAATGAAGCCGATTCCGAGACAAATCCCCAGTTGGTCGATGGTTAGCGGCATAAAAGCAAAAAAGTTGGCCAGTGGTTTTACAAAAATTAATAACCACAGTAAAACAAGAGTAATAGAAATAATCAAGGATACAAGATTATTTCTATATTTCAAAGTCGCAAAAATTGAATAATAAAACGAGCGATTGACCAAAGTCAAGAAAATATTGGCAATAATCAGCGTAGCAAAAACCAACGTTCGAGTAAGCGATTCATTATAGCCTTCATACACACCGTATTGGTAAACCGCCAACGTTCCTGCCGTAATCATCAAGCCCTGTATAACACTGATAGTCAGTTCCTTCCAGCTAAAAAAAGTATTTGTGGCTGGACGTGGTTGCTGACTCATTGTGTTTTTTTCCATTGGCTCATTTTCGTAGATAATTGAGCAGGTTGGCCCCATTATCAACTCTAAAAAGATGATATGAACGGGCGAAAAAATATTCGGAAACAACCAACCCAAAGCCAATGGAATGAAGACAGTCAAGACGATTGGAATATGAATCGAAATAATGTACTGAATGGCCTTTTTGAGATTGGTATAAATCTTTCGTCCCATTGCAACCGCATCGACCATTTTCGATAAATCGTCTTCTACCAAAATCAATGAAGCGGCTTGTTTGGCAATTTCTGTACCTTTTTTGCCCATCGCAATGCCAATATGTGCCGCTTTGAGAGCAGGGCCGTCGTTTACACCATCGCCTGTCATGGCCACAATCTCATTTTGGGCTTTTAGTGCATTAATGATGCGTAACTTTGCTTCGGGAAACATTCGGGTAAAAAGATTGGTATCTTTTACTCTTTTCCGCAATTCGGTTTCTGACAATTGCATCAATTCGTCGCCCGTAAGGCTGCGTTCGTGACCTTTAAAACCAATTTGTTTGGCAATGGCCGTAGTTGTGGCGGCGTTATCGCCCGTGATAATTTTTACGTCGATTCCTGCTTTATAAAAACTCTTCAAAACCGCTTGAATATTCTTTTTTGGGGGGTCATAAAAGGCTACCAAACCTTTGAAAGCAAACTTAAATTCTTGTTGTACTTTGGGGTAATTATTTCCATCAAATTGAGCCTCTCCAACTGCCAAAATCCTGTAACCTTCTTTTGCTAAAGTATCAATTACTTCGTTGATTTTTTGTTTTTCAGTTTCGGTCAAAGCACTCACATTCATAATGGCCTCGGCCGCTCCTTTGGCCGAAATGAAGCGTTTTCCTGCTTTATTTGCAAAAATATGCGTCATCATGGGTGGTTTTCCTCCCAATGGATATTCGTGAACCAATTCAAAATTTGGGCGTTCGTCTTGCGAAATTATTTTTGCGTAAGCTGCGTGCAAAGCAATTTCCATCGGGTCGAAAGGAATTGGTTCGCTTGCCCACATCGCTATTTCTATCAGGTTTTTCTCAGCATCGGTTAAGGTACTTTCTGGCTCAGAAATTTTATCTGAACCTAACACAAAAATCTTTGCCAACGACATTTTATTTTCGGTAATCGTACCTGTTTTGTCGGTACAAATGACGGTCGCACTTCCCAACGTTTCTACGGTCTTCATTTGTTTTACTACGATTCCCATTTTCATTAATCGCCAAGCTCCCAACGCCATAAAAGTCGTGAAAGCCACAGGAATTTCTTCGGGTAAAATACTCATCGCCAGCGTAAGGGCTTTGAGCAAACTATCCAAAACATCGTACGATTTGAAGTAATTAATTCCCCACACCACCAAGAAAACAATCGCCCCAACAATCACCATTTTCTTAACAAAACTACTTATTTGTAGCTCCAAAGGCGTTTCTTCTTCTTCGATACTTTCGAGGCTTTTGCCGATTTTCCCCAATTTGGTTTCATTGCCGATAGCCGTTACGGTAGCAATCGCTAAGCCGCTGGCTACACTTGTTCCCCTAAAAACTTGATTACCTTCTTTATTGGCATCTTTCTCGACCGAAAGCGATTCGCCCGTAAGAATTGATTCATTGACCGAAAAATCATTTGAATGAATAATAATTCCATCAGCAGCAATTAACGTTCCTTCCTCAACCACAAGGCTATCGCCAAGAACCAATTCTTCGCTCGAAATTTCAATGATTTCGCTATCACGAATAACTTTACAAGTAGGCTGCGTAAAGTTTTTAAGTTTTTCGAGAGCATCTCGACTACGGGAATCTTGATAGAGCGAAATCGTGGCCACCAGAACAATGGCAGATGCCAAAAAAATGCCATCGCCAATATCGCCACTGATGAAATAAATAATCGAAGCAACGAGCAGCAAAATCACCATTGGCTCTTTGACGAGACTCTTTACGGCTTCCAGAAAACCATTTTCTTTTTTGTAGTCGAGGTTATTACTACCAAATTTTTCTCTGGCTGCTAAAACCTGTTCTTGAGAAAGTCCATTGATGTCGAAAGTATTTGTAGGCATGAAAAGTAGATTATGTGGGCGTGAAATCGCCTTGCTTTGTCAAAAGTAAGTAGTTTTTGGAGAAATGACGTATTTACGCTGCTGAAATATTTACAATAGAAACCTGCAAAGTCTGAAAAGACCTTACAGGTTTGACTATCAAGACTTTATGATTAAATATAAAACCTAAGCACGTTCTTTAGTTCCAAGAAAAGGCAGCCAGTTCTCTTCGATAGAGCCTGCGAAATCTCGTAAAAACATAATAAAAGAAGGTTTGTAAGGTTTTTTGGGGAGAGAGAATCCCATTTCTTCGGGGGTGAGGTCACCTTTGCGAGAATTGCAGCGGCGGCAGGCGGTTACGAGGTTATCCCAGTTAGTTTTTCCGCCTCTTGATTTTGGTAAAACGTGGTCGAGGGTGAGGTCGTCGTGGCTTCCACAATAAATGCACTTATTTCCGTCTCGCCTAAACACATTTTGCCTACTGAGCATCACGCCTTTAAATGGTAAACTGACGTAATGATGAAGCCTTATGACTGAGGGAAGCGGATAACTCTTATCGACGGTGCGAAGCATACCTTTTGGAGAGTCGGAGACTAATTCGGCTTTGTCGAGGTAAACCAATAAAAAAGCCTTTGGTACGGTACAAATACTTAATGCACTATAATCGGCATTTAAAACTAATACTTTCCTGCTCATAAAACATTTAGAAATTAGCGGTTATATATTTGTAAGGCAAGATAATTAAAAGTTTTTATTTTTTCTGCAAATGATGTTGTAAAATATTTGTTAAGTTGCTGAAAGTGAGACGTATATGGGTGGGGTTGGGAATTAATAATTTGTAGAAATCGTAGGAACGTCCAAATTGGACGTTCCCGTTAAAATCAAAAACGTTTCCCGAAAAGAACGTCCAGGTTGGACGTTCCTATGATTTTTTACGAAACCCATTTTTCAACATCTTCCTTACTTGGCATTTTTTCGTCGATTTTGAGTTTTTTTCTCATACCACCTAAATCATTGAAAATTTTATTGGCGTTTGCTTCTTTGAGTTGCGAAACCATCACAAAACCCATTTTTTGTAAGGCTGGCACCCAAACCGCTGGAATACCAATTGCTTCATAATCAGCTTCTTGCGAGAGTTCTTGTTTCTTTTCTGGTCGCATTTGTGGGAAGAAAAGCACTTCTTGAATACTTACGTTATCGGTCAACATCATCGTAAGGCGGTCGATACCGATACCAATTCCTGCCGTTGGTGGCATTCCGTATTCGAGTGAGCGGATGAAATCTTCGTCCATTGCCATCGCTTCGTCGTCGCCACGCTCGGCCAATCTTGCTTGTTCTTCAAAACGCTCACGTTGGTCGATTGGGTCGTTTAGCTCTGAGTAGGCATTAGCCACCTCTTTTCCATTCACAAATAACTCAAAACGCTCAACCAAACCTGGTTTTGAACGGTGTTTCTTCGTCAATGGCGACATCTCGACTGGATAATCAATAATGAATGTTGGCTGGATAAGGTTTGCCTCTACTTTTTCGCCAAAAATTTCGTCAATCAATTTGGCTTTGCCCATTGTGTCGTCAATTTCCATTCCCCACTGACGGCAGTAAGCACGGGTTTCTTCTTCGGTCAATTCGCCTAAGTTTACACCTGTATATTTTTCGATCGCTTCCAAGATACTCAAACGAGCAAATGGACCAGCAAAATTCAATTCATTTTCGCCCAATTTGAAAGTCGTTGAACCATGAACGGCCATTGCCACTTTCTCAAAAATCTCTTCCGTAATTCCCATCATCCATTCGTAGTCTTTGTAGGCCACGTAGAATTCGAGCGAAGTAAATTCTGGGTTGTGTGTGCGGTCCATGCCTTCGTTGCGGAACATTTTTCCGAACTCATAAACACCTTCAAAACCACCCACAATGAGGCGTTTTAGGTAAAGTTCGTTGGCGATACGCATATATAAAGGCATATCAAGCGTATTGTGGTGCGTAGCAAACGGACGTGCTGCCGCTCCACCGTGAATAGGCTGCAAGATTGGCGTTTCTACTTCCAACCACCCTTTATCATCAAACATTCTACGCATGGTGCTGATGATTTTTGCACGCTTGATGAAAACCTCTTTTACGTGCGGATTTACTATTAAATCAACGTAGCGTTGGCGATAGCGTTGCTCTGGGTCAGAGAAGGCATCGTAGATTTTTCCATCAACTTCTTTGACAATTGGTAATGGGCGAAGCGATTTATTAAGAATCTTAAATTCGGTTACGTGAATCGAAGTTTCGCCAGTTTGAGTCGTGAAAACATAGCCTTTTACACCGATGATATCACCAATATCAAGGAGCTTTTTGAAAACTGTATTGTAAAGTGTTTTGTCTTCGTCTGGACAAAGGTCGTCACGACGGAAGTATAGTTGAATACGACCCGTTGAATCTTGCAATTCGGCAAAAGACGCACTCCCCATGATACGAAACGACATCAAACGACCTGCGATTGATACGTTTTTATAGTCGAGCTTATTATTTTCGTAGTTCTTCTCAATATCGGCGGCCGTTACGTTTACTTCAAATAAATCGGCAGGATATGGGTCAATGCCCATTGCCATGAGGTCTTGTCTTTTCTGACGGCGTAGTAATTCTTGTTCGCTAAGTGCCATTTATATTAATGTATAATGATTAATGTTTAATGATTAATGAAAGTTTTCATTAATCATTAAACCTCTATTTTTTGCAAAATTAAACAATCAATGTGAAGAATGATACATTATTGGTAAGCTATTTCTAAATCTAAAACCTATATCCTAACTCCTTAACCCAGCTTTTGTTTAATTTTCAGGGAATCGAATTTCGATTAATGTTCCTACTTCATCGTTTGGACTGGCTGGGTTTTCGATTCGGTCTTTGATTGAAAATACAATGCTGGCATCGTTGATTTTATTATAAGTCGTGAGGCGTTCGGTAGTAATTTTCAAACCTTGCGATTTATACCCTTTACTTGATTTACCTTGAATCTTTTCAGCATTTCGTCGGCCTACACCATCATCTTCTATTTTACAGATTAAATAACCTACTTCCTTGTAGAATCTAATACTTAAAACCCCTTTTTTGTGCTTATATCGGAGTCCATGATTGATGGCATTCTCAATAAATGGTTGCAGAATCATGGTCGGAATTTCGACATATTTATTCACCATAGAATCAACTGTGATTTCAAACTCAAATTTTCCTTCAAACCTGATTTTTTCTAACTCAATGTAAAGCGTCAATAATTTGATTTCCTCGGCCAGTGGGATAAATTTACTGCGTGAAGAATCAAGGAATAAACGAATGAGTCGAGAGAATTTCGATAAATACAGGTTTGCTGTAAGTGTATCTTGGTTCATAACATAACTCTGAATCGAGTTGAGAGCATTGAACACAAAGTGCGGATTCATTTGCATCTGTAACGCACGTAATTCTAACTCAACCTTTGCTCGATTAGCTTCTTCGGCTAATTCTTGGGCTTGTCGGAGGGCTTCTTCTGCTATCTTCTTTTCAGTAATGTCAGTCGTGATACCCATAATCATAAATGGTTCATCGTTATCGTTTCTGACTACTTTAGCAGCATTTTCGAGCCATTTGATGTTTCCGTGTGCATCAAAAATACGATAAACTCCATAAGCCGTTCCCAAAGAAAGTATCTCGTTTTCCATTTTATCGCCAATTACTCTATCCTCTGGAACAATAGCATCTTTCCAAAGATTAAAGTTTCGTTTCCATTCTCTTGAAGTTTTACCATAAACTTTCTCAAACGATTTACTTACAAGTATAAGCCTGTAATCTGGCATACTTACAGCCCACACTACCTCATCTAAAGAGTTCAAGATACTACTTAGCTTGTGTTCGCTTTCTCGGAGACGTTCTTCGGCTTTTTTTCGCTCGGTTATGTCTCGAACAACACTGATATATCGGAATACTTTATCGTTTTGATAAATAACCGTGACGGTATCTTCCCGCCAAATATAATAACCGTTTTTATGGAGCGTTCGGTATTGTAAATCGAATGTCTCTACTTTTTGGCTGATAGCATTTTCAATGGTATTTCTGATACTTTCCCTATCATCAGGATGCACATATTCAAGCAAATTTCCTTCGCTCTGTTTGACACTTTCTTCAAAAGTAAACCCAAACATTTTTTGGAAAGATGGTGATGTATAGATAATACGACTATTTTCTATCACAAAAATACCATCAGAAGTATTTTCAGCAATGAAGCGGAAGCGTTCTTCGCTTTCTTTCAATAAATTTTCGGCCTTTTTACGCTCCGAAATGTCAATCACAACTTCGATTTGTTGGATAAAATTGCCACTATTATCTTTTATTGCAGTGTTTAGAATTTCAATCCATTTTTTGTTTTTCTTAAACGTTTCTACCTCTAATTCAATATTGAAATTATAACCATTTATAATTTCAATATCATTATGAATACCTTCATTTCTTGGGTTAAATAAATCTCTCGGGCGTTGGCCAATCATAATAGAAAGTTCAACTTCCATCATTTCGAGGTAACTTTGATTAGCCCACAAAACTCGCCCTTCAATATCGGCAATTAGCACGCCATTGGTGATCTTCTCAGCAACTAAAGAAAGCTGTTTTACTTCACTCTGAATTATTTTTCGTTCGGTAATGTCTGAGCAAATACCCGATATTCTGATCAACTCGCCAGCTTCGTTTCTGATTCCAAATGATTTCTGATAAATCCACTTTTCACCACCATCTTTATTTTTTATTCTATACTCTACTTCTGACGAATTGTGAGTTTTGATTTGTTCGTCAATGATATCGTTAATATTTTGGTCTTCTTCAAAAAGGAAATCTCTTACGAATGTATTTTGGTCGTAGAAATAAGTTTGGTCGGGACCCAAAACTTTTTTACAAGAAGGACTCACATAAATGTATCGATGATTGACTACATCGAAGAGCAAGAAAACATCTTCGAGGGTTTCGTTGAGTTGGCGGAAATTACTCTCGCTTTCGCTAATGATTATCTCGTTATTGATACGTTCGATGGCATTTGCAATATTGGTTGCCAACGAGAGCAAAATATTGATTTTATCTTCTGACCAAATTTGCTCGTGCGTGCAATCATCGAAACCAATAAAACCATAAAATTTATCTTTTATGAAAATAGGTAATAAAAGCACAGAAAGCAAATCTTGTTTTTCCCAGCGTTCTATTATTTTGGGGTCATTTATTTCGCTTAATACTTTCTGGAAAATCTTATTTTGAAGTAAGGGTTCTGTATAGAAAGAGACCTCATCGAGAGGTACATTTTGTGTATCTGGATTATGAAGTTGCGAACTTACACCCGCACGCACCCACTCTACTTTTTGGCTTATTATATTTGTTTTTAAATTGTTTTCAAAATAATGAACCCTGTCGGTTCCAATAGACTCGCCTACGAGTTTAAAGGTTTCGGAGAGTGTTTCTTCTATGTTTTTACTGACCAAAAGTTTTTCGGTAGTTTTGGCGATAGCTGCCAACATTTCGCTTTTGTAAAGTAATTCTTGTTGATTTTCGAGCAATTGAGCTTCAGCCTTTTTTCTCTCGGTAATATCAATCTGAATTGTAGCAAAGGCTATTGCTTTTTTGGTGAGAGGGTCTCTCACTAAGAACGTTGTTGCATCGGTGTATCTGACTTCTTTGGTTTGGTAGTTAATCAAATCATGCTCGCCTTGCCACATTCCATTTTTCAAAACCTGCGGCACAATTGTAGTATCCAGTAAAAGCCCACCCTGCTCTGAATGGCAGTCTTTGGCAGTTAGTCCTTCAAAGTTATCACCAAAGCCCGAAATTTGCTTGGCTTTTTCATTCAGAAATATCAGATTTCCTCGCATATCCGACATTGCGATGAATGCACCCGAATACTTCACCAAGTTGACAAATTTTTCTTGTTCTACCTGAATCGCCAATAGCTGAGTTTGGGTATTTTTCAGTTCTTCATAACTCTGAACAAGGGCGATTTCGGCATGTTTCCGCTCCGTAATGTTCGAGATGATACCATCAAGCATAACTCGTTTTTCGATCTCATCAAAATACCATCTTCCCTTTTCGTTTACCCAGAGCGTCTCATTATTTTTATTAATTATTCTATACTCAATCGTATATTCTCGGTTAGTTTCGCCTGAGTTTGCATTGACGTAATCTTTATCTTCGGGATGAATAATGTCGGCATAGCTACGCTTATTATTCAAGATAAAATCTTCGGCAGGGTAGCCCGTCAGTTGTTCGATAGCATCGCTGACAAAAATCATTGTCCAAGTGGCATCATTCAAACATCTAAATGTTACGCTCGAAATATTGGAGATAAGGGTTCTGTACTGTAATTCTTTGTCTTTAATTATCTGAACGAGTTTTACTTGTTCATCAATATCTTGAAAAGTTCCATAAAGCCGCTTACACCTACCATTGCTATACTCGGCTTGGCCTAAAGCTCTCACCCAACGCTCATTTCCTTTAAACGTAATGATTTGAACTTCTATATCGAAAGGTATTCCTTTCTTAAAACATTGGGTGAAAGACTCAAATACTCTTTCTCGGTCTTCTCCTTCTTTAAAAAATGTTAAGGCACTTTCGAGGTCTAAAACAAATTCTGGCGGAGCTTCGAGGGTTGCTTTATTTATATCTGAGAAAAATACAGTTTGATTTAATACATCAATTTCCCAACCTCCTACTTTGGCCACAAGGCTCGTTTGCTCCAGAATCTCTTTGGTGCGTTTGAGTTCTTTCTCGGCTTTTAGGCGTTTATCGGCCTCAATTCCCAGCGAAACAATGTCGGCTATCGAACGAGCAAAAGTTATATCATCATCAGACCAATGCTTGATTTCGTGTGTTTGTTCCCAACAAATCACCCCAATTAACTCGCCACCAAGATAAATTGGCAAATCGAGCATCGACTTGATGTTGGTTGATTTTAAGTAAACTTCCGAAAACTCTCGTGTGTATTTGTGTGTATGAGCATCATCGGCCACAATCGCCACTTCATTTCTTATTCCCTGAAAATAAATTGGGAAATCCGCTTCTTGTATTGCCTCAGCAGTTGCGTGTTTTTGAGTATCTTTGATGAATAAATCAACACAAGAAATCTGATTTTCTTGGAAAAGCCACACACTTACTCGCCCAACATCAGTGCCTTCGGCCGCAGCTTCAGTTATTGTATATAATCCTTCTTTCCAGAAATCACCATCGTCAAGATGGGTCTTAGATAAACGTATCAGAATATCATTTTGCAACAACACCCGTTCTTGTCGAAGTTGATTAGCAATTTCTTGATTTTTACGCTCACTAATATCTCTTGCCGTAATCAAACGCATAACGAGATAGCCCGTTGAGTCATAAATGAGCGTAACAGAATCCTCACGCCAAATGTAAGAGCCATTTTTATGTAAAAAGCGTGTATTATAAGTCAATTTAGGAATCTGATTCTTAATGGCATTACGGTACAAATTTCTGAGAAACTCGTGGTCGTCTGGATGGAAAAAATCATAAATATTGCGTTCCGAAATAGCAATTGCTTCTTCAGTAGTATAACCAAATTGGCGTTCGTGAGCAGAGGATAGGTATGAAACCTTATTATTTTCAAAAACAATCACTACATCCGAGATATTCTCACTGATGTATCTAAACTTCTCTTCGCTTTGTTTGAGGGCAGTTTTGGCTTTAACTTGCTGGTCAATGTCTTGTACAATACCATAAAGCCTTCGACAAACACCGTCAACAAATTCGGCTGCACCTTTGGCTCTTACCCAGCGTTTTTTTCCGAGTGCTGTTATGATGGCTATCTCAAGGTCATAAGCAACTCCTTCTTTTATGCATCTATTAATGGCATTCAGCAGTAAATTTTTTGAACCATTTTCATCAAAATAATTAAGTACTTGACTAAAATCTGACTCTCTTTCGTCAGAAACTTCAAAAATCTCTTTGGTTATTTTAGAAGAATATACTTTTTGTTCAGCGAGATTGTACTCCCAGCCCCCTACTCTGGCCACACGATTGGTCTGTTCGAGTACTTCCTTCGTACGTTTAAGTTCGAGTTCGGCCTTTTTGTTTTCAGTAATATTTCGGGCGATGCAAATAATTTCAGTCAGATTACCATCATCATCATCAAGTGGCGAAATAACTACACTAAACCACTCGCGACCAAGCTCCGACTGTAAACTATATTCAACATTCGATTTTTTGTGAGTAGAAATGGTCTTATCAATGGCCGTTTTGATAGCCTTGAGGGCATCATCTGGAAAACCGATTTCATTAATATTTTTTCCAAGAAACAGTGAAGGAGGAATGAGTAAATCTTCATTGTTTTCGTTTTGATAATACTCTGTAAAAATATAGTCTAAGTTCAGCACAAAAACCAAGTCTCCGATATTTGCTAATAAGCTATTTAGACGATTATTGGTAGTTGTGAGCTGCGTTTCAGTTTTTTTTATGTCGGTTATATCTCGACCAACTTTCAAAATCAAATCATTGTTAAAAACCTCCTCATGCCAGTCAAGAAACTTATAGCCGCCTTCATTTATCTTTATTTGTTTAATTTTACTACTATCATTTTTCTCGAATCCCAATTTTTCTTGAATTTCCGAATCCCAGCTTTGCCCTATCCATTCATCAGTATTATACCCTAAAATTTCTTCTACGTTTTTGCTTACAAAAGTTATGATTCCCTCCTGATTTACACCAATAATGAACAGATTACCTCGATTGACAAAATTATAAGCAAAAAACAGGTTTTCTTTAATACTCAAATCAATGTAGTGAATCACATAATTAATAATAAATGCAATAAATGAGCTATTGAAGTAAATGATAAAATCTTTGGTAGAAATAATCTCAAACATGACCAACCCTACTAAAGCGGCCACAATCGCAAGAAGATATGTGTAAAAATACTTGAATGTATAAAAAACATAGTAGGAAATCATATTGACGAGCGTAAACTCAGCCAATGTCAAAAAATCCATTTGCCCATTCGTAGCAACTTTGTAGAGAACTAAAGAATTATAAACCACAAAAAAGGCCGAAAAAAGCCGATGTAGGTTCTTACGAATAAAGGCGAAGTACCTACTAAAAAATGCAATTCCCAGACAAGACAACCCAACTATGATATTGTAAAATAGTTCGCTTTCTTTTCTGACTGAAAACAGCTCAATATAAAGCTCACTAAACGGCACAAATATACCAACGCCCCAAAAATAGAGTACATAACGATAATAATGCTTTGATAAGTCTTCTACATTATTGATATAAATATGACGATACTTAGTGTATGAGTTTTTCATTAATGAAAAAACCAATACCAAAGCAATAGCTATGATTGATACAAAAGCTAAATATTGTAGAGCTTCGCTCATGAATGAAACATTGTGAAATAAATAAGGTTCGTAAGTAAATCTAATACAAGCAAATACCATACTACTTTATATGGTATGAGTAATAAAATCAAGGATACTTTCTACAAAAACGAGATTCGATGATTAACCGGTATTAGTTTTTAAATTTACCCCTAAAATTTTAAAAAGCCGATAAGCTCTTAATTTAATTCCACAATTCATAAAAAAACATTGATTACAAACAAAAAACACTAATAAAACTTTGTTTTTTTCATTATCATTCCGTAATTTCGCACCCTATTTAAGATTACCCCAAAAAAATACGCTTTTCATTAGTAGAATTTTTGTCCGATACACGGCTGTTTTCGTAGGATAGTCGCACAGGGATAATCATTCGCTCCACTACGATATAAAAAAGTTTTTAGCAAACAAATTTCAGTCCTTTTAAACGTTTTGAAACGTTTGGTCTGTTTTGTGCTTTAGACAAAAAGTTAAAAATTTTATATCACTTAAAACTTTTCAAACCTTGA